>OGSB01000009.1_pt1 | contig 368241 bp, 370 predicted proteins | sample 1573741 | NCBI WGS metagenome assembly OGSB01 (sample SAMN03295824, study PRJEB24534) | human gut metagenome | isolation source: fecal sample 5 from infant 3 | host: Homo sapiens | place: USA: Pittsburgh, PA | collected 2014-07 | reverse complement strand
CAACTTAGAACAAATACTCCATCATCTTTTCAGGATTTTCTAAAAACTTTCTTGTTATCATGTAATTATGGATTTATGTCAATATAGTAGACAGAAAAAATCGAAAATTTATGCAATTTTCCTTGCTAACGCTTCGCATTGATTTGGAGTCATATAATTTATAGCAGAACGTATTCTTTTTCTGTTATACCATCCTTCTATATATGCAAATATAGCATAGCTTTTTTTAATATTTCATTTTCCTCTTTAATACGTGCCATTTCTTTTTTAATTTCATAATTTCATTTACAGTAATAACTTCTTCATAATTAACTTTGATTTCTTTACCTATCTCAGTAACTGTCATTCCTTATTTGTATAATTCAACTATCATATCTTTATATTCTTGATCGTAGCACTTGCCTTTACCCATATTGGACACATCCTTTCTTAACTAAATATTATTTTACTTATGTCCACTATTTTATACTAACACCAGGCGACTTTAATATACCCACCAAGTTTTGCTTTTATAAAAAGAAAAACGGCAGCTTTGATTGTTATTTCAAAACCTCCGTTAGACTACTGTATTTTGTTAAAGCGCATAAAAATCCTGCCACCACAACAACGGTTTTTTTATTGCCGTTGGGCGGCATAGCTTACTAAGCATAAGCTACCAAGCATTAAACATTCTATTAAAACAACCTTTTCCCATCTGAAATATTTATATCAAGCTCTTTTGCCAAGCTAGTTTGCTTAAATGGATTTATTTTTTCCACTACGTTGTCATGTTTGAAAAGCGAGCCTGTATTTTTGAACCAAAATGTTACATCTGCTTTTACGCATTGTTCACGGATATTAAGCACCCAATCATAATCACAAACACGAGCTTCTCGCCCTGTTTCACCGCCAACAGTAACATGGTCTACACCATTAAGGTATGGTGTTAAGTCTATCGCCTCTAGCAGTGGGGCACAAGCAATAAAACGCCGCTTTATCGGATAGGATAAAAAAAGCGGAAGTCTATAATCGGCAAGTGTTTGATTTTCCACCGTACAGCCAATATTCACATTATCATAACCTGTACCCCAATCAGATGGAAGTGATACAAGGAAACGGTCAATTCTCTTTGTCAAAATCAAAAAATCAATATCTGCTCTTTCTTTGATGATAGACCAAATCTCTTTACGCCATTCATCTGCTTCAGGCAAGAAAAAGTCAGTCGCAAAACAGGTTGCAAGAATTTTGTTGCCTTTAATATTGTACTCGCCCTTTGCGGTTTTCCTTATCGGCCAATCGAATTTATCTGTTTTTTGTATGGTGTTTTGACCGTAACGTTTCGCATGTGGTCCATAAAAATAGCAATTTGTACAGCCGTCACTAATTTTGTAACAGCCTGTCCAAGGCTCCCAATTCATAGATGCCCTCCTTTATTTAGAGTAAAATAGCGGCTTTGATTTACCAAAGCCACCATGTGTCATAGCCCAAAGCTCGACGCGTAATGTTTTACGACTTCGATGGGAAACATTGTGCGTGTAGAAATTTCTTCTGGCGACATTCCTTGATTAAAAAAACGTTTGATAACCGTAGTCATATCCTCTGCAATCTCTACAATATGTTTGTCGGGATCATATACTCGAATGTCACGTTGCCCCCACGGATACTCTTTTATTTCATGTACCCATTGCAGGCCGGATATTCTTTTTAGTTCGGCATACACTTCATCTAAGTTTTCTACTTCAAAATAGACTTGGAAGTTGTGTGACTGCTCTTTCAAGCTATCTACTGATATTCCAACGAGTTCTGCATATCCTTGTTGCAGCGAAAAACCCTCATAGGTCACATGCACGCCAATATCCATGACTGCATTTTGATGAAGTACTTTTTCATAAAAATACTTAGAAGTGGATATATCCTTAACCGCTAAAAGACAACCTTGATATTTCATTTTTCAATCCTCCTTTGAGGATATTATATCGTATATCTCTGTTCCGTCATAGTAAAAATCCGACATTGTTTTCAGATATTTTTGAGGTGAAACACCGCTGATAGCCTTGAAATCTTTATAAAAATGGGCTTGGTCAAAATATCCGGCTTGTTGCGATAATGTCGCAAAAAGGCAAGGCGATGTTTGAATGTGCTTTAATACATAATTAAAGCGAGTTAAGCGTGCATAGCTTTTAATATTCATTCCAATTTGTGTAAGAAATAATCGGTTTAGCTGTCGTTCGCTATAATGGGATTGTCTTGCAACTTCTTTCACTTGTATTTGTCCACAATTATCAGAAATCACTTTGGTTGCCAACAGTAAAGAGTCTGAAACAACATGCCTTTCCATGCGTCTGTACAAAACTTTTTCACAAGCATTTGCTAAATCAGTTGCTGTTTTAGACATTACGAACGCCTCAAATAATGACTGAAAAAGTTCGCTGTCAATATCCGCAAGAGAAAGACGTTTGCCTGCAAACTCCGCTTGACTCTGACGTGTGATTTGATACAGCCCGATGGGGGAAAGTTGGATAAGCAAAAGTACACGATACCCATTTGGCTCTACACCTAACAAAACAGGGGTTAAAGATGCTCCCCACAGTTCAGCAATGACTGTATTTCCATCAAATGCAAGTGACAGCGTTCCGCATGCGTTAGGCATAAGCGTATAATGTGCTACAAACATATCATTCGACGGAAATACGATGTTGTAATATTGAATATATTTCCTAAGCCCTACATGGGAGGGAAACATATTAAATTGTTTGTCATTCTTAATTATCAATTTATTTCCTCCCTTGTTTTTCAAGTAAAACTTCACTACATTCATTCAACATTATCATTTCTTCAATTCTCTAAGTCTGACGAATCTTTTATCAACAGGTCTTTCTGTATCTTTGAATATCATATATGCGACAATCGTCCATTTGCTCTTTTTATCTATAATTATATGCAATCTGAGTAATAATAGCAATTGGTAGTTTGTAAACAATGTGCTCTATTCTGACCTACGGACAGTTATTTTCAATATATTTTAATAATTACATAAAATTATACTCCCTGTAATTTTATATGAATAAATACAGAGTTTAAATTGCATTTTATGTAAAATATAAAAAATATGTAAGCGTTGGGGTTGTGGACGTTACAAGTGTATGTTGTCAACGTAATAATTATCCATTAGCTTTCAGATAGTATTCACTGAGATTAGAATAGTAACATCTTTTAAACTATTTATATCTGGCTCTAAAAAGACTATATATTACAACTTTTTTGCCTTTTAAAAATTTAACTGCACCTATTAATTTATTCTTCTTATCTTTAGTACATGAAGTACCTAAAGTTATTATCCAGCAATAAGCTATTGAAATACATAGATACATCATTTTTATTTTACTTTCCTCATTTCCCCTAGAATAGCAATCTTTTAGTTCTTGAGATATATTAGATAAAATTACCGAACGTGAAACTATAATTCCTATTATTACAGCAACTAAATTATTTAAGCGAGTTGATTTTAAAATCAGCATTTTTTCTAGCACTTGTTTTAATTCTGTAGTAATATATTCTTGATCATTGATCATAAAAAAAACACCTTTAGTTAAGATTGTGTTGTTGCAAATCAATTTTACACTAAAATAGGTGGTTTTTTTATCTTTTCAAATTAAATTTCTTCTTAAAATATGAATTTCCAATTATATAGCTATTAACTGTCCGTAGGTCAGCCCTCTCAATATGCATAGTTTTTACAGTAAGAAATTGTGCAACTTAGAACAAATACTCCATCATCTTTTCAGGATTTTCTAAAAACTTTCTTGTTATCATGTAATTATCGGTCTTCTTATATGGAGTTTTCACAATTTCATCATCGTCAATAACAAATATGTCTGCATCTGGATACGCCATTAATATAGGCGAATGAGTTGCAATAATAAACTGTGATTTTTTCTTTACCAATTCATTAATAATAGTAAGCATAGCCATTTGCTTTATTGGCGATAGTGCTGCTTCTGGTTCATCTAATATGTAAATTCCATTTCCGCCGAACCTGTTAGTCATAAGTGTTATAAAACTTTCTCCATGTGACATATTATGTAGAGATGTACCACCATAACTATCTATAATTGGGCTCCCCATGGAACCTTGAGAATCAAGATTTTCTATTTCTGAAGCAACATTATAAAAACTTTCTGCCCTTAAGAAGAATCCATCTTTAGGTCTATTCATACTTTTTACTACTGTAATATATTTATATAAATCCGAATGAGTTTCCATTGATGAAAAACAGAAATTTCTCGTTCCACCTTCTGCATTAAATCCCATGTTAACAGCAATAGCCTCTAACAAGGTTGATTTCCCACTACCATTTTCACCAACGAAGAATGTAACATTACTTGATAAACACAATCTATTTAAATTTTTTACTACATGTAAATTCTTAATATAGCTTTCTTCTTTATAAATTTCTTTTTTGAGTCCAATTTCTTTTATATACAAATTATCATACAACATTAATATGCCACCTCATTTATCTCTTGTTTTAATAAGTAATTAACTCATAAGAAATAAAAATTATTCATGAGTTATTACATGTTTGATTTCAGGCTGTAAATTTCCTATTTCTTTTTTAAGAAAAGATGGATAAGCTCTGTATTTATCAATATCCTTAATAGGAATCCAATGCATTTCTTCCCTAACACCTTGAGTATAGCTATTGCTATTTAATTCTTGTGTCCCTCTTGGCTTCATTATATAATACAATGCAATTTCATGACACTTCATTCCATCAAGAGATCCATCCCCATCAAAAAAATTTTCATGTATAAATGCAAGTCTATCTACTTCATATGCAACACCTGTTTCCTCAAAAACCTCACGTTTAACTGCATCTTCAGCTGTTTCACCCATGTGAACTCCACCACCGACAGAGTAAAAATACTTATCTCTTGTGTTTCTTACAAAAAGGACACTGTCATTTTCAATAATTATTGCAGCTGCCCTATATCTAAACCAATTATTTTCCTTTGTAAAACCACAATCATATTTCATAATTGCTACACCTCTACTAATTATATATTTTAATATCTCTCTTAATTCCCTGAAACTGCTTTTCTTAAATCTGAAATATAAGTATCCTGCTGTTTCTTTAAATACATACCTACAAAAGGTTTCATTATCCATTTCTTTGGAATTATATTTTCCATAAAACTTATCTCCGTCTTACCATCTATCTTTGAAAATAATCCTATCCAATGTCCAGACATATTATCGTTCTCCATATCAAATTCATATCGTTTCATAGGCTCAATTGCAGTGATTGTAAAAGTTGTAGCGTACCCGCTTCTTGTATACTCTATGAATTTTTTTCCATCTTCTAAAATTTCTATTTTACTTAAGTCACTTCTCCATGAATAATCATAAAGAGATGTGACTATTTCCCACACTCTTTCTATATCCACTTGTAAAGTCGCTTTTACATTCGATATTGCCATTTAATCCCCCTGTAAATTATACTATTTCAATGTTATAGTCAATATAATTACTATAATAATATCTCCATTACTTATTTCTTCTAAAGATTATAGGTATAAAATTCACATAAATACTACTCAAAAGTGCACTTACTATAATACTTAAGTAATTGGGCTCATCATAAATATACTTCAATAATTGTTTTCCATATTCAATTGAAAATACAAATGATATAAATAATAAAATGAAAATGAATTTAACATACTTATGTTTTTTTACTATCGATTTATTGAATAACTTATTATGAACATCTGTTTTTCTAATTATCAAATCAAATATAGCATAAAAAACAACAAAAATTATAAAAAGAACAATCAATGTACTTTTCCTCCTGTAAAAACTAAATATATTTTTCAAACCTGCATTGTTCATGAACTTCTTTTCCCAAAAGAGTAATTGCTTTTTGAGGACAGAGGCTTATGCATCTATAACACATTGTACATCTATCTTCTGCAACTGCCTTTTTATTCTTTATTGTTATATTTCTCATTGGACAACTCATTGAACAAACACCACAGCCAACACAATCATTACTAATCTTTATCTTATCTGAATATCCTTTTGTTTTACCATAAAACCAAAGTCTTTGTGCCAAAAGACCAGCTATATGATATAAAATATTTATTCCTTCTTGTGGATATATTCCTCTTTTAATTGCTTCAGCAGTCTTTTCTATCTTTTTATCTGCTTTTATTACAATCTTTCTATTTTTTTCAACAGTCTTTTTTAACAGTTTAACATCACACACTGAATCTGGCATATGAATATGTAAACCACCAAGTATTATAGCTCCATACTTTTTTAACAATCTTGCGCTACATCCAGCTCCATCACCACTAAAAGCTCCCATTGTTGCAACACAAATAACCTTTTTATCTTTCCAAATCATAGAATTTCTTCTTATAAAATCCCTAACCATAAATGGTGAATTAGAATACTGAACTGGATATCCCAGTATGACTGTATCATTTTTTTTAATTTCTTCAATAACATTATCATCCTCTAATGGAATAGTCTTTGATTTAGAATCCATTAAATACGCTAATTTTTCTATACAGTGTTTTGTATTGCCTGTACCACTTAAATATATCCCAATCATCTATTTACACCCCTACAAATTCAAATTTGTTCATAACCAATTATAACATATTTTGTAAGTATATTTTAGCTACCGGATTTTATTTCATATCCATTATCTTTAAGAACATTAATTGCTCTATCAAAGTTCTCTTTTTTAGTAAGAATATAGTCAGTATTATATGTAGATATTGCAAATATTCCAATTTTATTTTCTGCAAGTAAACTAGATATTTTTGATAATATTCCTATAAGGGAAAAGTCCAATACTCCCTCTATTCTGAATGCTTTCCATCCATTGTCACTTTCAATTATATTTTCTGGTACTAAATCAGTACTACATACTAATGAAAATTCCTCATCTGTCTTTCCTATAAAGCAAAATTTATCAGAATAATCAATCTGTGATAAATCCTTGACTTTACATACTGAAAAATCTTGATTTATTATTTTTAGTTCCATTTAATTCCCTCCAATTTCTTAAATCGTAAATTTATTATTTGCAAAAAAGCATCCATTTGCACATCTTCTAAGACCTAATGATGTACAAATGAATGCTCGCTACATTCTTACCCGGTGGTAATCTTTAATTCAATATATCACATTTATGGAAAATAAATCAACTTATATTCCTTCTTCCATACAAAATTTGTTGTTTACTAAAAAGCTCCCTATACAATTATATTAAATCTGTACTACGTGGTTCTCTCTTAATCTTGCTAGGAAAATTCTTTTCAAAGCTTTCAAGTTCATCATTTCCTATGTAAAAGCATGAATCAAAATCATAAATACCACACATATTTTTCAAATATCCATCTTCAAGTTCTTTCACCATAAAAAATTCAGCTTCATCCTCTTCTGACATTCCTGGAAGCAGTATTTTGTATTTACTTGCACATTCAAATCCAAATTTATTATAATAATTTGTATCTCCTGTTATTAAAACTGCTTTAAATCCCAGTTCTTTTGCTTTAGCCATAGTATAATTAATAAGCTTCTTTCCAATACCACTTTTCTGATATTCTGGATGTATACTAATTGGACCAAAACAAATAATATCTTCACACATCTTTTTATCAGTTCCAAAAAACATTCTACTGTATACTATACTTCCTATAATCTTGTCATCTTTTAATGCGACATAGTCCAATTCTTTTATAAAAGACTCCGCATTTCTTAATTTATGCAAAACAAGATGTTCATTACAGCCGGGTCTATAAACATCCCAGAATGCTTCTCTTGTTAAATTCTCAACTTCAAAAAAATCTTTTTCATTTTCTAATCTAAATTTCATTTAGTTTTCATCTCCTATAGTTAAATCCATATGCTATAATCCAAGTATAACATATTCTTAGAGTCTTTATTTTAAAAAATTTCTGCTACTCACCTCTTATTAATTCAGATAAGCTTATATATGGATTTCTATATCTGTTTTTGTTTACTGTTGAATTTCCTATATTTATTGCTTTATTAGGACATATGTTGATACATGCCATACAATCTATACATTTCCCATTCCATTTTGGTTTATTATCTATAATTGAAATGTTTTCTGCTGGACATATCTTTGTGCATATTCCACATCCATTACAGTTATCATTCGAATTAAATTTTTTATCTTTATTTTTTAGAGTATCCTTAAAAAATCTATACTCATATTTTCCTAGAATACTTACAAATTTGCAGGATTTCTTCTGTCTTTTTCCTATAACCTCTATAAATTCTTCTATTTTATCATCATATTTTGCTATTGCATCTTTTAAATTTTTCTCTGACGGGTTTGTCCCTAATTTCAAATAATTAGAAGTATATTTAATCGAAAGACAGTTATCAATATTTCTTCCAATAAGTTTATTAATCTGATAAAAACTTGTATTAGAAGATCCTCCTCCTGAAACCCCTACTGCAAAAACATATGACTCACTCTTTATTTTTAATTTAGATAAAAAATCATACATTGTTATTGGAACTCCTGCGTAATGTATTGGATAAACAAAACCTATAACATCATCATCTAATACCATTTCCTCTTGTTCACTTATTTTAGGTATACAAACAAGTTCACAATCATTAATTTTCTCCTTTATTCTTTTTGCTACATATAAACTGTTGCCTGTTGCTGTAAAATAAAAAATCTTCATATCTTTCACCTTTCTTGTAACCAAAATTATAATTTAAATTATGAATTTTATTTTTATATTCTCTTCACAAATATATCCATTCTATATTTTGACAACTATCGAATTATATAGCTATAAATGACTATAGTAAGTCATTTATTTATTGCTATCTAATTTAAGCATGTCACATGCTTCATCTACTAAATCTTCATTAATTTTTGCAATTACAAACTTGCCCTTTTTTTCAGTAAAAATCAACCCGGCATTTGTAAGTTCTTTTAAATGATGAGATATAGTGGGTGCTCCTATATTAAACTTGCTTATTATATCTGTAAGAAAACACTCACAACAATTATCATCTTCATATGATTTTTCTGTACATCTTAATATCTCCATATATATCTCTAATCTATTTTCATTAGATAGTGCTTTAAATATTTTCGCTAGTTCTTTTGAATTCATATTTCCTCCACCAAACAATGATGTTCTTTTTCTTTAGAATCATAGCATATTGCTGCTATAACCATCTTTCTATCTTCATTTTCTTTTATAAACTTCTGTGCATATTCTTTATTTTTTATCTGCTTTATTGCATTTTCTGGAGTATCATCTTTTTTTAATTCTAAAATAAATGCTGTATCATTTTTTCTTCTTGGATGAAATGCGAAGTCTACAAAACCTTTTCCGCTCTTTTCTTCACGTTCTATTCTATAAGTGTCCCTTGCTGAAAGATATGCCAGTGTTACAACACATGCCAGACTATTCTCGTCATTATACTGCAATATAGGAATTTCTGAATTATGAACATCATGAAGTATTTCTGCCATTATTTCAATATCTCCATTAACTGTAGCTTTAAGCATCTTCTTTGAATTTTCAACTATCTCTGAAACATATCCAAAGGACTCATCCTTTAAAGCCTTTTCAAACTCTTTCATAAGTTCTTTATTAGGTATTCTTAAGTATCCATCATAATATGATAAAAATCCAAGAACTATCATTGCCGAATATATTTCTTCCTTAGTTCGTGGTGCTCTTTGCCCCGCTCTGAATTCTTCATCAATTATAATATCAATTTCATTTCCAGCAACCATTTCTATAACATCTTCTCTAATGTCATGAATGTTGTACTTTAGATATTCTGCAACTTCATCCATTGCTCCTGTATTTGTCCAGTAACTTCTGCATTTTCTATTTACAAGAGATTTTACAACAGATCTAGGATTATATACTCTTTCTCCATCTTCATTCATATATCCATTATACCATTCACTAATTTCATTAAAGGATGGTTTATCTTGTTTACTACAAAGTTCAAAAACCTCTTTTTCTAAAAATCCAAAATAATCTCCATACTGCAAATCATCAAGCATTGTAAACTCATCAAACATATTAAGAGCTGATCCACTTGAATATTTTTTTATTGGAAGAACTCCTGTCATATATGCTAATGCTACATAAGGCTGATCTTTTAGTAAGTTTCTCAAAAATTCTAGAAAATCATTTTGATGTTCCTCAAACAGATTATTGTTAAAAATATAATCCCATTCATCAAATATAAATATAAATCTTTCATTAGTTGCTCTAAGAACAGTACTAATATTATAGAAATCACCTATATCTATCTCTGGGTAATTATCTGAAATATCCTTTTTTATTGAATTCTTCACCATACCAATATAATCTTCATATGTATTCATATGATCAGGAATTTCATTAAATGAAATATTTATAACATTGTATTTATTTAAGTTTTCTTCATATCCATCACATCTGCTTATATTTAATTTATCAAATAATTCTTTTGAATGAACTTCCTTTGAATAATAGGCTCCAAGCATATCCGCTACACTTGATTTTCCAAATCTTCTTGGTCTTGTTATGCAGACATAACAATTTGTTGTGTCTATTATTTGATTTAATTTATTTATAATTAAGCTTTTATCTACAAAATATGGTGTATTTACAAGCTTATTAAAGTTTATATATGACTTATCAGTATTTAAATAAATATTTATAATTTTCAGCTCCTTCCTGTATTGATATATCATTTTTTCATAAATTATTGGTTACATTATATCATACTTTAAATTCTTGTCACATAATCATTTTATTATACTTCGATAATTATCAAATTATAAAACTATATTATTCTGTTCTTAAAAAATAGTCAAGATAATTTTTAAAATAAGGTTCTGTTAGTCTAAATTGTTGATATATATACTATTAAAATAGGTAGTCCAATCTCAACTTAAATTTAGACTACCTGTTAATACATAATATTAATATTGTATATTAGTGCTAATATCAATATACTTTATTATATATCCTATAATAAAATGGCTTTTCTTAAGTGTCTCCACTATTTAAAATCATTTTTGAATAATCCTTATGCACTTCGTAATAGTTTATTAATATGTATTATTTTATATACATATTACACCATAATTGTATTTATTAACAAGTTTGAATTATACAAATACTGATTATAGAAATTACTATATTATCTATTTTTTCTTTACAGGAATCCAAATTTCACTGTAATAATTTTCATCGTGTATTCCATTTGGATAATCAGCTAAATTGCTATACATCTCTATATTATATCCTGCTGCTATTTCATAATCTTTACAGTTTGGTAACCATTCAGAGAAAATTTTTCTATTAGCACTTTGTAATGAATCAGGCATACTACCTTTGCAAGGAAAAACTGCCCATGTATGCTTTGGAATAACTCTTGTAGTAAAACCATTCGGTACTTCTTTCCAAGGTATATAGTCATCTGCAATAATATATTCGAATTCATCATTTTTCATATTTTCATCAATATTAATACCATACATTCCACAAATAACTTGACCTTTTCCTGTTTTATAATGTTCATCCCAAAACTTTGGAATCTCTGTAAAAGCTGACTCATACTTAAACGTTCTTAATGCTCCAATAACTGTAAATGATTCCTTTTCAACAATTTTGTAATCCATAATATAACCACCTTCCAATGTAAATTTAATTTTAAGAGGAGCAAATGACCTTATTACTGCTCCATCCCTTCTCACTGCTGTAGGAGTAACCCCATGAAAACGAGAAAATGCTCTAGTAAAACTATCAGGTGAATCATATCCATACTTTACTGCAATATCAATTATTTTAATATCTGTCGCAACAACTTCACTTCCTGCAAGACTAAGCCTTCGTTGCCTAATATATTCACCAACAGTAAACCCACAAAGCATTGAGAAACCTTTCTGAAAATAAAATGATGATACATGTACTTTTTTCGCAATGTCATCAATATTCAATTCATTAGTTATGTTATTCTCTATATAGCTTATAGCATCACCAATACATTCAACCCATCCCACTTTCATTACCTCCTCTGTATTTTGACTTTACCATTGTTTTATAAGTCATTCCCGACTTTTTGTGTTATGTTTTGTCTCAATACAAATACATTAAATAATACCTACAAAATTATCTTTAATTTTCTTCTGCCCATTTTCTGCATTGATTTATCTTAGGTTTTGGATCAAAGCCTTCTTCAACACCCATGGAAGAGAGCATATTGCAAGGAAATTGTGAACACTTGCCACAATGATTTAATTCTCTTTCTTCACAGCATTTTTTCACACCACATTCTCCGCCCCAGAATGGTTTTTCCATATTAACACAACCATTACAATTTACCTTTTCTCTTCTTTCGCAACTATTACAACATACACCGCATCTAGATTCAAACATTTTCTTACCTCCAGTTATTATTTTTACACCATATCCATTCAAATAATCTGATATACTTAGTCTCCTAGTTATATTTTCATTAGTGATACTTACACTTCATAATACCTATTATTAAAATATTCAATATATCTTATTATTAAAAACCCATTGCTTCCTTTACAACTTCCATTTCTTTTTTAGAAGTTAATTTTTCTAATAATGCAAATGCAACTCCAGAGGCAGTAGATGGACAATAAGATGTAATTACATTCTTATCAACTACAATTGGCTCATTAACAACATTAACATCAAATTCTGCTAATTCTTCCTGCCTATATCCATCACGGAGATGATAAGTTGTAGCTCTCCTATTTTTTAATATTCCACTTTTACCAATTGGAAGAGCCCCCACACAGATAGATGAAATAATTTTTCCGCATTTATCAAATTTTCTGATTAACTCAAGAAATTTTTCATCATAAGCTTCTTCATAAAAACCAAATTCCTCAAATCCACCTGGAATTGCTAATGCATCATATTCATCAACATTTATTTCATCTATAATTCTATCTACTGTAATAGGTACATTAAATGTACTTACCACTTGTTTTGTAAATCCACATGTTTCAACTTTAATATCATAATTGTAGTCATTTCGTGCCCATCCAAATATATCTATAAAGACACTAAATTCCATTGTTTCAAATCCTTTTGCGCAAAATACTAATATCTTCATTTCTTCCTCCAAGCACACTCTATATTATATAATTAAATCCAATTATAACATATTTTAACATAATATATTGAAGATACGAAAAAATATTATGTACTCTTTCCAGCTCAACTTGACACTAATAGTCCAAAGCATTAACCTTTTCATTTTACTTATATTTCTCAACACGACATTAATAATGTATCTTAATTAAAATCTTCTATACTCCACACATTAAATCATACTCTTCTCTTAAAATAGAATAATATAATCTATCAATATATTTATTTTCACTTTCTACATAAAAGAAATCCCTTAAAGTTCCTTCATACTTTAATCCGCATTTTTCAATTACCCTTTTAGATTTTTCATTCAAAGCTTTATGGCTTATCTGTACCTTATGAAGATTCATTTCATTAAATCCAACCCCTATAATAGCTTTAGCTGATTCTGTCGCATATCCCTTACCTTGATAAAAGCGTCCAATACAATATTCAATTTCTGCAAAATGATTCTGTTCATTAACCATAAAATACGCAATCTGTCCTATACATTCATTGCTATCCTTCAAACATATTGCCCATCGATAATAAGTCTCACTTTTATAACAATCTATATATTTCTTCAGTAATTCCTTTACTTCTCCTTCAGTTTTATATACTGGTTCTGAATATAATGACTGAACTTCTTCATCAGAAGCCCAGTTCTTTAAAACACTCTTTGTATCATCATATTCAAATCTTCGTAATATTAACTGTTCTGTCTTTATTGTTTTTGTACCTATGTTATTCATCCTTATGCCCCCACTTATTTCATTACACATTCCACTTATTAACAATTCATATTGTCCAATTATAACATATATTATTATAATAGCTATAATTTAACATTAACAAATGCCTTCCCATTCTTTCATAATCTGTTCTAATTCTCTTTCTATCTCTTCCTTATGAATACAAAGCTTACCAGCTTTTTCATAATCCGCTCCTGCCTCAATCATTTTCCTTTCAATTTCTTCAAGCTTTTCCTCTAAGCTGAATATTTTTTCCTCTAGTTTCTTTACTCTGCTTTCACTCAAGCGTTTCTTCTTCTGTTCTTCTTTTTTCTCTATCCATTCATTTGAAACTTCTTTTTCAGGAACTACTTGAATTTTTTCTTTAACAGATTCTAGTTTAACTTTTTCATTTTTGTAATAATCATAGTTTCCTTCATAGGTCTTAAATTTCTTGTCTTTAACTTCTATTATTCTGTTGCTCATTTTATTAAGAAAATATCTATCATGGGAAATAAATAAGATTGTTCCCTTAAAATCTCCTAAGGCTTCTTCCAGAGTATCTATTGAATTTATGTCAAGGTGATTTGTAGGCTCATCAAGAATTAATAAATTTATATCATAGTAAAGCAGTTCACTTAATTTCACTCTTATTCGTTCTCCTCCAGACAGATTCTTAATCTTCTTGAATACATCACTTCCAAAGAACATAAATTTCGCTAAATATTCTCTTGCCTTACCTTCAAGCATTGATACATTATTCCTAAACTCATCTAAGATTGTCATTTCTTCATTATCAAATACGATATTTTGAGGCAGGTATGCATATTTTACACTATCCCCAATGATAAGAGTTCCGCTGTCTTGTACTTCTTCACCAAGAAGAATCCTTAAAAAAGTAGTTTTTCCACATCCATTTGATCCAATAATACCCACCCTGTCCTTATAACGTACCATCAAGTCTGCATTATCAAACAAAACTTTATTATTGTATTTTTTGCTTAACCCTTTTACCTTAATAACTTCATTTCCAGATCTTTCAGTTTCATTGAAATCCAGTCTTACGGTCGTTTTATCAATTTTCGGCTTTTCCAACCTTTGGACTTTATCTAGTGCTTTCTGCATGCTTGCAGCTCTTTTAAAGAATTTTTCATTATCTCCTCTGGAAGCCCAGTCCCTTAATTTTTTTATTGCTTTCTCCATAGCTGCAATTTTTTTCTGCTGTTCTTTATATTGATTGAATTGAATCATCATATTTTCTTCTTTCTGTTTAGTGAATGAAGAATAATTCCCATTATAGCTTTCACACATCATATCTTCAATTTCTATAATTCTTGTAACCACATTATCTAAGAAATATCTGTCATGAGATACAATAATAATCATGCCTTTATAACCTCTTAGAAATCCTTCAAGCCATTCACATGATTCCATATCAAGATGGTTAGTCGGTTCATCAAGAAGCAGTATATCTGGATTTTCCAGCAGTATTTTTCCAAGCATTAAAGTAGTCTTTTCTCCACCACTTAATTCTCTGAAGCTGCTTTCTAAGAATGCCTCAGTTATCTTCAGACCAGTGCATATCCTACTTAGTTTTTCCTTCTGCTCATATCCGCCCTTTGAATCATAGCTTTCCTGAAGGCTGCTGTATTTTTTTAATGCTCTTTCTAACTCCATTCCATCTAGTGAGCTCATCTTTTCTTCTAATTCTTTTATCTCACTCTCAATTTTCTTTACTTCATCAAATGCCATATTTAATATATCTGCTGCCTTTAAGGCGCCAGGATAATCAGGAATCTGTTCAAGATAACTTATTTTTGCATCCCTTGGAATAAAGATGTCCCCCTTATCATCTCTTGTCAATTGTATAATTCCTGCAATCAACTTTAATAACGTGCTTTTTCCTGTACCATTATCTCCTACTATCCCAACTTTTTCTCCTGAGTATATTTTAAAACTTACATCTTCAAAAACCTGAGTCGAATCCAGATATTTTTTTAATTTATTCACTGCTAATTCAAACATTTTTCTTCTCCTTTTAAATTATCCTAACCATTATCACTAAATTACACTTTATTTTTTAATTTCTCCCTCATAATATGTAATCTTCTCATTTAATTTTTCCAAATGTTCATTAAGTGTCTCTATTTCTTCTTCAAGCTTATTCTTATGCTGTGTAAGCATAACCATTCTTTCTGTCATGGTAGACTCCCCATCTGAGCGTAATTCAGCGTACTTCTTTATTTCTTTAATAGGCATTCCGGTATCTTTCAATCTTTTTATAAATTGTATCCATATTATATCTTTCTCTTTGTATACACGTCTTCCATTACTTTTTCTATCTGGTGTTATTAAATGCTCACTCTCATAATAGCGTAATGTATATATACTTATTTCTGTAATTTTAGAAAATTCTCCAATTGAATAATCCATATAATAAAATCCCTCCAAATATGCTTGACCTCTAGTTAACTCTAGATAATATAATCCAAGTATAGCATATTTTAGGAGGTATTATTATGAAAGAAAAAAATAAATATACACTTATTACAGGGGCAAGCTCAGGAATTGGATATGAGAGTGCAAAACTTTTTGCATCTAAAGGGAAAAATTTAATAATCGTAGCTCGTACAAAAAACAATTTAATAGAATTAAAGACTGAAATTTTGAAGGAGAATCCTTCCTTGGACATTATAATTAAAAATACTGATTTATCAGTTGTAAAAAATGTCTATGAACTTTATAACAGTTTGAAAAATTATAATATTGAAACATTAATTAATAATGCTGGATTTGGTAATTATGATAATGTAGTGACTCAAAATTTAAATAAAATTGAAACAATGCTTGATCTTAATGTTAAAGCTGTTACTATTTTATCCTCATTATTTGTTCATGATTATAAAGATGTTGAAGGTACAACTCTTATAAATATTTCTTCTGCCGGAGGATATACACTTGTACCAAATGCAGTCACATATTGTGCAAGTAAATTTTTTGTAAGTGCATTTACTGAAGGATTAGCCCATGAACTTATAATAAGTAATGCAAAACTTCAAGCAAAAGTGCTTGCACCTGCTGCAACTAAAACAAACTTTGGAAATGTAGCAAATAATATTTCAAATTATGATTATGATAAAAGTTTTGGTACTTACCATACAAGCAGAGAAATGGCAGAATTTTTATTTGAATTATACACTAGTAAGAGCATTGTTGGATTAATCGATAGAGACACTTTTAAGTTTAAACTTACTCCACCAATGTTCCCTGATTCTTATAATTCCACACATAATCAAAATTTATGATAACAAAAAAGCTCAATGCCTATTAATTATCTGGCATTGAGCTTTTATATTTAAATATATCTTAAATTTCATAGTAGCTATTATTAAAATACTCAATATCTGATAATATACACATCAGACATTGAGTATTAATTTTTAAACTAAACCATATATTCTTACTTCCAGCGTGGTGTATCTTAAATATTTGCCTTAAATTTCATGTTTATAAACTTATTTTCTGCAATAAATTTCAATGGCTTTAGCCATAAATTCTGCTGTTCCTTCACCGTTCTTATCTATATTTTCTTTAAATCTTTTATCACTTACATACATCTGTCCAAGTCCCTTAAGTATTTCTTTTGTGCATTTATAATAATATTTTGTAATATGATTCTGCCACTTGGCTACAACCTTCTGAACTTTATCCTCTTCTGGATTTAAATTTATGTTATTATAAAACTCTTTCATAATAACGGTATATTCAATATTGATTTTTTCCTTATCTTCATCACTATAAGATTTTTCTTTCTTTTTACTCTGCTCATATTCTTTTGTATTTCCATACAGCTTTTGGGCTTCCTCTGCATATTTCTTCTTCACTTTTTCAATTTCGTCTACATTAAATTCTTTAAAACTCATGTTGTCTTCTCCTTTTAAACTATTATCTATAAGCTCTATAATCTTTCTAAGACGCTTTTCTTTTAAAATCAAAAGTTCTTTTTGCTTTTTTAAGATTACAAATTTATCATAATGAGGCTGTCTTATAAAATTTGAAATATCCTTAAGTGAAAACTCCAGCTCCTTGTAGAACAAAATCTGCTGAAGTATTTCAAGAGATTCTTTATCATAGTAACGATATCCGGATTCACTTATTTCTCTTGGCTTTAAAAGTCCTATCTCATCATAATAATGTAGTGTGCGCACACTTACACCACTAAGTTTTGCTGTTTCACTTATGCTTAATTTCATTCTGCTCACCTCACATGTTTTATAATAGTCTATCACGTTACGTAATAGTCAATACTTTAATTTAACTCTCCTTAATATATTCTATCAATTCATTTTTACTCCATAAAATAGTAATTCAAAAAGACCATGATTTTATTACATCACAGTCTTCACTTTAAAATTAATATTTAACAAATTATATAACTTCAGTTAATTTTCCTTCTGGATCAGCAATATAACATGTTCGCTGTCCCCATGGTTCTGTAATTGGTTCAAATACTGATACTGCCCCATTAGAAATCAGATCATTATATGTTTTATCTATTTCAGACAAACTTTCTACACTATTTATCTATTCTAATATAAACTTTTCTATTATATTTAACATCTTAAATCTGTAATCTCCATTTTTTCTGGCATGTTTAAATACTGTTTCTAAATCATTTCCTATGTATGACTCATAGCATGTTAATTTTAAATATTGTTCTACAGCATTTATTAATTGCAATTCATCTGTTCTTTCTATTGTTTTCATATTTATCCTCTCCCCCTGCTTTATACAATTAAACTCATCCCAATGCGAACATATGTTTATTATATTTTACGCTACATCTACTATTTTGTAAAGTAATAAATTTCAATAAAATTCCAGTTTACTTGTAAATAGAGTCAACTCTTTTGATTAATCATCATCTGTACTAGTAATCCGTTATTTAATACTTGTAACAACACAATATTCTATTATAGGTTCATGGAGACATGTCTTTATTATTTTCCTGCTCCTAATTATGTGGTAGACTATAATATAAGACACTAAATAAATTTAATATTTTAAGGATAAGTTTTATGAGGAAAAAAAATAATAATGATGATATAATTAATTTCTTACTACAGACTATAGAGTATATAAAATATATATTATTTGTTGTGGGTATATATATTATTGTAGGATTAGCTGCTGAATTTAATGATATTGTTATAAAAAGCTTTTTATGTATAGTAGCTACTGCTGTATATTATCTTATATATAATTGGATTGATATATCTTTTATAAAAACAGTTAAAGCGCAACAGAAAAGATTAAAAGAAAAACAGTTAAAGAAAAACAAGTATTGGTATATACTGTTTATAATTTTGATAGCTTTATTGATTTTAACAAATAATTCAAGATTTGCAGCTTGTATTTCATATTCTATTTTAACTTTAAATATGTTCATGCTCATATGGTTATTTAAATAAGTAATAATCTTGAAGCTATTTCATTAATTTAATGCATACTTAATATTATTTATTAAATTAATGAAATATCAAGCTGCTCTAAAATAATACACTTATTCATTTTTTTCATAATAAATATTTACAGCCAACTCCACAAGAAAATTCAATGTCATATAAATAGATGATACTACAAAAATGCCAAGTACAAATTCACTTTTTGTAACTGCAAATAAAATCATTGATAACATTATCACTATAAAATTTATGCTTCTTAGAATTTCTAATGATTTATAAGATGTTTTCAATAAGATATACTTATCTCTCTCGTCATTATTTTTAATAATATCTTCTTTAGACATAGATTTCGAAAGACTCCTCCTTATTTCCGTCAACGAAAATAACAATAGAAATGGAAGTAAAATAACCAACTTTATAGATGGACCCTTTAAAATTACTGCAATAACTCCCACTACACATAATAATAAAGTTATTATTCCACTAACGAAGCCTTTTTTATTGTAAATTCTCATATTTCCCATCCTCCAATTCTTTATTTTCTTTTAGACAAAATAATTCTTCAACAGTTGTATCAAAAATCAGAGCTAATCTATAAGAAAGCATAATAGATGGATTATACTTTTCTTTTTCAAGGGAAATTATAGTTCTAGATGATACATTAACCAAATCCGCCAGTTCCTGCTGTGTCATTTTTTCTTTTAAGCGATATTCTTTTAATTTATTTTTCAGATTTCTTCACTCCACTTCCAATAAATTTAATATTTTCTTAAATGCAGTTAATATGAAGCACACTTCACATGAAGTATACTTCATATTATACTCTTATTTATTAAATTTTAGAAGATAAAATGTAATTTTTGCACCTTCCAGTATATCTGAATTTTCTAAGACCATAACTCCACCATGCTTTTCAATCATTTTTCTTGAGATGTATAATCCCATACCATAATGACTTTTAGAATTTCTGCTTTTATCTCCTCTATAAAATTTTTGTGATGCTGATGTTAATTCTTCCTTAGTAAATTCCCTACCTGAATTTTCAATTGTAATAACTATTTTTTCAGAATCTTCACATACTGAAAATATTATTTTTCCATCTATAGGAGTATATTCTACTGCATTTGAAATAACATTACCTATTGCTCTTTTTAATGCATATTTATCTGCTTCTATTACTTCTGGTATATGACCTCTCCTTGTTTCAAAGCTTATTTTTTTATTTACACACATTGATTCTGCTTGATTTATTACTTCACATATAAACTTATCAAAATTTATTGTTTTCTTTTTTAATTTCATTTCTTTATCACACGTCATTATTTCAATTAAGGTTTTTATATACCCTTCCATATTTTCAACTTCTGTTAAAATATTTTGAGTAAACTTATATTCCTCATCCAATAACTTTCCTTCATTTATCAGCTCTGCATTTCCTTTTATTATTGTTAATGGAGTTTTAATATCATGTGCCATAGCCGCAGTCTGTTCTTTCTGAATTCTTTCCATTTCCCATTTATCATTAAGGGAATTTTTCAGTTCACTTTTCATAATATCTAATGACTTAATAATATCATTTATCTCCGCTATTCTAGAATAGGTTACCTCAAAATCTAAATTCTCCATTTGTATTTTTTTTGTAGTTTCCAAAAGAAACTTCATTTCTTTTTTAATTCTTTTCTTAAACATATTTGCAAAGATTAAAATTTCTACAACAAATATAATCAATACTGCTATATAAATAAACATTTCTGGATCTGGTATATATTTATTTAAGATTGGATTCACAAAAGAAGGTTTTATCTCATATGCCACAATGCATATATCTTCTTTTCTTGGTATTACCTTATAATAATAATTTCCAACATTCATTTTATTATTTTCTACCACTTGCCATACATCTTTTGCTTTTTCATTTGTCATATTTCCACTTAATACATTTCCATTAAAATCATATAGCGAATAAAAACATCTATCTGGTATCAATTCATCTATTGATTCTTCCTTTGAAATTTTATCTCTATTACTCTCAATCTTCTGCTCAAAATAATTAGCTGGATACATTATATGTGCATTAAATGCTAAGCCATATAAAAAAATTGTAATTGCAATAAATAATATATTTGTTATACAAAAGCAGATAATATATTTCACAAAAACTTTTGATATACTCTTTTCTTTTACTATTCTTTCCACTTGTATCCGATCCCCCATACTGTCTCAATTGGGTTTATTCCAATTTTCTTAAATTTATTTCGTATATTTTTGATATGTTCTACTATAGCTAAAATATCACTTTCCCCATCAAATCCAAATACATTTTCATATATTTTTTCTTTAGAAAATACCTGTCCATGATTCAAAGCAAGATATTCACATATTGTATATTCACTTTTAGTAAATGGAATTATGCTTTCATTAAAGCTTATTTGTTTAGAATACAAGCTGAATTTTATACCTGAAATAGAAAATGCATTTTGTTTTTCTCTATGCTCTCTTCTTAAATGAGCATCAACTCTTGCTCTCAATTCCTTTATACTGAAAGGTTTTGATATATAATCATCTCCACCAACACTTAATCCTGTAACAACATCTTCTTCCATATTTTTGGCTGTCAAGAATATTATGGGGCAATCCACTAAATTTCTTATTCTTCTGCATAATGAAAAACCATCTATTTCCGGCATCATTACATCTAATAATATCAAATCATACTTTAGATATTCATTATCTAATATTGTTGTTGGATTATCTACCATCTTAACATTATGACCTGCTTTCTCCAAAGCACTTTTTATAATATTTAATATTCCAATTTCATCATCTATTGCTAAAATATCAGCCATAATTTCATCCTTTCTTAATTAGATCTGATTATAATACTATTCACAATTACTAAATTCAAAATAATCAAACCACATCTTTAATGCAATAACCCCTACAAATGTAATTATAATACAATTAATAAATCCTGCAGCGCACTGTTTAATCCAATATCCAGTACCTGCTAAGGTATTAAATACATCTGCTGTTCCAGCTTCTTTTACAAAAAATCCATCACTAAATCTTACAGCAAAACTACACGGAACATATCTCCATATACCATCACCAAGACCTGTTATGAATAACCCTGAAATCATACTTTCAAATATACCCATTCCAATCGATACTCCACTTCCAAATCTTATGCTTAGAAATACATGAAATAGATATAAAGATATCTGCGCTATAAATACAACTACTGCTATATTTATATAGAGATTTATTGAAAACATATTTTGTTTTAAAAAATATTGGAATCCTATATAAAATCCACTTACTGTAATTATAAGGGATATTGCACCGCATATTATCATTACCATAAGCTTACTAAAAAGACATATCCCCCTACTATTTTCAGTAGATATCATTTCTTTAAATTTTCCTGCTTTTTTCTCCTGTTCCATTACTAAGGCACATATTACTCCTATAATAAGAGGAAATGCAATTGATATTGCTTCAAAAAATCCATTTAATTTTGATATTGAATTTATTTTTGAATATGAGTAATATAGTAAAAAAGCAGTAACAACACTTATTGGCACAAAAATATGGATCCAATAAAATGGTGTATGCTTTAATTTCATAAAATCAGCTTTTATTAATCTTAATACCTGCATTTATTATCTTGCCTCCTGTTTCTCATACCATTTTGCTGTCATGTAAGTAAATACTGCAAAAAGTATAATTGATACAACAATAGCAAATGGAATCTGTGATATTTCAAGAAGTTCTGGTTTAAATGTCTGACTGTCTTTAACTGCTATAAGACCATTAGGTAAAAGCTTAAGTATAGGACACATAAGTCTTGCTGTATATGAAAGTGGATTTACCCACCACCAGCTTTCAACTGCTGTTATAATAGAAAATATTCCTGCACACATACTTATAATAACAGATGGAAATAATCCTATCTTTTTTCCTATATAAAAGTATACTGGAATAAGCCACATACTTGTCAGAATCATTACTATAAATGCTAAAAATCCATTTATAAAATTAATATTGCTGATACTTTCAAATGGACTTACATAAATACTCGTCTGCGCTGCTACAAAAATTAAGAAGCAGGAAATAGTAATATTTTTTATTGCAACTACCACTTTAGATACCCAAACTTTTTTTAAGTTCACATTAAGTGATAAAACCCCTTTATTTTTATTCTTTCCATCAATATTCAATAATAATAAACATTCAACAGCCAGTACTCCCGGAAATATTATTGTATACCACCAATTATAAATATCAATTTGAAAGTATGGTCCCGCCATTAATGTTGAAAAAACAATAATCATAAATGGTGCTATAAACATAAGTCTTTTTGCAAAAGTTCTTTTAATTTTCATATTTTCAGAAATAATATACTTAAACATAGACTACATTTCCCTCCTATACTTACTTGCAATATCCATAAATAATTTTTCTAGATTTTCTTCATTTTTAAGTTCTCCTTCATAGCCTAAAACACCAGCTGATATAATGCCAATATGGTCAGCAATCTGGTTTACTTCACTTAACATGTGACTTGATAAAACCACTGTAATTCCCTTCTCAGGGAATGATTTTATAAGTTCTCTAAGCTCCTGTATTCCAAATGGATCTAACCCATTAGTTGGTTCATCTAATATTAAAAGTTCTGGATTATTTAAAAGTGCAATTGCTATTCCAAGCCGCTGCTTCATTCCCATTGAAAACTGGCCTGCTCTTTTCTTTCCTGTATTCTCAAGTTCTACTATTTTTAATACTTCCTTAATTCTTGAATCTGGTAAATTTAATATAGTAGTTCTTACTTTAAGATTTTCTTCTGCCGTTAAATTTTCATATAACGGTGCTTCTTCAATTAAAGAACCTATACTTGCTAAATCCTTTCTATTCCATTTGTGGCCATTAAAAAGAATTTCACCACTACTTGGCTTAAGCATTCCTGTAATCATCTTTAATATTGTTGATTTCCCTGCTCCATTAGGTCCAAGTAATCCATAAATTGAATTTCTATTTACCTTTAATGATATATCCTTAACCGCTGCCTTTTCTCCTTTGAAATTTTTACTTAAATTTTTTGTTTCTAAAATAATGTTATTCATCTTTATCCACCTCACAATTAACATGATAAATGTTAATTATAAGGATTTTATAAGGAAAACTTATTTTTATATTTTAAAAGATTATTTTTTACTCTCTACATCTATTTTTAGTGGTTATAATTCAAAACGTAATTAAAATTAAACTAAAAAAGCTCAATGCCTATTAAATTAATGGACATTAAACTTTTTTGATTTCTATAAATTATCTATTATTATGATCATTACCTATATCTTATTATTCAAGTATAAAATTTCTTAGAAATGTAATTACAATTTTATTTTTCCTCAACGCTTCCTATTATATTCCCAAAAATTCTCAACTAATATTCTGTAGATTTTTTGCATTTTTACAAATACTATTAATATAGTTTTATCATAGAAAACTATATTAATAGTATTAAGAAAGAAGGCCTTAATATGAGCAAAATGAAAAGTATCCAAGATTTAACCAATGTCCAGACAAAATCATGTACAAAATGTGCTACAAAATCTAAAGAACCAAATGATGGGACTTTCATATCTTATGATCCAAAAGATAGTTTCAGCGCTAAAGGAACTGTAAGATATGGCGAAGAACAGGATGTAGATGACTTATAATCCTTACTCCCCATATGATTTATCAAATTTCACTGAAACTTCTATTTTGGGATGAGCACTACAAAACTGACTTATTACATAATAGCAGCTGGGACATGGCTCCCATCTGCTATACATAACAAGATTACCTCTATCATCAAGTTTCTTTTCTTCAATCTGTTTATGGATTTCCTCTAATATTTTCTTTTCACTATCATAAAATCTATTATAACCAATTCCAATCTTCCCAAGTCTATTAACCCTGCAGCTTTCAAATACTGTTTCTTCTTTTTCCATTGCCACGCAGTAATCATCTACTTCATCACTTCCGCTTACAGCTTTAAATTCCTTTTGATTATAGACTGCCACAGCTATATTTATAGAATCCTGAAGAGCTTTGCTTTGGTTAATCTCACAAACTGTATTTCCTTCTTCATCACTGGTTATTTTCATATATTTATCAAGATTTTTTATGAGACGCTTTATACGTGGTATATTTCTTGATATATGTTCATGATATTCAATAGATCCTTCTAATGGCTTTATATAACTACTATTCATATTTTCCGGTATATCTATGTAAATTCTCTTGTTACATGTAAATTCATCATATGTATTCTTAACTTTACCTTTATCTTTAATAATCATTTTTTTTAGTAATTCAATATCTTTAGCATAGATATAGTTTTCATCAATTCCTGTCTCCAATTCATATAATCTCAATTTTTCATATTCATCTATTTTTCCACACATAGTATCCTTAACATTTTTAATTGCATTAAGCATATGCTCTACATCTTCTTGAATTGATGGTTTTCTATCATATTCAATCCTATCTATATGGATTTTATCTACTTTACAAATTTTCTTCCAAAGTATTTTTTCATATTCCTTGATTTCTGTAATCTTTTCCATATAATCAAGAAAATCTTGAACATTATTAGACCTATAATTAATCTCTCTTTCACACTGACTCATATTAGAATAAATATGTTCTGCAACACTGGGTTTTATATTAAATAAATTACAAATTTCACTTTTAAATTCCTCAATATTTAAATTTTCAAAACTAGCTACATCATACCCCTCATTTTTCATCGCCTTTTCAAGTTCATCTATGGTCTTTATATTAATTCTTACTTTTTTTCTACCTATTTTTATTTCAGTCTGCGTCATTTATACCTCTACTATAATAACTAATAAATTTATATGATTTCTAAAATTAATTCAAAAATATATAATTCCAATTGTTAATTGGAACAGATATGTTTATTATATCTGAGTTTATTTCTTTAGTAAAACTTTATTGTTACTACATATCCCTCACAAAATTCAATTCTAATAATTATACAAATTAAAAAAACAGCAGAAAAATCATCTTCTTATATGATTTTCTTGCTGTCTCTTATAAAAAATTGTAGCTACTAATTTTCACTTGATTCACTATTTGATACCTGCTGTTTTTCACTTGCAGAATTTACCTTTGTATCACTTGATGATGAAGTGCTTGACTGATTTGCTTTTGTATTACCAGCAGTATTTGTTGGCGTACTAGTCTTTGTACTTTGATTTGCTTTCTCATCTGCTGACTGTTTGTTTGTATTATTATTATTATTATTATTTGCAGTAGATGATAAACTATCCTGATTTTTTTCATTTACTGTTTCTTTATTTGCATCTGTATTTGATGCTGATGTACTTTTATTTTCTTCTGAATTTGCATTAGCTTTATTATCAGATGCTTTTCCACTATCATATGATGAAGAATCTTGTCCCTTTACTTCATTACTGCTACCATCTTTTGAAGATGATTTTGTACTTGAGCTTTGATTTTTTCCATTATTAGATGTATTACTACTTGAATTTTTAGTCTTTTCATTTGATGAGGTATCTATAGAATTTGATTTCTGCTCAGTATCACTTTGAATACTCTCATCCTGTGCTATTCCAGATATACTTTTATAAAGTCCTTTTCCCAAAAAGACAATACATAATAATGAAATTATAGATGCTGTAGTAATTAAAGTCTTCTTATTCAAAATACTCTTTTCTATTTTATTCTTCTGAATATTTCTTCTATTCTTCTCTTCTTTATTTGAAAATAAGTTACATATTTTTTGTGAAGTTCCTAATAATACAGTAAAAGCCCCATTATTTTCTCCATGGCCTATCTTTTTAAAATTCTCTGGTGATCGTAAAGTTATAACTGGCTTGCTATGTTCTCCTTGTACATCATCCACAAATACTTTAACTGAAAACTCATCATTTTTGCTCAAAAAAGGTATACTTACATTAAAATTATTATATTCACCACATATATCAAATTTTAACCCTCCTGTTATTTGGGCATCGTCCATTTTCAAATCATTGTGGTGTCCTTGTACATTAACAGTTAAGTCATGAAGAGTCTTATTTGATATGTTTTTTACTTTAAGAATATATGCTCTTATTTTTTTATTGTTTATTTTTATAGGTACACATTTTCCCATAGTACATGATATTTTAGGTGCTAAATTTTTGTAATTATCTAGTAATACTCCTGATATAAATGATATTATGATTGTTATAATTGCAGTTTTAATAACACTTAGCATATTAATTTCGCTTCCTTTTTTTTCATTTTTACGTTACTAATTGTAAAATATACTTTTATCAATGTCAATCTGCAAATTTAGCTTTAGACTACATATAATCTATGTATATAATACAAAAATGTGTTTATGAACAAGACTTAATAATATTTATTTAATTGTCATTTAAATATAAAAGCTCTCAGCAAATTAATCTGAGAGCTTTACTATTTTCTTTTAAACAACTATATTATTTATCCATACTCCTTTTTTAACAAGTACATAACCTATTATGCATTTTATTATACTTATAAGCTGGCATAATAAATATATTGTTACTATTCCAATTGATGTAAAGTTCATGAGAATGTAAGCAAATGGAATTGATATTACCCATATTGAAACACTATCAAAAAGAAAAGTTATAAAAGTCTTTCCACCTGAACGAAGAGTAAAATATGATGCATTCATAAATGCTTCAAGTGGCATACACATTGCTATTATTAGTATAAAATATGATGCATAATGCCTTACTTCATCAGTTGTATTATATATTTTAGGGAAGAATGGCGAAATTAATGACATAAATAATCCAAATCCTATACAGCTTACAACTGAAAATACTATAAGTTTTGTGTCAGTATCTTTGGCTTCTTCCATCTTTCCTGCTCCAAGAAGCTGACCTACAATAATCGAAACTGAACTTCCAAGGGCTATATATACAATATTAAACACATTGGATACTGTATTTGAAATATTAAGTCCTGCAACTACAGCAAGGCCTCCACGAGAATATATAGCATTTAATGCTGACATTCCCATTGCCCATAGTCCTTCATTCATTAAAAGAGGAGTTCCCCTTAATATAATATGTTTTGTAAGATTTTTTTCAATTTTAAAATTACGATATGCTCCTACGATAAATTTATTTCTTTCTTTGTGTCTATGAGTCCATATTACAACTATAAAACATTCAATAAATCTTGAAATAACTGTTGCAATAGCAGCACCATATGCACCAAGCATTGGAAATCCTAACTTACCAAAAATCAAAAGATAATTGAATACAAGATTTACTGCTACAGCTACAATACCTGCTTTCATTGGTACAATAGTTTCTCCTGTTTCCCTAAGTGTACTTGAGTAGCATTGCATTATAGCAAAAGGTATAAGACCTATTATATCAATTGCTATGTATCCGCTTCCGTATTTCAATGTTTCAGAAATATTTCCTGTTACACTTCCCTCATGAAGAAAAAGTGAAATTAGTTCATGCCTAAATGTACCCATTATAAATATACCGATAACACTAATTATTCCACATAATATAAGTTTAAATCTAAATGTCTGCCTTACACCTTCATGATTATCATTTCCATAAAACTGTGCACTAAAAATCCCCGGGCCTGATATTGCACCAAATATGAAAAGACTAAATATAAATATAAACTGATTTGCTATAGCAACTCCGCTCATAGCATCTGTTCCTATCTGACCTACCATAATATTATCAAGCATGCTTACAAAGTTTGTTATTCCATTTTGAATCATGATAGGGATTGCAATTGTTAAAACCATTTTATAAAAACTTTTATCCCCTACGTATTTTTTTAGTTTCATTTTTCACCTCTAATATTTATTCTCCATAAAAAAAATAATATAAATTCTTATAATAATTCTTTAAATATATATCTATATAAATTTTTTATCAAAGAATATTATAGCACACTGTTCTACAATATTAGATTAATTTGCATTCTTTTGTTAAAAAAGCTTTTATAACCCATATAAACACATATTAACGTTGATATTGCTGCTGATGATAATATCATGAAGGTAACCATTATCTGATACTTTATAGCAACAATTGGAGATGCTCCACCTAGAATAAGTCCTGTCATCATTCCTGGTAAAGATACAATACCTAAAGTTTTTGCTGAATCTATTACTGGAACAAGACCTGTTTTTATGCTTTCTTTTAATATATCATGAGAAGCTTCTCTAATATCTGCACCTAAAGCTAATTTAATCTCTACTTCCATTTTTTTATCATTAAACTCATTATTAAGATTTCTATAAGCAAGTCCTATAGCCACCATTGAGTTGCTTACTATCATTCCTCCAGTAGGAATAATATCTTGTGGTTTAAATTCTAAAGAACCTGATAATATTAATACACTTAATGTTACACCAGTACCTATAATCATGGCTATACAAGAAATAAATACTGCTTTCTTTAACTTTCCAAACTTTTTTCCTGCGTTATATGATGCATTTATAATCATTATAAGAAGAAGAATTACTGTTATAAACTTATTATCTACTTCAAAGAAAAACTCAAGGAGATATCCAGCTATAACAAGCTGTATTATAGCTCTAACTATACTTATAAGTATGTCCTTTTCCATAGATAGCTTTTCTTTATATGATATAAAAACTGGTATTCCAATTAAAACTGATGATAAAATAAGTGATTGTGTATTCATTAAGCTATTACCTCAACTTTTTCTATTTTTCCATTGGATATTTCTATTCTCTTATTAAATATGGATTGACTCTGTTCATTACTATGAGTTATCCAAAATACAGTTACGCCTTCTTCATTAAGACTTTTAATAAATTTTTCTATATTTTTAGTGTTTTTTTCATCAAGTGCACTTGTAGATTCATCAAGCAAAAGTACTTCTGGTATATATATGAGACTTCTTATTATTCCAATCCTCTGCTTTTCACCACCAGATAGATGATTTATATCTTTATAAAGAATACTTTCATCAAGTCCTGTTATTTTTAATAAATAATCTATTCTTGTTTTAGCTAGTTCTTCACCCCTTATTTTATATGGAAATTCAATATTATCCATTACTGTATCACCAAAAAGATATGGAATCTGAGTACAGTAACTAACTTTCTTTCTAAGTTCACATGGATTATATGTACAATAGCTTTTTCCATTAAACTTTATTTCTCCTTGTGATGGCGTAATAAGATCTGCACATAATTTCAAGAATGTACTCTTTCCACTTCCTGACGGCCCCACAATAGATATACAGTCTCCTTTTTTAATTTCTAGTGATAATCCGTTTAAAATTGGCTTATTTCCTATTTTATAGTGAATATTTTTTATTTCTAGAGCGTTGTTCATTTAATTCTCCCTTTAATCTTTTCCTCTTACATATTAAACATTTTTATTCAATATCGAACTCTGATATCGTAATCCGATATTATCATATAAAATAAAAAAAGTAAAGGAAGCAAAACAAAACTCATTTTACTTCCTTTACTTATGTAACATCTCTTGTTAATTCCTTTAAGTTTTCCTTTAACTCTTTAAGAATTTTTATACCTTCATCTGTAGCTTTATAGTATTTACGTATTTTCCCACCAACATTTCTCTCTTCTTTTTCAAGAAGACCTTCTTCAACCATAGATTTTAAGATTGGATATAAAGTTCCAGGGCTTACATGATATCCATGATGTTCAAGTTCTTCAAGCATCCATACTCCATATATAGGTTCAATTTCTGCATGATGAAGAATATGTATATAAATGAGTCCATTAACTATTTTCCTCATAATCACTTTTTTCATAATCTCAACTCCATATTTTCACTTACATATCTAAAATAGCATATTATATATTTTATTTCAAATACCTTAAATCCATAGATATCATCTGCAAATAAATATAAAGCCTTCATCTATTATTAGACAAAAGCTTTATATTTAATTAATAAAGTATCTACTTATTTTTTCTTAAGTAATCTTACATACTTATTATACTATCCATGCTCCATTTGATCCTAAATTATATCCACCAACATTAGTATTTACAGCCATAGAACCATCAGTGTTTAAATAATACCACTTTCCATCAGTATCTTTTAACCATCCAGTTTTCATGGAACCATCATTATTTAAGTAATACCATTTATTATTAATATATTTCCAACCTGTTGCCATGTATCCATTATTATCAAACCAATACCAGTTTCCATCAACAAGTTCCCACTGTAATTTTGGATAAGAATTATCAGCTCTTTTCAGCCACCATCCTATATTATCTTTAACCCATTCTGTTTTTTTATCTATAACTGAATCTACATTATTCTTTGTAAATCCCATAGCTTTTAATACTGGTATCATTTCATCATACCATCTATTATTCTGCCTGTCATAAAACTTTGTATCTGAATTTACTGCAAATGGTATATTAGCCTTGTCCAATTCATCTGATACAAACTTTGCAAATACAATCTGTTCTTGTACGGAATAATTATTTCCATCATTATAATCACCAGCCATCCATGCACCAACCCATGTAGGAATACCTGTTTTCTTTTGCCAATCTAGTGCTAGATTTATCTTATCTATTATTATCTGTTTTTCTTTATCAGTACCAGTTGTCCATAATTTTTCACTATTAGTTTTACTTGGACCAGAAGCATAAAAATGCCACTCAGCCATTAAGTATCCATTATGATTCGTTGGTATTTTTAAATCATTTAAATATTCTGGATTAGAACGAACTCTAGGTGATATCATTAAAATTCTTTTTGAATTTGTTTTTCTAACTTCAGTTACAATTTCTTCATATATTTCATTTAATCGTTCTGGCTCTTTTTTCAATTCATCTGTAACTTCAATTATTAAATCGAATGATAAAAGGTATGGGTAATCTTTATAATGCTCTGCAGTTTTTCCCCACCATTTAACTACTTTCTTTAAATTCTTATCTGATGGATCATTTTTTAACTCATCTGCCTGATATGCAATAATAGGTATTATGTTATTATCAAGACAATCCTTAATTTGCTTGTCCAAAAGTTTAAAAGATTCATCAGTCATATCATCTTTAATTCTTATTCTAACATGTTTTATTCCCATGTCACTAAAATCTTTAGCTGTTTGTGAGTTGTATGCTTCTTTCCCTTCTTTTGTTTTTGACCAGTCAACATCTAACCCTTTTCCAAGCTTTTGTGCATAATCCCATGGGTTAATTGGAACATTTGCCGCAAAACTCTTCATTGGAAGTATTGAAAAGAACAAAAAAAGTAAAAGTAGTGCTGATATTTTTTTCTTCATTTGAAAAATTCTCCCTTTAAATCTAATATTATTTTTATAATCTTTTTATTTATATCATAACAAATCATACCATCTCAACGGATTTATTACATTATTAAGATTAATTTAAGATATCTAAGTAATATATCATATGTTTATAAGTATTATTTACTTTGATAATTGAGAAGAATCTTTTAATATATTAAAGAATATTTATTAAATTTTCATAATCAAAATAAAATCAATAGAATGAACCTTCTAATTGATTAATCATAAAATAATTGTATATACAATCACATAAAAATTTATATATCAAGGAGGCTAATTTAATGACTAATTGTGAAAAATCAACTGCTTCTTCACAGCAAAATTGCTTTTCAAATGATGTATCATCAAAAATAAGCAAAATAAATTGTGGCTGTATTCCTTGTGACACTCCCTCAATAATAAACCAAGGGGATCCATCTAACCAAATATCAGTTCCTATTTTGGCAAATGTAATTCAAAACTGTGTTTGTACAAATAAATATGAGGCTGCATATCCTAATTATTTAGTAATAGAAACTAACTTATTAAAATCGCCAGCATTAGGATCAACTGCCACAATACCTTATGGTAAGATATGCATTACCAATATTAGTTATTCATATTCATGTATTGGAGTTGGACCTTCACTAGTAGCGCCATATTCCACCGACACAATTACAGGAAGTATTGATGGTAAACAGTTTATACTTTCTCCAATATCACTAGAATGTAGCTGCGGTACCCCAGTAACAAATTTATATACTGATTTTTCAGGAAATGTAAAAACATCATCTTGTTGCTGTAATCAATCATCACAACCTTATGCTCAAAATAAAATAGTTGAAAGAAATATATCATTTTATATTTGCAATTTGAGTATGAATGTATCTGGTACAATAGGCAATCAGCCATTCACTGGAGTAATAAAAGGAGCAACAACACCTGAATTAGTTGCAAATCCACCACTAGCTGTATCAGTTTTCCAAAATGCAACTCCAATATCAAATGGTTTAGGTTTCCCAAGTTCTTTCAATTTTGCAGAAGTAATGTGCTTACCTACAAATACCAAATTAAAATTAACTGATAATTTCGATATATGTTTCTCTATTGATTGTGTAAAACCTATGAGTTCAAGCTATTCTGTTAAAGATGATCCAACTACTAGCCCAACATCATCTACACCAGATACATCACTTTATGCAAACTTCCTAGCATCTGCTGATTTAGGATTAATTATAAATAAAACTATGTATGCTACAATATCTGAAAAATTAGCTGTATTAACAAACCAAGGTTCTTCAGTAGTATGTAATAACAACGATATAACTCCTCAGTGTCCTAGCCATTCCTCTTGTTTAAATGCTACACCATGCCCTTCTCCTTCAATTATAGATTGATAGTTATTATAACAAATTCTATTTACTGTAATTTATGATTGCAGTAAATAGAATTAAGATTTATAAATTGTCAGTATAAATAATAGTGATATAAAATCTCTGTATATTATTTTAATTTACATCTTTTCTTTCATATAAATGTGCAGTAATAAAATATGATGCTGTTGTTAAAATAACTCCTACAATTGCAACTATTGTTTCCATTATTCCCATTGATATATTAATATTAAAGAAATCAATTTTTGATAATGCAAAAACAATTGTGCTTGAAAAACATATTGGCATTATAGCTAAAAATATTAGTATTATCCTTGCTTTATTAAAACCTACAACAATAGCTATGGGATTAACTATATCTACAATAATCATTCCTACTATTATTACCGTTGTATTTATAATTCCAACTGGAATATCTTGTTGTGATATATAGTTAAACATATTTAATACCATATATAAAACATCAGCAAATATAATTGAAATTATTACGTTAATAAATCCAAATATATATTTAGATAAAACATACTCTTTTGGCTTTACTGGAAGTGAATAAATAAGGAAATCAGATTTACTGTTACTTTCATAAGCTAAAGAATTGTAGTTTAAAACCATAACCAACAAGGCTGCTCCAAATGGAAGCATTGACCCATCATTATTTGATATTGTCATAAATACTGCAAGTGCCAATATTATAAGTGCTGTTTTCTTTAATGCAAAAATTGAACTGTAATGTAGTTTCAATAAATTTTTTATATTATTCATATCTTTCCCTCTCTAATATCATTAATATTTTTTTCCCTTTTAGTTAATAATTAATATTCAAATTAAATTTGTTATCTATAGATTATTACTTCTTATTCTTCTTTACATAATGTACTAATATATCATCTAAAGAACATTTTTCATAAATAGCTTCCTCCCCAAAAAGTTCGTAGGCTTTTCTTTTGTCATCTATAAGTCCTTCATATCCAAATTCATTTTTACTTATTGATATAAACTCATTTTCTATTTCCTTGTCATACAAATCCTTTTTAAATTTGACTAAAACATGATTTTCTAAAATCTCGTCCTTTTCACCTTGAAGAAAAACTTTTCCATTATATATAAACACAACATAATCAGCACACTTTTCAATATCAGTTGTTATATGTGATGAATAAAATGTACTTATTTCTTCGCTTAACATATGTTCGCTTATTATTTCAAGAATTTCATTTCGTACAATAGGATCAAGATTTGCTGTAGGTTCATCCATTATTAAAACTTTAGGATGATGTGAAAATGCCATTGTAAGCTGAAATTGCTTCTGCATACCCTTTGATAGTTCTTTAAATATTTTGTTTTCATCTAAGTTAAACTTATCCATATAACTTTTGTACATTTTTTCATCCCAATTGGGATAAAAAGGTGCTATGCTGTTCTTTATATATTTAAGTCTACTTTCCTGAAGAAAACCTGGTATATCTCCTACATAGCCTACATCTTCTTTAACTTTTACATCTTCTAAAATATTCTTACCTAAGACTTTAATTTCTCCCTGGTCAACTTTAAGCATTCCCATTATGGAATTGATTGTAGTTGTTTTTCCTGATCCATTAGGTCCTATAAACCCTGTAACAAATCCAGATTTAATATCTAATCTGTCTATATTTAAAGTAAAATCCTTATAAATCTTTTTCAAATTTCTTATTTCTATTGCTTCCATAATAAAACTAGACCTCCTCATATAAATTTTTAAAAATCTCAATACATTCATCCAGTGTAAGTCCTAATGCTTTTGCAGAAATAATAACATCTTCTAAACGTCCCTCCATTTCTGCCATAGCTGCTTCTTTCAGCCTTTCAGAATTTGCATTGGAAACAAAGGTTCCCTTTCCTACTACTGTTTCTATAAAACCTTGCTTTTCTAGCTCCTCATAAGCCCTTTTAGTTGTAATTATGCTGACTTTAAGTTCTTTTGCAAGCATTCTTATAGATGGCAACATCTCTCCTGGATTTAAACTTCCATTTAATATATTATTTTTAATGGAAGTTTCAATCTGTTCATATAGTTTTACTTGAGAATCATTGTTTATCAAAATATCCAAATTGTACACCTCCGTATCTAAGTGTGTATATTCTTTATATACACATATTATCACCATATTTTGTTTTTGTAAATACTTTATAATTAAATAAGTGTCTGCACCATGCTTTTTAGTTGATAATTCAGTTGATAATTCATAGGGGAAAGTTTAAAGTTTTCAATAAAAAGCCTTAGTTTTTTCTTGTATATAAATTTCCTTCATATGGTTAATCCTTAACTCTAAATTTTCAATCCTATAGGATTTCCTTTACAAAAACGAAAAAGGTAGAAAACAATTATTCTAACTCAATTGTTTTCTACCTTTTATTAAATTCATTTAATTTATTGGAATTAATGAACCAAAGCTGCTCAAAGTTATATGAAATTTAGTTTCCATATATTTCATATGTCTCTAATACTTTTTTTATTTCTTTATACGAATCTGATGTGTCTATATCCATTAATTCAATTTCATTTTCTGCATATACTAATTCAACATCCTCAATATGTTTTTTTAGAATTCTCTTTCCTCCAATATCACCTTTAAGTGATAACAATTCAGAAATATAATTCTTAGAAAAAATCACTGGATTTCCTATAACATAACTTTTATCTGCTAGATTGTCTTTATTACAAATATCATGAATTTCTACTTGTTTCCTCATGCCAAGTGCAACAATTCCTTTATTAGTTTCCTCAAATGTTTCTAAAATCTTCTCTAAAGTTTCTTTTTTTATGAAGGGCTGATCGCAAACTATGAACATATATCCATCAGCATTCATATCATAACTAATTCCTAGCTTTATAGAATTAGAAACTCCTAAATCACTATTGTTATTTATCAACACATTTATATTTGTATCTTTTAAATTTTCTTCTATCTCTTCATATTGAGTTACACATATTATTTTATTAATATATGTTGAAGATAAATGCTTATGAGAAATAATTTCCCTAACTGTGTCAACAATGTACATATATAAGGGTTTGTCATTTAACTCTGTAAGAAGTTTATTTCCATTGAATCTTCTGCTAAATCCTGATGCTAGTAAAATAAGATTAATTTTCACCTTTCATCATTCCCATAGCTATTTTTTCAGCTGTTATTGGAAGAGTTCTTACATTTACTTTAGTTGCATTATATACAGCATGCGCAAGAGCTGGTGAAGGTGTATTTATAACTATTTCACCTATTGATTTTGCTCCAAATGGTCCTGTTGGTTCATAGCTGGCTTCAAATTCAACTCTTATTGTTCCAACATCAAGTCTTGATGGAATCTTATATTGTAAAAATGAATTATTCCTCATCATACCAGCTTTATTATATGTTATATCTTCATATAATGCCATTCCAATACCCTGTGCAATTCCACCTTCTGTCTGAATTCTTGCAAGGTTTGGATTTATTACTGTTCCACAGTCAACTACTGCAACATAGTCAATTATTTCTACCTGACCAGTTGTCATATCTATTTCAGTTTCAACCATTCCTACCATAAACGGAGGTGGAGAAACTGGTGAATAATTAGTTTCACTTGCACTTATTGTTTTTATCCCAGCAATATAACTTCTATTTGCAAAATCTTTTAACGTGATTTCTTTATCATCTTCTAATGAGAATATTTTTCCACCTTCGAATTCAAGATTTTCTCTTTTACATTCAAGAAGTTTTGATGCTTCATCAAGAATCTTTTCTTTTAATGTTTCGCATGTTTTTATAACAGCACCACCAGTTATATATGTAGTACTTGATGCATAAGAACCTGTATCATATGGAGATTGATCTGTATCAACACCGTGAACAATTATATCATCAACATCACAATCTAAGCAGTCAGCTGCCATCTGTGCAAGAATTGTATCACACCCTGTTCCCATATCTGATGCACCAATCATTAAAGTATAAAAACCATCATCATTTAATTTTATTTCTACTGCTGCTGTATCAACATTTGAAATACCTGACCCCTGCATTGCAAGTGCAACTCCAACAGACCTTACTTTTCCATTACCCATATCCCTAAATGGATATTTATTATCCCAGTCTATCATTTCCTTAGCTCTTGAAAGACATTTATCAAGTGTACAGCTGTTAGCTTTTTCTCCATAGTAAGCAGGCATTATATCTCCTTCTTTAACCATGTTCATTTCTCTAAGCTTTATAGGGTCAATATTTAATTTTGCAGCAAGTTCATTTACTGCAGATTCAAGTGCAAATATTCCTTGAGTAGCACCATATCCTCTATAAGCTCCACCGCCCATTGTATTTGAATATACAACATCGAAATCAAACTTATAAGCTTTTGGTGTACTATATAAAGGCATTGATTTATGTCCAGATAACCCAACTGTTGTAGGTCCATGTTCTCCATAAGCTCCTGCATTGGATAATGTATATATGTGAATTGCCTGAATTATTCCATTTTCATCAGCACCTAAACGCACTTTGATTTCCATTTCATGTCTAGGACTTCCATTAGTAAGTGTTTCTGCTCTTGTAAATAACATTTTTGCAGGTTTTCCAGTCTTTAAAGTAACTATAGCAGGGAATACTTCTGCAACAACACTTTGCTTTGCACCAAAACCTCCACCAATTCTAGGTTTAATTACCCTTATCTTTGATTTTGGTATTTCTAATGCATTTGCTAAAATACGTCTTACATGGAATGGAATCTGTGTTGCACTTGTAACATTTAATCTTCCATATGTATCAAGTTCAGTAAATGTTCTAAAAGTCTCCATCATTGCCTGACTATTAGCCTTTGTATGATAAGTTTCTTCTATTACATGTGCGCATTTTTTAAACTCTTCTTCAACATTTCCATGTTCAAAACCACCAGTTGAGCAAAGATTTCTCTTGTTATCTGCTCCAACATCACATAAAGCCTTAAAATCTTCTTCTGGATGAACTAAAATATTGTTATCCTTAGCTTTTCTAAAATCTAATACTGGTTCTAAAACTTCATATTTAACCTTTATTAAATTTAATGCCTTATTTACAGCCTTTTCATTTTCACCTGCAACAATTGCAACAGGATCTCCAACACATCTAAGTCTTTTATCCAAAATAAGTCTGTCATATGGACTTGGTTCTGGATAAGACTGACCAGCCATTGTAAATCTTGACTTTGGCATATCTTCATATGTTAATATACATTCAATTCCTGGAACCTTGCTTGCTATAGACGTATTAATTTCTTCAATCAATGCGTGAGCATGAGGACTTCTAAGAACTTTAACTATAAGACATGAAGCTGGTGCTAAATCATCAGTATAAACAGGCTTACCAGTAACTAATGCCATAGCATCCTTTTTTCTTATTCCCTTATTAACGAATTTCATCTTTAGTCCTCCTTAACTTTATTAAGATACTTTTTAATTGCTCTAAGTTGACTCATATATCCAGTACATCTACATAAATTTCCTGCTAAGTAGTACTTTATATCTTCTTCACTTGGATTATGTAATTCTTTTTTCATTGCAATAACATTCATAACAAATCCTGGACTGCAGAATCCACACTGCTCTGCACCTTCATCTGCCATAAAAGCACCAAATTCTTCAGCTTCTTCTTTTAGTCCTTCAAGTGTTGTTACATGTTTTCCATTAGCTTTTGCTGCAAGAGTACTGCACGATAAAACTGGTTTTCCTTCTAAATGAACTGTACAAAGTCCACAGTTTGCTGTTTCACAACCTCTTTTCACACTAAAAAATCCCTTGCTTCTTACAAAATCAATAAGCATCATATCAGGTTCAATATTATCTATATATACTTTATCATTTATCCATAATTTAATTTCCATTGGTTCCTCCCACACTAGTCTACACTTTTTATAATTTTAGTCTAAAATATATTTTCAAAATTACACATTCCGTAATCTTTTTTATTCATTATATAAATTTATCAATTAAGATAATGTTTCATTAATAGCTCTTAACACTAAAGTTTTTGCAAGAAGAACTCTATATTCCATACTAGCTCTCATATTGCTTTGAAATTTAACATTATTTACTATATGAGATATTAAATTATTTTTTTCTTCTTCAGTAGGAATATCACTTAAAAATTCTGTTCCATCTATTAATATAGCTCTTTGAGGTCTTGCACCTATTACAACATTCCAAGTAAGGTTTTTCTTAGATACAGCAATAGCTAATGTTGGAATATCAGTTGCACTATTACGCATAGTTAAGTATGAGACTCTTCTTTTATCTTTTTTTATTATTATTCTAACTAGGACATCTGTATCATAATCCATATCTTTATAAACTTCTAAAGGAATTATTCCTCCCTTATATAGTTCAACATATGTATCTAACGCTAACAAACATGTTAAAACATCTGAAAATCCAAATCGTGAATAAACACTTCCTCCTATTGTTGCACAATTTCTAAATTGTACTCCAACAATATGTATTAATGATTTTTCTATTGCACCATCAAAGTATGAATTTAAATTCTTGTCTACTTCTAACTGCCTTAAAGTACACATACATCCAATTTTAAATGATTCATCATCTTCTTCTATTGTATCTAAACCAAGATTAGATAAATCAATGGCTGTCTGTATGTTTCTATTACCCATCTTAAGCCAGGCTGTTCCTCCTAAAATAACATTATTTTTCTTTTGATTAAGCTCATAAGCTTGTTCTAAACTTTCTGCAACCACATAATTTTTAATTGTAAACAAATGCTTCTCCTCCTGCTATTAAACTTCATACTTATATTATACAAAAATCCACTACCTTTTCTATATAAGCAGTGGATTTCTTTTTAATTAATTTATACTTGTGCAGACATTTCTTGAGCTTCATCTTTGTCCTTAGGTAATACTAAGTTTAACACAGAAGCTATAACAAATGTCATTATTATTCCATTTTGAGCAAATATTTGTCCAATGAATTTTGGTAATTGATCTAATGCTTCTGGAACATTACCAATTCCAACTCCAATTCCAATTGCTAATGCAACTATCAATCCGTTTCTTCCTTCTAATCCTTCATTCAACAATGATTTAAGACCACTTACAAATATCATTGCAAACATTATAACTGCAGCTCCACCTAAAACTGACTGTGGCATTACCGATAATAATGCACTAAGTTTTGGGAAAAATCCAGCAAGGATTAAAAATACTGCTCCTGTCATTATTACAAATTTATTTACTACTTTTGTTACTGCAACCAATCCTACATTCTGACTAAAAGAAGTATTAGGTGCTACTCCAAATAAAGCTGCTATAAAACTAGATACACCATCAGCCATAACACCGCCTGCTAATTCCTTATCAGTAGCTTCTCTTCCAAGTCCTCCTACTGAAATTGCAGATATATCTCCAATTGTTTCTACTGTAGTAGCTATATACATTATACTCATTGAAATTATTGCATCTAGTCTAAATTCAAATCCCATTACAAAAGGCCTTGGAAGGCTTATCCACGAAGCTTCCTTAACTGCTGTAAAATCAACCATTCCCATACATACTGCTACTATATATCCAACAATTATTCCTATTAATATTGCTGATGTTTTAACAAATCCTTTAGTAAAATTCTGTAATACTATTATTACTAAAATTACAACTGTTCCAACTAATAAATGTTTAGGAGAACCAAAATCTGCTGCTCCAGCTCCACCTGCAAAGTATTTTACTCCAACAGGAAGTAATGATAGTCCAATAGAAATTACCACAAGACTTGTAACTATTGGTGGAAATAATTTTCTAAGAGGTTTAATAAAAAATCCTAAAATAATTTCTAAAATTGCTCCTATTAAAGATGCTCCCATTATTGCGCTGTATCCATAAGCAGCACCAATTGCTTTTTCAGTTCCTATAAATCCTGAGCTTGTTCCCATAACAACTGGTAGACCACTACCAACCTTAAATACAGGATATAACTGAATTAATGTAGCTATACCTGCTATAAACATAGAATTTTGTATAAGCATTGATTTTGTTTCAAGTGGAATGTTTAATAATCCACAAACAATGATAAGTGGTGAAACATTACCTAAAAACATTGCTAATACATGTTGAATTCCTAATGGAACCGCCTGTCCTAATGGTACTCTGCCTTCTAATTGATAAATACTTCCTTTTTTCATGTTGTCCCCCTAAACGCTATTACCGAATATTTTTAATGTTTATCAATAAAACATACGTATTTCTGAATTTATTGTATCACACTTTTTAAAAATTGTGTAGACTTTTTTCTTATATTGTATATTCTTTATATTTTTTGTTTTAATTTTATTCACATGATATAATTATATTATATATATTTATTTCACATTATATATAGACGAACGTACATTTTTAACATCAATCGAATGTTCATATATATATTACAATTGAAAATTGACAGTTGAGAATTGACAATTAAAGTGAAAATCCTTACAGTATTTTTGAAATTATATGCAGAATAATTATTGCAACATATATATACAAAATTTTCATATTATTTTCAAATTCTAATTATAAAATTCATAGTGTAATATATATACTAGGATAAACGTAGTACACATAACTTTTAAAGGAGTTAATATAAATGAAAAAAACAATTAAATTAACAGAACTTACAAAGACTTCTGGATGTGCTGCAAAAATTGGTGCAGCCACTTTAGAAAAAGCTTTAAAAACACTGCCTAAATTTCACGATTCAAATCTTTTAGTAGGCTTTGATACTAGCGATGATGCATGTGTATATAAACTAAATGAAGATACTGCTATAATTCAAACAGTAGATTTTTTCCCTCCAATGGTAGATGATCCATTTACATTTGGACAGATTGCAGCAGCTAATGCTCTCAGTGATATATATGCAATGGGGGGTACACCAACACTTGCAATGAATCTTTTATGCTTTCCATCATGCCTTGATCCAGAAATAATGCATGAAATACTTGCTGGAGGATACAATAAAGTTTCAGAAGCTGGAGCTGTGATTGCTGGCGGACATACAATTGCAGATGCTGTGCCCAAATACGGACTTTCAGTAAGTGGATTTGCTCATCCAAATGATATCTTAACAAATAGTAATTCAAAAACTGGAGATCTTCTTGTTCTTACAAAACCGTTAGGTATAGGAATAATGAATACAGCATCCAAAGCAGGATTACTGTCTTACGATAAAATAAAGGAAGTTTCTTACATAATGACTACTTTAAATAAGTACGCCAAAGAAAGTACAAAGGGCCTTAAAGTAAATTCATGTACAGATATTACAGGATTCAGTCTAATAGGTCATAGCTATGAAATGGCTAAAGGAAGCAATAAAACAATTGAATTATTTTCTAAAGATGTGCCTATAATAAGTGATGCTCTAACTTACGCTTCCATGGGAATAATTCCAGAAGGTATGTATAATAATCTTGAATACTTAAAAAATAACTTTACTCATTCATCACATATAAAACAAGAAACAATAGATGTATTGCTTGACCCTCAGACATCTGGTGGACTTCTACTATCTATGCCTGAACAAGATGCAGTGAAGTATATAGCTAGAATGAATGAATTTACTCCATATTGTAAAGTAATAGGTCAAACTAAGGATACATGCAAGAAGTATATAGAAATAATTTAATTTTATACACATAAAAAACAGCATATAAATTGTATTTAAAAGTCAAAAATACAATTTATATGCCAATGAATAATTTATTCATATATTATTATAAAATCCTGTGCTAATTATAAAGTAATAACCTTATCAGTAGCTTTCATAGCATTAGTTATGTCATACATATTACTTATTTTACCAACTTCAAGTTTTTCTTCAAGATTGTAAAAATTAAGACATGCTCCACACACTAATATTTCAACACCTCTATTTTCAAGTTCCTTTAAATGTTCTATAGCCTGTTCATTATTTGTAGGCACTTTTACACCATCATTCATAAAAAGTAAATATTTTGGAATATCATCACTTTCACTTAATGTATAGAAAAACATTTTCATAAGATTTTTTCCAAGTTCTTCACTTCCAGAGCCTATTATTTCTTTTCCAACAAACACAGAATAATTTCCTACTGACGTTTTTTTATCTAATTGTGATAATATTTCATTACATTTTTCACAGTCCTTATTAAATACAACTGAAAAATCCCCATTTTCCTCTTTCACATTTGTAAAAAATCCTTGACTATTGGCTAGCTTTTTAAGATTTTCAACTGCAATTGAATTATCAACTTCAATTATAAGTTCTTGTGCCCCTGCATCTATTTCCTTTTTAGCCATTATAACTGGCATTGGACAGTTTTTACCTTTTGCATCAATCATTTTGCTCATTACTTTTCCTACTTTCTTTATTATGTTTTAAAAAAATATATATGTTGCAATAATTATTCTGCATATAATTTCAAAAATTCTGTAAGGATTTCACCTTAATTATCAATTGCAATATATATTACAATTGACATATGACAATTAATAATTAATGTTGAAATTACAATATGATTCTAAATTATAATTGTAAAATTTATAGCCCAGTGTATATATTACACATTCAACTTTTCTCACGATTTTCATTGTCCACTATCTGTTAACTATGAATTAGAACTTATATACTCAAATAGCACCTTTACACTTCCACCACATGCCATTCCTAATTTAGAAGCTTTTGAATTAGATAAATCATATGTTTCTATGTGGCACTTCTGGATTTTTATAAGTTCTATGGCTTTTTCATAAACAGCATTTTCTACACTACCACCACCAACTGTTCCTATTACGCCTCCATCTTCAATAATCAACATTTTTGCCCCTACACCCCTTGGTGTTGATCCACTCTTTTCTACAATAGTTGCAAGAACCATATTTTCAGATGAAGAATCTAATTTATCTATTATGCTGTCTTCAATATTACAGGCCATCTTTTTATTTTTCACTTCTATTATTTCTGCAAAGATACTTACAGCTATTTCTTCTGGAGTCTGTGCACCTATTTTCAAACCGATTGGACTATATACTTTTTCCAATTCTTCTTCTCTGTATCCCTCTTTAATCATAGCGTTAAATACAGATGCAACCTTACCTCTGCTTCCAATCATTCCAATATATTTATGATCAGTTCTAATAACTTTTTCAAGACATTTTCTATCATCTTTATGTCCTCTAGTTACAATTACAATGTATGTATTACTGTTTACTTTAGCTTCTTCAATTGCTTCATCAAAATCCATGCATATAATCTTATCAACATGAGGAAATCTTTCTTTGCTGGCAAATTCTATTCTATTATCAATTACAGTAACATCAAACTCAAGCATCTTTCCCATTTTGCTTAAAGGTAGTGCAATATGCCCACCTCCACATATTATAAGCTTTGGCTTTCCTACAATATCTTCAACAAATATCTCTTCATTACCAATTTTACATATATGTGTGCCATTTTTTAAATCTACATCTTTAATTGAGTCTTTTAAAAATTTATCATATTTAATTTCATCTACATCATAATCATTTATAGAATCATTCAAATTCTTATTTACTATAATTTTTTTACCTATATTTTCATTCTGGCTTATGACAGTTAAGGTCTTAACAAATCCATTTTCATTTAATTCTCTTATAAATTGTTTATATAATCTTTTCCCCATACATATTCCCCTTATTTTTTATTTTGATAATTGCTTAGTCAATGTTAGTACAGCTTCTAATACTCCCCCGCCTATTGAACGTGCCTTATCTGATATTGTCAAGCAATGCTTTTTTTCACATCTTGGATCAATATCCCCACTTTTCATTCCCTTATGTACTTTTACACCTTCTTGAAGCATTCCTCTAACTATACCTGATATTTCTGCAAAAACAGGCTCACTACTATCATCACACTCTAATGAATTAACTACCCTTGCGACCACTTGTCCTTTCTCAACATGTTCACCAATTTCCACCATAGGCTTAATAAAACCATCACCAGATGATCTTATTATTCTCTCCACAGTATATCCTCCTATATTCCCTGGAATACCTGTATTAGCTATTGCAGATCCTTTATAAATTGTTCTTCCCAAATAATGTCCCCTCTGAGTTTCAATAACACAATGACAATCAATTCCAGCTTCAAAACCTGGTCCAACTGCAATTACTATAGGTGCATCATTTATAGTTGTATTGCCACAGTTCACCTTGCTTATGATTGAATCTACAACAATATGGGGTTTCAATTCCTTTATAAGTTCAGCTTTTGAATCTATAACTATCGGTATGTTTCCTTCTTCTATAACTTTAATGGCTCCATTTACATCACTGACTAAAATTCCTTTAACACCTTCAACCTCAGCAATTCCATCAAAAACAGCTTGAGAAAAAGCTACTGTTCTTCTTACAGTTGTAGGCATAGCTATTTCAGTCATTATAACATCAAAACCACAAACTTTTAATCTATGTGCAATTCCAGTTGCTAAATCTCCTGCTCCCTTTATTAATATAATCATACTTTCATCCCCTTGTTTACTGTCAGGTAACATTATAGTAATATTGTCTACCTAACAGATTTTTATTTAAAACTTGTAATAACACTATTTATATTTTTTTCATTTAATAATTCACTAATTTTTTTTCCCTTATCTATGAGATATTTATTATCACATTTATTTATTGCTGCAACATAATTTACACTTCCATTAAATGATTCTATGTATTTCATCTGCCCTTTATTGCTTGATAATAAAACTCCAATATCTTCCTCTGTAATTATGTGAGATTCATCAACATTTAAAATATTGCATACAACTTCCTTTCTATGGCATATATCTTTTATTGATTTTCCTACAGAATCAATTCCAGCTACACCTATTACAATATTAGATTTATCAATTATAACAGGCTCATGATCATGTGGTGCTTTTAATGGAAGCCTTCTTGAACCATCAGATTCTATTAATAAAAAATCACATATTTCTATAAGTTCATCATAACTAACATTAGTTAAAGAAGTAAACTTGTTATTGCCTACTGGTGTTCCTAAAACCACTATTTTAGATTTATTTAAATATTTCTTAATTTCAACTAAATCACTGCTGTATAAGAAGTATTTTTCTGATATAAACATATTAGTAGTTGTTGTTATAATAACATTTTTCCCAAGTTTCATTAATTCTTCTGCCATATTATAAATTAATGTTGTTTTCCCACCTGCTCCAACAAATGAAATTACATTCTTTTTATTTATATCTATTGAAAATCCTTCATATAAATATTCTTTTTGTTGAAGCTTATTATTATAATTAAAAACTTTCATCTGTTGTATCTTCCTTTAATATTCTATTGATGTTCTATAATAACATTTAAATTATAACAAAATAAATATAGATAGTTAACTTTAATCCAGATTTAATTTAATAAATCATTAATCTGAAATTATTGCTTCTATATTTTTAGTGTCATTAAATGAAATTTTTATCTGCCCTTTTGAACTTTTCCCAACAATCTTAAATCTGTATTCGCCCTTTTTTAATTCTATATTTTTATTTCCTGTTGCACTTTCTTCAAGTATATTTTCAATGTGTTTATCAGGACTTACCATGACAAGCTTAAAATTACCACTTTTAATATTTAAATCATAATTCAATGTTATTGTGCTGTCTTCACTTACTTTTAATATTAATATTGTATCGTAACCAGAAAAACCACTGAATTTTAAATCTAAGTCATTATTTGATTTTTGACTTCCTATTTTATCGCCATAACTATAAGAATCACCTTGTTCAGCTATTTTTTTATCGTCATTATATATATCTTTACTACAGCTGCTAAATATTAAAATTATAGCTGAAAATACCACTAAAAATATACATATAAAAAATATGCTTTTCTTTTTAGCTCTTCTATTTAAAATTCTTCTCATACTCTCCACCTTTATTTTATATTGCTAAATGAATATAATTTACTGATGTATCAATATATCTATTTATTTAGAGAAATATTCTTAATTTACCTATAAAATATTATATTTTGAAAAACTGCCTTATCTTCATTTAAATTTTTATATGTATGATTTTTATCTGCCATAAATTTAATTGAGCATCCCTTTTTCAATATAAAATTTTCTTCTCCAATGGTCATCTCAATTTCACCTTCAGTTACAATAATGTATTCTTCAACTCCACTGTTATGTGAACTGGATTCATGAATACATCCTTTTTCAAGTTCTATGGTAAATATCTCAACTCCCCTATTAGGATCAAAAGGAAATATCGGATACAACTTCATTGTACTATCTTCTTCAATTACCGGTTCTATTTCATCTATATTTATAACTTTAAGTTCTTCTTTGCTTTCATCAATAAAAGATGAAAATGACACCCTAAGTCCCGTTGAAATCTTCCATAATGTTGAAACAGTAGGATTTGATTTTCCTCTTTCTATCTGTCCAAGCATTGCTTTACTAACACCTGTCAATTCTGCCACATCATCCAAACTTAAATTTCTAGAATTTCTAATATTTTTTAATTTATTTCCTATAACCAAAGTTAAATTTTCCATATTCAACACTCTCTTTCATTACATATTTAAAATTGTGTCTGTTATAACATATTTTATTCTAACTTATTGTTTTTGTAAATCCCATGTTGTATAATATATTATAATTATATATGTTATAACATACATTTAAATTTTGGAGGTTTATATTTATGAAAAAAGCATTTATGCTGGGAATTTGTGCATCATTCTTTTTTGCATTTACCTTTATCTTAAATCAACAGATGCATCTTTCAGGTGGAAGTTGGTATTGGAGTTCATCTTTAAGATATATCTTCATGTTACCAATGCTTCTTATTATAATGATTTCAAAAAGACAATTAAAGGAAGTAATTATTGATATTCGTAAAAAGCCTTTATCATGGCTTTTGTGGAGTACTATAGGATTTGGCTTTTTTTATGCTCCTTTAAGTTTTGCTTCATCTTATGGTGCATCATGGCTTGTTGCTGGAACATGGCAATTGACAATAGTAGCTGGTGGTCTTATGTCACCATTATTCTTTAAGATTATAAAAACAGAAAAAGGTATAGTAAAAATACGAAATAAAATTCCCAAAAAGTCTCTTCTCATATCATTACTAATTTTGGTAGGAATAGCCCTAATGTATATTGAAGAAGCTACTGATATTTCTTTGCTAAATACAATGCTTGTTATTATTCCAGTTATAATAGCTGCATTTTCATATCCACTTGGAAATCGTAAAATGATGGAGATTTGTGATAGCAATATAAATACTATACAAAGAGTTTTTGGAATGACTTTATGCAGTATACCATTTTGGATAATAATATCACTTTTAGGAATTTCAAATTCTGGACTTCCAGGAAAAAGTCAGTTAATACAATCATTCATAGTAGCTGTCTTTTCTGGAATAATTGCAACTATATTATTTTTTAAAGCCACTGATATTGTTAAAGATAATTCTCATAATATTGCTATAATAGAGTCGACTCAAGCTGGCGAAGTTGTGTTTACTCTTCTTGGAGGAATTCTTATATTTCATGATACAGTTCCCACAACACTAAGCCTTATAGGACTCATTATCGTTGTCCTTGGAATGATATTAAATAGTTTTGTCCGTTCCTAAATTTGAAAACATTCAATCTATGAATTTAATTATTAATAACCCTGTTTATAAATTAAGTTAATCTTAAACAAATATTAAGACTTAATCTATTGACGCCTCCCCCATGTAATAAGCTAAAATAGTATTAAGTTTTAAAAAGTAATAATTGAAGTTTTAGATTATTACTTATAAATACTAATTTATTACTGGAGATAATTATACATGGAATATTTAAGGTTTATTCATATGATTTATGAACCAATTGTTTTTCTAATCAAACTAATGATGATAATTTTAACATCAATATTTATTCTTGGAATATTTAGTATAAAAGAAAAAATTGTTCCTTATACAGTAGCTTCCAACAAAATAAACAATGATTTAAAAATAGTTTTAATAACTGATCTCCATTCTTGCTATTATGGGGATAATATGAATACACTTATTGAAGACATAAAAAGTCAGAATCCAGACTTGGTGCTTCTTGGCGGAGATATTTACAACGATAAAAAATCTGATAATGCAAATACTGACACATTTTTAAAGCAGATAAGCAGTATTTCTAAATGCTACTTTGTAACTGGCAATCATGATTCAAAAACTGAGACTTTAAAAAATACACAAGAGGTTAAAAAAGCTACTGAAAAATATGGTTTAACTATTCTTGATGGTATTTATGATACCCTTGAAATCAATGGTCAAAAAATTAATATATGTGGTGTTGATGACCCGACTATTGCAAAGAATTCTTTTTACAAACAACTTGATAACACAGGCAAGGCATGTGATAATGGTAATTTTTCAATACTTCTTTCACATAGACCTGAGTTAATTGATAAATATCGTAAATATGATTTTGATCTTGTTTTATCTGGCCACGCCCATGGTGGACAATGGCGAATTCCAAAATTAATTAATGGAGTAATAGCTCCTCATCAAGGGCTTTTTCCTAAATATGCAGGTGGTAGATATGACTTTAAAGACACCACATTAATTGTAAGCCGTGGACTTGCTAGAGAGTCTACACCAGTACCAAGAATATTCAACAATCCAGAAGTTGTTGTTATTAACATTACATCTATATAAATAAATATTGCAATATGCACTTTACAATTACTAACAAGGAATACCTACACTGAACATAACATGTCAATTTCAATGTATATAATAAAAAATTAAACTTCAGTAATAATCTTGTGCTGAAGTTTAATTTTAAATAATTTTTTTAGTATTCTTGATTTTATCATATCTTTATCTTACATGCATTTCAATCTATTCTCTATGTAATTGTTAACTGTGTCTTTAGGTATGTTTAAGGCAATTGCAAGCTCACCGCTTAGATATTCCTGAGCTCTCTTTAGATAGTTTGCATCACTTACAGATAGTTTTTTCCCATCTGAACTGTATTCTCTTTTCTTTTCAATTATAGTCTTTATTATCTTTACGAATCCAATGCAATCATAATGTTGTATTATATCCTTAAATTCATGGTCTCTTTCTTTCATATTGTCAATCCAATTTACTTCTACAGATGGAATAGTTCCAATAAGATCATCTGCTTCCTGTCTCGTTAGTACCTTTCTCATTACAACTTTTTCATTATCAACAGGTGCAAATATTCTCCCATTTTCATATACAGGTTCAAGAGTATAATATTCCTTTTCACTGTCAAACCTACTTATTTCAGGAACCCCAACATCAGTCACCTTACAGACACCATTGCCCCCATAAATAACATAATCATCAATTTTGAACATTTTTACTCCTCCATTTCTTTGATAACGTTTACACACCCTCATAAACAAAATTCAAATTATAAAAACCATATTTTTATGAATTATAACTTCATTTTTTTAATAAAAAATCAACTTATTAATTAAAATTTATTTAATTCATAAGCGCATGTAAAGGCGTGTTTTTTAGTTCTAAATTCTATTATATCAGAAAAAAGCCTTTTAGGTAAGTAAAACTTTTAATATAAAAATAAAAGAAACTATATTCATAAGAATAAATCAGTATGAATGCAGCTTCTTTATATATATGTGGAATTAAATTTTCTAATATGAAAATGAGTTCTTTCCACATTTGTGGGTGTGCTACCCTTTTTAATTATATCATTTAAAAAAACCTGACAATGTAAATTTTTTTAGATTTTTATATCACTTTTTTAAGATGTTTTAATTTTTTTAGGATCTTTTGAAAATTATCTGTGTAAAAGATTATTACTATTTTTTAAAATATCTTTATATATTGTATCCATCATTGGATTTTCACTACTTCTTTTTATTTGTGCAACCTTATCAGCCTTATAAAGCCCTTTTGCACGTTCTATCTTAGTTTTATTTAATCCAAATGGCTGTCCAGCTCCTCCAATACAGCCTCCATTACATGCCATAACTTCAACAAAATCAAAATGCTCTTTTCCACTTTCAATACTCTGTATAATCTTTTCAGCATTTGCAAGACCACTTACTATTCCTATTTTTAATTGAAGTCCATTTATTTCTATTTCACACACCTTTACACCATCCATACCACGCATGCCTACAAACTGTAAATCCTTTAATCCTTTCTGACTTTGATCTTCATATATGGTACGTATAACTGATTCTGTAACTCCCCCTGTAACTCCAAAGATAACTCCACCACCAGAATATAATGAAAATGGTGTATCTAAAGATTCCCCTTCCACTTCATCAAACTTTATTCCACTTTCATTTATCATGTCACACAATTCACTTGTTGTAAGAACATAATCAATGTCTTTAATATGATCTCTTGTAAATTCTTCTCTATCTGCTTCTGCTTTTTTAGCTGTACAAGGCATTACTGCTACTGAAATTGTTTCTCTTCCTTCCTTTAGGTCCCTTTCCTTAAAATATTCCTTTATTACTACACCAAACATTTCCATTGGTGATTTACATGAAGATATATGTGGCATAAGTTCTGGATGTTTAGTTTCAGCATACCTGTACCATGCAGGGCAGCATGATGTAAATAAAGGATATCTAATATTTCTACGATTTTCAAAAAATTCTTTTTTTATATTCTTATTATGGCAGTCTACCACATCCAAATCTTTATGTTTTAAATCATTATTGATAGAAATACATCCACTTTCGCATTTTAGTTTTTCTAAAAATTCCTTGCTTTCTTCAAGTGTAGTTAAATCTGCTCCAACTGATGTATCATATATTTCATCAACACCAAGTCTCCTCATTACTGCAACTATTTTATCCATTACATTTTCACCAGATTTAATTTTAAATTCTTCTCCAAGTGCAACCCTTACTGCTGGAGCTATCTGCATAACAACTCTTTTATCTTTTTCATATATGGCTTTCCACACGTCTTTTACACAACTTTTTATTGTAATTGCACCTGTCGGACATACTGCAGAACATTGCCCACAGCTTACACAGTTAGTTTCAGACAAGTTCTTCCCAAATGCTGGACTAACCATCATATTTGAACCTCTAAATGCAAAATCTATTGCTCCTACATTTTGAACTTCACTACACATGCGTACACAATCTCCACATAAAATACATTTGCTAGAATCAATTACTATGGCCTTTGAAGAATTATCTATTGGGAGCTTTTTCTTTGTATTTTTAAATCGTATTTTATCAACTCCAAATCTTAATGCAAGTTCCTGAAGTCTACATTTTCCACTTTTTCTACACACTGTACAATCTCTGCAATGGGATGCTAAAATAAGCTCTAGTATCATTTTCCTATGAACATAAAGTTTTGGTGTATTAGTCTTAATCACCATTTTATCCTTTGGAGGAGACGAACACGAAAAAATTATCCTTCCCTTTTCATCTTCAACTGCACACATTCTGCATGCACCGTAAATTGATAATTCTGAATAATAACATAATGTTGGAAGATCTATTCCTGCTTTTCTTACTAAATCCAAAATGTTCTTTTCCTTATCAAATTCAACACGATTTCCATCTATAATCATGTATTTCCCCATAAAATCCTCCACCTCACCTAGACTACTTCTACTGCATTAAATGGACATTCTATAATACACTGGCCACATTTAATACATTTTTCTTTATCAATTTCAAATGTTTTTTTAATTTCTCCTTGTATAGCCTGAACAGGACAATTTCTCGAACATTTTGAACATCCTCTGCATTTATCCTTATTAATTTCATAAGATATTAAAGCTTTACATACTCCACCTGGACATTTTTTATCCACTACATGTGCTGTATATTCTTCCTTAAAATATTTTAATGTACTTTTAACTGGTAGACATGCACTTTTTCCAAGTCCACAAAGGGCTGTAGCTGAAATAGTATCTGAAAGCTCTTCAAGCATGTTAATATGTTCATTTGTTCCTCTTCCTTCAACTATATCTGTAAGAATCTCAAGCATTCTTTTTGTTCCTTCCCTACATGGAACACACTTTCCACAAGATTCATTTTGAGTAAAATTCATAAAAAATCTTGCTACTTCAACCATACAGCTTTTGTCATTCATAACAACAAGTCCTCCGCTGCCTATCATTGCACCTACTTTCTTTAAAGAATCAAAATCAAGTTTTAAATCAAGATGTCCAGCATTCACACAAAGACAACCTCCTGAAGGCCCTCCAATCTGAACTGCTTTAAATTCACCATCTTTAACACCTCCTCCAATGCGAAATACAATTTCTCTTAACGATGTTCCCATTGGCACTTCAATAAGACCTGTATGTTTAACATTTCCTGTTAAGGCAAAGGCTTTTGTCCCATAATTATTTTCTGTTCCAATAGTCTTATACCAGTTAGCTCCTTTAATAATAATAGGTGGAACATTACAAAAAGTTTCAACATTATTAAGGACAGTAGGCTTTCCAAACAATCCTTTTTCTACTGTTCTTGGTGGCTTTACACGGGGCATTCCTCTGCTGCCTTCAATTGATGTTGTAAGTGCGCTTCCCTCGCCACAAACAAATGCACCTGCTCCTTTGCTTATACGAATATTAAAATCAAATCCTGAATTTAAAATATTATCACCTAAAAGTCCTTTATTTTCAGCTTGTTCAATGGCCTTTTCTAACCTTTCAACTGCAAGGGGATATTCAGCTCGGACATAAATATAACCCTTATGAGCACCTGTTGCAATGCCCGCTATTATCATTCCTTCAATTATTCTATGAGGTTCACCTTCCATCATTGATCTGTCCATAAACGCTCCTGGATCACCTTCATCACCGTTACATACAATATATTTGTCATTTTCATTTTGTTTATAAACCTGACTCCACTTTATCCCAGTAGGAAAACCACCTCCACCTCTTCCTCTTAAAGAGCTTTCACTGATTTCATCTATAATATTACTTGGAGTCATATCAAAAAGTGCCTTTGTAACAGCTTTATAACCATCTAGTGCAATATATTCATCAATAGATTCAGCATTTATATGTCCACAATGTTCTAACGCTACACGAGTCTGATTTTTATAAAACGGTATATCTTCTTGTCTGCTGTATCCTTTTTTTCCATCACTATAAATTAATTCTTCAATAACTTCATCATTTATTATGCTCTTTTCTACTATTTCTTCACAGTCACTCTCCTTAACTTTTACATATAGAATTCCTGCAGGCTCTATTCTTATCAATGGTCCCATTTCACAAAATCCATGACATCCACTCTTTTTAAGGCCTATAATCTCATTCTTTCTATTTTTTATTGATGCTGTCTTATTATCATTACTGCTATATTCTTTTTCTCCATTTTTAGTATTAATCTCTATTGGAGGATGTTCTATTTCTTTTTCAAGTTTTAATTCAAGCTTAAGGCCCTTTTCCTCAATAATTTTCTTGAATTTCTCATAAATTTTTATTGATCCACCTGCCATGCATCCTGTTCCAGCACATACAAGTATCTGCTTTTCCTGACTATTTAAAGCTTTTCTATAATCATTTCGGATTCTTTCAAGTTCTTCTCTTGAATTAATCTTCATAAGATGTATCCTCCTTTGAAGTTAGGATTTTTGCTTTAAAATCTTTTTTAATATCATCAACAAGTAGTTTTACTTTTGCCTTTGTCATATTAGGATATACTTCATCATTAACGGTGCACACCGGGGCAAGCCCACATGCCCCTAAACATGAAACTGTTTCCACTGTGAACATCATATCATCTGTAGTAGATTTTTCTTCGCATAATCCTAATATATTTCTGAACTCTTCTAATATGGGAATTGATTTTCTAACATGACATGCAGTGCCGTTACATATTTTTATTACATATTTTCCTTTTGGTTTAAGAGAAAAATTTTCATAAAAAGTAGCAACTCCATATATTTTTGCTTCGCTTATCTTAAGTTTTTCTGCTATATATGATAATATCTCTTCTGGTAGATAATGATATTCTTTCTGCACGTCCTGCATAATTGCAATAAGAAGCTGTCTATTATAATCATATTTTTCTAGTATGGAATCAATTTTATCCATTCTATACCTTCCTTTTGCTATAAAATTCTCATTTATATTTATATTCACATGATAAATTATTAGAACTTATGTAGATAACTTAATAGTCAATATAATATAAGGTCATAAAAGCCTCTTCAGACGCCAAAAAGGAACCATAATTTTTTTATGATTCCTTTAGGAACTTCTCAAAACATGCTCTCCAAACTTACATTCTTATATTACAATAAGTTTAAATATTCATTAAGTTTATTTTATTGCACCTTTAGTAACTCCACTTATTATCCATTTTTGTGCAAACAAATAAAATAATAAAATTGGAATTAACGCTAATAAATATGATGCAAATGCTAGATTGTAATTAGTTCCAAATTGTGATTGAAAGATAAATTGAACCAGTGGAATTGTTGCAAAATTTGGATCACTCAATATTACAAGTGGAAGCATAACATCATTCCAACACCATAAAGCTGTCATAATTGCTACTGTTGCATGCATTGGTTTGCACATTGGAAATACGATTTTGAAGAATACTTGCCAAGTACTTGCACCATCTATAAATGCTGCTTCTTCTAATTCTTTTGGAATAGCTTTTAAAAATCCTACATATAAAAATACATTGGATGATAATCCATAAACTATATATAGTAATAATACTCCAAAAATGTTATCCATATTCCAGCTACTAACTTGCTTTACAAGAGGAAGCATTATAATTGGGAATGGGACAAACATTGCACTAATAAAATAGTAATAAATTGCTTTGTATGATTTCTTGTGTAAATTTCTTGCAATGGCATATCCAACCATGGAATTAGTTACAACTGTAAAAATAACAGTTGTTATTGTAATAAATAAACTATTTTTTAATGCGTTAAAGAAGTTAGTCATTTCTATTGCATTTTTAAAATTTTCAAAATGAAATACTTCTGGTAATGATAAAACTCCACCCATCATATCTTGTGGTGATTTTAATGCTATTAGTACAGTTATAATTAAAGGGAATATGATTGTCACTGTTCCTATTAACATTAATATAGTTAAAGGCCAATTTGATTTTTCATCTTTATCTTTAAATTTTTTCTTTAATATTTTTGCTGTAGATAATTGTCCCATTATAACTCCATCTCCCTTTTTTCAAGAATTTTTAGTTGTAGTAATGATATTGCTACGACTACTATAAAGTATATAACAGAGTTTGCTGATTGATATCCGAATTGGCTTCCTTCAAATCCAGCTTTATATATTAATACAGCAATAGATTCTGTTGAGCCTGATGGACCACCACCTGTTAATGATATTATTTGATCAAACACGTTTAAGAAATTTTTCATAGCAAGAACCATATTTATAGTAAAGAATGGTGCTATTAAAGGGAATGTTATTTTCTTGAATTGAACCCATTTACTTGCTCCATCTATAGAACTTGCTTCATATACATCTTCTGAAATAGTTTGAAGACCTGATATATATATTATTGTATTGAATGCTATTGCTTGCCACGCCGCAACAATAACTACTCCAATCCATGCTAGATTAGGATCTCCAAGTATACTTTTACTTAATACTTCGCTTCCAATTGCTTGTCCGAACTCAGTTAATATGAATGTAAATATATAGTTGAAAATATACCCTACTATTAATCCACCTAAAATATTAGGTATAAAGTATATAGCTCTTAATGTGCTTTTAAACTTTATCTTAGAATTAAGTCCTATTGCTAATCCTAAACTTATTATATTAACTATTATGGTTGCAAATATTGCGAACTTAATTGTAAACATATATGAATTAACTATTCTCTCATCAGAAAAAATACTAAAGTAATTTTTAAAACCTACAAAATCAAAATCTCCAAAGCCTCTCCAATTTGTAAAACTATAAGATATACCTTTTAATAAAGGTAATGTATGAAATACAAAGAATAATATAACTGCTGGTAAAGACATTAATAAAAATACTCGTTTTCTTTCTTTCACATTTATCACTCCTATATATCTGGTGTACTTACTTGTACACTAATTTAATTTATTTTATCTTTGAGCTCTGTTCCATCTATCATCTAAACTATTTAATAACTTATCTATGTCATTATCAAATAAATATCCTTGTGCTAAATCTGCAACTTGCATTGATGAAGGATAATGATGATCTGGGAAATCTAGTACTTTTCCATTTTCAAAATATGGCTTTAAGTCTTCTACAGTTTTATCTTCTTGATACATATCCTTTAATGCTGGAATTGCAAACTGCTCATTTGCATATGCTTCCATACTTTCTTTCTCTGTCATAAATTTAATAAATTTTATTGAATCTTCTTTATTTTTTGCTTCTGTTGGTATGGAAAATAACAAGTCCACTCCTGATACTACATTGTTGTTTTTAATATCATTATTTACAGGTAGTACAAACATTCCTATATTTGCATCAGGATTTAATTTTAATATTTCAGGAATAACCCAATTTCCTTGTATCATCATAGCTGCATTTCCTTGAGCAAAAGATACATTTCCATCATTATATCCAATACCGAAATTATCATTATGACCATATTGTATTAATTGAGATATTTTCTCTGCTATTGGTTTATATACTTCTTTAAATGTATTTTTATTTTCTCTACGCTTTGCAAAAAAATCAATTGGCTGTGTATTAGCTGTTATTGCATTCCACGCTGGCATTGCAGTCCATGAATCTTTCAATGAGAAAGAAAATGGTACTATACCTTGATTTTTTATATTTTCTGATAATTGTATAAATTCATCCCATGTACTAGGAATACTTAAACCAAGTTCATTAAAGATATCCTTGTTGTATACTACTCCACCTGCATTGCAAGCGTATGGAATACCAAATACTCCATCTGTATTTTCAAATTCTAAACTTTTTAATACTTCTAAATATGCTGGTTGTATTCTATCTATTATTTCTTTTTCACTAGATAAATCTTCTAAAATACCTGCATCTATAAAATCTGCATAATTTAACTCCCCAGCCATAGTTATTATATCTGGTATATCATTTTTTACTAATCTTGTTTTCAAAACAGTCATAGCTTGAGCTGGACAGTTTATGGTTACATCAATATCTGGATTTTCTTCTTCAAATTTTTCTTCAAATTTTTTAAAAGTTCCAATAGCTTCTGCTTTAGTCAAAAACACTTCAACTTGTCTTTTTCCTTCTTTATTTATATTATCTGATTTACCACAACCAAATAGAATTGACATGGATAAAGTACATAGAATTGAGTAACTAATAAATTTTTTTAGATTTTTTTTCATAACAACTATTTTCATACAACTAACTTTTATAAACGTCTTACTAAATATTTTATTAAGTGTCTTTTTTATTTTTAGTTTCAATATGAAAATAGAATTCACCTCCTAATATTTTCATTAGAAATTACTTATACTTTTTTTAGAATTAATTAGGCATTTTTCTTATAAAACTTTACTGTTTTTCAAATTATATAAACTCTACATTCATAGGGTCTTAATTTTATATTTTCTAACTGTTCATCTATACAAACATCATAATTGCCTATAAGCAATTTTTTAGAATTATACTCAACTTCTGATGGTAAGTTAAAGGTAGTTTCTTCTTTAGAGAAACTACAAATTACCAATAATCTTTCATTATTTAAAGTTCTCATATATGAATATATTTCTTCGCTTTCTTCTAATAACAAATCGTATTTCCCATAAACAACAATTTCATTATCTTTTCTTATTTTTATGAGTTTTTTATAATAATTTAAAATTGAATCTTCATTGTTTATCTCTTCTTCTACATTTATCGATTTATAGTTAGGATTTACCTTAATCCAAGGTGTTCCTAAAGTAAATCCACCATTTTCACTGTCGTTCCATTGCATTGGTGTACGTGCATTATCTCTACCTCTATCATATATACCTTGCATCATCTCTTCATGAGATCTACCTTTTTTAACTACTAAATCTTCATAAGCATTTAAAATTTCTATATCTTTATAGTCACTTAACTTCTCAAAAGCTACATTAGTCATACCAATTTCTTCCCCTTGATATATATAAGGAGTTCCTTGCATCATATGAAGACACGTAGCTAACATTTTTGCTGATTTATTCCAATACTTTTTGTCATCACCAAATCTTGATACAACTCTTGGCTGATCATGATTATTCCAATACAAACTGTTCCAACCATTGTTCTCTAATCCTTTTTGCCATTTAGTCATTATTCTTTTTAATTCAGTAAGCTTAAATGAATTTTTATGCCATTTTCCAAACTCTCCATTACCAATATCCATATGCTCAAATTGAAATACCATATTAAGTTCATCTCTATCTTTTCCTGTATATAAATTTCCTTGTTCTACAGTAACCCCAGGCATTTCACCAACTGTTATTAAGTCTTTTTCTTTTAATACCATTTGTTTCATTTCCTTTAAAAACTCATGTATTCTTGGTCCATTCATAGCATAAGGGCCAAAATCACCATTTTCACCATTTGGGAAATTTTGATCTTTAGATATGAAATTAATAACATCCATTCTGAAGCCGTCAACCCCCTTATCTAACCACCATTTCATCATTGAATAAATTTCATTTCTTAGTTTTGGATTTTCCCAATTTAAATCTGGTTGTTTTTTCGAGAATAAATGTAAATAATACATCTGTGTTTCTTCATCATATTGCCATGCTGGACCACTAAATACAGATCCCCAATTATTAGGAGGTTGTCCATTAATTCCTTCTTTCCACACATAGTAATCTCTATATTCATTATTTTTAGATTTTTTACTTTCCATAAACCAGCTATGCTCATCTGATGTATGGTTAACAACTAAATCCATCATTATTTTTATATTTCTTTTATGACATTCTCTAAGTAATTCATCGAAATCTTTCATTGTTCCAAATTCATCCATTATATTTTGATAATCACTTATGTCATATCCATTATCATCATTTGGTGACTTATATACAGGTGAAAGCCAGATTACATCTATTCCTAAATAATTTAAATAATCTAACTTTTCTATAATTCCTTTTAAATCACCAATACCATCTCCATTGCTATCTTTAAAACTTCTAGGATATATTTGATATACGACACATTCTTTCCACCATTTCTTTTCCATAAATCATTTCCTCCCTTTATATAAAATTATTTATAGTTAATCGGTTACGTAAAAGTTAATAGCTAATTTATAATATAGTTAATCGATTACTTAAAAGATTTTAGTTAACCGATTACGTAATTTTGATAAATAAAGTGGTTATTTTAACCACCTTACTGTTTCCCTCTCAATAATACTATGATTCATAATTGTACCATCCATAGAATCTCTTCCATTTATCATATCTAGTACTCTAATAAATGCTTTACATCCCATTTCATACAGGGGTTGAGCCAATGTTGTTAATGGCGGTATAGACATCTCTGCTGTTTTAGTATTATCATATCCAATAATTGAGAGCTTATCTGGAACTCTTATTTTTCTTCTATAAGTTGCATTTAATACTCCTGCTGCCATATCATCACTTGCAACAAATACTGCAGTAAATTTCTTTTTAGTATCCAACAATAAATCAATGCACCTAATACCACTTTCGTAAGAAAAATCACCATATTTTATTAATTCTTCATCCACTTCTAAATTATGCTCATTTAAAGCATTTAAATACCCTTGCACTCTAGGCCATCCAGCTATCTTATCTTCTTTTGTTCCACTGATCATTGCAATATTTTTATGCCCTTTATCTATTAAATATTTAGTTGCTGTATACGCTGCCATTGTATCATCTACCCTTATATAAGGCATATTGTGTTTGAATGACATTGTAGATATTAATATATATGGGATGTTCATAGATTTTATAACTTTATAATATTCTTCTGTTATTTCTATACTCACTATAATTATGGCATCTAATTTACGTTCTTCTAGAATTTTTAAATATTCTAGTGTTCGCTTTCCCTCAGTACCTGCATTGCATATTATAACACTGTAATTATTATTATGAGCTACATCCTCAATTCCTCTTATAATTTCTCCATCAAAATTTGTTGACACATCTGGTATAATTATTCCAATTGTTCTAGTAATGTTAGTAGAAAGCCATCTTGCAATAGCATTTCCTCTGTATCCCAATTCTTCTACAGCTTTTAACACATTATTTTTCGTCTTATCAGAATATCCTCCTAGATCATTTAATACTCTTGATACTGTAGCAACCGAAACATGTGATGCTTTTGCTACATCCTTTATTGTTACTGTCATTATATTCTCCTTTAGTTAACCGATTACTCAATTTAAAAATAACATATTGTGTAAACAATGTCAATGCATATATTCTTAAGTAGCTATAGGTAATCACTAATACTTAAAACTTAGATTTTTGTATATTCTGATGTTAAAAAAATACACTATTTACTTCTACCATAAAGTAGCTGTATCAAATTGAAGTTCTTTTAATTTGATACGGCTACTTTGAAATTTCATTTTTAATTTTCTATACTATTCTTTAAATAATCTAAAAAGTAATTTTCACTTGCATCTTTTAAACAGTTGGATTATTTATTACTCCCAAAAACAAAGGAGTATTATCTTTATCAGTAATAGCAAAAATAAATGGTCTGTCTAGTGTCATATCATAAGATTTTGCTTCTGGATCATAAGCACATCCATCCATTTCAATTTCTGTATATGCAGCAGCTTCTCCTCCATCTTCATCAATAGATACTGTTGCTTCCTGAGATATACTTGAAACAGCTAATCCACCTTTTTCACTGAATTTAGAAAAATCAGCAGTTTTTCCATTAAATATATTTTCAAGGCCTAAAGTTTTTGCACAATTATTCAAATCTAGTTTTGATGAAACCTTAAACTTAGGAACCTTGTAATGTACATCCTCCATGATTACATTTTTATCTGATAATGAATTTAGAGCTTCATTAAATTTGTTTTTATCATTTATAATATCATATACAGATGTTCCTTTATCCGGAAGAATAAACATCATTTCATTACCATTTTCAAATTTAAGACTTGAAGATTTATATCCATTATTGCTTTCATAAATTTTACTGTATATATTATTAGACATAAAATCACTTTTAACTTTTGATCCATCACTTAAACAAAAGTCTTTTTCTTCAGTAAGATTCCTATTAAATACATCTGCCCATTTATCTTTAAAGTAAACAGAATTAATAATGTTCATTACTGCTCCTTCATCACTTATAAAATCAGAAGGATTTCCACCTAAAAGTCCTCCTGTATGTTCTAAAAGCCAGTTACTTATATCCTTAGCTGTATTAAAGCTTTGAAGATCTCCTTTAAATATGCCTGCATTATAATCATTTTCTATTTTCTTTAAAGTATATTCATTAAATTTTACATCATTGTTATCATCATCAAGCCATACAGAATCTGCTAATATACATTTGCCATACTTAGAGTCGAAACTTTCTTTTTCATATAATTTTCTACACTCTTCACTTAATTTTTCTTCATCATTTACATTTAATCCGTTTAGTATTTCAGTCTTTGTATTGTTATCTGAACCTTCACTTAATACTGCAAGAGCCATGTAAAAACTTAATGGTGAGTATGATGTATTTAGCTTTTTATCCTCATTAGCTAAGATCATTGCACCTGAATCTAGACAGAATTTATTAAGTCCTTCTGTAAAAGTATAATTCTTTTTATTTTCAATATAAACACCATTTGAATTTAAAGTATATCCATCAATAACCGTATCATGAGCCATAGAACCGTTGCTATTTAAATAATACCATTGATTATCAATTAACTTCCATCCCTTAGCCATACTTCCATCATCATTTAAATAATACCAGTCGCCCACCTCCTTAATCCAGCCTGTTTTCATAACTCCATCATTATTTAAATAGTACCAGTTTTCATGATCATATTTCCATCCTGATATACTATTCCCATTTTCGTAATAGTACCAGCTTCCATTTATTTTTTCCCATCCATTATTTGAAGTTCCGTATGCACTACTTGGAAGTAAAGTCATAATTCCCATAATTCCACTTAAAATAATTGATATTTTTTTCCTGTTCATGTCTTTTCACCACTTTCACCAAATTAGTCAAATATTGCTTATGCAAGTATAAAATTGTGTTTCAAAGTCCTAAAATACAAATTTATTAACATAAAACTACTATAATTATTAATTAGCCCATAAACATAGTACAAAGTGTTTTTTGTTATTTTGGTACTTAATTCCATTTAATTAGTATCTAATTTCATAATCATTACTTTAAATTGGGATGTATCATTTACTTTAATAATGATACAAACTTGAATTTAATTTCATAAGTTTCTATTTTTACAAAACATTAATTATACTTTTCCTCTCTTTAAAATTAACTCTTTGTTAAAAACCCTCTTTGTATAGTTAGATGTGTTTATGCTATAATTGAAATAAACGCTTGTAAAGTAGAGGTGATCAAATTGAACTTAAAGGAAAATATAAACAAATCCATTCTATTACTTAAAGATTTTAACATAATTTCAGTCTACCTTTTTGGTTCTGCAGCTAAGAATCAATTAAAACCTGAAAGTGATATAGATATTGCTTTTTTAAGTTTTTTAGATGTTGATGAGTATGAATGTTTTATGAAAGCTCAAGAACTTGCAGAAATATTTAAAAGAGATGTTGATTTAATAGATTTAAAAAAGGCCTCTACAGTTTTCAAAGCACAAATAATAGGTACTAGTTCATTAATCTACTGTAATGATGATGTGAAACGAGCATACTTTGAAATGAGAGCTTTAAAAGAATACGCCCTCTTAAATGAGGAAAGAGCTGAAATAATAAAAAATATTCAAAAGGGTGATAAAATCTATGGTTAATGATGTTATTTTAAATAAAATTGCTAGTATAGAGCGTTGTATTAAAAGAATTAATGAAGTATATGCTTCAAATCCATCTAATCTTGATGATTACACTAAACAAGATTCTATAATTCTTAATATACAAAGAGCTTGTGAATGTTCTATTGATTTAGCTATGCACATAGTATCAGAAAAAAAGTTAGGAATTCCACAAAATAGTAGAGATGCTTTTGAAGTTTTAGAGGCAAATAATATTATAGATAATACTCTTTCTAACAAATTAAAACCTATGGTTGGATTTAGAAATATTGCTGTTCATGACTATCAAAATGTTAATATGAAGGTTGTTCAAACAATTATAGAAAAACACTTGATTGATTTTGAAGAATACACTTCTGCTATAAAGAAAATGATATTCTAAATTATGCTTGAATGAGAATAATTTCTTCAATAACAACAAAATCCTAAGTCATTTATTACTGACTCAGGATTTTTCACTTGATTTTTATAAATTACTATCCATTTATATATAATATTAAATTATTTATCAACTTATGGATAACTCGGCCTTTAACAATTAAAGCAACTTAAAATTGTTCATCGTTACATCTCAATCTTTTTTAAAATTTCATTTAAATCTTTTAAAATGCTTATTTTACCTCTTTCAAGTCTTATATATCCTTCTTTTTCAAAAAGTTTAAGCTTTCTGCTTACCACTTCACGTCTAGAATCTATTTCAAAAGCTATATCTTTATGAGTTTCATATATTATGCCTGTTTTCTTATTTAAAAAATATTCAACAATTCTTGATTCAACAGATTTATGATTTTTATCTTCTTTTTTTTCAATAACAACTGTGAATTTTTCATAAATGTCTTTATACATATAACTTAAAAATTCACTGCTTTCAAGAAGGACTTTCTTTACTATATTCATTGGAACTATACATATTTCTGACTTTTGAAGTGCAATCCCCATTATATTTAATGGTTTATAACTCAAAAGACAACTTAAAGCTTCATGACAAAGTTCACCTTCACCAATATTGTATAGGTTTGTTTCATCGCCATCTTCATTTATTCTCTTTATATTTATATTTCCATTTAATACAAAAAGAATTCCCTGACACGTACCTTTACCTTTACTAGATATATCTTCATCTGCTTGTAAAGTCCTAAACTGTACATTGTTCTTTATTATGCCTTCATTTTTTTCTTCAATCATCTTCAACACAGGATAGACACTAAATAGATTTTTTATTTTGTCTTCTCTTATTTCTTCATTATTTTTTCTATTCATAAAAAGCTCCCATAGTATTTCAAATTTAAAACTCTATTTAAATATTATCATTTAATATATATTCTAATAGATATTAAACTGAAAATCAAAATATGTTCTTAATATTTTTAATCATCAAACAATAGTAATTTCAATGTCCTAATTTTGAAAATCTATTCATCAAGTACAATTTTATTATTTAACTAAAGATTTTATATATAAATAAAGAGCTCTAATTTATAACCTTAGAACTCTTTAATGTATCTTTCATCTAATATACTTTTCCTTTATTCAAAATTAAGTTTTTATCAAAAACACTTTTAATGCTTCTTATTATATCTATATTATTTTGAGATTCATGACATAAAAAATATTCTCTTTTATCAAGTCCAATACCATGTTCACCTGATGGAATTCCGTTAAACTCATGACTTTTTCCATAAAGCTCTAAAAGAAAATTATGAGAACTGTTTTTCCATACTTCTTCAGTAAGATTACCTCTTACTACACATAAATGAATATTTCCATCACCGGCATGTCCAAAGTAAATTACTTTTATATTATGCTTTCTACCTAGAAAGGATGCATACTCTGCAAAATCACATATTTTTGTAATTGGAACAACAATATCTATTGGAATCTGCTCACTTCCTGCTGTCACTGCACTACATAATGCCCCTCTTATTTTCCATGTATCTTCGCATTCTTTTTCATTAAGTTCAACAAAATCAATAGCATTTTTCTTAAAAACTGCATTTCTGGCTTTATCTTTATTAATATTTATTGATGTTTCATCTCCATCAAAAGTAAGAAGAATAAATGCCTTTCCACCATCATATGGAAGTTTTAAATCAAGATATCTTTCTGAATTTGATACCACATCTCTTTCCATAAACTCAATTGCTGTAGGATTGCTGCCAGATTTAATAAGTTCTGTTACACATTCAATTCCATCCCTAAGATCATTAAAAGGAACAAGAATACTTATACATTTTTGTGGTTTTGGAATTATTTTCAATACTATTTTTGTTATTACACCAAGGGTTCCCTCAGAACCTATTATAAGATTTTTTAAATCAAGTCCAGAACTATTTTTTATTGTCCTGCTTCCAACAGTCACAAGTTTACCATCTCCTGTAACAATATTTAGCTCTCTTACATAATCTCTTGTTACACCGTACTTTACTGCTCTCATTCCACCTGCATTAGTACTTACATTTCCACCTATTGTAGAAGTCTTTTCACCTGGATCAGGAGGATAGAAATAATTTTTCTCTGAGACAAATGACTGAATGTCCTTAAGAAGAACTCCTGGCTCTACAGTAATAGTCATATTTTCTTCATCAATATCAATAATTCTATTCATTCTTGATACATCAAGAATTATCCCTCCATAAATTGGGATTGTAGCACCTGTAAGTCCTGTCCCTCCACCCCTTACTGTTATATTAATATTATTATTATTTGCATATTCTATAACTTTTTTTACTTCTTCTTCATTTTCTGCAAATACAAGTGCTTCTGCTTTTCCATATTTTATACCAAGACCATCAGTTAAATACTTATTTTCAATATTATCTCCGAGTATAACTGCATTGTTGCCACTGACAATATTTTTGAGTTCTTCATAATTCATTTTTCAAACCTCCTTTAACTTATGCTTATCTGTATTAACCTTTTCTATTATCTTCTGTTAGATTTCTTTGCTATAAAATCTCCACTTATCTGAATAAATTGAACTAGAACAACTAATATAACAACAGTTACAATCATTACTCCGGTTTCATATCTATAATATCCATATCTTATTGCTAAATCTCCAATTCCTCCTCCACCAACAATTCCTGCCATGGCTGAGAAACCAATAAGACTTATAAGATTTACAGTAACAGCTCGTATTAGACTTGGAAGAGCTTCAACAATTAATACGTCTTTTAATATTAGGGCAAAACTAGCACCAGATGCTATTGCTGCTTCAATTACACCTTTGTCAATTTCATTAAATGCTCCTTCACTTAACCTTGCAAAAAATGCTATAGATGCAATTGTTATAGGAACTGTTGCTGCTTCTGGTCCAATTCCAGTTCCTGTAATAACTTTTGTAAGTGGTATTAAAAGTACCAATAATATTACAAATGGAAGAGAACGTATTATATTTATAATAAAACCTGCAACACAATTTAATGTCTTATTCTTAAAAAATAATCTGTTTGAAGTAAGATATAAAATAAGTCCAAGAATTCCTCCAATAAAAAATGAAATTATCATTGCTGTAATTATCATCTGTAATGATGCAAAAACAGCTGTACCTAACTCTGCTTGTAATATTTCTATTGTATTTTCCATCTAAACCACCTCCAAATATTGATTTATAACTCTTTCAGTATAAAATGCATTTTCCTTTATAAACTTCTTTGCTTTCTTTATTTCATCTTTCTCTCCTAAAACATTTATTATAAGAGTTCCAAGAGGTTTTCCTCCAATATAATCAATCTTTCCATGAATTATGCTTATATCAACATTAAAATTCTTTACTGCCTCAGAAATAATAGGCTTAAGACTTTCATCCCCTTTATAGCTTACTTTTAATATTTCTCCATTTTTTATTAAATTAAATACTTCTTTCGGAAGTTCTATTTTTGCATTTCTTTCTATAAGTGATTTTGTTACTTGGTGTACAGGATTTGCAAAAATACTGTACACATCATTTATTTCAACTATTTCCCCATTACTCATGACTGCTACTTTGTCAAATAATCTTTTTGCAACATCCATTTCATGAGTTATAAACACGATTGTAATATTAGTTTTTTCTTTAATATTCTTTAAAAGAGTTATTATTTCATCAGTATTTTCAAGATCAAGTGCAGATGTGGCTTCATCACACAAAAGAATTTCAGGATTATTTGCAAGAGCCCTTGCAATTCCTGCTCTCTGCTTCTGACCTCCACTTAAACTTGCCGGATACGAATCTCTTTTATCTTTTAAGTTAACAAGTTCAAGTAATTCTTCTATCCTGTCTTTTCTCTTTTCCTTAGGATAATTATCTGCTTTTAATACAAATTCAATATTTTCATAAATTGTTTTCCCACTTATTAAATTAAAATGCTGAAATATCATTCCAATCTTAAGTCTCTTTTTTCTAAGTTCATTTGATTTAAGATTTGTAATATTTTCCCCATCAATTATTACTTCTCCCTTTGTAGGCTTTTGAAGAAGATTTATCACTCTTACAAGTGTACTTTTTCCTGCTCCACTTAAACCTACAATTCCAAAAACTTCACCTTTATTTATATTTAAACTTACATTATCAACAGCATGTACAATTTGTCCTTTATCTTTAAAATCCACACTAATATTTTTTAATTCAATCATGTTTATGCCCCCTTTATGCTTATTGTTTTATTTCCACCATTCTGGTTTAGAAAAATCTTTAAATTTGCTACTTTCAATTGCAGTTTTAAATTCTTCACTTTCTATTATTTCTTTGAAATCTGTTCCTAATGTTTTATCTAAATCAGAAGTTTTTACTGCTACAACATTCTTATAATTTTCTGTTAATGGTTCGATTGCTAATGCTTTAGAATAATCAAGACCTGATGCATATGCATAATTTCCTGGAATTAATGAAGCATCTGTACTTTCAATACTTCTTGCAAGTTGTGCTCCTTCTACTTCAACAAGCTGAATATTTTTTGTATTTTCAGCAATATCAAGTTTACTTGCCTTTGTAGCATCAACATTATCTTTCAATTTTATAATATTATGAACACTTAACACATTTAAGGCTCTTGCTAGATTAGAAGCATCATTTGGAACTCCTATTTTTGCAGCATCTGGAATTTGATCTATTGATGTATACTTATTTGAGAACATTCCCATTGCAAGTGTAGGTACTGTTTTTACTGCACTTATTTCAAGATTGTTATCTTTGCTGAATTTATTTAAATATTCAGTATGCTGCATTAAGTTTGCTGAAATTTCACCATTATTTAATGCTTGGTCTGGCTGAATATAATCACTGAATTCTTTAACTTCAACAGTGTAACCTTTCTTTTCTAATAATGGTGTAAATATTTCCTTAACCATATCCCCATAAGGTCCTGGACACACCCCGACTATTATATTTTTACCATCTGATGCATCATTTACTTTCTTTGAAGTCTTTGACCCACATGCTATTAGACTTAAGCCTATCACTCCTGTCAATGTTAATATTGCTAATTTCCTTAAAATTTTCATTTTTATTCCCCCTCGAATATGCTTATTACTTTATTTAAATATATTTAATATTATCAAGTTACTCTGAATTGAAATTGCATAATGTATGCCTCACTATGAACTTTACAACTATACTCTAGAAATTACATATTAATTTCAAAATTAATTGAAAATAAATTTACTAAAGAAAAATACGCCAGAGAATAAACTCTGGCGTAATACATACACACAATAATTATTCTCTCATCTACCAGTTTAAACAAACTGCAGGAATTAGCACCGTCACATATAGTAAATGAACTAAATGTCGGTTGCCGGGTTTCATAGGGCCAGTCCCTCCACCACTCTTGATAAGTTGTCTCTATTAAGTTGATAAACTTAGTATACTTTCCATTTTCAACCTTGTCAACCTTTTTTTATATTTTTATTTAAATAGTTTAACTTTCTCATTTAAATTTCACCTTAATTACTCAGAATAAGTATCAACAACAAAAATTCATTGAAAAATATCTGATTTCAATTGCAATACACATCTGTTAATTTATATACTCCTTAAGCTTTTCTAATCTTTTTAAAGCCTCTTTGAGTGTCTCTTCCTTTTTAGCAAAATGAAATCTTATATAATTATTTACATCTTCCTTGAAGAAACTTGATCCAGGTACTCCAGCAACACCTATATTTTTTATAAGCCATACTGCAAAATCATAATCACTTTTGTATCCAAACTGTGATATATCTACCATGACATAATATGCACCCTGTGGCATAAAATATTTTAATCCAATTTTATCAAGTCCATCTAAAAATAATTTTCTTTTGCTATCATAACTTTCTGTTAATTTATCATAATAATCCTGATCAAATTGAAGTCCTACAACTGCTGCTTCTTGAAGTGGAGCTGCAGCTCCAACTGTAAGAAAATCGTGGACTTTTTTGCACTGCTCAATTATTTCTTTAGATGCAATAACATATCCAAGTCTCCATCCTGTAATGGAATATGTCTTAGATAGTGAACTACATGAAATTGTACGCTCAAACATACCTTTAAGTGACGCCATGTATGTATGTTTGTATGGTGGAAATACAAGATGCTCATATACTTCGTCTGTTATTACAAAAACATCAAATTCAATTGCAAGTTTTGCAATATAATCTAACTCCTCTTTGGTAAACACCTTTCCTGTAGGATTGGAAGGATTACATAAAATAATTGCTTTAGGCTTCTGCTCAAAGGCTCTTCTAAGTTCATCCTTATCAAAATTAAAATAAGGTGGTTTTAAAGGTACATAAATAGGTTCTGATCCTGAAAGTATTGTATCTGCTGTATAATTTTCATAAAATGGTGAAAATACTATAACTTTATCGCCTATATTGCATAAACTCATCATTGCAGTCATCATAGCTTCAGTACTTCCACAAGTTACAACTATATTTTCATCTGGATTTATATTTACCCCCATAAATTTACTTTGCTTTTTTGCAAGTTCATTTCTAAAATTCTGTGCTCCCCATGTTACAGAATACTGATGTGGTCCTTCATCTGCTACTTCTTTTAATCTATCTGTAATCTCCTTTGGTGGATCAAAATCTGGAAATCCTTGAGATAAGTTTATTGCGTTATATTCATTGGATATCCTTGTCATTTTTCTTATTACTGATTCTGTGAATCCGTCTAGTCTTGTACTTAATTTTGGCATGTCTATTCCCCCCATTGTCTTATTGCTTTTTATTATGTATAAGAAATTATCCATCATAAGAACTAATTAAATAATCTTCCAATTCCTTATAGAATTCTTATCAGCTTACTTGGTTTTAGTTATAATACTTTAAATTTCTTATTCTGTCAATACTTACCTTAGTTCTAATAAAATAATTATTTTCACTAAATAATTTCATTCTCCATGACCTTTTAAAATTTTTCTTGACAACTCTAATCATAATTACTAAAATAAAATTCATTAATCCCAAGTAAACAAATAGGAATAGTGTGCATACACTATGAATATGAATTATTGATTGATATAAATACATAAACTTACAAAACAAGGAGGATTTAAATATGAAAATAGAAACTTTATTAGTCCATGGAGCAGTTGATGGAGATGAATTTACTGGTTCAGTCAATGTACCTATTTACCAGACATCAACTTATAAGCAGCAAGGTCTTGGAGAATATAAATACGAATATTCAAGAACTGGAAACCCTACTAGAGAAGCATTAGAAAAAACTACTGCTCTTCTTGAAAATGGTATTGGTGCTCTTGCATTTGGCAGTGGAATGGCTGCAATTACAGCAGTTCTTTCTCTATTTAAAAGTGGCGATAAAATAATAATTCCAGATAATCTTTATGGAGGAACATTTAGGGTTATAGACAAGGTATTTAAAAATTTTAATATTAATTATGAACTTGTTGATATTTCAGACTTATCAAGTATAAAGAAAATTTTTGACAAAGACAAAAATAGTCATAAGATTAAGGCAGTATTTGTTGAAACTCCAACAAATCCTCTAATGGATATTACAGATATAGAAAATGTAAGTAGCCTTGCAAAAGAATATGAATCTTTGACTATTGTGGACAACACTTTTATGTCACCATATCTTCAAAAACCATTAAATCTTGGTGCTGATATTGTAATTCACAGTGCCACAAAATATCTTGGTGGTCATAGTAATGTAGTTGCTGGACTTGTTGCCGTTAAAGATAATAAAGAAATACTAGATAAACTTTATTTTATTCAAAATTCTACTGGTGGCATTCTTGGACCATTTGATTCATATATGCTTCTTCAAGGGATAAAAACCCTAGAAGTTCGTATGGACAAGCATAATGAAAACACTTCCAAAATAGCAGATTATTTATTAGCAAGTAAGTTTGTTGAAAAAATATATTATCCAGGATTAAAAACTTCAAAAGGCTATGAAATACAAAAAAAGCAAGCTTCTGGTTTTGGTGGAATGATATCCTTTGTAACAAAAGATATTATTGACTATAAAAAATTTCTTAAATCATTAAAACTTATAACTTTAGCTGAAAGCCTCGGTGGTGTTGAATCATTAATATGTCACCCATCAACAATGACTCATGCTGCAATTCCATATGAAATAAGAAAAAAAACAGGAATTGTTGACAATCTCCTAAGGCTTTCTGTTGGAATTGAAAATGTTGATGATCTTATAGATGATCTTGATCAAGCCTTCACTAAAAGTATTCTACTCTAAAATTTAACCATATATTGTTATCTTTTGTTAAAGAAATAATTATAAATCCTAGCACTACAATTCAATAATATTAAACTATAATTTTAAAGTTAAATATGCAATTTACTTATTTTATTAGATAAAATAACGTTCTTATACAATTCAATAAAAGAGGAGGATTATACTATGCATTATATAAATGATATACGAGATATTATTGGAAATACACCACTATTGAAGTTAAATAATATCACACCAAATAAAGATATAAATATTTTTGCAAAACTTGAATATTTAAACCCAGGTGGAAGTATTAAAGACAGGATTGGAATTGAAATAATTGAAACTGCTGAAAAAGATGGCCTTTTAAAACCTGGTTCTACAATAATTGAAGCAACTGCTGGAAATACTGGTATCGGTCTTGCACTTGCTGCTTTTGACAAAGGATATAAACTAATCATAGTTATTCCAGAAAAATTCTCTATTGAAAAACAAATCCTAATGAAAGCTTTAGGTGCTGAACTTATTATAACTCCATCTGATAAAGGCATTGAAGGTGCAGTTGAAAAGGCTGAAAAACTCTTAAATGAAATTCCAAATTCATTTATGGCAAGACAATTTGATAATCCTGCAAATCTTGAAGCAAATAAAAAAACTGGAAAAGAAATATATGATGCATTAGATGGAAAAGTTGATGTGCTTGTTGCTGGTGCAGGATCTGGTGGCACAATTACCGGAATTGCTCAATATTTAAAATCTAAAAATCCTAATATAAAAATAGTCCTTGCTGACCCTGTAGGATCTATTTTAGGTGGTGGTGAATCTGGAACTTACAAAGTTGAAGGTATTGGTAATCACTTTATTCCCAAAATATTCGATTCTTCGTTAATAGATGATGTTGAAAAAATACAAGATGATGAAGCTATGTATTTTGTTCGTCTTCTATCAAAAAAGGAAGGGGTGCTTGCTGGTTCTTCTTCAGGTGCTGCTGTTGCTGGTGCTGTTAAACAAGCGTATAAAGCAAAAGAACCTATAAATATAGTGGTTATACTTCCTGATAGAAGTGATAGATATTTCAGCCAGCATTTATATGATTTTAACATGAAATTATCAGATTTCAGATTTAATGCATTATTTGATGACTGGGCTGATGAATACGATGAAACAGTTGAATCTAAAGAAGGTGAATACAATGAAGTGTTTGATAACTATAATGAGATATTAAATGAAACAGCAAAGCATATTTCAAAGTATAAATATGCAAAAGTTCTGGATATTGGTGCAGGTACAGGTAATCTTACAAATATAGCATCAAAAATTGGATATAATATTGTAGGAGTTGAACCTAATATAAAAATGAGAAAAATAGCTTCTGAAAAATATCCAGATATAAAATTTATTCCTGGTACCTTCCTTTCACTTCCTATAGAAAATAATAGTATTGATGCTATTATTAGCAGCTACGCATTTCATCACTTGACTGATGATGAAAAAGAGGAAGCTGTGATTCTATTTAAAAATAAACTAAAAAAAAATGGAGTTATGGTCATTGCAGATACCATGTATGAATCTGAAGAATCTAAAAAGAACATTTTAAAAGATGCAGAAACATCTCATTGCTTATCTCTTCTTCATGATTTAGAAACTGAATTTTATTCAACACATGAAGTACTAAAAGACATATTTGAAAAAGAAGATTTTAAAGTAAGTTTCCTTCAAATGAATAAATATGTATGGATATTAACAGCAAAACTAAACTCTTAGTTTTCAATAAATTATAATAATTTTCTTCAGATGCTAAAAAGACCCTACCATAAAACATAAAAATTGGTATAGGTCTTTTTTACTTTGAAACAAAAACTAATTTTTATAATCTTATGACTTTATAAATTTTCATTACAAATTCTTATAATAATTTCTAAAGCACATGGATAATATAAATACATAATATTTATTACATAAACAGCAATAGTATTCCTTATATTCTCTTTGATATTACCTTGACTTTAATACCCCACAGAAAGGAAATAACTTTATGAAAATTTTAAAATACTTTTTAATATTTGTTCCTATAAGCTTTATTGCTGAATTTTTCCATGCCTCTGGTACAATTATGTTTTTATTATCATGTGGATCAATAATTCCCCTTGCAGGTTTAATGGGAGAAGGTACTGAAGAAATTTCTTTTTACTCTGGTCCAAAAATTGGCGGATTTTTAAATGGAACATTTGGTAATGCAACAGAACTTATAATATCTTTTTTTGCTCTAAAAAAAGGATTATTCGAAGTGGTAAAATCATCTATTGCAGGAGCAGTTATTGGAAATATACTACTTGTAATAGGGGCAAGCATGCTGGCTGGTGGTTTAAAATATAAGACTCAAAAATTCAATAAAAAAATTACAGAAGTTACATCAAGTATGCTTTTATTTGCCGTTATAGGTCTATGTATTCCTGCATTATTTACCCATTCAGTTGATCCTGCACTTTTAAATACAAGATATGAAGGTTTAAGTATATTTGTTGCTATAGTAATGATGATAATTTATATTTTGAGTTTATATTTTTCATTTAATACCCATAAAGACATTTACACACATGAATATGAAGAAGAAGAACATAAGGCAAAATGGAGTTTAAAAAAAGCCATTTCTGTTCTCGTTATATCAACAATAATAATTGCAATAGAAAGTGAATTCTTAGTAAATGGAATAGAAGATATTACAGCAAGCCTTGGATGGAGTGAATTTTTTGTTGGTATTATATTAATTCCTATTATAGGAAATGCTGCTGAACACAGTACAGCTGTTATCATGGCACTAAAAAACAAAATGGATGTTGGACTTGAAATTGCTATAGGATCAAGTCTTCAGATAATCTTATTTGTAGCTCCTATTCTTATATTTATAAGTCTTTTCTTTACTCCTATGAGTATAATATTTAATACATTTGAACTTATAGCTCTTATTGCCTCTGTACTAATTGCAAATAGAGTTTCACAAGATGGTGAATCTAACTACCTTGAAGGAGTACAACTTTTAGCTGTTTATCTTATAATCGCTGCATCATTTTTTATCGTTTAAATCTTCTAAAATAAAAAATAAAGGATATAAACTACTATACAAATTTATATCCTTTATCCTTAAAAATACTGTTTACTAACTAACTTCATTACCAGCATATTATATTCTATTTTTAATCAATATCTTCTTTTATTATTTTAAGCATTTCTTCTTTTTCATTAATATTTTCATTAATAATTCTAGTTGCTTGCTTCATCTTCACATTTTCAAAATATTTTCGTACAAGACGTCCATTTCCAAAATTTCTTCCTTTATTTTCTGAAAGTTCTTCAAAATCCTCTTTAAGTTTTTTATATGCATTATGAGAAATTTTATACTTTTCCCTTTTGCAAAGAGATTTAAATATTTTAAAAAGTTCATCTCCACTATAATCATTGAATTGAATATTAAATTTAATTCTGCTTTCAAGTCCAGGATTAATATTTAATAGTTCTTTCATTTCTTTTGTATATCCAGCCATTATTACAATAAGTTTATCACGGTTATCTTCCATTTCCTTTATGAGAGTTCCTATTGCTTCACCTCCAAAATCATTTTCACTTCCGCTGTTTAATGTATATGCCTCATCGATAAATAGAATCCCACCATAAGCTTCTTTTATTTTTTCAAGAGTCTTTGGACCTGTCTGACCTACATACTGACCAACAAGATCAGACCTTGTTACTTCCACCATGTGTCCTTTTTTTAATATTCCCATGGCTTTAAGTATCTTTCCTACAATCCTTGCAACTGTTGTTTTTCCTGTCCCTGGATTTCCTGAAAAAATCATATTTAAAGAGACATCTTCACAATTTATTCCCATTTCCTTTTTTCTATGTATAAGTTCTACAGTGTTTAATATGTCTTTTATAAGACTTTTTACATTATCCAGTCCTACAAGACTTTCAAGTTGTGTTTCATATTCTTTTATACTATCTCTTGCAGTAAATTTTAAATCAACTCCAAAATCTTCACTTGTAAGTGTTGTCAACTCTTCTTCACATACGGTTTCATCACCAGTTCTGAAAGCCTTTTCTCTAACAGCTTCATCCATAAGATTACGTACAACACGTGCATTTGCAAAATTTTCATCAACTTTTTCCTTCTGGATCCTTTCAATGAAAGCCTTTTCACCATCTTCACTAAGTTTATAATACTCTTCTTTAGCAATATTTTTCGCAATATGTATCAATTCTTCATCTGTATAATCATCAAAATTTATCATAAGATTTATTCTGCTTTGAAGTCCTGGATTCATATTAATTAAATTTCTCATTTCTTTTTTATAACCAGCAAAGATAACTGTAAACTTTCCTCTGTTATCTTCCATAGACTTAAGGAGTGTTTCGATAGCTTCTTTACCATAATCATTACTATTTTCCCCGCCTTTTGCAAGGGAATATGCTTCATCTATAAACAGTATTCCACCCATAGCCTTATCTATAGCCTTTTTAGTAAGTTTTGCAGTTTCGCCAATAAATTTTCCTACAATATCACTTCTATCTACTTCAACAACATGTCCTTTTTCAAGTATTCCAAGATAGTAAAAAATATCACCAATAAGTCTTGCAACTGTTGTTTTTCCAGTACCTGGATTTCCCATAAAGGCAAAATGATACGATAAGTTTATCTCTTTATTTATTTTAAGAACTTCATTTCTATTTTTAGCATATTTAATAAGCCTTACTATTCTTTCAATTTCCTTTTTAACATTTTTAAGTCCTGTCAGTGAATTTAATTTTTCTAATGCTTCTTCAAGTGTATTTGAATTTCTTTCACCTTCATTAGACTTACTATTTTTCTGAAACTCTGATGATTCCTTCTTAGTTAAATCGTCTTCTTTCTTTGCAGGCTTTTTTTTATCCATTTTTTTATCATTGTGTTTATCTTTATTTTCAGTGCTTTTATAAGAGTCTACATTATCATATTTAGATTTGCTAAAATCAGATTTATATTCATCACTAGTTTTTTTCAGCTTATAATTTTCCGTATTTTCTAAAGCTTTTATTATAGTATCTATATTTTCTATAAATCGATTGGTGCTTCCACTCTTTTTGCAGCTTTTTAAATAGCTATCATGTTCTACTGTTTCAGTATCTTCTGATCTGACTTCATAAGAAGATTGAGATTCCTGTATATTTTGAACATCCTGCACAGACACGCTAAAAGTTCTTGTTGATATTTCATTAACATATTTATTTATTGCCTTGGCTACATAGCCTGTACAATTTTCTAAAAGCGATGTCCTACATTCTTTAAGACACTGTACATAATTTTCTGTTATATATAAAACTTTAATTATATCAAGACTAAGTTCATAATCTACACCCAGCTCTCTTGCTCTGTACAGAATTTTCAAAGTATCTTCTTCTTCTACTCCCATAGCAATATAAATTTTGCTTAAAAGTCTTACTGCACAAAAATTGCAATCATCAAATTGTACTGCCATAATTCCATATGATAATGATTCCTCATAATTATTTCTATAAAGTTCAATTCTTCCAAGAGTTATTACAGCATCAATATCCTTTTTGTTAATTTCAAGTGCTTTGTAAGCATAACTATATGAATTTTCCACATCATTTATTTCATAAAATATACAACTAACAAGTCCCAAATACCTATTACTCTTTTTATCATATGTAATTCCTTTTTGGAAACATTCACTACCTTTAATATATTCATTACACTTGAAATAAGTAAGAGCAAGAAGATAGTATAGACCTGGATGACATGGAAAACAGCTTATTGAATTTTTTAAAATAGCTGTCGACTGATTAAAAAGCATAAAGTCATTGCAGTACTGTATTTCATGCTTAAATTTATTAAATTGTTTTATATTAAATAAATCAGTATATTCCAAAAATCATCCACTCCCTGTATATTATCTCAAAACTTTATCTATATTCCTTGAAAACTCTGTATATTACACTTGAGTAACCTCACAGTCAAGGTGATTTGTATCGTTTAATCCTAAAAGAGCCGGTTTCATATCATCGTTAAATGTTATAGTATTTACGCATGTATTACCTAGTGCTATTTTATGGTACATGCTCATGTCCCATTCAAAAATTCCTATAAGACCTGCCTTTATTATTCCTCCATGAGCTACAATAACAATTTTCTTTCCCTTATGCTTATTTGCTATTTCCATAATACAATTTTTTGCTCTTATGGATGCATTTAGAGTGCTCATATCTCCACCACAGAATTTTCCTTCTCTCTTATCATTTCTCCATTCATTAAATATATCTGGATACTTTTCTGCTATACCTTTTACAGTAAGACCTTCCCATTCACCAAAATTAATTTCTCTGATTTCTTCTGCTATACTAACTTGTTTTCCACTTTCATCACATAATATTTTAGCCGTTTCGTAAGCTCTTTTAAGTGGACTTGAAAATATATAATCAAAATCGCTTTTTAATCTTTCCTTAAGCATAAAAGCCTGTCTAATCCCTTCATTGGATAAAGGTATATCAGTGCTTCCTTGAAACTTTCCAAGTATATTCCATTCAGTTTCTCCGTGTCTTATTAACATTATTGTAGTCTTCATATGTACTCCTTTCAAAACCTAGCCTAACTCTTCTAATATTGTAACATATTTTAACATACTTATATAAAAAAACAAAAAGAAACTCATTATATTTAACAAATAATAAGTTTCTTTTACATTGCAGTAATTAATGAAATAAAATCATAATACTTATAAACTTTCTACTGCACCATGAAGTTTATTTATAAAAATATCAAACTTGCTATATAAGTTTTTGCTTATTGGATTCTTACTATCTTCTGTTAATTTAAGTTTATTTATTATAGTCATTGCAGCCTTATCCATTTTGTTTAATATATCCTTTAAAAGTTCTTTATTTTTGGTCTCTTCCACATTTATAAAATCAGCCCAAAATAAAAGTGGTAGAACTAAAAACTGAATTACCATATAACTCAAAGCAAATGTTTCCTTTATCTTAAAGTATTTACCATAAGTCATCATTATTAAAACACTACCTATTATTTTAATTATCCTATCACTTGACTGCTTTTTGCATAATACTGCTTCTATGCCGCTTATAAGTCCATCAACAGTTATTGATTTTAAATCATCTGGAAGATCCGATACAAGTGAAGTTGAAAAATCATTTATTATTTTTGCAAATATACTCCTACTGGTCTCGTCTCTAAGATTACCATCATAGTCAAGCATTATGCTTCCTTTATGATAAAAAAGAGGATTAAACTGAAATGATGTTTTAATGTAATGTGTTTCTCCTGCTACAGAATTAAAAAGACAATTCACATAATCATATTTAGAATTTACTGCAATAATTTTTTCTTTGTTACCATCAATAAGTTTCTTATATTTATTTATAAATTCATTGGAAAACCCTTGTCCATTTATTGATACACATTTTATAACTTTAGGAGAACGTACTGTTGTGTACTGCGCCTTATTTCCTCCTTTAGAATGTCCTGTTACAATTATCTTATCAGAATCGATGCTATTAACATAATTAAGTGCATAAATCTGCTGCTCCGTATCATATTCATATGCACCCTGACCGTTGTCATCCCATTCTTTTATTGTCGTTGTTCCTCTGAAAACCACAATTACATTTTCATCAGAATCCTTAAATGCTGCTGTCCTCATTCCACTTTTATGATTTTCAACATTAATTATAACAAGTTTTGGAAGATTAGGTTTAGTTAAAATCTGTTCAAGGGTTCTTTCCCATTCTTCTTTTGTTGATGAAACCACACAATTGCTCATCTTATCCATAAGTATCTTAAGATTATCGTCCTTTAATATATCAAGTACAAGTTCCTCTACACTTTCATCATCATATGCATCCCATTCCAAGTATATCAATTCATCTAAAAGTATGAATTCATCATTACTTAGCATGCACACTTTTCTCTCATCTCCTAATTTTTATTACGCTCTTATAATCACGTTTATATATGATATTTTATTCTTCATATGACAAAAAGAGACTACTTTAATTTATTTTCCTTTATTTTTTTCTTAATATAATTTTTTGCAGCCTTTGCAGTATAAACCTTAAGGTTTAAATCGTCTGAAATCTTCCTTGTATACTCCTCATTTTTTATTGCTTCTTTAAGCTGACTTATATTTCTTACTTCATCATCAAAACATGTTCTAACACATCCAAGCATTATAGGATAGTGACTGTCACTCCCCGTAATATAGGGAACATTGATGTTTTTTGACAGTTCAGCAACTTCTTTTTCAACAGTTATAAGTCCTCTTTTGTATATATCCTTGCTATTTAAATCAAGAGCATCTAGACGTTTTAAATTTTTTTCACTCTGAAGATAAAGTTTATGATTTTCTCTGTATGGATGACTTCCTATAGTAAGGCACTCACTTTCCTCTGCCATATCAAGAAGATCTTCAAAATGAATAAAGTCTGCTTTTTTTCTGCAATTTTTAAGATTTTCTTTTATACTATATACTTCCTGCCTTTGGCCACATACAATAACATGACCTCCATACCTTATATCAACTTCCATACCTAAATATACATAAAATCCATTAACATCATATCTGTCGTTTTCATAAATAAAATTATCTTCAAGAAATGAAAAAGATGAGTCGATATCTATTGCATTAAAATGCTCACAAAGGACTAATCCATGTAGTCCACTATTTTTAGCAAAATTAATTCCCTGTATAAACAACTCCTCATCAAAATTCAGCTTCTTACTAAGAATTCCATGAACATGAAAATCCATATTCATATTTCTGCTCCTAAAAATTAATCTATTATTAGTATATTCTGAAATCTTGTAATTTTTCCACAAAATATATTAATAATCTATATGTACACCATTAAAGAGAAATTTTTTCAAATATATCTTTGCTGTATTTTTCCATGTCAAGAACACTAATCATTTCATACTTATCTTTTACACCTGTAAAATATACTGACAATGCATCTTTGCTTATAATATCAGTTTGTTCTTCTAGGTGTGTTTCGCTTTTACAATTCAACATTTTTTTCCTAGCAAGAATCCAAGGTGCTTCATTTTCAACCATCTTTTCAAGTATCTTACCACTATAACAGCCATAAAATTTCAAAACACCTTCCACAATATTCTTTTCAATATCTAAAAGATTTACTTCTTCATTATTCAGTATTTCATTATTTATATATTCAAAACCATAGACTTTATATCTTTCATATACACTTTCAAGTAATGGTCCTCTATCCCCTGCCTTAAAATCTTCATCAAATAAAAAATGTTCAGTAAACACATAATAAAAGGCCTGTACATAATAAATCAGTTTTTGAATCATTAATAAAGTAACATCATCACTTCTTGTAAGTATATATTTTATTACTCCATCAACCTTACTTTCAACTTTTCCTGCTGTCATCATGAATTTTACTGCTTTTCTACTTCTGCAATATTCATAAGCCTTTATTTTATCTTTATTTGTCTCAAGCATTAAAGAATAGTACTGAATATTTTTATATATCTTCTTTAAAACATTTGAATCATGAACAGATACCATGTCTCCTTTAAGATACCTTGAAACTGCATCATTTGATAATCCTAAAATAATTGATAAAGATTCTTCTGATATATCATATTTTTTTAAAATGATGCTTATTTTATAATTTTCTATAAGGTCATTCTTTTTTCTATATTCACTATATAATGTCTCTAAATTTTCTCTGCATATATCATTTACGAATATTTCATTTCTACACTGACAACAGATAGCGTTTTTCCCATCATATGAAATTTCTTCATCATTTAAAGTTGTTATTATATGTATGTCATTTACTATATATGGCTGCATCTTCATACAGTATTCACAAAAAGCATATTGTTTCATACTTTTTTCTCCTCTTCTAGAACTGTTATTTACTTAAAAATATATGTAATGGGTTTATTTCTTTTATGTAATGAAACAAGCATTCTATAAGGTTCCTCATCACTTTGTATCATATTAAATCTCATGTAAATATCAACACTTTCCTTTTCACCCTTAATATTGTAGAGATCTTTTACAGGACAAAATACATAAAGATCATTATGTACTACACCATCTTGCATATTCTTAAGTCCATAACAGAAATCTTCTTTAACAAGTTCTGATAATATTTCCACGAGCTTTTCTTCATTTATGTTATACTCCTCTATAAATTGAAGATTTTCTACCCTGCTTCCTTCAAGAGAAACTGTAATCTTATCTTGTAATGCACATTCTTTAATAATATCTATTAAATTTGTAATCATTTCTTTAGTATAATCTTTTAATATCAAGTTCCTGCCACCTCATAACTTAATACTGAATAATTCTATCAACATTTTTAAACCCTGATGCTTTCTGATGTCTCATATTGCATATAAAATAATCAAGAGCATCTATAGGATTGACAGTTTTAATATTCAGCTTATTTAAAGTTTCTCTATCAAATACAATTGATAATATTGTTATATCGTTCTTAGCACCTTTATCAATATCAACCACATTATCAACAGCATGTACTACAACTTTATTTACAGGTATAATGTTCATAATATTCTTAGCTACAAAAAGTATACTGCTACATACATATTCTTCTATCATTTCATAATAAGTGATCTCCACTTCTTCATCATTTCCAGATATCTCTTTATTAAATCTGCTTTTTGGAATTACTTTTTCTGAATTCACCTTAAATTCAACTTCCATAGACTCTGAATCATTTGTACCGATTTCTACTTCGCTTCCTAATTTTAAAAGTCTATCAAATGGTCTTATCTCATCTATAACCTGAAAATAGCAATCCAAATCTCCATTTAAGACTCGAAGGCTTAACTGACTTATTTTTTCATAATCCCCAAAAAGGGCTTTGTCTTTCATCTCTGCAATTTCAATATCTTTTAATAATTCTCTCTTTTTTTTCTCTTCTAAAAATTTAAAGATTCTAAAAAGAAATCCTGGCTGGAAGCTTTCATATTTTTCCAAAGCATCTATCTTATTGGGCCCATCTGAATTTATATCAAATGGTGGTTTTATATTATTTATACCTTGCCAATTTAATTCATCCAAACAATATTGATGCATACTTTTAATTTCTTCTAATGATATATTTTCACTTTTTAACTCTTCATCTTTACATTTAGTCTTATTATTTTTATTGTTGTTTTTATTTGCATTTTCTAATAAATCTTTTAGTTTTTTCCCACCAAGATCAACTCCCACACCTTTCTTATCAAGCTCCATTCTGCTTTCTAAAGAAATTATAGAAGTTCTTTTAACACTTAATCCCATTTTACCACCTCTATTTAAAGTCATTTTTTCTGTTTTCCCTAAAATATATTATAAATTTTTCGTTATTTCACTGTCAATCTTCTATTGTAGAAATAAATATGCAAATACAAACTTGAAATAAAGTACCCAGTGATATAAAACATTTACATCCTGGGTACTTTTTTATTTTTACCTATCTTAATTCTGATAAAACTCTGTCAATAAACTCATTTTTATCAAGTGCCTTAAAATAAATTTCATTTTCAGTAATTGGGATAAATGAAGAGCCTGTAAATTCATATTCTTCACTTATCCTTTCAATACACTCAGTAAATAGACCTTTTCCATTTTTATATAAAGTTATATAAATATAATTTATATCTATCATAGAATCACACACAAAATCATTAGTAAGCTTAAGCTCTATTATATCTTCATCTAGCCTAATACTTGCAAGAACTTCATTCCACGATTTTATTTCAGTATTATATACACCCTCTGCACCACTAAACATATCATCTACTTTCTTTTCAAGCTCTTTAACAGTAGTGCATATACATTCCTTTAACATAAATTCAATTTCTTCTTTTGTGTACTGGGATACATATGATGTAGCTTTTTCTTTATTTTTACCCAAATCCTCATCAATACTGTATTCATCTTGAACATAGCTGAATCTCTCACATACTTCATCATAACTTAAACATTCATCATTATAGATAATATTTTGTCCCATTCACAATCACATTCCCTTTACAATATTCCTAATATCAATATATTGCAATTATCACTATTATATAACTGTTTAAAGAACATTTATTTTGTTAAATATTACACAAAGTCTTATTATTACTCACATTAAGAAAAATTCTTTAATATACCTACAGCAACTCCAAGGATACTATATTCCTGTTCTCCATTAAGTATTATTGGATCATACTTATGATTTTCTGGTTTTAAGATTACATATTTCCCCTTTGTCTTAAAAGTCTTAAGTGTTGCTTCACCTTCAATTTCAACTGCAACTACATCATTAGTACATGGATATTTATTCTTATTAATAAGAACATGATCACCATCATTTATATTTTTCATTACCATTGAATCACCTTTAATTTTTAATATAAATAAATCTTTACTACCTCTTATCCATGATTTAGGAATATTGCAGCTATACTCAACTTCATCATTCATAAGAATAGGGCTCCCTGCTGCTATTTCATTAAAGACAGGTATGGTTACAACTTCTTCAACTCTATTCTTAAAATTATCATCTGATGTGTACACTTCTCCACATTCATAAAAATCAGTTATAAATTCATGACATACATTTCTATTTAAATCTATATATTTTATAGTTTCAAAATCCATCATGCTTTCACCTGCTATATTCTCATTAATTTTATTAGTATTTAACATATTGTTTTCACTATTAAAAATATTATTACTATCATGCTCTGTGCACTTTTCAATATTTGATAGATCGAAAGATAAAAGACTATAAGAATACTGTTTGTCATCGTTCCTATTATGTTTTTTCACAGCCTTTGGCTTTTTATGAACATTTAATTTACTCAAATGTTTTTTTGCATCGTCTTTCATAATAAACTTTTCTTTTAAAGTTACAGATTTTCCTTTTACATTATATCCAAGAGATGAAAACTTTCTCTTTTTATTTATCCATCCACAACATTTATCCAGTCTATCAGTATCAAGTACCAAAGTCAGAGTAGAATACATTTTTTTATTATATAAAGTATCTATTATTTGAAGTTCACTTCTAGTAAAATTTTGAACTTCATCAACAACAATATGAGTATATTTTTTATTCTTCTCATTTTTACATTGCTCTGCTGCATACAAAGCTGCATCTTCAAAATCAACAAGATTATTATCTCTTAAAATCCTGTTATACTCAGTCATTATATTAAAAATACACTTCCTAGCTTTAGAATTCTTTCTTATTTTTATAAGTTTTTCTTCTTTTCCATACTTAATATTAAGTCTTGAACTTCTATCACATTCATAATAATCATTTTCTTCTGTAAAAATACATTCTTTAATCCATTTTATTTCATCCATAAAAAATTCTACATACTCTTCATTAAAGAATTTTATATTTTTGTAAACTGAACCACTCTTTTCTTTTACTTTCTTTATAGCTTCTTTTAAAGCTTCTCTGCACACCTTAATATCTGCAATTGAATAATCTGTTTTGTGATTTTCATTATGTTTACTAAAATAGGATAAAATAATGGAATTAATATTATTCATTTCAAGTTTCTTTTTATTCTCATCATCAAAAAAACTTTTTTGTATTATTGCTTTGCTTAATATACTTTCGTGAATACTTTCAAGGGCTTTTAGATGATGACTATCTTTTGCAAGTATTAAAATATCGTCATCTTTATTAACACAATAAAACTGCTGAAGCTTAAAAGCTCTTTTTATTGCTGAAACTGTCTTACCGCATGAAACTTCACCCTTTATAAGCTTTATTCCATTAGCTCTAGCGTTTATTATCCTTTTCTGTGCTAAATTAAATTCCATTTTACTTCCCTCTTCTTCCTAGCAAAAATAATACAAATTCCGTGTCTTTTCATTATAATTATTCTACTATACTCTGTCCATTCTTGCAAAGGCTTTAAATTCTTATTAACAAGTATATTTTTCATATTAATAATATAATGTTAAAATATTTGCCATTATTATAATATAATTGTAAAATATATTATAATATGTAATTGCTTTAGTCTAAATGTAATTTAATTTTTTAAGCAATCAAACCAATACCATACTTAGGAGGAACAAACAATGAATTTTGAATTTTCAAATAATCTAAAATACTTTCAGACAGGAATATTTAATGTTTTAAACGACAAAAAAGCTGAACTCATAAAGCAAGGTAAAAAAGTGTACAACCTTTCAGTTGGCACACCAGATTTTGAACCAGACGAGCATGTAAAGCAAGCACTTATAAATTGTGCAAAAAACTCAGAGAACTGGAAATATTCTTTAGATGATATGCCTGAACTAATAGATGCATTAATTTCTTATTATAAACATAGATTTAATGTAAACTTAAACTTTGATGAAATAATGTCAGTGTATGGTTCTCAAGAAGGACTTACGCATATAGGTTTTTCCTTATGTAATAAAGATGATATAGTCCTTGTACCTAATCCAGGATATCCTATTTTTGAAATAGGGCCATATCTTTCAGGCGCTGAAATAGCTTATTACCCTCTTCTTCCAGAAAATAATTATCTTCCAGACCTAGACAAAATAGATGAAGATATTTTAAAAAGAACAAAATTTATGGTAGTATCTTATCCTATGAATCCTGTATGTGCTACCGCACCTTTAGAATTCTATGATGAACTTATTGTCTTTGCGAAAAAACATAATATAATAATAATACATGACAATGCATATTCAGACATAGTTTATGATGGAAAATGTGGTGGCTCTTTTTTATCTCATGAAGGAGCAAAAGAAGTGGGTGTTGAATTCTACTCATTATCAAAATCATTTAATATAACTGGTGCAAGAGTATCTTTTGTAGTTGGTAATAGTGAAATAATAAAGCACTTCAAAATGCTTCGTTCTCAAATTGATTATGGTATATTTAAACCAATCCAGCATGCTGCAATTGCTGCACTTACTGGACCACAAGATAGTGTTAAACTACACTGCAAGGAATATGAAAAAAGAAGAAATGCATTATGCAGAGGCTTAAGTAAAATAGGATGGAATGTTCCTGACAGCAAAGGAAGCATGTTTGCATGGGCTCCAATTCCATCTAACTTTAAAAGTTCAAATGATTTCTGTATGGAGCTCATGGAAAAGACAGGTGTTATATGTACTCCTGGAAGTGCTTTTGGATCTCTTGGGGAAGGTTACGTTAGATTTGCTCTTGTTCTCCCTGTTCCTATTATTGAAGAAGCAGTTTCAAGAATTGCTGAAAGCGGAATTTTAAAAATAAAATAGTTTTCTAATTATAAAAAGTACCTACACCTTATAAATACTATTATAAATAGTTATAAGATTTAGGTACTTTATTATATATTTACTGCACTATAAACTTTGCAATTATAATCTAAAAATCACTTGGTTATTTCAACATAAATTGTCATATCTCAATTTCCAACTGTCAATTGCAACATATATATTATTTTTTATTTTCTTTTCTCTACAAATTCTCTTATTAACTTAGTTACTTGAATTGCTACAGTAGGCATAAATGCAAGTACGTGAATTGTAACTATATCATTTAGAGCTAATGGAGTAACTTCAAATAATCCTTGAAGTCCTGGTACAAGAAGTACAGCATTTACTAAAACTATACCTATACCAAAAGCCATCCAGCTGAATCTATTAGAGAAAAGTCCAATAGAAAATATTGATTTTTTCCCTCTACAGTTAAATCCGTGGAATAATCTCGCAATACATAAAGTAGCAAAAGCCATTGTCATAGCTGTTCCAACAGAACCCTTTGATAATCCAATATGATAAGCTATCATTGTAAATAATCCAATAACTAATCCTTGAAGTGTAATACTTATTATAAAGTCTTTAGTAAGTATTGATTCTTTAGCATTTCTTGGTTTATCTTTAAGTACATCCTTTTTTGATTTTTCCATACCTATTGCAATTGCAGGAAGACTGTCTGTAATTAAATTTATAAATAATAAGTGAACTGGTGCAAATGGAGCTGGAAGTGCAAATATTGAAGCATAAAGAACACTTAATATTCCAGACATATTACCTGATAATAAGAATTTGATTGAATTCTTAATATTTGAGTATATATTTCTTCCATTAGTAATTGATTTTACTATTGTAGCAAAATTATCATCAGTTAATATCATAGATGCAGCATCTTTTGATACTTCTGTTCCAGTAATACCCATAGCTATACCAATATCAGCCTGTTTAAGTGCTGGAGCATCATTAACACCATCACCAGTCATAGCAACAATTTTACCTTTATTCTGCCATGCCTTTACTATTCTTATCTTATGTTCTGGAGATACTCTAGCATAAACTGATATATGTTCTAATGATTCATTCAATTCATCTTCAGACATTTTATCAAGTTCTAATCCTTCCATAGCTATATCATCTTTTTGCAAAATTCCAATTTCTTTTGCAATGGCAGATGCTGTTATTTTATGATCTCCTGTAATCATGATAGGTTTTATTGAAGCCTTTATACAATCAGCAACAGCAGCTTTAGATTCTTCTCTTGGAGGATCAATCATTGAAATAAGTCCAAGGAAAGTAAAATCATTTTCATCATCTAAATTAAGTTCTTTATCTTCTGCAATTTCTTTATATGCAAATGCAAGCACTCTAAGTCCTTGTGTAGATAAATTTTTGTTAGCAGCATTTATATTATCTGCATCTTCCTTTGTAAATTTTCTTATACCAGATGAAGTCTTTATATTTACTGTTCTTTCCAAAAGTACATCTAGAGCACCCTTAGTTATCATTAGGTATTTTCCATCTATATTATGAAGAGTACTCATTAATTTTCTATCAGAATCAAATGGAATTTCTCTAAGTCGTGGATAAGTTTTTCTACATTCTATTTCATTAATTGAGAATTTATGTCCTAAGTTTGTTAAAGCTACTTCAGTTGGATCACCAATTTCATTGCCATCTACTGAAACAGCATCACTACAAAGAATAGAACTATTTAATAAAAAGCTTTCTAACTCATCATTTATATTAATATCTTCACTATCAATTGTCTTATTATCAACAAAAATCTTTTTTACAGTCATTTTATTTTGAGTTAATGTTCCTGTTTTATCTGAACATATTACAGATACACATCCAAGACCTTCAACGGCTTTAAGCTTCTTAATAATTGCATTTTCTTTTGCCATTGATTGAGTTCCTATTGCAAGAACAATTGTAACTATTGAACTTAATGCTTCTGGTATAGCAGCAACAGCTAAAGCTACAGCAAACATTAATGAGTCTAAAAGTGGAGTTCCTCTATACATACTTAAGAAAAATACCAACGCACATATACCTATAATTCCAATTGCCAATTTTTTTGAAAATTCATCTAAAGATACTTGAAGAGGTGTAGCTTTTTCTTGAGTTTCTTCCATTAAAGAAGCTATCTTTCCAAGCTCTGTATTCATCCCTGTTTTAGTAACTAAAACAGTAGCTCTTCCATATGTAACTAACGAACTTGAAAATACCATGTTTTTTTGATCTCCAAGAGCTACTTCAGTTTTATTTATAATATCTTGAGTTTTTTCAACTGCTTCAGATTCTCCTGTTAAAGAACTTTCATTAACTTTAAGTGAATAATTTTCTAAAATTCTTCCATCTGCAACAACTAAATCTCCTGCCTCAAGAAGAAGAATATCTCCAGGTACAACATCCTTTGATGCTATTTCTACCTTTTTATCATCTCTTATGACTTTTGCATTAGGAGACGACAATGCTTTTAAACTATCAAGTGATTGTTCTGCTTTAACATATTGAACTGTACCTAATACTGCATTTATTAAAATTACTGCTATAATAACAATTGTACTTTCCAAGTTTCCAGTCAATGCTGAAATAATAGCTGCTGCTATTAGTATAATAACCAAAAAATCTTTAAATTGCTCAATAAATACAGACCATATACTTTTCTTCTCCTTTTCATTTAAAATATTTTCTCCCACTGAATTCAAAAGATCAGTACATTTTTCTTTCGACAGACCCTTCATAGATGAATTCAATTCTTTTAAACATTCATCTGTGGTCTTACTAAAAAAGTTGTTCATAATAATCTTCCTCTCTAATATTTAGTAATAAATTATTTTACAAGTCCTAATTTTAATAATAAAAAAAGAGACCTTTAATATAACTTCAATATCTTTTAAAGTTATATTAAAAGTCTCATCACCATTTAGGTATATAACACCAGGCTAAACACGCCGCGGCTGTTGATGCTATATTTTTGACTACTCCCCTTTAACAAATCCAATATTTAATTTAATATCAGTATACTTCACTAGTAGCATGTTGTCAATAAAAATAAATAACATTTTTATGCATATATTTCATATTTTTATTTAAAACACATAAATAATCCATATATATCTTAAACTATCAAACTTTTATAAAAATAATAAAAGCTACATATTTTTTAATTACTTTCTATAGTAATTTATTGCTCAAATATCTCTATTTAATAAATAAACTATTATAGAAATTAAAGCTGTATGTATGAAACATATAAAACCACATTTCGTACATACAGCTTATATAAACACTATAATATATTTTTTTATTTATTTTAGTAAAGTGATATTGCCACACCACTATCAGCTAACATAAATCCATCAACAGTAGTTCCACTTGCCATAGAACCATCTTTATTTAAATAATATGCATTGTTATTATCTACAACCCAACCTGTTTCCATTGCACCATTATTATTTAATAAATACCACTTTCCAGCATCCTTAACCCATCCAGTAGCCATTGATCCATCAGCTTTTAAATAGTACCAGTTATTATTATCTCTAATCCATCCAGTAATTCTACTTTCACCATTTGAATAATACCAGTTTCCATTTTCAAAAAACCATTTTCCGCCTGATACAGTATTAGGTAAAACTTCTTTATCTTTAATTTCACCTATATAAAATGAATTTCCATCTTCTTTAATTGAATAATTTAATACGTCCTTATAGAAATCTAAGGATGCATAAACTTGTCCACCTAAAGTTATCATTTTACTTTCATGTTTTTTACCATTTAATATATAAGTATTTTCAGCAAAATTTATTACAAGCATCATATTATTTTTTCTTAAATAATACTCAGTTGATATATCACCTTCAAGTCTATCTCCCATTTTTAAAGTTACAGTTTCTAGTGGCAAATACACTTTTCCATCATATACTTTTACACCAAAGTCTGGATATTTATCAGAGTTAATATATATTTCTGGATTAAGCATCATAGCATCATCTATTAAATGATCTCCTGACAAATCAACATTTACTTCTCCATTAGCATTTTCATTATATTGTTCTGATCCTTCACCTATATAAATACAGTTTCCTTCGTATCCCATATTATATCCTAAAACATCGCTTAAAAATCTAATGGGTACATATACTATATTATCTACAACTTCAAATTTCACATTACTTTCTATACCATTTACTCTGTATTTATTGTTTTTTATGTCCATATTTATCATTTTATCACTTTTTCTAAGCATGTATGCATCTTCATATGAGCCTTCTAGTCTATCTCCCATGCTAAAAGCAACTTTTTCTAATGGAAGATATGCTTCACTATTTAATATTTTAACATCATCTGAATTCAATTCCTTATTATTAACAAATATTTCAGGCTTAATCATGAAACCTGGATCTATTTCATCTTTTATAGCTGATTTTGTTAATCCAGTTCCATACGCTTCTGCATGAGCAGATATAACTGGTGTAATCATTAAACCTAAAGCTAAACAAAATGGTATTCCTCTAAACAAATTTTTTCTTATCATAATAAATTCCTCCTTGAAGTTAAATAACTAATTTAATAAAATTTTCATTAACTCTTTTAATATTCTCTTCAAAACATAAATTGTAATTTTAATATTTTTAGTTTTAAATAACTCTTATACTATTAACACAATCAGCAACTATAAAATGTTGCACATTATATAAATTTTTTTTATTTTTTAATTTTTATTAACTATAATACCTGCCAAGCAAGTATTATTAAAATTTATATCTTGAAAGTAATCCTTAAAAATTCTTTTTAAATTAATAAAAGCCTAGTAAATTTAAAAAGTTCAAATTTACTAGACTTTTAAGTTAAAGTCAATTATATGTTTTACATAAATAAAATTCTTAGCATTATATAACTGCTTTTTACATTTAATTCGACAGGTGACAGTCACCTTGTTTTATTTGCATAAATCAATTATTGCTTGTGTAAATATCTTTCCACTAAGCATTAATTCGTCAATAACAGCAAATTCATCATTTCCATGCATGTTATTATCAGTACCTGGCATTGAACATCCAAATGCTACTCCATTTTCTAAATGATGTACATAAGTTCCTCCGCCAATTGCAAGACATTCACCCTTTTGTCCGCTATAATCTTCATAACATTTTAATAAAGTACGTACAAAATCAGAATCACTACTTACATGATGTGCTGGATTTAACTTATCAGATTCTTCAGTTCCTAATACAATCTTAACATCTGCCATATTCTTTCTTAAAGCTTCAGTTAAATTTTCATCATTTGCACATATTGGTGATCTTGAATCAAAAGTTCCCTTTAAAGATGTAGTATTATATTCAAAAATAGTAAATGCCATACTTAAGCTTCCACTTAATTCGTCACTCATATTAACTCCACAGCCTTCACCAATATGGTCATTATGTGGGAATAATTTATTGGCAGCACATAATCTTTCAAATCCTTCACTCTTAGCACATGGCATTGAAGTTAATAATTCAATTATTGCTGTAATAGCATTGTCTCCATTTTCAGGTGTTGAAGCATGTGCTCCTTTACCTTTTGCATTTATTGTTATTACAGAACCATCTTCTGTAACACTAAATCTAACACCAGTTTTTTCTTCTGCTTTCTTGCATAAGTCTGAAACAACATCTAAAGTGAAACCTTCAACTTCTGCAGAAGCCTTATCTGGAACAACATTAGCCTTTACTCCACCATTTACTCTTATAACTCTTGGAAGTGCCTTATCTTCAGCATATTCACTTGTAAATTCTGCTGCTAAACGACCTTTTTCTATATTTATTAATGGGAATTCAGCATCAGGTGAAAATGTCATTGGAGCTTCTTTTTCTACTGCATAGTAATGTTCAATATCAGAACTTCCACATTCTTCATCTGTACCTAATATTAATCTTACATTTTTACTTAATGGAATATTCATATCCTTAACAGCTTTTAATGCATACAACGCAACTATAGCTGGACCTTTATCATCTGAACTTCCTCTTCCATATATCTTTCCATCTTTAATTACTGGTTCATAAGGCTGAGTTACTGTCCATTCATCTCCAGCTGGGACAACATCTAAATGTGCTAGTATATCAAGTCCTTTTTCCTTATCACTAAAATCAACAGTTCCAACATAATTATCATAATTTTTAGTTTTAAATCCCATGCTTTCTGCTAACTTTAAAGCAGCTTCAAGGGCCTTAGCTGGACCTTCACCATAAGGCATATTTTCTTTTGCTTCACCCCTGTCACTTTTTATTCTTATTTGATCACATATATCATTAAGTATTTGTTCTTTATTTTTTTCAAAGTACTCTTCAATTTGTTTTTTATACATAATTTATACCTGCCTTCCTAAAATGAACGTATTAATGTAAATACTGTATTTCTTTATATTATAACTCAAAATACATACTTTTTTAATATTTTCTCATAAATATTAAAAATAATACTATATTTTTAATTATTGTTTCATGTAATTTTATACCAAAAAGAATTGCTTTCATTAATTCTAATTATAAATTATTAATGAAAGCAATTCTATAAATTTTTTATTCTATATACTATTGAATTGTTTGAATATTCATGTTATCTTCAGAATCTATATATTGTGAAGACTTTGTAATTTTGTATTTTGTAATAATTACACTTATAATATACATAATCAATCCTATAGGTATCCAAAATAGCGAATATCCAATACTTTCTTTAAAGTACGGAAGTATTATATCCCATCCAACACCTTTCAAATTAAGATTCTTTAAAGGTACTGCTACTTGTGCAAGTGGTGATATAAACTTAATAAAGAATTCAACACCAGCTGGCATCATATAAAACGGATATGCCACACCACATGTCATCATAAAAGGGGTTGAGCATACGGTATATACAAAAACAAAATAATCCATTTTACTTAATATGGACGCAAACACAAGTCCAAATCCAATGAGATTAAAGAAAAATGCTATCATTAACACTGCATATATCCAAAGTTCCCCTCTCATTGGCAGAGAATAGAACCTTTTTATTAAACATAATCCAATAAATGTTGCTATAATTACTACTAAAGCAAATAATGCTATCCTTATAATTATATCTAAAAGACTAAATATAAATTCTTTTGAACGTATTTTCATTGTTGCAAAATCTTTTTTCTTCTTTATGAACATGGGTATGAAAAATTCACATAAAAAGGTCATTTGAATTACAAGAGGAACAACGGTATATGACATGTTCCTAATATAACTTCCCTGAGGATCGTATAATATACGCTGTACATATGAAAATGTTCCAATAGCCGTTTTAGCTACCGATGGAAACATTCCATTTCCTTGAAGCATTTTAAGCTCTGTTCCAGCACTTAAAGTTCCCATTACAGATGCTGCACCGCTTAATGCATTTCCTCCAATAAGCATGTTAGTTCCATCGACTATTATCTCCGCTTTAGGGGATTTTTTCATACTAACATCTTTACTAAAATTTTGTGGTATTATTATACCTCCATGAACAGTTCTCGCTTTAACAGCTTGTTCTAGGTCAGATTCTGAATCAAAAAAATGATCTACCTTAAGCGATGGGCAATTTGATAACTGTTCAATTACTGTTCGTGACAAATAAGTATTATCTAAGTCAACTATACCAAAAGGAATATTTTCCACATATACATTACTCCAAACATAAGATAACAGAAACAATGTAATTAAAGGTGATACAATTACTCCTATTAGACGGCTTGATTCTTCTTTTAAAATGGATAAAAATTTTTTCACTCCTAATTTAAAATAGTTCATCATTGTACCCCTCCTTTATTATTGACTTTTACAAGTTGTCCATTATTTGAATCTATTCCATGTATGTCTTCAAGGACTTCTTTTTCATCATTAACATTTCCTTTTGCTTTTGAACTTTTTTCCCTTTTAGGAATTTTGCTTAGTACAAATTGTAATGTTACCAAAGCAACCATTAACAATGCAAATTTTAAAAGCCAAATTACATGTACTGAAACATCATCATATGTAAAGCCAAGTAAAGATATATCTCTTAATGGAATTATAAAGTGAGTATTTGGCATAAAATTCACAATCTTCGAAAAGAATTCTGGCATTGCAAGTACTGGAAATGTGTATCCTGAAAATAACATAGTCATTGAGACAATACCACATGAAGAAGCAGCTTCTAATCTATTACCCTTTTTACTATAATTAAGGATTATTCCAAAAAAAGCCCATCCTAAATTGCACAAAATAGTCAATAGTACACCACCTAAAACAGTTCCTCTATAAGGAATATTAAAAAATTTAATTTGTGTATACATACAAATTAATGATGATAATGCACCTAATAAACCAATTATAACGCCTTTTCCTATGAGTTTAATATAATTTTTCTTTTCACTGATAAATGAACCTGCAATAGCAACTGCTATCTGCATACTGTTCAATATAATTCCCTCCATCATAAATATGGACATATTCTTAGTTGGATTTCCTAAAAATCTATAATTATATCCCATAGGTGAAATTAAATTCTGAGCATTTTGTGGTGTCATTCCAAGCTTTCCCTCTGCGAGTTTCATTAGATACCCACTTTTAAGTGTTCCCAATGTTTCAGATATAGAACCTTTTGCAGCACTAGATGGCGATGTTACACTTCCATCAACAAATGATAGTATCGTTGCTTCTTTTCCATTTAATAAGTTATCAGAAAAATCTTCAGGAATAATAAGACCTGCCATTGCAGTTCCATTATCAATATACTTTTTTATATCATCATCATCATTACTATGAACAACAACATCAAAAACATCATTATCTTCTATCATCTGAATAAGACTTTGTATTGTAGATGAATTGTCATGATTAACTATTATTGTAGGCACATTGTCAACAGGATTTTTACAAAATTCAAGTCCTAGTAAAATGCTAAGGCCCGGTGGTAATACTAGTAAGATTACTATTGGTATTATCATATATTTATGTTTTAAAAGGTGTTCATATATAAAATTGTATAGTTTTCTGAAAAATTGACCTAGTTTGTTATTATATATTGAAGTTTTTCTAATTTCTTCTTTTAAATTTTCTGCTTTTTTGTTCACCGAATCTTTTATAGCAACTATTTTATCAATTCCGTATATTATTTTTGATTTCATATATAATCACACTACTTTCCAAAATCAACAAATGTTGTCATGTTAGCACGAAGATTTATTCCCATATTTTTAAGTTCTTCTAAATCATCAAATTCAACTTTTACTCCATATGATAAAATATCAAAATCTCCATTGTCATTAGTTGCTTTTTTTGTAGCAAAATCAGCATTTTTATTAATATTAGTTACCCTTCCTTTAAACTCCTGTCCCTCATATGCAGGAAGTTTTATTTTTACTTCTTGGTCTAAATCTACTTTATCAAGATCAGTTTCTTTTATATTGCAAGTTATTGATGGATTATTTATAGCGGTAACTACTACTGCTGGCATTCCCGATGATACTAAATCTCCATCTTTTACATTTAATGTTGTAACAACTCCATCAACTGGTGATACTAAAGAGCATTTTTCTAAAGTAATTTCAAGCTGTTTTACTGATGCTTCTGCTTGTTCAACTGCTCCATTTGCTTTATCAATACCAGCTTGTGCTTGATCAACTGCTGCTTGGGCTTGGGCAATATCTTCTGCTGTTGCTCCTTTTACTGTTTGATTATATTTTTCTTGATTAATTTGAACATTTGATTTTGCATTATCCAAAGCTGTCTGAGCATTTTGAAGACTTACTTCTTTTCCTTCAAGCTCTGCTTGACTTGCAGCTCCAGAATCATACAATGTTTTTGTTCTATCATAGTTTGTTTTCGCAACATCATAAGCAGACTGTGCACTTTCCACATTAGAATTAGCAATATCAATTGCCGATTTCAGCTGATTTAATTCCTCTTGAGTTGCACCATTTTTTGCTTTTTGAAGTGCTGCTTCAGCTTGTGCCTTTGCTGCCTCAGCTTGTGATTTTCCTGCCTTTGCTTGTTCAACACCTGCTTCAGCCTGCGCTTTTTGAGCCAATAGTGAATCGCAATCTAATGCAACTAATGCTTGTCCCTTTGTTACAGTATCACCTTCACTTACTAAAACTTCTGAAATCTGTCCTCCTGTTAAAGAATTAACATTGCTTTCATCCATTTTTATATTAGACTGAATTACCAAATTATTCGAATTACCAGCTACTATTTGATCACCTGTTACATGAGCAAAAGGTAAACTACATGCCATAAAACTATTTGCTGTTATAACTGCTAAAAGCAGTAATGATACTTTCTTAAACTTCATAATAATCCTCCTTGTACGTATAAACGTGAATTTATAGTATAACTTTTTTCTTTAAACATATTTGTAAAACGTTGCAATCAGCAATATATGCACCCAAATTAGTTAGTACACTATGTATTTATTTATTATTTGCTTAAACATTTAGTTATATCTATCATTATTAAAGGGATAAAACTAATGTTTTTTACTTTTTTATAATTAAATATAGTTCGTACTCTATGTACTGGAACTAATAAACAATTATAAATTCTTTTTTTTATAATGTCAATATTTACTTTATAGTACGGAATAAAATATATTTTTTAAGTTTTAACATTATCTTTATGAATATTTTCAATAAACGAATTTATATACTTATAAAATAAATATATATTAAAATTTAGTGCTCACTATTAAATCAAAAGTCTCTTTATTAGAAGGTACTATAGGACTAATATCTTGCATAAATGTATTCAAGTACGGTAAAATACACTTATACTTAATGTTAAATGAATAGGAGATGTACTCATGAACTCTGATTTAAAATTTTCCATGCTCTTTGGTACTATTCGTAATGTATTTAAAAAAATCAGTGATAAGGGTTTAAAAGAAATGAATCTTACTTCATCACAAATGAACATCTTGTTTTATATATCTACTAATGACGACATTGAAATTAATCAAAAAGATATAGAAAAAAATCTTTATTTAAAAAATTCTACTGTTACAGATATACTTAACAGATTGGAAAATAACGGTTTTTTATATCGTACCGCCAGTGAAAAAGATGGACGCTATAAAAAAATTGTTTTAACTGATAAAGGAAAAGATATTTATGAAAAGATGGTTGAAAAAGCCTTAATATTTGAAACATATTTTACAAAAGGAATGACTAAAGGTGAATCTGAAATACTTTTTGAACTCTTGCAAAAGGTATTGAAAAATGTATCTCAAGAATAGCTTAAATAAAAAAAGATTGAAAGCTCAAAATATTCACTTTCAATCTTTTTTATTCCTATATAATTATTCAATAACCTCTCATACTAAGAAATTTTATTCTTTTCTATTAATTTATCTATAACATCAACAAGTGCTTCAATTTCTGGCTTACTAAGTTGAGCATTTGCTTTAACTGATTCACCCTTGTGTCTTAATTCTTCTGTTATTAATGATGAGAATATAATAACTGGAAGTTTCTTCATAACCTCATCTTCTTTTATTTTTCTTGTTAATGTTAAACCATCAAGCTGTGGCATTTCAATATCTGTAATAAGAATATCTACATCCTCTAAAAATTCTTCTCCTCTTCTGTCCTTAAGTCCTACGATATAATCAAAAGCCTGCTTTCCATCATTAAAAACTGTCATGCTCTTGAATCCTGCTTTAGAAAGGGTTTCTTTAAGAAGTCTTCTTATCAATGCTGAATCATCAGCAAGTACTAGCTTAATATCAGACCTGTCCCTATAATCAACTTTAACAAGTCTATCTTCACTTATTCCAGCTCCCGGAGCAATGTCTGTTACTATCTTTTCAAAATCAAGCATTATTATTACCTTATCATTTAATAATATGTTACCTACAGATAATGAATTTTCAGATAAATCATCAGGTTTTCTTATGTCTCCCCATTTTATACGATGTACTCCAACTATATCATCAATATTAAATGCTACCTTAACCTTATTAAACTCACAGATTATAACCTTTGACCCAAGATTTCCTGCATTTCTCTTACACAGAATATATTTTAAATCTATTAATGTAAGAATTTCATCTCTACATAATATAAGCCCAGCCACTTCTGGCTTTGGATCTGGTAATGTTGTCAGTGTTTCTTTAGGCATTTCTATTATTTCCTTAACCTTAACAACGTTTATAGCGTAACGACAATTATTTGCCATAAATTCAATTACTTCTAATTCACCTGTTCCTGATTCTAATAATATATTATTATTCATGATCTCTTCCCCTTACTTTTTAAATTTATTTTATTTAATATTCCTTATTAAGTTAATATTAAATAAATTTCATCAAACTACACCAATTTATTGTTTTCTATACTTTTATTTTACACTAAATTATCATTTTTCACCAGTTTTAATAATGTAGGTTCAAAATTAAACTCATTTACCAGATTATTCACTTCCAGTAAAGATTTTTCTTTCTTTTCTTTTGTAATATTTCCTTTTGATGCTCTTATTAATATATTTTTGGGTGAATGTGCAATATCTATAAATTCAAGAAGCTGTGTTCTATATCCACATGCTTCAAGTATATTAGCACGAACTGCATCAGTCATAAGTGCTGCAACCCTCTCCTGCACAATACCATATTTGGTTAATATAGATAATGAATCACTTTTCATCATACTATTAAATTCATGCTGGCAACATGGAACTGAAAAAATCATCTTTGCATTCCATTTAACTGCATTATATAAAGCATAATCAGTTGCAGTATCACATGCATGAAGTGTTATTACCATATCAACTTTATTATTATATTTAAATCCATTTATATCTCCAAGTTCAAAATGTAAATTATCATATTTATAAGCTTTTGCAATTTCATTACATTTTTTAATTACATCTTCCTTTAAATCAAGACCTATCATCTTAACATTAATCTTTTTTATTTTAACAAAATAGTAATAAAGCACAAATGTAAGATATGATTTTCCACATCCAAAATCTAAAATAGTAAGTTCCTTATAATCATTTTTCTTTATTTCATCGTCTATAATTTCTACAAATCTGTTTATCTGCTTATATTTATCGTACTTTGAATTGATTACCTTTCCCTCTTTAGTAAATACTCCAAGGTCTATTAATGGTTCTATTATCATACCTTCTTGTAATATATAATTCTTTTTCTTATTGTGGCTTTTTTTTGCTATGTTATCATTGTCATCCATTTTCTTTCCAAGATGAACCTTTCCCTTTTTAGAAATTCTAAGATCATATGTAACACTATCAGACCAAGCTGAAACCTGCTTATATCCAATTGCTATGCTCTCTTCAAATTTAGATTTAAATAAATCTAAATCTATATTTTCATGAAAAACCTGCTTATCTGTATATTTTTCAATCTGATAATACTCTTTATTTTTGCTTTCCTTTAATAAAAATACTATTTTATTATATTTTGTTTCCTTATTAATCTTATTACTTATTACTACTTTTATTATTTTATCTTTAGAAATTTCTTCTATTGAGTTTTTTAATTCTTCCATGTTTAACACACCTTATCATATTTATTATTAAAATTTTAATTTTTATCTGTTTTGTTCCTATGTTATTGATTATTAAATTTTTAGTATAGATTATTTTTATTATATCTGTCTTAATAAAAATAATCTACATAAAAACCATTTTTGAAAATAAGTCATAAATTTAGTGTGTAATTTTATAATTTCTTAAATTTTAATATGTAAGTTTTGTTATTACTTCAATCAATTAAAGCTATTATTATTTTACCTAAAATAATAATATCGTTTTCTTTAATCCACCCATTCTGTCATCATATTTAAAATGCTGTCGACTTATGTTAAACTTTATATATAATACAAATATTAAACAAAAAAAGCAATTCATGCTTGTAATTTGATATATTATTTTAATATTCTGATTATAAATATACTTAAAATTTTTGAGGTGAATTATGATAGCTCCTAATTTAAAAATAAAAACAAAACTACCTCTGTTTGTAGCAATTCTTTCTGTGCTTCCAATTTTATTACTTTCATTTATTATAATGGAAGTTAACACAACTTCTGCAATGAAAAATTATCAAATGATAATTTCTAATCAAGCAGAATCTTCTGCAAAATATATATCAGATTTTTATAATACACAAAAGAATGCACTTATTTATTCTTCAAACCTTTCAGTTTATAAAAAATATTTACATTCATTAAATGGTACTGATTCAGCTATAAATTCAAGCTTATTTAATGATATAATAAAATTACAGCAAACCGCAATTTCAACAGATAATAGAATAAATAATATTTTTCTTACAGACGTTAATGGAAAAATAGTAGCATGCCCTGATAAAACAAAATTAGGTATTTCATTAGAACATTCAAAAGCATATAAAGATGCAAAAGAAAAGCGTATGGATACTTTTCAAATTATTGATGAAAATGATAAAAAAGAAATTTTAATTGCATATCCAGTTATAGATGATGATGGTTCAGTTATAGGATCCATATTTCGTTTAATAAGTATTGATGAAATTGATAAACACGTGAACAGCTCCAAAATAGGTTCAAATGGATATATTTATATATTAGATCAAAATTATAATGTTCTATCTTGCAATAGCAATATAAATATCACACCTTTTTTAGAAAGCGAACAATCAAAAAAAATTTTTAAAAATATAAAAAAGGATGCTCTATCTTATAAAAGTTATTTCTTTGAATACAATTTAGAAGATACTAAAACTCTGGCATCATATCATCTAATTTCTGGATGTTCTTGGATTGTCGTAGTAGCAATTCCACATTCAGAAATTAATCACAGCAGTTTTTTTATAAACAATATCATTATATTAGCAGCTACAATAACAGGGATTGTTTCTCTAGTTCTTAGTCTGTTATTTGTAAAAGGCATCACAAATCCATTAGAATCACTTATAGATAATATTGATGCTGTTGCAAATGGAAATTTATATTGTAATTATACATATGAAGGTAATGATGAGTTTGCTCAAGTTTACAAAGCTATTAAGGTAATGTCCAATAAATTAGATATTAGCTATAAAAAATTAGAAGAATCCGCTAAAACTGATATACTGACAGGTCTTCCAAATCGTACTGCAATTTATGATATTATGGATGAAAATATTAATTGCACCAATCAGGCTGCAATGCTTTTAGATTTAGATGGATTTAAAAATGTTAATGATAGTTACGGTCATGATTTTGGAGATGCCGTTCTAGTATCAGTTGCTAATATCTTAAAAAGTTTTCAGGATAAGCATATTTATCAAGCTCGACTTGGTGGAGATGAATTTCTGATTTTTATATCACATTTTGATAAACCAGATATGGTTGAATGTTTAGGGCAAAAAATATTTGAAGAAATAAGCAATATTAAAACTGCTATTGGTAAACCTATTTCTATATCAGTAAGTATCGGCATTGCATTTTCTGATGAAAATGACTTTGATAAGCAAAATTTAATAAAAAAAGCTGATTTAGCCATGTATAAAGTTAAAAGAAATGGAAAAAGTGGTGTTTTAGTATTTAATGATACTCTAAAAAATGAATGATTTGTATAATAATATTTATAACAAATTAATATAATAACATAACTTTTAAATTAATTTGTTATAAATATGATCTTATTTTTTAATTCTAAGATTCTTTTATTGGATATACAACTTTAAATTCTTCACAGACTACCATCATATTTCCTGTAAATTCTTTTCCAATACATTTTAATTCCTTTGTAAAAATTTCAGAGTGAATTTTTCTCCAAGATTCCAGTGTTCGTTCAAACTCACCTTCTTTGTATGCGTGTTCTTCACTTACTTGATTAAATGGTATTGTATATACCTTTAATGTTTCTGTAATACAAACAGCTTCTCCTTTGGTATTTAATATAATATTATATCCACCTAATGGTGGTAATGGAGAATTTTCATAAAGATAACAAGGATATGCACTAGCTGTTGCTGTTTTAATTCCCTTCAATACTAAATCTGCTAAAAAATTAGGCATTTCAGGTGTATTTCCTCCAAATGACCAAGCCTCATAATTTTTGGCATTCATATTTATTTTATTATATTCATTCCACATTTCTATTTCTGTCATATTATTCATCCCCACTCATTCATTATAATTTATAAGCAAATTTATCTATAATAAATTCAACTTTATATTCATACTTTTATAATAATTCACCATATCGCTTTATATAGATTTTTTTCATAACAGTTGTAATAAGCATATAAAGAATTATAGTTACTGCTAGCCAAAAGAAAAACACACTTGGAAATGGATACAAACCAATCATTCTTCCAAAGGATGTAAATGGTATAACAGTAAGTACTGCTATTCCTGTAAATGTCAATGATATTACTGGAAAAGAGGCTCTACTTTGTAAAAATGGTACTTTTTTTGTTCGTATCATATGAACAACAAGTGTCTGAGTCCACATAGATTCTACAAACCAAATAGCCTGAGCCATCATTATATAAGTACTTCTTACTGCCACTTCTGAAACTGGAATAGAATTAAATGTTCTCCCATCTGCCCCTGGTACAAACATTGGACATATAAAGAAGTAGGATAAAAGATAAGTTGTAATATCAAATATAGAACTAGTAGGGCCTATCCAAATCATAAATTTACCAATACTAGAAGCATCCCACTTCTTTGGCTTTTCAATGAACTCTTTATCTACATTATCCCATGGAATAGCTGTACATGAAATATCATAGATTAAATTAAGCAAAATTAATTGTATACTCGCCATTGGTGTATATGGAATAAATGCACTTGCTACTAGCACTGAAAACATATTCCCAAAATTAGAGCTAGCTGTCATTTTTATATATTTAATCATATTTGCATAGGTTTTTCTACCTTCAATAATTCCTTTTTCTAATACCATCAAATCTTTTTCAAGAAGAATTACATCTGCACTTTCTTTAGCAATATCAACAGCTGTATCTACTGAAATTCCAACATCAGATGCCTTCATTGCTGCTGCATCATTAATTCCATCTCCCATAAATCCAACGGTATGTCCATTTTTTCTTAATAAAGAAACAATCTTAGCCTTTTGTGATGGGGAAAGTTTAGCAAATACAGTTGTTGTCTCAATTACTTCTGATAATACGTCTTCTTCCATGTTATCAACATCAGAACCTGTTAAAATATAATCTACCTTTAATCCAACCATTTTACATATGCATCGTGTTACACGTTCATTATCACCAGTTAAAATCTTGACACCAACACCATATTCAGCTAATGCCTTTATAGCTATTTCTGTAGATTCTTTTGGTGGATCAAGAAATGCTAAATATCCAATTAACACCATTTCATTTTCATCTTTTACAGAAAATGCACCAACAGGTGAAGGATTAGTCTTTTGAGCTACAGCAATTACACGCATACCATCATCATTTAAATTATCAACTGTTTTAAGTACAGTTTTTTTCATCTCATCTGTAAGATTAATCACTTGTCCATTACGTTCTACATAAGAGCAAATAGATAACATTTCTTCTACTGCTCCTTTTGTAATCATTTGTCTTTTTCCTGAATCATCAGAAACAACAACACTCATTCTTCTGCGACTAAAATCAAATGGAATTTCATCTACCTTTTGATATTGCTTTTCTATTTCTCTTAAAGAATAATTCTCATCACTTTCTTCTTTTACACGATTAATTACAGCAATATCCATAAGGTTCTTTAATCCTGTTTGAAAATAACTATTCAAAAAAGCATGTCTTAATACTCTGCAATCTTCGTTTCCATCTACATCCATATGATATTCTAAAATTACTTTATCTTGTGTAAGTGTACCTGTTTTATCAGTACACAAAATATCAATTGCTCCAAAATTTTGTATTGAATTTAAGTTTTTAACAATTGTCTTTTCCTTAGACATTGCTACAGCACCCTTTGCAAGGCATGTAGTAACTATCATAGGTAGCATTTCAGGCGTTAATCCTACAGCAACAGATACTGCAAAGGTAAAAGCATTAACCCAATCCCCTTTTGTAATTCCATTTATAAAAAATACTATTGGAACCATTATAAACATAAAGCGTATTAGTACCCATGATACAGCATTTACACCTTTTTGAAAACTAGTAACAGTCGGTTTTTCTTGAATATCTTTTGCCATTGTTCCAAATAAAGTATCATCTCCAACAGCTACTATAATTCCTGTAGCAGAACCGCTTATAACGTTACTCCCCATAAAAGCAAGACAGTTGCAATTAGAAATTGACTCTTCTTTTATAATTTTTTGTGAACTTTTTTCTACAGGTTCACTTTCACCAGTTAATGAAGACTGGCTTATAAACAAATCTTTTGCATTAAGAATTCTTATGTCAGCTGGTACCATATCCCCTGCTGATAAATATACAATATCCCCAACTACAGCATCATCAAGTGGAATTTCCATTTGATGACCATCTCTCTTAACAGTGCATGTTGTCTTTATTAACTTTAACAAGCTTTCTGCAGCATTTCCAGAACGTGTTTCTTGCACAAATCTTAATATTCCACTTATAAAAATCATAGCTGTAATTATAATAACTGTAGTTGGATTTTTTTCACCTGGTTCTGCAAGAATGATATCCATATATGCTGAAATGATTGCTAAAAAGATCAATATACATGTAAATGGATTTATAAAAGCTTCCACAAATCTTTTTATTAATGATTCTTTCTTATGCTTTGTTATTTTATTACTTCCATACAAATTGCGATTTTCTTCAATCTGTTCACTGGATAATCCATTTTTACTACTTTCCATGTGTGCTAGTACTAAATTTTCTTCTTGCATAGCAGAGATAATTAGACGTTTTTTAACATTATCCTTTTTTACCATGCTTTCTTTTAGATCTTGTGTTATTTTCATTTTTTTATTCTTGAACATTATTCTCCCTCCATTTCTTATGTTTGTTTTAGTAGTACTACAGTTTTTAGTATATTAAAAAGTATCTTTTAAACCCATGGCTAAAATCTTGCGATTTCCTTGCATTTTAGCAAGAAATGTAGAAAGCAGGATTATATCATCTTTTATGATAAAATCCTGCTTTCTATAATTAATACTATTCTTTTCTTATAAATTATCATTAAACTTATATCCAACTCCCCAAATTGTAATAATATAAATAGGTTCGTCTGGATTTGGCTCTATTTTTTTTCTTAATTTCCTTATAAATGCCATAATGTTGCTATCAGATAAAAAATAATCTTCATCCCATACCGCATTATATATTTGTTCTTTTGTAAACACCGTTCCTTGATTTTGAGCCAAAAAATATAATATTTCAAATTCTTTTGGAGTAAGTACAATTGCCCGACCACTTTCCTGTACCGTCCTATTTTTCGCATTTATTTCTAATTCATTAAATTTCAAAACATTTGCTGATACAGTATAATCTTCATCTAACTCATCTGTATTTAATATTAAACTACTTATTTCTCCCTGTAATAACTCTGATAGCTCATCCTTTAATTCCTTTAAACTATGTAGGCTATCATTGGGAACCTGACTCATCTTTTCAATCAACCATTTTATTGAAGAAGAATCTATTGTTATAAAGCTTGCATTTTTTTTCACATATATTTCCTCCTTCTTAGAATAGTTTTTTATATTTTTTAATATAAAAAGATTTTGCTAATGTTGTTATAAGCATATACGAAACTACAATAAATATTAAATAACAGTAAAATACCAAAGGTAATGCTGTTAAACCTAATAAATTTGCTACTGGTAAATAAGAAAATCCAGTAAAGCATATTATTCCAACTATTGTAACAACCATAACTGGAATTGAAGGAGTGCTTTGAATAAAAGGCACTTTTTTAGTTCTAAGCATATGAATTATAAGCACCTGTGTCCACATAGATTCTATAAACCATCCACTTTGAAATATCATCATATATTTGATTTGTAATGATACATCACTTATCATATGAAATAACTTTCCATCGCATAATGCTGGACACATTATAAAATATAAAAATATAAAAGTTAAAATATCAAATATAGAACTTATAGAACCAAAAAATAGCATAAATCTAGACAAATGCTTTCCTGACCATTCATTAGGCTTCTTATATAATTCTTCATCTACATTATCCCATGGAAGTATAATACATATAATGTCATAAAATAAATTTAAAAGTATAAGCTGTAACGATGCCATAGGAAGAAATGGAAGAAAAATACACGCACATACAATAGAGAAAATATTTCCAAAATTCGAACTTGCTGATATATGTATGTATTTTGTCATATTTGAAAATGTCTTTCTTCCCTCTAAAATACCACTTTCTAAAACATTTAGATCCTTTTTTAACAGTATCACATCTGCAATATCTTTAGCAGCATCTACAGCACTATCTACAGAAATGCCAACATCTGCTTCACTTAAAGCAGGAACATCGTTAACTCCATCACCCATAAATCCAACAATGTGTCCATTGTCACGTAATGTCAAAATAATTTCTACTTTCTGATGTGGAGTCAATTCAGCAAAAACATTATTTTTCTCAACAATTTCATTTAGCTTTTCTTCAGATAATGACTCTAATTCTTTTCCTAAAATAATTCTTTCTGTATTAATGCCTAACCTTTGGCATACAGATGCTGTTACTTTTTTATTGTCTCCAGTTAGAATTTTTGTATCAACAGAAAGATTTTGTAATTTTCTTAATGCTTCCTTTGCAGATTTTTTAGGAACGTCAAAAAAAGCAAGATATCCAATTAAAATCAAATCTTTTTCATCTTCTACAGTTATATTATTTTTATCACGTTGAATATTTTTTATAGCAACAGCAATAACCTTTATTCCATCTTCTAATATATCATCAACAACTGCATTTATATTCTTTCTTTTATCATCTTGTATTTTAATATTTTCCCCATTAAAACGTACAAAACTACATTTATCAGCAATTTCATTTATATCACCTTTAATTACCATAAGTTTATTTTCATTATTATCTTCTACCAATATACTCACACATTTACGGTTATAATCAAATGGGAGTTCATCTCTTTTGCTCCATTCTTCTGAAATATTCAGAAAATGTTGTTCATGATTTGGCATATTTCTGCATTTCAATATTGCGTCATCAACAGGATTCTGCGCACCAGTATGATAAAAACTGTTCAAATATGCATAATCAAGAGCTTGAGAATCTTCATTTCCTATAATATCCATAAAGTATTCTAAAACAATTTCGTTGTTTGTTAAAGTTCCAGTCTTATCTATACATAAAACATCCATGCTTCCAAATACCTGCATAGCATTTATGTTTTTAACAATAGTCTCCTTTCTAGACATAGAAATAGATCCCTTTGCAAGACAGGTTGTAATTACCATTGGAAGCATTTCAGGCGTAAGTCCAATTGCAACTGATAAAGCAAATAGAAATGATTTTATCCAGTCTCCTTTAGTAACTCCAATAAGAATAAATATTAACGGAAGTAATATAATCATAAATTTAATTAATACTGAAGCAATAGATGTTGATGATATTTCAAATCTACTTTTACGTTCTGAATTATAAATATTAAAATTTCCATATAATGTTTCTTTCCCAACAGCTAAAACAAGTCCTTCTCCTTTTCCACTTATAACTGTAGTTCCCATGAAACCAAGGTTTTCATAATCAATTAATGAGTATGACTTTCCCTTTTTCAAATTATTATGCGTTTTCTCAAGGACTGAGCTCTCACCTGTTATAACTGCCTGTGAAATAAATAAGTCAGATGTAAAAACAAAACGCATATCTGCTGGAATTCTATCCCCTGCAGACACTTTAATATAATCACCAACAACTAATTTGTCAGCAGAAATTTCCATAAATTTTCCATCACGTAAAACAGTAACATGAGAATTTACTAATTTCATCAATTTACTAGCTGCATTTTTTGACCTTACCTCTTGTAAAAAACGTAAGCATCCACTTATTAAGATCATAATCCCTATAATTGGTGCAGTAGTTATTGAATGTGTTTGTTTTACACTATAAAGAACTGTATCTGTAAAAAATGATATAATTCCTAAAATAAACAGTATAGTAGTAAATGGGTTTATAAATGATCGTCTTAATCTAAATAAAAATGTATCTTCTTTTTTTACAGCTATGATATTTTTCCCATATCTATATTTCATGTTTTCAACATCTGAATCAGATAATCCTTGCTTTTTTATGTTAAAATCTTCATATATTTGTGAAACATTTTCACAAGCATACTTTTCCATACGTTCATTTAATATGGATAATTTAGCCATTTGAATTCCTCCTCCTTCCTTTTTTGTGATTATATCATAATTTATAATGAATATTATAAATTATATTTCTTGCTTTTTTCTTGTTTTAAAATCAATCCATTATTTGAAGTTGCCATCATATCATATTGTAATTTCTACTGTTTATTGAAACAAATATCCTATATTTATAAATATAGCAAATACCATACCATTTTACTTATTTTTTACTTAAAATCATTTATTTGGTTGAATTTTCCTCGTATTTTGTGTATATTTACAAAAATAACAAATTAACCCTTTAATGCCCTTTTATTTTTTTGTAAAATATTGTTTTTTTTCTTAAACATGTTATTATTATTTTTGTAAACATTTATATGTTTATACTAATTTCTATAAATAAATTTATACATTGAATGGGCCCTCAATATATAAGTGTAATTTTTATTATTTTATGAAAAAGGAGTATCAACAATTATGAAGAAAAAATTTATTTCAAAATTGATAACATTTATCCTTGTATTTAATATTGCACTTTTACCTTCTGATAAATTAAATTTATTTAGCAAATATACTGGGCAAATAGTTTACGCCGCTGATTCCACTTCATTACCATCTAACACAAAAGACGGAGTAATACTACATGCATTCGATTGGTCTTTTAATACTATTAAAAATCAATTACCTAATATAGCTTCTTCTGGATACAAATCAATTCAAGTTTCTCCAGTACAAGGAACTAAGGATTCCAGCAAAGACGCAAGCAAATGGTGGTTGTTATATCAACCTACTAATCAAGCAATTGGTAATAGTCAACTAGGAACTTATGATGATTTTAAATCACTATGTACTGAAGCTGATAAGTATGGAATTTCAATAATAGTAGATGTAGTAATGAATCATATGGCTAATAATGGTAATGCAGATCAATTAGATGCTTCAGTTGATTCTTCATTTAAAGATTCTAGTTTCTATCATAATCTTGGACAATGTAGCAATTGGAATGCTAGATATGATATTACACAAAAAGGTATTGGAATGCCTGATTTGAATACTCAAAATACTGCTGTTCAAAATAAAGCTATAACTTTTTTAAATCAATGTGTTGATGCTGGTGCTGATGGATTCCGTTTCGATGCTGCAAAACATATTGAAACTAATGTTGGCTTAGATTCTAATCAATCTTGGGCTGGAAACTATTGGACTAATGTTTTAGGTAATCTTCATAATAAATCAAACTTATTTATATATGGAGAAATTCTTCAAGATGGTACAGTAGACAACATCTCATCATATGAAAATTTCATGAATGTTACAGCTAGCAATTTTGGATATTCTTTAAGAAATGCCATTACATCTTCAAATTTAAGTTCAATTGGCAATGGTTATTCTGGTATCGATTCCAATAAAGCAGTAGATTTTGTTGAAACTCATGATACTTATCAAGATGGTACAAGCAAAGGACTATCTGATACACAAAGAAAATTAGGTTGGGCTATGGCTGCATCAAGAGCTAATGCTGTTCCATTATTCTTTGATAGACCAACAAGTAGTATTGGAAATGAAGGTGATTCATTATGGAAAGACGCTGATGTAGTTGCTGTGAATAAATTCCACAATGCAATGGTAGGTCAAAATGAATATATAAGATATACAAATAATAATCAAACTATGTTAATAGATCGTGGAACTATCGGTACTGTAATTGTAAATTCTGGTTCTAGCACTTCAATAAATAGTTCTACAAATCTAGCAAATGGAACTTATACTAATCATGGAAGTGCAAACTGTACATTAACAGTTTCAAATGGAACAATTTCAGGAACTATTCCTGCAAATTCTATTGTTGTACTTTATGGTACAAGTACAAATGATAATAATAACAATAATAATAGTACAACTACTGTCTCATGTGATCCTTCTACTGCAGTTGCAGGTAACTCTATAAAAATAACTTATAACGCTTCTGGTAGAAGCTTACAGAATTCTTCTACTGTAAAAGTTCACTGGGGATATGACAGTTGGACTAATCCAACAAATACTGCTATGACTTCTTCAGGAAATAACACTTGGACTACAACTTTAACAGTTCCAAGTACTGCTACAAAAGATTTAGATTTTTGCTTTACAGATGGAACAACTTGGGATAGCAATAATTCAGCAAATTGGACTATTCCTGTAAAAGCAAATTCAAATGATTCATCTAATAATACTGGCTATGCACCTACTTCTGGTTATAAAGTAGATTATGATAGCAGCCAATTATTACAAGGAAAAAATCTTACTATTTATTATAATGGTTCTTTAACAAATTCTAGTTCTGTTTCTTTACACTGGGGATATAATTCTTGGACAGGTACAACAGATGTTCCTATGACTAAAGATTCTAGTGGATTCTGGAAGGGAACTATATCAATTCCAACTTCTGCTACCACATTAAATTTTACTTTTACAGACGGTAGTAACTGGGATAATAATAGTAGTAAAAACTGGACTTTACCAGTATGGTCAAGCACCGTACCCGTTAAACTTTCTCCAGCGCCTACTGCAGGAAAATCTGTTACAGTTTCTTATAATGGTACTTTAGCTTCAAGTTCATCTTCAATTACATTACATTGGGGAAATAATTCTTGGGCAACAACTACAGATACTCCAATGACAAAAAATTCTGATGGAACATGGTCCGCAACTATTACTGTACCATCTGAAAGCTATCTACTTAATATGTGTTTCAAGAATAATTCAAACACTTGGGATAGTAATAATTCAGCTAATTACAATTATTCTGTAGCTAAATAATTCATTCATATACTCTAATATAATATTAGAGTATATTTAAAATTTATTTCTACTTAAAATAAGCAATTAAATTACATTACTAATTGCTTACAAAAAATCCATAGTAGATTATATTTTTAATAACTCACTATTATTGAAGTTAAATTATAATCTCTATGGATTGGTTTAATAATGCTACGCCAACAAATCAACTGATATTTTTAATCAAATTTACAGTAATTTTAAAAATAATTATAATCATATAAAAGAGTTATTATTCATTTATAAAATATCTTTGCTTAGTTATATTATATATTTTTTCATCAAAAGTCTTTCCTAAAGATTCGGACTTATAAACACCATCTGCATAAAATTCAAATCCACACTTTTCTATAACTCTTTTTGATTTAAGATTAAAATTAAAATGTCCACACAATAGTACATCAACGTTTAATTCTTCAAAAGCATATTTAATTGCTGCTTTTACGGCCTCAGGCATTAACCCCATTCCCCAGTAATCTTTACTTAAAACATATCCAATCTCTCTTTTCACATCAGATTTATTTTCTTTAAATTTTGTTGTTTTATGAATTCCTAAAGATCCTATAACCTTATTTTTTTCTTTTAAAACTAGTGCATATACTTCATCCTTTTCAATAAAATCCTTTAAAATTTTTTTAGTACTCTCTATATCTTCATGGTGTGGCCAACCAGCATTCTCCCCCACTCCTGGAACCTTTGCATATTCATATAAATCATCTAAATCTGACTCTTTGAAATTTCTAAGTATCAACCTTTCTGTTTCTAAAGTTTTCATATCTACCACACTCCCTTAATTTCATATAAAAGTTATTAATAAATTACAAGAATCACTACTGATTCTCTTTACACGTGATCTCTTCTACTTCAAGTTTTATAACTGCAATCTCTTCTATGATTTTCTCATTAAAACTCCTATTATCTTTATCTGAATAATGTTTCATTAATAACTGTAACCCATTTATTTTTTCATTTAAATCTGTAACAATAGTAATAATTCCTGTCCCAATTATACTTTGATACTTAAATGAATATTTACATGCTTCTTCACTTTTTTTAAGCATATGATTTGTATCCATTTCAAATCCTGCATACTTATTTTTATTTATTAAATCTATTTTTTTTCCTATCTTACTTCCATGAAAATAGAAAAGTTGCTTGTCACCTTCATTTATATATGCAAAATTCAATGGTATAATATAAGGTTTATCTTTATCAACTAATCCGATTCTACAGCAATCACATGATTGAATTATCTGTTCAATTTTTTCTTTATCAATAATTTCTCTGTCTTTTTTTCTCATATTATAACCTCCCAAAACACATTTATTAGTGAGTATTATAACACAAAAAGTAACTAATTCCATATTTTTCTTTTAACACTCTTAACATGTGAAAAATTTCCACATTATACCGTGAATATTTAGACAAAAAAAATCGCATCATTCAAAATATGAATCTGCGATTTTAATTAATATGTTATACTTATTAAATCATTTTTTCTTTTAATTTATCAAGTTAACAGTTCATCCTATAAACTACTATATTAAAATAATTTACTTGTTAATATTAAAATAAACATTAATAATATAATAATTAACGATAATATAAATCCTTGTTTAGCTAAATAATTCTCCTTATATTTATATCCTATAAACAGTGCTATAACTAACATGACTAACGATATTTCGTTAATAGGTAATGATATACCCATTAGCTTTAAAATATGCTCCCCAAAATATTTTCCATTAAAGAAAGTAAAAGAAAACATAGTCGCTAATATAGAAAGAATTAAAGATACACTTCCTATTCCCCAATTTTTAGAATTGTTTTTCTCCTTCATATTCCTATCTCCATAAATATATCTTTATATTTTAGAATAATATAAACTCCCTTGTAATTATACCATATTTTTTCTTTATTAGGATTTATTTTCCACAAAAGATACATACTTAATATTAAGAAGAAATGGATTTCTGATTAAGTATATTTCTTTTACAAAAGTCTATAATCAATATTTCTACTTTCACCTGTTATCATATTTTTTATTTTTACTTCTTTCATTTCTACTTCATCTTCACCAATTAGTATCACATTATTAATATCTAACTTATTTGCGTAATTCATTTTTTTCTTTAACGAACTTTCTTCAAAATAAACTGTAACCTTTTTCCCATTATATTGTAAATAATTCATTACTTCTATGCAATATTCAATTGTATCACCTATTGGTATTATTAAATAATCTAATTTATTTTTCATTTCATATTTATCTATAAATCCAATTTCTTTTAAAACAAAGAATAGTCTAGTTAATCCAATAGAAATACCTACTCCAGGCAATATATTATTAGTATAATTTTCAGCTAAATTATCATATCTTCCACCAGAGCAGATAGAACCATACCCTTCATTTCCCACTAATATAGTTTCAAAAACTGTTCCAGTATAATAGTCTAAACCTCTTATAATCTTTAAATTAATTTCAAAATCTTCCTCATTCACACCTAATATTGATAATGTATAACATATCTTTTTTAATTCTTCTATTCCTTCAATAAAATATTTACTTTCAATATTAAACTTTGAAAGTTCTTCTATTTTTTCTTTATTCGTACCATTTAAGTCTAATACTTTATTAATATAATTGCTCTTTTCAGTACCTATAATATTTTCTAACTCCTTAGAAAATACATCTTTACCTACTTTGTCATATTTATCTATTAATATCATAACCTCATTAACATTATCTATTTTTAATTCACTCAATATGCCTTTTAAGATCTTTCTATTACTTATTTGAAATCTATAATCTATTAAACCTATTGATTTAAAAGCTTTAGATGCTAAACTTATAACCCATGCATCATTGCCTATGCTCAATTTTTCTTTTCCTATAACATCAATATCACATTGATAAAACTCTCTATATCTACCTTTTTGATTTCTTTCACCTCTATAAACTTTTCCTATTTGATATCTTTTAAATGGAAATACTAAGTCGTTATAATATTGAGCCACATATCTAGCAAATGGTACTGTTAAATCAAATCTTAAAGCTAACTGATTTTTTCCCTTTTGAAAATTATATACCTGTTTTTCTGTTTCTCCCCCGGTCTTTGCAAGCAATACTTCTGCTTTTTCTATTATTGGCGTATCTATTGCTAAGCATCCATTATCTTCATATACATTTTTTATCTTAGAAACCATGTCATCAAATATTTCTTGTTCCTTAGGTAAAAGCTCCATAAATCCTGGTAATATACTTGGTTTTATAATATTCTTCTTCATTTAAATCACTCCTATATATTTTCTTATGCAAAAAAGCCATGTAGGCAGATATCCCACATGGCTGTAAATAAATTATGAATTCACTTAATTTATCATTACCTAGAGATACAAGCCTAATGCTGATAGACTTGTATCTGTTTTTTACAGATCAAGTCTCTAGTAATGATGATGTATTTTGTTTTCATTATTAATATTAAGTGTCCTCATAATTTCCCTCCTAAAATAATTTATTTACATTATACAATTATAATGTTTAATATTCAAATAGTATTTTATAGTCGGTCGCATAATTTCCATGGATATTTTCAAGACTCCCAATTTTAAAATGCTATTTTATATTTAATTTCCTTTTTCCTTAAGCTTTCTGACAAGATCCACATAAAATTCACACACATCGTACCCTCTTATATCCTGTCTTGTTAAGTCAACCATATCACCATGAGAAATTCCTTTCTTTCCTGCAGTCAGTGTGCCAAGGAAATTGCCCCACTTAGCTGAAGAAACTTCAACCAGCCCGTCATTCTCTCCATCGAAAATCTTTGCTAATATATAGCCAATATTTAGTGGAAATCCTGATGAAAACATATTTTTCATTTTAGAAGTCACACTTTGATATAAAACACCTTCTACATCTTTTACCTTTATGTTAAATTGTGAACATTTTTCTAATGTAAGGTCTGCTACTCCTGCTAAAAAATCAGGATTCTTATCTCCAAGCTTTACAAATGTTCTATTGTACTTTTTCGCCACATAATTCTTAAATTTATCAGGTGCTTTATCTAATAAAAAATCTACATATTTACAGCCTCTATGTGGTGTATTTACAGTAGTTAAAGATGCTACATACTTTGAAAGTCCGAGACAGCTTATTGCATATCTTGAATCAAGTCCACCTTTAGAATGTGCAATTATATTTACTTTTTCACACCCAGTATCATTTATTATCTTTAAAATGTTTTCTTTTAATTCCTGTGCACTTTTACATACTGCATTTGAGGACTGCTGTTTTCCATAAAATATTTGTGCACCATTTCTCATGAGTTCCTTTGGTATTCTCCCCCAGTAATTAATAAACATCCAATCCCTGAAGAATATTCCATGAACCATTACAATTGGATATCTGGTTCTGCATACTTCATTTTCTTTTCTAACATCATTTCTTAATTCCTTTGACTGTTCATAAAAATACTCATATCTTACTTTTTTACAGCATCCATTTAAAATTATGAAATTTAAAATCGGAGCCCACCATAAAAGAACAATTAAAAGCCTGTTAACAACTCCTAAATTTCTTGATGTAAACATCATTCTCATAAATCCGTTTATAACAGGAATTATCAAAACGCAAACTGCTGTAATTCCATTAATTATAAATTCTTTAGAATTTATTGTGAGATTATCTGTATTTAATAAAAAAATATACAGTATTATTTCTATAAGTACTGCCAAAGAACTGTCAGCTATGAGCTCATAGCCTGATACCATAATGCACACTCTTTTATTTAATTTTTTTAATCTTAATGGAATTATGTTTATATATAGATATAATAATAAAACTATTATTCCAATTATATAGCATAGAATTTTCGTCTTCATGATATTAAATATAAATATCATGTTCATAAGCAAAGTAAATATAATAATATTTCTAATCCTAAAATAAATCCTTTTATCATTCATGATTATATCCCCTTTTATTACTGCTAATTATTCAAATCTGCCTATTGTAGAATCTATTTGACATATATCACACTTATCATTTCCATTTAATTGGATAATATCATGGATTAAAATACCAAATATATTTTAACCCTACTCATAAATCCCCCTATGTAACATAGCCTTAAATTCATCAAACGGAACCATGCGAGCTCCCATGGATTCAAGGTGTTCGGTATATACCTGACAATCAATGAATTCAAATTTCTGTTCTTTTAATACTTCTGCAAGAGTTATTAGTGCTATTTTTGATGCGTTGCTTACTCTTGAAAACATGCTTTCGCCAAAATAGCATCTGCCTATTACAACACCGTAAAGTCCTCCAACAAGCTCATCATCTAAATATGTTTCAACACTAACTGCATATCCATTCTTAAATAAATTTATATATGCATCTTTCATATCATCAGTAATCCATGTACCTTCATTATTCTCTCTCATTGATTTACAGTTACTTATTACACCTTCAAAATCATTATTGAACGTTACTTTAAACTGACTTTTTCTAATTATCTTTCTCATAGATTTTGAAATGCGAATTTCATCAGGTTTAATTATAAATCTAGGTCTAGGGCTCCACCACATTATAGGCTCGCCTTCATTGTACCAAGGAAAAATTCCATTACTGTATGCAAGAAGAAGTCTCTCCATAGACAAATCTCCTCCAAAAGCCAGAAGTCCATCCTCTTCACCAAGCTCTGGATTTGGAAAAATAAGTTCATTACTCAACTCATAAATTGCTATTCTTATCACCTCGTTAAATCTTAAAATACATAAACCATATTCTGTGGTTCATAGAATGACAAACCATGCTTTTTAGCAAGTTTCATTACAACTTCATTTATAAATTCTGCATTTTCAAATTCAGTGCTTATAATAATATATCCTCTACATTTATTACACTTCACAGCTTTTGTTTTTTTCATAAGTTCATTATAAAATTCATCTATTATTTCTATATCACCTACAAGAGATTCATCACCTTCACATAATCTCTCATATAAAACTTGTGCTCCTATTGCACTATTTACTTTATCACTATTAAATACCGCACAATACCATTCCATAATTATGCCTCCTTATAATTTACAATTAATCAACCCAATAAATATTAATTATATCTAAGCTTCAATTAAGTACAAATTTTTCCTTTAAATTTTTTAACATATAAATATTATTCTTACTATTTATTAAATTTCAATATATGATTTTCTCATAACATTACTTTACTATTAAACTTCTTTTACTTGTAATAATAATATTACATATTACCTGTCATTAGTATTTTATAGCAATTGTACAATAACATTCAACACATATTGCAATAGTTTTTTAATTATTCACATAAGTGTGTAACACATCTTGTTATGTTGAATATATTATCAGTATAGAAATATTAAATTTCTAAGGAGGTATCTTCAATGTCAAAGAATTGTTGTAGAATAAATAATCAATGTTGCAACAACAGATGTAACTGTAATTGCCGCGGATACAATAATTACTGTGGATATAATAATTATTATGGATATGGAAATTATGGATATGGCGGATTTGGTGGAGGCTGTAACTGGTTTTTCCCTTTATTATTACTTTTCTTATTGTAAATAAACCTTAGTCCTGTCTTATATCATTATCTTATTATTAAATAAACTTATATTACACTACCTTATAAACCCAACAAAAAATATAAAGCCAGAGCCCCATCACACTCTGACTTATTATTAAAAATTAATAGGACTGAAACTACCCTATCAGTCCTATTAATTATTTTTTATTTATATCACTTATTTTCTGCAAACATTTTATAAGTATTCAATCTTTCCTCTGCATCTTTTTCAGTTTTTGTAAATAACTTTTCTGCTTCCTCAGGAAAAGCTTTTGCAAGTGATGCATATCTTACTTCACCCATCAAGAAATCTTTAAAGTTAGATTTTGGATCTTTGCTATCTAAAGTAAATGGATTCTTCTCACTTCCCTTTAGTTCTGGATTATATCTATAAAGATTCCAATATCCACATTCAACAGCTTTCTTTTCTTCTTCTTGAGAATTTGCCATTCCTATTTTTATTCCGTGGCTTATACAAGGTGCATATGCAATTATAAGTGATGGACCATCATAATTTGCTGCTTCAGTTATGGCCTTTATTGTCTGATTTTTATCTGCTCCCATAGCTATCTGTGCAACATATACATATCCATAACTCATTGCCATCATTCCAAGATCTTTCTTCTTTGTTCTCTTACCACTTGCTGCAAATTTAGCAATTGCACCAGTAGGAGTCGCTTTTGAACTCTGTCCTCCTGTATTAGAATATATTTCGGTATCAAATACTAATACATTTATATTTTCATTACTTGCAAGTACATGATCAAGGCCTCCGTAGCCAATATCATAAGCCCATCCATCACCTCCAAATATCCACTGTGATCTTTTAACAAAAAAGTCCTTATCATTAAGGATTATTTTTGCAAATTCGCTATTATCCTCTTCTAACACACTTATAACTCTTTCTGCTCTTTCTCTGCTTCCCTCAAGAACATCTTTATTTTCAAGCCATTCTTTAAGAATTATTTTTGTATCATCGTCTATATCTTCACTTAAAGCAAGTTCAATATTGTGAGCTATTCTTTCATAAATTGTTTTTGCTCCTACATACATTCCAAGTCCAAATTCAGCATTATCTTCAAACAAACTATTAGCCCATGCTGGTCCATGGCCATTAGCATTTGTACAATATGCAGATGCAGGTGTACTTGCTGCCCATATAGATGAACATCCTGTTGCATTTGCAATCATCATCTTATCACCAAATAACTGTGTTACAAGTTTAGCATATGGTGTTTCACCACACCCTGCACAAGCTCCACTATATTGTAGTAATGGAACTTCAAACTGACTTCCTTTTACAGTTGATTTGTTCATAGGATTTTTATTCTTAACTTTTTCCACAGTATAATCCCATACTTCAACTTGATCATGCTGACTATCCTGTGGTTTCATTATAAGCGCCTTTCCAGGTGCTGGACATACCTCTGCACAGTTTCCGCATCCTGTACAGTCAAGAGGTGATACTCCAATAGTATAATTTAATTGTTCTTCACTCTTTATTCCTTTTGGAATTACAGATTTAAACCCTTGTGGTGCTTTATTTTTCTCTTCATCAGTTAATAAAAATGGACGTATTGTTGCATGTGGACATACATATGAACACTGGTTACACTGTATACATCTATCTGGAATCCATTCTGGAACATTTACTGCAACACCTCTTTTTTCATAAGCTGTTGTACCATGCATAAATGTACCATCTTCCATTCCACAATTTACAAAAGCTGATACTGGAAGATTATCACCTTCAAGTCTATTCATTGGTGCTACTATCTTATTTATAAATTCTGGATATTCAAATTTCTCTTTATCGCTTTTATCAACTGCAGTTTTCCAATCACTTGGTATATTTATCTTTACTATTCCGTTTACCCCTTCATCTATAGCATCATGATTCATTTTTACAACATTTTCACCTTTTTTACCATAAGCCGTTACTACAGCTTCCTTAAGATATTTAACAGCATCTTCAACAGGAATGATATTAGTTAACTTAAAAAATGCAGCCTGCATTATCATGTTTATTCTTCCACCAAGACCTATGTCCTGTGCTATTTTCACTGCATTTATAGTATAAAAATTGATATTGTTTTGTGCAATATATCTTTTTATATTAGATGGAAGTCTTTCTTCAAGTTCATCAAAGTTCCATAATGTATTTAGTAAAAATACTCCTTCTTTTTTAAGTCCCTTTGTAACATCATATTTATCTACATACGCCTGATTATGGCACGCTATAAAATCTGCTTTATCTACTAAATATCTCGATTTTATAGGATTTTTACCAAATCTCAAATAAGAAATTGTAATTCCTCCTGATTTCCTTGAATCATAATCAAAATATCCCTGAGCATACATATCTGTGTGATCACCAATAATTTTTATTGCACTCTTGTTTGCTCCAACTGTACCATCTGATCCAAGTCCCCAGAATTTACATGCTGTACATCCTTCAGGGGTTGCATCTATATCAAGAGGTCTTAATGATGTACTTGTTACATCATCTATAATTCCAATTGTAAATCTATCCTTTGGTTCGTCAAGGGTAAGATTATCAAAAACGGCTGCAATATCAGATGGTAGAGGATCTTTTGATCCAAGTCCATATCTTCCTCCAATTATACATGGTGCATTTTCTTTTTTGTAAAAAGCTTTAATAACATCAAGATATAAAGGTTCTCCAATTGATCCAGGCTCTTTTGTTCTGTCTAATACAGCAATTTTCTTTACACTCTTAGGAATAACCTTGAGAAGTCTTTCTATACAAAATGGTCTATATAACCTTACTTTAACCAAACCTGTTTTTTGTTTGTTTGCATTTAGATAATCTACTGTTTCTTCAATAACATCATTAACTGCACCCATTGAAATTATTATTCTATCTGCATCCTTATCTCCATAATAATCAAAACAATGATATTCTCTTCCTGTAAGTTTTTTAATTTGACCCATATACTCTTCAACAACTTCTGGAATTTTTTCATAATATTTATTTACTGCTTCTCTTGTCTGGAAGTATATATCTGGATTTTGTGCTGTACCTCTTGTAACAGGATGGCTTGGATTTAAGCCTCTATTTCTAAACTCTTCAAGTGCTTTATAATCTACAAGATTTGCAAGTTCTTCATCATCAAATACTTCAACTTTTTGCAACTCATGAGAAGTACGGAATCCATCAAAGAAATTAACAAAAGGAACTCTGCCCTTTATTGTTGCTAAATGTGCTACTGGCGATAAATCCATTACTTCTTGAACATTGTCTTCACAAAGCATTGCAAATCCAGTTGCCCTTGCTGCCATAACATCCTGATGATCACCAAATATACTTAAAGAAGAAGTTGCAAGAGCTCTTGCTGCAACATGAATTACACAAGGAAGCAATTCCCCTGCAATCTTATACATATTAGGTATCATTAAAAGTAATCCTTGAGATGCTGTATATGTTGATGTAAGTGCTCCACTTTGAAGTGAACCATGAAGTGCACCTGCTGCGCCTGCTTCTGATTGCATCTCAACAACCTTTACAGGCTGACCAAATATATTTTTTTTACCCTTTGCAACCCATTCATCAACATGTTCTGCCATTGGAGATGACGGTGTAATAGGATAAATGGTTGCTACTTCAGTAAAAGCATAAGAAACATATGCTGCTGCAGTATTACCATCCATAGTTTTAGTTTTTCTCATGTTTCATCCCTCGTTTTCTCTAATAAAATAAGTTTAATCAAATGAAATAATTTTTTATTTGTTACGAACCTTTCATATGGCTATATTTAAAATCAATGTCCATAACACATCAAGTCATTGTAAATAGCTTAACTCTTTGACTTTCATAGTTTTTATTGTTTACAAGTTAACTTAATGTTATGTATTTAAAAACTCGAAAAATCATTAATAAGTTATACTTTTAATTGTATAAAACAAAAAATCTGTAATTGAATTATTTTCAAAATTACAGATTTTTATATTTTAGATTATATTTTTCTCCAACTATAACTATTTGAAATTTCATAGGGTATACTTTCAATAATCTTACCGTTTTCAATTTTATAGATATCAGTTCCACCTTGATTTGCAAGACAGTAAACATTATCTCCACTTACAAAATACCCTAACAAATCAATTTCTCTATCTTGTATCCAATACATATTTCCAACAATATCTGGAACATCCCAGTATTCATTACAAATTTCTTTTAAACTTACATTTTCATCAGTATAAAAGCTCCACTGAATATCTTTAAATGTATTATCTAAATAATCTTTATCATTTTTAATTATCTGTTCTATAGGATATGGTGCATTCTCTATCCAAACTCCATCACTGTTTATATAATATCCATCAATTATGGTATCATGTGCCATAAAGTTTGTATCCTTATAAAAATAATACCACTTTCCATCAATGTTATTCCATCCATCACTATAAATACCATTTATCATATATGACCATCCCATGGTACCATTTATCCATCCATTCCCCTCGCTTGTCCATCCATATGCTGGCAAAGTTGTAACACATGTTATTGTCATAAAAAAACTTATTATAAATTTCTGTATTCTTCTCATAATAATATACCTTCCTTATAAATAAATTTCATTTATACATTCTATGATTGAAGAACTATTTCTATAACAATAACTTAACTTATTTTTTATTAGGGAACCTTTTGGGGATATAAAAAATACTGCATCAGAGCAATCAATAAAATTACTTCTGATACAGTATTGTATATATAAAGACTAAAATGAGTGTGCTATTTATTATTTTTTAATTGGCTTTTTTAATAATGCTAATAATATCATTCCAATTACAGAACCTGCACCTACTGCTGCAAGATACATTAATGGATTTCCAATAACAGGTACCACGAATATTCCTCCATGAGGAGCTCTTAAAGTACAATTGAATATCATTGAAATTGCACCTGCTGTTGCTGAACCAATTACACAAGATGGAATAACTCTTAATGGATCTGCTGCTGCAAATGGTATTGCACCTTCAGTTATGAATGATAATCCCATTATATAGTTAGTTATTCCTGATTTTCTTTCATTATCAGTAAATCTATTTCCAAAGAATGTTGTAGCAAGTGCTATTGCAAGAGGTGGAACCATACCACCAGCCATAACTGCTGCCATTACTTCATAGTTTCCACTTGCAAGTGATGCTGTACCAAATACATATGCTGCCTTATTGAAAGGACCACCCATATCGATTGCCATCATTCCTGCAACAACAATTCCTAAAAGAACTCTGCTTGTTCCACCCATTGAATTAAGTACATTAGTAATTCCAGTATTAATTGAACCGAAGAATGGATTTACAAGTATCATGATTAGTCCTATAAGACCTATTCCAAATAAAGGATATAATAATGTTGGCTTTAAGCCCTCTAAAGCATCTGGTAATAAATCAAATACCTTCTTTAAACCAAGAACTAAGTAACCTGCTGCAAACCCTGCAAACAATGCACCTAAAAATCCACCACTTATTGGTGAAATACTTGAATCAAAAGCACTTGCATAAGTAGTTCCTATCTTTGCAAGAACTCCACCAACAAAACCAACTGCAAGACCTGGTCTATCCGCAATACTCATTGCTATAAATCCTGCAAGTACTGGAAGCATAAATCCAAATGCTTCACCACCAACAGTCTTTAAAAATGCTGCTACCGGAGTATTCATACCAAAATTACTTGGATCAATGCTATAGTCGTCTAATAAGAATGCTAAAGCTATTAATATTCCTCCACCTATTACAAATGGAAGCATATGTGATACACCATTCATTAAATGTTTATAAATTTGACGTCCAATACTTTCATCACTACCTGAATCTGAAGTATCTTCACTTCCTCTTTCATGATTATAAACATGGGCATCTCCACTTGTAGCTCTATTAATTAATTCTTCAGCCTTATGAATTCCATCTGCTACTTTTGTCTTTATGACTTTCTTTCCATTAAATCTAGCCATTTCAACATTTTTATCAGCTGCAATTATAATACATTCAGCTTTTTCAATTTCTTCCTTAGTTAAAACATTTTTTGCTCCTCCAGAACCATTAGTTTCAACTTTTATAGAAACTCCCATTTCTTTACCTTTGTTTTCTAAACTTTCTGCTGCCATATAAGTATGTGCTATTCCAGTTGGACATGCAGTTACTGCTAATACTCTGTAAGAACCACTTCCTGATTTAACATCTTTTTGAGGCTCTTCTGGGAACTTTTCTGCTTCCTTTTCATCTATTAATTTTAAAAATTCATCCTTATTCGTACAGTTTATTAACTTCTTTCTAAACTCTTCATCCATTAATATAGTTGAAAGACGTGCTAATACTTCTAAATGTAAATTATCACTGTTATCTGGAACAGCTATCATAAAGAATAAATTTGCAGGCATTCCATCTAAAGAATCATAATCAACGCCATCCTTACATACTGCTGCTGCAAGACTTGCCTTTTTAACTGCATTTGTCTTTCCATGAGGTATAGCTATTCCATCACCTATACCAGTTGTACTTAAATCCTCTCTAGCAAGTATTGCTTTTTTATATTCCTCTTTATTGCTTAAATTTCCAGTTTTGTCCATAAGATCAACAAGGATATTTATACATTCTGCTTTAGAAGATGGTTTAATATTAAGGTTCATTCCTTGTTTATGTAATAAATCTACAATTCTCATTTTTCTTCCTCCTTAAAATAAATTACTACCTTAAATTGATATCGATTAATGATAAGGTTTACTATAATTGTAATTTTAGGTATCACGCATTTTATGCATGACACTTAAAAATTCAAATTCATATAAAATTTACTTTATGCTTAACTTATTTCATTTGTAATAATAAATTTTCTACTTCTTCTTTTGTTGCAAGTTCTTCTGAGAAAGCACTAGCACTTCCTGTTGCTATTCCCATTTTAAATGCTTCATCTAAATCTTTATTTTTTAGATACCCACATAAAAATCCTGCAACCATTGAATCTCCGGCACCTACTGAATTTTTTAAAATTCCCTTAGGTACTTCTCTCTTTATTGGTTCTCCATTTTCAGGTAATAATATTGCCCCATCTCCTGCCATTGATATTAAGACATTTTTGGCTCCCATTTCCTGAAGTTTTTTTCCATATGCTATTATATCTTCATCATTTTTTAATTCCACATTAAACATTTCTGCCAACTCATGATGATTAGGCTTTATTAAAAATGGTCTATATTTTAAGACTTTTAATAATAAATCTTTTGTAGCATCTACAATAAACTCAACTTCTTTATCTAAAAGACTTTTCATTATTCTTTCATAAATATCATCTGGAACACTCTTTGGAATGCTTCCTGACAATATTAAGAAATCACCTTTTCCAAGCTTATTTATCTTTTCATAAAGAGATTCTAAATCCTTTTCGCTTATGTCTGGACCTGCGCCATTTATTTCTGTTTCTCCATCACTTTTAAGCTTAACATTTATTCTTGACATACCACTTTCAAGTTTAACAAAATCACAGTCAACATTATGATCTTTTATCTGTCTTAATATTTCATCACCTGTAAATCCTGCTACATACCCTAATGCAGTATTATCAACGCCTAAGTTTTTTAAAACAATTGATACATTTATACCTTTTCCACCTGCATAAATTTGTTCACTGTTAATTCTATTTAAAGCATCTGCTTTAAAACTATCCACTTTAACAACATAATCTAATGAAGGATTTAAAGTTATAGTATTAATCATATTATTCCACTCCTATCACTTTAGTATCATAATTACTATTCCCGTTTGTTTTACTTGTTATTAGTGTAGAATCACTTATATTTGCAAATGTTATAAAGCTTACTTCATCAAGTTTTGATTCATCTGCTAGTATGTAAGATTCCATACATCTTTTTATTGCTTCTCTTTTAACCATTGCTTCATTAACATCGGGAGTTGTATATCCACTTTTGTTACTTACACCATTTGTCCCAAAAAAACCTTTTGAAAAATTATATTTTTTAAGGTCGTCCACAGCACTGCTTCCAACTATTGCTTCAGTTACAGCTTTAACTTCACCACCTAATATGAAGGTCTTTACTCCCTTTTCTAGAAGTTTTTTTGCATGGACTATACCATTAGTAACTACAAGAATCCTATCACTTTGAATGTAATCAATCATTGCTTCAGTAGTAGTTCCTGCATCTAAATATATTACATCATCATTTTCTATAAGACTGCCTGCGTATTTTGCAAGCTGATGTTTTTCTTCTGTATTCAAAGTCTTTCTTACATTAACTTTATAATCATGTTTAGAAGTGTTATCACCAATTGAAATTGCTCCTCCATGAATTTTTTTAAGCATTCCATCATTATGAAGGGAATTCAAATCTCTTCTTATAGTAGATTCTGATGCATCAAGCAGCTCAACTAGTTCAGTTACTGAAACAATCCCTTTAGCATTTAATTCTTGAAGAATGATACTATATCTTTCCTCTGTAAACATTATCACCACTCCTCTGATATAATAATAAATCATTTTTTAAAATAAATCAATCATTTTCTTTCAAAAATAATCACTTTTTTTCATTTTTATAACAAAAACACATAGTTCTTAATCATTTAAATTAAATTTTATATTTCATTTATCTTTAACAACGTAAGTATTTTAGGCATTTTTCAAGCAATACCCCCTCTTTACTAGGATAATCATATTGGCTACTTATTTTCATGCACTTTTCCACAAACGCGCACGAACATTCACAACTCTTCAACAGCTCTATTCCATTCATCAAATTCCCTAATAGAACAGATGTGAAAATATCACCTGTTCCTGGATAACTTTTTTCTTGTTTTAAACTTTCTATTATATAAATAGAATCATATTCATTATCATATACAACGGTTCCAATTAAATCCCCCTTGCCTAGTGGTACACTTGTTATTATTATTTTGTTACATCCAAAACCTGATAGTTTTCTACATATATTATATAAATGGTTTTTTTCTAAGCATTCATGAATTTCTTCTCCTGCTAATAAACATGCTTCTGTATAATTAGGAGTTATTATTTGTGCAAATTTAATTACTTCTCTTAATTTATCTGAATAACTTTTATTAAAATTGCTATAATACCCCCCATTATCCCCAAAAATAGGATCAAATATAACTATTGACTCTTCTTTCATTTCTATATTTTCAAAATAGTTTATACATTCTTCTACATTCTTAATACTACCTAAATAACCTATAAAAATACCTTCAAAGTTTAAATCAAGTTCATTATAATGATTCATAGCTTTTTCAATATAATTATCTAATTTTATAGTTACTGGTTTTCCAAGTCCACCTGTATGAGAAGATAATATTATAGTTGGAATTGGACATGTTTCAATTTCCATTGTTGATAAAACTGGTATTATATTTGTAAGTGCCGCTTTTCCAACACCACATAAATCATGTATGACTGCCGCTCTTTTTATTGGCTTTTTCATAATATATCACCTCTTTGATTACTTTTTTCATTCTTATTTAAATAAATCTATAATTCATCATAAAATAGTACACTCATAGATAATTATACTACATTATGACATTTAAGGTATTTCATAAAAAAAGAATGTCTAAAATTTATTCAGACATTCTTCTCTTTCAAAATATTTATATACTTAAATAATACTTTAGTTCAATAAAAAAATTAATATTTAAGTTTTAGCCTTTCTAATATATATCTTTTGCAACTTTAGAAATATATTTTTTATTGAAAGCTATATTCCTTAACTCTAAAATCATTTTCAACATCTATAATCTTATCATCAATTCTTTTATTGTTTATAGACACATTCTTAATACCAATTCCTTTTATATTCTGTAATACAGCATCACCCTTAACTCCATTTAAATATACATCTTCAATTAAAATATTTTCAATTGGAGCATCTTTAAACCCTTTTAAAAATAATGCATTATTTGCATCTATACTTCCACCTTCTACAGTTTTTATATTAGATAAAGTAATATTTCTTAGTATTGGCATATAATTTCCATTAGTTCCTTCTTCATAGAAGAAATCTGCATGGATAACTGCAATCTTGGATTTATTTACCACACTATTCTTTACATAAATATTTTCAAGCTTTCCTCCTCTTTCAGCATTGGTCTTAAATCTGATTGGATAATCAAGTTCTGAACTATCAAAGTAATTATCGTGGGCAAATATATCATTTACTCCTCCAGAAATTTCACTTCCTATAGTTATTCCCCCATGACCATCTTCAAACTTATTATTTCTAATTATTATGTTTTGAGAAGGAACACCTATGTTTCTTCCTTCATTATTTCTTCCTGACTTTATTGCTATACAATCATCACCAGTAGTAAAATGACAGTTTTCAATTATCATATCTCTACATGATTCAGGATCAACACCATCATTATTATATAAATGACTATCAACTGTAATACTATCTATTTTTATATTTTCACAAAGTACAGGATTTACTTCCCAAAATGGTGAATTTAAAATTGTTATATCCTTAATAAGTATATTTTTTGATTTATAAGGCTGAATAAATGGTGGTCTTATTGTTGAAATTTCATCATTGAATATTCTTCTTGTTCTTACACAAGCATTTTCCTGACCCAAATTAAATAATCTTTCCCTTTGAATCTGCTGATCTTCTTCATTAAAATACCCAAACTTCCAAGGCATCCAGTTAAATTCATCTGCACATCCATCAAGAACGCCCTTTCCACTTATAGCAATATTTTCAGCTTCATAGCTATATATAAAAGGGGAAAAGTTCATCATTTCAACGCCTTCCCATCTTGTATATACAAGTGGATAAAATCTATTAGATTTATTTCTTAAAAATTTTATAATAGCATTTTCTTCAATATAAAGTTCTACATTGCTTTTTAAAGTTATTGATCCACTATAATAAATTTTAGGTTCTTCTTTAGTTCCTCCTGGAATTATAACTTTTCCCCCACCATTTTTATTGGCATCATCAATTGCCTTTTGTATTACATCACCATAATATTTTACAATCTGTATATTTTTTATTAAAGATTTACTTATATATTCTTTATCATTTTTAAGTTCTTTTTTATCACCTTTATAAGGTCCATCTGGATGTGTAAGATAAACTTCTTCAACATCACTAATAAATTTTTTATATTTTTCATCTTCAATATTATATTTGTCCATATTTTCAAAGTTTATTATATTTTCATTAACTTTCTTTTCAATTGAATCATATAGTTTTTGATTCCACTCAAATTCTTTAAACATATAAAAATCCTCTCTTCCACAGATGAACTTACTAAAAATGCAGCAGTACTCTTACAAATCTCCTGCTGCATTTTATATAGATTATTATAGATAGTAATTCACTTAACTAATAATTTTATGAATTAAGTGCTGTTTTTTCATGATATCCAACATTATTGTTACCAAAACAGTTTTCATAAGCATATCCAGTTAATTCTTCTATAGCTTTCTTAGCCTCTGGAGTAACAGCTGCTTTATCTCCACCTGCTTTTATTCTATTAACTTCATCAACTAATAATTTATGAGATTCTTTAGTTAATTTTAATCTTCTAGCTGCTAAGAAGCATACAAATAATAATATCATTGGAACCGCAACTGTCATTATTGTAATAGTTGTTACAGCTGATTGTGGCTGTACAGCTTCACCTTTAACAAAGCCTGAATATTGTAATATAACACCTAATAAGAATGATTCAACAGCTCCTGCAACTTTTGATAATAAACCGTTAGTTCCAGTAAATATTCCTTCTCTTCTCTGCATAGTAACTGCTTCATCAATATCAGCCATAAATGGTAATTGGAATACTGGAATATAATCTAAAGCAGCCCTTCCCATGAAGTTTGCAACAGCAACTACAACTAGCATAGTTACTAACATTGAAGAACCTTCAAATTTAGTTAATCCAACAAATCCTAAGCAAGTTATACAAACAACAGCTGCACCATAATTAAATGCTTTTGGTCCACCAAATTTATAACACAATCCAATAGTAACTGTAACTGCTACTATAGAAATTATTTGTGAAGCACCTGTAATATATCCTGCTTCTACTTTTGATAAACTTAAACAATACACAACAAAATAAGTGAATACACCAGCTGCAAGGTTTTTGTAAATACCTATTAATAGCATCATTGCAGAATGTAATCTGAATGATTTTATTTGCATTGCTGAAGGAATATCTGCAAGCATTTTCTTCATTGTTTCAGCAAAACTCTTAGTTTCAGTTACATGAACATCTTTAGGATCTCTTTCAAAAGTAAATGCATAGAACACTACTAAAGATAACACCATTATTGCAGCATAAGTAACACCTGCAAAGAAATAAGCTCTTGGATTATCATCACCCATTCTTGCTGCAAAGAATGCTGGGAATGCAGTAGCTATACCGCTTGAAAATTGTCCAAAATATTGTTTTGCAGATACAAGTTTTGTTTTATCAGCTGCACTAGTAGCCATTTCTGCTGGTAATGTTGTACCCGTAACTACTACTAATGTAAATGTTAATTCCCAAATTAAATTCATTACAAAGTAGAATGAGAACGAATGACCTGTTGTCCATAATATTGGGAAAATTACAATTACTAAAGGAATACCTATCAATGTAAATGATCTTCTTCTACCAAATCGTTTACCAATTGCAGTTTTACCAAAGTTATCACTAATAGATCCAACTAATGGATTTAACACAGCATCCATTAATCTTGTAATCGTAAATATTGAACCTGCCTTAAGTGGATCAATATCACAACATTGAGTATAGAAAAACATTAAGAACGCTGAAATAATTGCTTGAGATCCACTACCCAAAAAATTTATACATGCATAACCAATCATATTCATAAAAGTTATTTTTCTTTTCATTGTTTACCCTCCAAATATTTGTACTTAATAGTGTACATAAAATTATTTATTTCTATAAATTTCAATTCAACTTTAACAATTTTTAATAATAAATAGTCAAGTATAATTCCTAATTATCAAACAATTTTAAGCTAGTATTACTACTTTTAATTAAAATAATAAGTCACCTTTAAATGTATACTTTTACATTTATACTGTTTGTCCACCTTTTACTTCTACTATGTTCCCATCAACACTAAGCCAAACAGATTGAATTGATGGATTATATACAAAACTTGCATCCATAGAAAATTTCAAATTTTCAAATGCCTTCATATAATCTATAATTTCTATATTAGTTTCATACCAAATATCATCTCTATGGCACATTTTTTAATAACCACATTCATCAGCAATAATAATAATTTTTATTCTTCCCTCAAACTTAATTCCATTATGAATTATGCTTGTAAAATTACACATTCTCTTCTTGCAGTCACAGTCAACACAATATCCAAGTTCAGCACAAGGAGTTTCATGTTTTATTCTCTTTGCATTCATCGGTGCAATTTCTCGTATTCTTTTCATTGCTGAATCCAAATTTTCAACTATCTTATTTACTCCAGAAACAATAATTACATTTTTAGCACCAAATATCATAGGTGCAATCCTGTTCCCCGTGCAATCTGTATTTACTAGCTCACCATTTTTAGTTATTGCATTTGTGCTACTTATTAAATAGTCTGCACTCAAAGACTTTCTGTGAATTTCTATTATATCTGGATCAAATGGTAGATCTTGATATCTATCAAAAAATTTATAATTTCCATTTCTTAGTGTTTCAACAACATTCATTTGAGTTAATGTAGTTGAACCTCCAAGGGCAACACTGCTTCCTTCCTCTATCATGCTAAAAAGCAGTTTTTTTGCTTCGTCTATAGTTTCAACATACTGAGCTTTGTAATGCTTTTTATTTAATATTTCAACTATTTCTTTAGCCTTACAAACATTATGCCACTTTTTCACTTCATCCATAGATGCTAATTTTCCCACTGTTATTCTCCCTTCTTAAATACTGCACTTTTAAATTCTTGTAATTATTTACATAGAATATTATAGTTATTATCAGTTTCACAAGATATGTATTATGAAACTGATAATACAACACTGTTACAGTAAATTAGCTTCAGATGCAGCTAAGATAAATGGTCCAAGCCCCTTTGGTTCATTACAAACTATAGGTTCACTGATATAGTATGAAAAAGATCCATCTCTCTTACCATGGCAGTTATCCTTTCCTCCAAGACCAGCTACAAAGCATATTTTATTAAGATTAATTAATCCAAGAGGAGTTTCTAATATAAATTCATCAATTAACCCTCTATATGATTCCTTAGCAAACTCTCTCAATTCTTCTGGTAAATATCCAAGTCTTACTCCCTTAAATAGTGCATATGCAATCATTGAAGAACCTGATGCTTCAAGATAATTTCCTTTTCTATCACCACAATCAAGTACTTGATACCAAACGTGTGCATCCTTGTCAGCAACCTTAATTAATGCATTCATTGTATCATTAAATATCTGTAAAATTTCATTTTTATATTTATTATCTTCTGGCAATTCTTCTAATGTATCAACAAGAGCCATTACAAACCATCCCATAGATCTTGACCAAAAATGCTTTGATAAACCAGTTTCTTTATCAGCCCATGGTTGTTCTCTAGCATCATCATAAGCATGATATAATAGTCCTGAATTAGGATCTATTGTATGATTTCTTGCAATTATAAATTGTTTTGCAATATCATCAAATTCTGAAACATCTCCGAATTCGTTTACATACTTCGCATAGAAAGTTGCTCCCATATATAAACCATCTAGCCATATTTGTTCAGGATAAATTTCTTTATGCCAGAACACTCCTTCTTTTGTCCTTGGATGTTTAGCTATTTGAGTTCTCAATAACTCTAATGCTTTTCTATATTTTTCTTCATGAGTTTCTTGATATATTGTTAATAATATCTTTCCATTATTTAAATGATCAATATTATATTCATCAACACTATATCCTCTTATTGTACCATCTTCATTTACAAAAGTATCCATACACTCTTTAATATATTCAAAATACTTGGAATCTTTAGTTTGTTTCCAAACCTCTGCTATACCATCTAAAGTTAACCCAAATTCATAAGCCCAGTAACTAGTTAAATCAGTTTTTCTAGCAATGACTGAATCAGCCATCCACTTTGCATAATCTTTCATTATCCATCCTCCTAATATAAATAAGTATAATTCAAATTTCGTATGTTTAGTAGTTATCAACAACATTGTTGTCATCTTTTGCACACGTGCACATTTATGTTCTTGCACACGTGTGCTTAAGACTATAATATTATTATATAATGTTATTTAAACAATTTCAATACCTTTTTTGAGAAAATTGAACACGTTTTCCAAATTATTTTTTAATTTATATATGATTGAATTATTTACATTCAATGTATTATATCTTTTCCTTCAATAATGTCTACTCTGCATTATCAAAATATATGAATAAGCTAGAACTTTTTTGGTAATTCTAATACGGCATATATTTTTATAAGGAGAATATTTTTATGAAGTTAAGCAAAAGATTAAAAGCAATCTGCTTTATGATACTATCATCAATATTTTTTACGACAATGAACCTTTTAAGCAAACTTGCTTCTGATGTCTCTCTTTATCAGAAAGCTTTTATTTCTAACAGTATAGCTTTTTTAATAATAGCTATTGTAATGCTAAAGAACAACATATCTTTTTTCGGAAGAAAAGAAAACCGTAAACATCTTAACATAAGAGGTTTATGTGGTACTTTATCACTAGCTTGTTTGTATTATACACTAGACCATATGATTCTATCAGATGCCACAATGCTTTCAAAACTCGGACCATCTTTTGCTGTATTGTTTGGATGCATATTTTTAAAAGATAAAATTAACAAAAAACAAGTTTTATTTCTCATTTTGACTCTGGCTGGTTCTATTTTAATAATAAAACCAAGTTTCTCTTTCAGCATAATTCCATCATTAATCGGTTTATGCGGCGCTGCTTGTGCTGGAACTGCATTTACAATGATACGATTAATAGGCGACAAAGAAAATAAATTTACTATTATTTTTTATAATATATTTTTTGCTTGTATAGCAAGCTTACCTTTTATATTTATAAATATTAGTAATTTTAAAAATAAAGAATCAGTTGTATTCATGATCCTTGCAGGATTTTGTATTGCTTTTGGACAGATCAGCCTTACGCTAGCATATAAAAATGCACCTGCTTCAAGTATTGCTATGTATGATTATGTAGGATTAATTGTTTCTGCTCTTTACGGACTCGTTCTCTTTAAAGAAATTCCTGATATTTTATCTATTTTAGGATATATAATAATTTCAGGAAGCGCACTTGTTAACTTTTTTATTACTCAAAAAGAATCTCCATAAAAAATTTTATTTTCCTAAAAGCTTTTCAATAAATATATAAGTTCTATAAAATAAGCTTGTGATAAGTTTTTCATCTTTTCACAAGCTTATTTTAAACTCCTTATCTTACAAGCCAACCGCCATCAACTGTAAGTATATGTCCATTTATATAATCAGATGCTCTACTTGCTAAAAATACTACGGCTCCCATCAAGTCAAAAGGCTCAGCCCATCTTTCTGCTGGAATCCTATCTAGTATTTCTTTATTTCTCTTTTTGTCATCTCTTATTTGCTTTGTATTAGCTGTTTTTACGTACCCAGGCGCTATTGCATTAACTTGTATGTTTCTGCATGCTAGTTCATTAGCAAAAGCCTTTGTAATTCCTGCAACACCATGTTTACTTGCCGTATATGGAGGTACAAACTTTCCGCCTTGAAAAGAAAGCATTGATGCAATATTAATAATCTTTCCACTGCCTTGTTCTGCCATTATTTTTGCAACATCTTGACTTAAAAAATATAAAGAATTTAAATTTATCTCCATTACTGCATTCCAATCCTCTTCTTTATATTCTAAAAGAGGTGCTCGTTTTATTGTGCCGGCATTGTTAACTAAAATATCTATTTTTCCATAAACTTGCATTGAGATTCTTATTATATTCTCTCTATCTTCTCTGCTTGTTATGTCACCTTGAATAAATGTAACTTGTCTTCCTGTGTCTTCTATGAGTTTTCTTGTTTCATCCCACTCCTTTCCATGAGTTGGAATTACAACATCTGCTCCTGCTTTAGCCAAGGCTATTGCATATGCTTGTCCTAAACCCTTATTTCCACCTGTTACTATGGCCACTTTTCCTTTTAACGAAAAAAAGTCCATTGAAAAACTTCTTAATTCTTCACTCATTTACATCCCTCCTAATTTTAAAATAAAATATTATAGTATATTTATATTTTTTGCTTTATTTTATAGTGTTACGCCCTGCTTAAGTATAGCAATTTCTTTAAATTTATTAATTTCATTATTCACATGCTTACCATTAGCAACTTCAATTACAAATTTCATAAAATCTTCAGTAGTTTCTTCTAAAGTTTTATCTTCTACAAGACATCCTGCATTGAAATCCATCCAATGTGGTTTTAATTTATATAATGGTGAGTTTGTAGATATCTTAATTGTAGGTACAAATGTACCAAAAGGTGTGCCTCTTCCAGTTGTAAATAAAACCATATGACATCCTGCTGCTGCTAATGCTGATGCAGCAACTAAATCATTTCCTGGACCACTTAAAAGATTAAGGCCATCAGTCTTTAGAGTTTCACCATATTTAAGAACATCTACAACAGTAGCATTTCCTGACTTCTGAGTACACCCAAGTGATTTATCTTCAAGTGTAGTAATTCCTCCTGCTTTATTTCCCGGTGATGGATTTTCATATATTGGCTGATCATATTTCATAAAGTATTGTTTAAAGTCATTTATTAAATGTACAACCTTATCAAATGTTTCTTCATCCTTAGACCTATTCATAAGAATAGTTTCAGCACCAAACATTTCTGGAACTTCAGTTAGTATTGTAGTTCCTCCCTGTGATACTAAAAGATCTGAAAAACTTCCAACAAGAGGATTAGCTGTTATTCCAGATAATCCATCAGACCCACCACATTTTAAACCAATTTTTAATTTTGATATAGGAAGTGTAACTCTCTTGTCACTCTTCATTTGAAAATATAGTTCTTTTAAGATTTTAACGCCTTCTTCAATTTCATCAGAAACTTCTTGGCATACTAAAAATTTAATTCTATTTTCATTATATTCACCTAATGATTGTATAAAATCTATCATGGTGTTATTTTCACAGCCCAATCCTAAAACTAATACTCCACCTGCATTTGGATGCTTTGCAAGATTTCCAAGCATAGTTTTTGTATTTACATGATCATCTCCAAGCTGAGAACATCCATAGTTATGCTTAAAAGCTTCAACACCGTCAATTCCTTCAAAATTCACTTCTTCCTTAAATTTTTCAATTATTCTATCTGCAATTCCATTTACACATCCAACTGTCGGAACTATCCATAGCTCATTCCTTATACCAACAGATCCATTTTCTCTTTCATATCCTTCAAAAGTCAAATTTCTTTCTGGTATATCCAATTTATTCAATGACTGGTTGAATTCATACTCTTTTATCCCCTTTAAGTTTGTTCTTATATTATGTGTATGAACCCATTGACCTATATTTATATCTTTAGTTGCATATCCAATAGGATATCCATATTTTATGGCATCACAATTTTCCTTTATATCTTCAATTGCAATTTTATGACCTCTTTTAATATCATCTTTTAAAGTTATTTCTTTTTCATCAGTTTTGATTGTTTCGCCCTTATTAAAATCTTTAAGAGCTACAACAACATTATCCTTATTATTTATCTTTATAAAATTCATCATTTTTTCTACCTGCTTTTCCTTAAACTAATTGCTATTTTTTAATCAATTTATTTAGGGTTAAGTGTAACCTTATATATTTTAAAATTACACTTGATATTATGCTGCTTATGAACTAAAAACAAATTAATAAGCAGCTAAAATTAAAGTAGTTTAATTTTATCAGTTTATAACAACATATATATCCATTTTATATTTAAGTTATCTATCAATTAATTAAGTTGTTATTTTTTATAATAATGAGTAATAGGTTATTAAGTTATTGTTATTTTTTATCTAATATATATGTTATTACTTCTAATATAAATTAAAGTACTGATTTAACAGCTTCTTTCATTCCTGCCTTTTCAATTAAAATTAAATTATCAGTTACAGCTTGAGTTAAGCCTTCAATTTCATTTAAGTCCATACCCCAGTTTCTATCATATGCAAGAACTTTAGTAACCAATGTCTTTAATCCACTTTCAGATCCATCACATTCTGGCCATAAATTTTTATATAATTCTAATATATGCTCATCATCAGCAAGCTTAATATCTTCATTCCCTCTCTTTCCCTTATAAAATTCTATTAATGCTGCAAGAGAGAATACTAATTTTCTAGGAAGTTCTCCTTTTCTCTTTAAGTATTCAGTTAAGCTTGGTAAGTCTCTTGTTTTATATTTAGACATTGAATTTAATGCAATGCTCATTAAATAATGTTTTACATACGGATTCTGAAATCTTTCAATTATATCATTACCAAATTGAACTAATTCATCATGTGGTAAATCTAATGTTGGAACTATTTCATCAAATATTAATTCCCTTACATATTGGCCCATAATCTCATGATCTACAGTTTCTCCAACTGTCTCTAAACCATAAAGATAAGCAACTGGAACCATTGCAGTATGAGGTCCATTTAAAATTCTAACTTTTCTAGTTCTGTATGGTGTCATATCATCAACAACTTTAACATTGAGACCTGCCTTCTCTATTGGTAACTCTTCTTTAAGACATTGTGGCCCTTCTATAACCCATAAATGGAATACTTCTCCTACATCTACTAAATTATCATCATAGCCTAATTCAGCTCTTACTTCTTCAATTGTATCTCTTGGATATCCTGGAACAATTCTATCTACTAAACTGCAAAAGAATGTATTGGCAGTATTGATCCAAGTAATAAATTCATCTCCTAAGTTCCATATTTCAGCATATTTTAATACAATTTCTTTCAATTTTTCTCCGTTTCTATCAATTAATTCACATGGGATAATATTTAATCCTTTATCTAAAGCTCCATTAAATGTCTTAAATCTATGATATAAAAGAGCCGTTAATTTTGATGGATATCCCTTTTGACATCCACCTTCTAATTTATCATCATTTTCAAAAACAATCCCAGCTTCTGTTGTATTTGAAATTATAAATCTAACGCTTGGAATTTCTGCAAGTTCTAAATATTTATTATAATCTTTATACGGATCAACTGCTCTATCTATACAATCAATTACTGTATGCGTCTTAGTTGCTTTACCATTTTGAATTCCTTGTAAATATAATGTATATAAACAATCCTGTTCATTAAGCATATGAATCAATCCACCTTCTAAAGGTTGAACAACTGCAACACTTCCATTAAAATCCGCTTCTTTATTCATTTTATCAATTTGCCAGTCAACAAAAGCTCTTAAGAAATTTCCTTCTCCAAATTGGATTACTTTTACTGGATATGATTTATGATTTTTATATGATTCTCTATTTAATTTCATTTTTACTCCTCCAAATTCTTATCTATATAATAATTTAAATTTCACAATACTATACAACTATATAAAATTGTATTGTCAAATTTAAATTATACCAAGAATACGTTAACATTTTTGAAAGCCAAGAGTTCATATAATAATTAATATTTTCAATACAAACTCTCTACTTTCTATTTAATAATCCCATTATTTATGCTTATCTATCTACTCCATGCTTTTTCCCAATAAACTCCATAAGTTGTTCAAAACTCGGATAACCTGTCATGTCCCCACTTGCAAGAGTCGCCATAGCTCCCATTCCATTTGAATATTGTCCAATTTCCTCTAAAGATAAATTATCAAGATATCCACAAAGAAACCCTGCTGCAAAGCCATCTCCTGCACCAACAGTATCAATAATTATGTCAGATACATTGTATCCTGGTACCATACAACTTTCTTCTTTACTTTTTATGTAGCATCCTTCAGCCCCTAGCTTTATAGCAACTATTTTTGCATTCTTTCCTAAAAAGTAATCACAAATTTCATCTTTATCCGTTAACCCTAAAAGAATCTCTGCTTCATCGAGACCTGGCATTACAATGTCAGCTTTATTAGCAATATCCACCAAAATTTCTTTTGCTTCTTCTAAGTCCCATAACTTTAATCTTATATTAGGGTCAAAAGATACTAAAATCCCATTTGATTTTGCTATATCTATCGCTTTATAAACTGATTCTCTTGCACTTTTGGATAAAGCAGGTGTTATTCCTGTTAGATGAAGTATTTTTGCACTTTTAATATATTCTTCATCAATATCATCTGGAGAAATTGTACTTGCTGCCGAGTTTTTTCTATAATAATAAACATTAGGATTACTTCTTTGATAATATTCCTTAAATATTAATCCAGTATTATTATTCTCATCTAAAATAACTCGTGATGTATCTACACCTTCAGCTCTAATAGAACTTATAACATCTCTTCCAAATTCATCATTTGATAATTTTGAAAACCATCCCACAGTATGATTTAATTTTGAAAGAGCTGTTGCAACATTTGATTCTGCTCCGCCTATTGTTTTTTCAAATGTATGAACATGCCTTAATGGTCCATGTGATTTAGGGCTAAAAACAATCATCGATTCTCCAAAAGTTACTACATCCATTTTTAAATCCCCTTCGCTTCTCTATATGCATCCATAAATCTTCTAGCTTCTTTTTCTACTGCATCATAATTACCAGTTGCAGCGCCTTTAGTTAAACTTCCACCTGTTCCAACAACTACAGCGCCAGCTTTAAACCATTCATTTAAATTTTCAACAGTTACTCCACCTGTTGGCATAAAATCTCCTTGTGGAAGAGGCCCTTTAAATGATGAAATTACTGATGGTCCATAAAGATTTGCCGGGAATATTTTAACAACATCTACTCCATACTCCATAGCAGTAATCGCATCTTTAACATTCATAACACCTGGCATAACACATACTTTATATCTGTTACATAATTTTAATGTATCCACGTCAAGGCTTGGACTAACAATAAATTGTGCTCCTGCTAATATACAAGCTCTTGCTGTTTCTGAATCTAAGACTGTTCCTGCTCCAACAATAATGTCTGTATCTTTATATTGCTCTACAACTTCTTTTAAAAAATCAACAGGATTTGGAACTGTCATTGTAAGTTCCATTACTTTTATCCCACCTTTAACTGCTGCTTCAACTATCTTCAGGCCTTGCTCTTTAGAGTTTCCTCTTACAACAGCAACAACTCCAGCTTCTTTTACTCTTCCTAATACTTCTTCTCTTTTCATTTCTTCACCTCAATAAAGATTTTTACTATTCTCTCTAATTTAAGGCATTATAAAAAAATGCCAATTCAATCTATCTGCCTATTTTCTCTCATATGCCTAATTTAATTAATATCTATATAAAATCTCATTATTTTAAAAAGCGCAGCTTTCAATTAATTGTATGATTGTAAATAAAATATGGTATGGTTTACTCAATGTTATCAAGGTATAAAGGATAATTTCCAATTAACAGAAAACTGCTGCTATATTAATAAATAAATATTTATTAACTACATATTAAAGTAATTCTTAGCATTGTTATAACTTATATCACTTACTATTTCACCTAAGAATTCAGTATCATTTGGTAATTCACCATTTTCAACCCATTCCCCAATTACATTACATAATATTCTTCTGAAATATTCATGTCTTGTATAAGATAAGAAACTTCTTGAATCCGTAAGCATTCCAACAAATGTACTTAACATTCCTAAGTTTGCTAATGATTTAATTTGTGCTTCCATTCCCAACTTATGGTCATTAAACCACCAAGCTGATCCATGCTGAATCTTCCCTTTTATTCCATCGCCTTGGAAGCAGCCAAGTAATGTACCTATAACTGCATTATCATTAGCATTTAAGCTATATATTATTGTTTTAGATAATGCTTTTTCTTCATTTAATTCATTCAATAAATTAGATAATGGAACAGCTACTTGTGTATCATTAAGAGCATCAAATCCAGTATCAGGACCTAATTTATTATACATTGTAGTATTATTATCTCTTACACAATTCATATGGAATTGATTGACCCATCCCAAATCATAGTATAATTTTCCAAAGAACTTTAATATATAAACTCTTAATTTATTTTCATCTTCAAAAGATACTTGTCCATCTTTTAAAACATGTGCAAAAATCTCTCTTAGTTCTTCTAATGTAGCCTTTCCTCTTGGAACAAAATCTAACGCATTATCTGCAACCCTACATCCTACACTATGAAAGAATTCAACTCTTGACTTTAAAGCTTCTAAGTATTCATCAAAATTAGTTATTTTTCTACCTACAACTGACTCTAACTTTGTGAACCATTCCTTAAATGTATCTTTATTAATACCTAAAGCTTTATCTGGCCTAAATGCTGGTAATACTTTAACATGGAAACTCTTGTCCTCTTTTAATGCCAAATGATATTCTAATGAATCCACAGGATCATCTGTAGTACATATTGCTTTAACATTTGATCGCTTAATTAATCCTCGTACTGTGAACTCATCTTTTTGAAGCATTTCATTACACTTTTCCCATATATCTGATGCTGTTTTCTTACTCAATACTTCATCTATTCCAAAGTATCTTTTTAATTCTAAATGTGTCCAGTGAAATAGTGGATTTCCAATTGCATGGGAAACTGTATCGGCCCAAGCTAAAAACTTCTCATAATCAGACTCTTCACCAGTTATATATTTTTCATCTATACCATAACTTCTCATAGCTCTCCATTTATAGTGATCGCCATAAAGCCATATTTCTGTTATGTTTCTAAATTTCTTGTTTTCTAATATCTCTTTTGGATTTATATGACAATGATAATCAATAATCGGCATTTTTTCTGAATGCTCATGATACAACTTTTCAGAAATAGAATTTGTTAATAAAAAATTTTCATCCATGAATTCTTTCATTTTACAGGTCCCCTTATTATTATATTTATTGTTCACGTTAACAATTGAGTGTGCAAGTAATAGTTAACGTGAACAATTTGTTATTATCATTAATTAAACTTATTATAATCTTATTTCAAAGATAATGCAAGTCCTTTTTTGTTAACGTTAACAGATTTTTTCGCCAAATAATATTATTTTTTTATATTATTTGGCGATTTTTTTCAAAATTAAATTCTTTTAACAGAATTTCTTTCAACGAGATATGATTCTATAAATATTTTCTCTTGATTTATTAATTTTTTATTTATTATATCAAGAAGATTAATACCCCCTATTTCACTCATCGTAAGAGAATCTTTTTTTACACTAGTAAGTGTTGGTGTAACATAATTACAGAAATTACTGTTATCAAATCCGATAATTGATATATCATCAGGAACTCTAAGACCACTTTCAAATATTGCTTTCATAGCTCCAACAGCTATATCATCATTTGCACAAAAAACTGCTGTTGGTTTATCTTCAAGATTTAAAAGTTTTTTCATGTTATGATATCCACTTTCAAGTGTATACTTTCCACTTAAAATATAATCATTGTTAACGTTAATATTGTTTTCCTCAAGAGCCATAATATATCCCTTTTTTCTATATGTACTTGATTCAAACTCTAAGTTACCCTGAATCATTCCTATCTTTTTGTGATTATTATTTATAAGATACTGTACTGCATCATATGAACCCTTTGTATCATTTGATAATACGTTTATAACACCATCTACACTAATATCTCTATTAATAACAACCATTGGAATATTTTTTTCTATTATTGTTTTAATAAACTCATCATCATTTTTGCTTTGACTTACAACTATAATTCCATCAAAATTTTTATTATCAATAGGATGAGAATGTTCATAATTATCAATCCCTCTTATGACAAGATTATACTCCTTGTCCATTACTTTATTTACACCCTTAACAATTTCATGGAAGAACGTATCTGATGTTCCTTCGCTTATTGATGAGAAAAATACACCTATTACATAAGATTTAAGCAAAACAAGACTTTTAGCATTATAATTGGGAACATAGTTCAACTCCTTAGCCAATGCTTTAATCTTTGCTTTAGTTTCTTCATTTATATATGGGCTATTATTAAGAGCTCTTGAAACTGTTGTATGAGAAACATTAGCAAGTTTTGCAATATCTTTTATTGTCACACTCATTTTTAACACTCCTTACATTTTATTAATGTATATTTTATCATATATTCCTACTTTAATAAATTTTAATTTATCTCATACTATTATATTGGAATAATCATCTTTAAAAAATATATGTACATATACTATTTATCTTAATTATACACTTTATAACACAATATATACAGAAAAAGCGGCATTATCTATAAATGCCGCTCTTTTGTAAATTTGCTATACTTCTTTTATTCTATTTACAATATCAACTATCATATTTACTCTTCCAAATGGTGTTATAAAGTATAATCCATCACATATACCTTTTAATTTTTTGCCCATTGAAACTGCAATATCTATACCAATATTCTGACCTTCTTCTCTACTCATATCTTCTGAAAATCTATTTAAAATTTCTTGTGGTATTGTTACTCCTGGAAGTTCATTATTTAAAAACATTGCGTTTCTATAACTTACCACTGGCAGTATGCCTCCAAGTATCTTAACATCAGTTCTTTCTTTTATACTTTTTAAAAATTCTACCGCAGAATCATCATAAATTGGTTGTGTTAAAAAGAATTTCGCACCTCTTTCAACTTTTTTCATCATTCTACCATATTCAACTTCCTTGTTAAGAACATTCAAATTAAGCGCACCACCAATAAATATATCATCACTTGTGAACACCTCATTATTCATATCATTAATAAGTTCTATTAATTTAAAAGAATTCAGATTAAATACACTTTTCGTCTCAATTCTACTTGCATCACTTATAGGGTCGCCTGTAATAGCAAGAATATTTCTTATTTCTTCTATATGACCTCCTATAAGGCTTGATCTTATTGCATTAGTATTCTTATCTCTACAACACATATGAGGCATTGCTTCGATTCCAATTTCTCTTTTTATTTTTGATGACATTACTACTGAATCAGCTCTAACCTTAGACATTGGAGAATCTGGAACTGTTACAATATCAATATTATTGTCTTTGCATACTTTAGCTCCAGTCATTATCTTATTTATATCTGTATCTACTGGTGCACTTAATTCAACGGCAATAACAAAATCTCCATTCTTTACTTTTTCCTTAAATGTATTCTTTATTATATTTTTTTCATTATATGTTTCATGTTCATATCTTTTAATTTTATCTCCAGGTTCTGGCTTATTATCTATTGTATCTCTTAATTTACTTATATAAGATGGATTTGTTCCACAGCATCCTCCTATTATTGATACACCTAATTTTTTTATTTCCTTTACTTTTCGTGCAAAATACACAGGATTATTTGGATAAACAGTCCTCTCATGTATTATCTCTGGAAAGCCTGCATTGGGAAGTGATGATACAATATCATCTCCTATGTCTATCTTTTTTATTAATTCTAAAGCATGAGTAGGACCAGAACCACAGTTAAAACCATAGCTATCTATAGTATTTATTTTTTTTACTTCGCCAACAATTTTGGATACACTATACCCATCTCTTGTAAATCCGTCAGGCTTCACAGCAAATTGTGTCAATATGAAACTTTCAGGTTTTTTATTTTTAATATATGTACTTACTTCTTCTAAATAATCCAAATTACTTAATGTTTCAAAAATAAATACATTTATATTATTATCTAAAAAACAATCAACTATAAACTTATATTCCTCTAATACTTCTACAAAATTTTCATCTGCTCCATTTTCTCTTATAGGACCTATACTTGCACCTATAAAAACTTCTTTATTATATACAGCCTCTTTTGCTATTTCAATTCCACTTTCAATTATATCCTTAAGTGTTTTTCTAGAAACTCCAAGTTCTTTTGAATTTGCACTAAAAGTATTTGTTCTTATAAGCTTAGCCCCAGCTTCTATATACTCTTCATGAATTCTTCTTATTGTATTCTTATCGTTTAAATTCCCAAATTCACAGTAGGATATGTCATTTCCTGTTTTTTCAGAATAATATGTTCCCATTGCCCCATCACATATTAATATATTATTGTTTAAAAATTCTTTTATCATGTATATCTCCCCAATTTTTCTTAATAATTCTATTGTAAGTATACTATAATTTTTTTTTTTAGTCTTTAATTTTTTATATATTTATTAAAATGCCCTTCCAAATCTAAACACAAAATTTAACTATATTTAATCTTTCATATTTATGAAAAAAAGATGTAGACTTTTCATCTACATCTTCATAAATTAATTTATATTACCTTGTTTTGGTTTTTCAACACTACTATCTGGCACAACTTCCTGAACTTTATTATCTTCTTCTAATTTTCCTGATGTTGTGTTATTTTCTATAACATTCTTATCTGGATCTATAACAGTGTTTTTATCCCCATCCTGATTATTGCTACTATTTTCACCTTCAGCAGGCTTTTCTGGATTAAGTTCCAATACTCCATTATTAATTTCTGACTTATCATTATTCTCTTCACTCTTATCAGAATGTGCTGGAGTTTTTTCATCAGATGGAGCTACAATATCAGGCTTATGATTTGCATTATTCCCGTTTTCCTTAGTCTCCTTAGTTGTAGCATTATTTGTATTATTATTATTGTCTGCTGGTTTGTCTGCTGGTATCATATTGATTTTATCTTCAACCTTTTCTTCTTTAGGTGCACTTACATCTTCAGCTTTATCTTCATCAGCATTATAGTATTTTACATTTTCTTTATCTTTAATTTGCTCTGTAATATCTTTAACTGGAGCACTTACTATTTTTTTCTTTGTTTCTTCATCAACTACTTTAGACGCTTCATATCTACCTAAGCTTATACCTTGTTCCTTAGCTTCTTCAACATCATTCTTATCGTCTACTTTAATGTATGCTACATTTTCAGTATCAAATGTTGTTAAAACAGCATCTATTATATTATCTTCATAAGCAGTCTTATCTTCATTTTTAACAAATGCAAATCCAACTAATACATCTTTATTATTTTTCAAATACTCTTTTTCTACAAGAATGTCTTTTACTGCTTTAATACCATCATTTATATTACATCCTTTAACACTAGAAAAATCTATACTCTTTCCATCATCATTCATACCTTCAACATTAATTATCTTTTTATTATTTCCAACTTCTAACTGTATACTTGGATTAATATCAAGACTAACAACTGCATAAGTTTTGTTTACATGTATATTATAAAAAAACGTAAATGCAATTAAGAATAATGCTGCAATAGATCCAAATGATTTCATAAATACATTATATTTAAATTTACTTTGAGTCGTCGTTGAAATTTTTACAATATCTTCTTCAAAGTAAAATATTTTTTGTCCAACTACCATCTGTGGCTTAACTACGATTTTATCCATACTGCCGTCATCATTTAACATAATGGCATATTCATCTTTAATTTCCATTATTAAACCTTTTTTCATAAATATCACCTACTTCCTGATCCAATTTTTCAAGGCGCTAAGATTTTTGTTAATAATTATAACAACTGCTATTATAAATTTTTTACTTCGTTTAACAACTTTTTCCGTGACTCCAAATCTAAGAACTATTTTCTTTATTGGTAGCCTTCTTTTTAAATACATGAATGATATAAATTCCTCTTCTTCACATATCTGTTTCGATAAATTTATAGCATTTTCTCTTGTTGCCTGTTGTTTTGGTGCTTCTTCCATTAAATCTTCTAAAGTAAAACCAAAGGAATTGATTTCAGCTTTCAGCATTTCAATCTGTTCTACTAACAAACTATTGTCTTCTTCCTGCTCAAAGTTTTCATCTTTAAATTCTAACCCCATCTCCGTAAGTTCTTCTAGAGATGAATGTTGATGCTTATTTTCGCCTTTCAAATAATTTTTTATTCTACTTGAAATAACAAGTTTAGCATAAGATAAAAAATGTCCTTTTTCATTATCATATCTCTCAATTGCTTCGTTAAAGCCAAGTAGACCAACACTTAGTTCTTCATCATTTTCACATGATACATATCTCCCTGTAACATCTGAAATACTCTTTATTATGAATGGCATATGTTTTTCTATCAGCCTGTCAACTGTAGTTTGTCCTTCAATATTTAAATCTATTAAAACATTTTCGAGCATACCTGCGCTCCCTTCCTCGGTCATTATTATATACAAAAAAAGTTATGTATTTCGGTACCTTTTTATTAATCTTCCAAAATTACTACAAAACTTAATTTTTTCCTTTTTAACTTGTCCACATATTAATATTAACATATTAATCATATTTAATTAACATTTAACTGTAAATTTATGATTCATTTAATAATGCACTATTAATAGTTATACAATATTTAAATTACATCTTTATAATATTATAATCGAATATCTTTTTTAATATTTTATACGGTATATGTTTCCATCAAAATAGTAATATATTTCATATATTTATAATATGAGATATATTACCATTTAATTAACATTAGCTTTTATACTGTTAATTTATTTGAGAAGGTTAATCAATTCACTATTTGTTACTAAATTGAATACTTCACTATCATTTAATTCATTTGTCAATACATCATTGATTAGATTTCTTTTATCTTCTTGAAGAAGAACTATTTTTTCTTCTATGGTTTCTTTTGCTATTAACTTAATTACTTCAACATCCCTTTTCTGACCTATTCTATGTGCACGATCTGTTGCCTGATCTTCTATTGATGGATTCCACCACGGATCAAAGTGAATAACCATATTTGCACTTGTAAGATTTAATCCTGTCCCACCTGCTTTTAAAGAAATCAGGAATACTCGTTTATTCTTATCATTATTAAATTCTTCTACAAGCTTAATTCTAGCTGCTGATGATATGCTACCATCAAGATAGCAATACTGTATTTTTTCTTTATCTAGTTTTAAAGCTAGTTTCTTGAGAGCCTTTGTAAATTGAGAAAATAACAGAATCTTATTTTCTTTTTGATCTTTCTTTATGATATTTAACACTTCGTTAAATTTCCCACTTTCTCCATTGTATTCATTAGTAACTAATGAAGGGTCAAGACATAATTGTCTAAGAGTTGTTAAGAATGAAAAGATCGTTATATTATTCATTTTTTCGCTATTAATCTTATCTTGTATTTCTTTAACACAAGCATCATAAACATCTTTTTGTTCTTTTGGCATATTAACCAATATTTTTTTCTCATATTTTTCAGGCATTTCTCCCGCTGCTTCTTTTTTGGTTCTTCTTAGTATATATGGCTTTATTAGTATTTTAAGTTCTTCAAGGTTGGATTCATTTTTTACAAACTTTTCATTAAACACTTTATATGTATATAAGTATCCTGGCATAATGAAATCAAATAATGACCATAATTCATTAAGATTATTTTCTATTGGTGTACCTGTAAGAATGAATCGATTATTAGCTTTAAGTTTTTTTACTGTAGTGGTTATCTGTGCTTTATAATTTTTAATATTCTGACCTTCATCTAATATTATATTTTTGAATTCTATATTTTCATAAAGATCAATATCATTTTTAATCAATCCATAAGTAGTAATTAAAACATCATAATCACAATAATTTTCAATATTTTTTTCTCTTTCTTTTTTCTCACCATTGATAATACAAACTTTCAAACCTGGAATAAATTTTTTAAATTCATCGCTCCAATTATATAAAAGAGAAGTTGGTACTACAACCATGGAAGTCCCATTTTTCTCTGAAGCAAGAAATGCTATTGTTTGAATAGTTTTTCCAAGACCCATTTCGTCTCCAAGTATTCCTCCAAGACCAAGATCACTAAGATTTTTAAACCAATTATATCCTTCAATCTGATGATCTCTTAAATTACATTTCAAGTTTTTAGGTATTTCATAGACATTATCTTGTTTTCTATGAAGTGCATCTATTAAATCCAGTATTTTTTCTCTATTCTTAAATACTATTTGATCATCTTCTATTTTATCTTTTAAATAATATAATTTATCAATTGAAAGGTAAAATTTATCCTTTCCACTCATAATATCTAGATTTAAAGTATCTATAATTTTCATAATTTTTTCAATCTCTTTGCTTTTTAAGTCAACATATATATTATTATCAAGTTTTATAAAATTTTTCTTTTCTTTATATGCTTTTACTACATCATTCAGTTCATATGGTGATATATTTTCAAACTGCATGTAAAATTCATACATTCCTTTTGAATTTTCTTTAATTGACAAATCCTTAAATCTTCCATTATTTAATTTAAAGTAATCTATATATGATCTTTCTGTAAATATAGTTCCTATACTCTTTATTTCATCTATTCCATTCTTTAAAAACAAATAATATTCTTCATCATCTCCTAAAAATTCAAAATTCTCATTTCTATAATAAAATCTATATTTATTTAAAATACTTTCAATATTCATTAATTTCTTTGAAAAATTGAATTTATCATTATTTATTTTAATAGCCTCAGAATAGTTCATATCTATAATATTATTTTTGATTATTACATCACATACTGATTTTCCTTTTTTTCTTGAAAAATTAAAGTTAATTCTAACATCCTCATTCATTTTACTTATTATTGCTTCATCATAAAATATATTTTGAGATATAGATGTTAATACTTTATTTAATACACCAAACTCACTATTATTTATATCACTCTTAAAAATAATTTTTTTGTCTTCTTTTATATATTTATATAAAATCCTATATAAATCCACTTGTTTTAATGAGGGAATATATATATTTCTATCATATAAAAATATATCTCTATTTTTACTTAAAGGTATCGGAAGTATTTTCTTAGTACTTAGAACATAATCTCCATTTATTTTCTTCATAGTAAATGTTAATGGTAGATCAGAATTTAATATGACACTTGTATAACTTTGATAATTATAGTTAAATTTAATCTTCTTATTATTTAATTTTTCAAGAAATTTTTTCAATAATTCTGAAGATATTCTTATAAAACTTGTGCTTTCATTATTTCTACTAATTAATATAATTTCATATATATATTTAATAAATTGTTCATCACTTTCACTAAAATAATACTTGTTCTTGTCATAAACAAGACCTTTTCCTATACAATACTCTTCATCTTTTATAATTGAACATACACAGTTTTTTATATTTAAAATTGGATACATATGAGTATTCCCAATATATATACTCACATCAAAATCATTACTACTTTCTTCTTTTACCTGTTTTATTGATACATTAAGAACAAGCTTTTCTTTTTTATCAAATACCTTTTCTTTCTCATCACTGTGAATCAAATATATATTTTCTAATTCCTTTATTATTTTTTTGTCAATTCTCTCTTCTTCAATTCTTTTTAGAGCTAATTTTTTCTTTATTCCTTCAACAAACTTCATTGCTGCTGCCACTAGATGTTCACACATATAAATCTTATTTTCTAACTCGCCACCCTCAAAGATATTACAGTTGCATTTTGTAAAAGATATTTTTTTATTTTTCATATCTATTCTTAAGTGAGGATTACACTTTTTAAAATTATTCTCACTTTTAAAATTACCATAAATATTATAAAAATTATCTACCTTATGAACGTCAATAGTGAATGCTTTATCATCTAATAACTTTTTCCCTCTTGTCATGTTTATTTTAGATGTATTTCGTATAATTATATTTTCCAAATCAGATATTTTCATTTTATCACCACCAAAAATTGATTTTCAGCTTTTTAATATGCTCAAATATTATATCACTTTCCAATAATATGACAAATTTATTTATCTGCATATATAATACAATTATGAACATAAAATTGTTGCAAAATAAAAAGATATTTTAAAATATCTACATTTTAAAATATCTTTTTACTCTGCATTATAAAATTTTAACACATTCCGCCATTATTTCCACCACCACCGCCACAAGCATTCATATTATTTGCAGCAGCTGGTCTTACCCCTTGATTTGCATATTTAGTTGCATATTCTATAATTCTAGCCTGAAGAGTGTTCATACTGCTTATATATTCAGTATTGCCTGGATCTAGTTCTAATGCTTTCTTTATATAATTTAATCCAGTTTCAAACCATCCTTTTTGAACACAAATAAAACCTTCAAGATAATTCCACTCAGCATTGTCTCGTTCATTTATCATATTAAGTTTAGACTCTGCAAGTGGAAAATTTTTAATTTCTATTAATTTTCTTATTTCTGCATATATATTCTTGGAATTCATAAGTAAATCATAAGCTCTATTAAGTTCTTCTAATTTTTCCTGTGTTGTTTCATCTTGATTTAAAGTGTATTCTTCTGCTAAAGATTGATACTTTTCTTTTATTTCATCTTCTGAAGCATTTTCTTCAATTCCTAAAATTTCATAAGGATTCAATATAAATTCACACTCCTTATATCATTATCTTCTAATCCTTATTATTAAATATATTTTAAAGATAAAATATTATTACATTAGCAGTTTATAATTCTAATAATATTAGTTCCAATTAATAGGGTGTGTCTACAAATTATTTTAAGCTAAAATACAATGTTTCAATATAACAGCTCTTATACTTTCATATTTTGTATATTTAGGCAGAGCTTTTTTTAAATCTGATATTTTTTCAAAACCAACTTCATTTATTGCATTTAAAATGGCACTTTCTTCTTCTTCATTATAAAACTCTTCAAAATTTATATTAAACTTAATTTCTCCAAATTCTTTAATATATTCAGAAACATACCCAAGTATAGTTGAAACTGATAGTTCAAGTTTTTCAGATACTTCATGAATATTTACATTTTCTTTAAGCATATCTACCGCAATTTGATCACTATTTCTTGTTTCTCCATCAATTATCACTTTTCTTTTATTTTTTTGTATCCATACATGTTCTATATTATTTTCTAATATATAATTATTTACTATTTCTATTATTTCATCACCATAAGCTTCTATCTTTTTAGGTCCAAATCCACTTATATCTTTTAATTCTTCAATACTCACAGGATATCTTCCACTTATCTCCTTCAAAATATTCATGTGCATTATAGATTGAGGATACGCATTTTTTTCTTTTTCCGCCCATTTTTTTCTTGCTTCAAATAATAAATTATATAATTTATCATCTGTTTCTATTTCAAGCTTCAGATCATTATCATTGTTAGATGTTATTATTTCCAAAGTACCTTCGCCAGAAATTTTTATATTATTATCTTCAGAATATTTTCTTATTGTGTTTTCAAATAGCTCACCATATTTACTGTATTTAAGTTCACCAACTCCAGTAATATTAAGCATTGCTTCCTTATAAACTGGATATTTAACTGACATTTCCTTTAAGGTAATATCTCCAAAAATAACATATGGTGGAACATTATTTTCATGTGCAATTTCTTTTCTAAGTTCTTTAAGAATTTCAAATAACTCATTATTGTCACGAACTTTTTTGTGTGCTGCAAATTCTTTAAGCATTACTTTTTCTTCACCCACAAGGATTTTTCTTGACATTGAATTTAAGGCTAAAATAGGATACGTTCCTTCAACAACTCTTATATATCCTTGAGATACAAGAGTATTTATAAATGTTTTCAGTTCATCTGCTGAAAATTCTTTCATTATTCCATAGGTAGAAAGTTCATTAAATTTAAATTGCAATACTTTTTTATTTTTTGATCCTCTTAAAACATCTACTACCATCCCAGAACCAAACTTCTGATTCATTCTATATATACATGATAAAACTTTCTGTGCATCTACTGTTTTATCAACAACTTCACCTTCATTCATACAATTACTGCAACTGTTGCAATCATCTTTAAGCTCTTCTCCAAAATAAGCTAATATAAATTTCTTATAACATTCATTACTGTATACAAAATCTATCATTTGTTGGAGCTTTTTATATTGTATATTCTGTCTTTCAGGATTTTCAATTGATGTTTCAATTAAATACTTCTGAATCTGAACATCCTGTGGTGAAAATAATAATATACATTCACTTTTATCACCATCTCTACCTGCTCTACCTATTTCCTGATAATAACTTTCCACATTTCTAGGCATATTATAGTGTACAACATATCTTATATCTGGTTTATCAATCCCCATTCCAAATGCATTAGTTGCAACCATAATATTTGCTCTATCATATATAAAACCTTCTTGGTTCTCTCTTCTAGCTTCTTCACTTAATCCTGCATGATAGTGCACAACACTATATCCTTTAGAACTTAGTAACTCATAAATATTATCTACTTCTTTTCTTGTTGAAGCATATATTATTCCCGAAACATCACTGTTATTATTAATATAATCTAAAAGATTATTCTTTTTATCTCCACCTTTTATTATATTTATAAAAAGATTTTCTCTATTAAATCCAGTTATAAATATCTTAGGATTCTCAAGTTTTAATAACCTTATAATATCATCTCGTACTTCTTCTGATGCTGTTGCTGTAAAAGCAGTAACTGTAGGTCTTTTATTAAGAATACCTATAAAGTGTGATATTTTTTTATAACTTGATCTAAAATCATGGCCCCATTGTGAAATACAGTGGGCTTCATCAACTGCAATTTGTGATATGCTGCATCTTCCTATAATATTCAAAAATCCTGATGAGCCAAGTCTTTCAGGAGCTATATAAAGTATTTTCACTTCATTTCTTTCAATTTTATTTATTATGTCATTCTCTTCTGCTGAACTTAATGTACTATTAATATATTCCGCTTCAACTCCCATGTCTTTCAATGTGTCAACTTGATCTTTCATCAAAGATATAAGAGGTGAAATAACAATTGTAAGACCTTCAAGCATAAGTGCAGGCACTTGATAACATATTGACTTTCCACCACCTGTAGGCATAATAGCCAGAACATCTCTACCCTGTACTATTGAATTTATTATATTTTCCTGACCTTCTCTAAATGATTTATATCCATAATATTTTTCCAATACACTTTGAGGTGATTTATTTATCATTAACAAAAACTCTCCTTTACGTATCTCGTATCAAAAATATAGTCCCAATTTCACAAACATACGTTTGCATATTTAATTGAATTATTGACTAATATCTAATTTTATATTCATATAACAAGTATAACACTTAATTATATGTTATTTTACTCATGTCATCAAATTAAAAACAGTAAAAGATTAAATTTTAAATAAATTGGAAAAAGCTATCTTAAATCAAAATTGATTTAAGATAGCTTTTTTATTTAATATACAGTTTTTATGCTTCTCATAGTACATGACAATATAAAATTAATTATAAAATAACTTGCTGCAATTGTTCCAAATAACAAGAATACCTGAGTTGAAGTAGCAAAACTTCCCATCAAAATCATACCTTTTCCTGTAAACTCCTCTATTCCAACTGCCCATAAATATGATGTATCCTTTATTACAGTAGAACTTTGAGATAAAATTGTAGGTATGCAGTTTTTAAAACTTTGAGGAAGTATAATATATCTCAGTGTCTGGATCTTTGAAAAACCTTGTGAATATGATGCTTCATACTGTCCAGCGTTCACAGAATTCATTCCGCCTCTAACTATTTCTGCTATTGCTGCTGTTGTGAAAAGAGTAAAGGATAAAATTCCTGAATACATCGGTTTTATAGGTATAAGAAACCTTATAGAAAGTATCCATAATAATGATGGAGTATTTCTAAATATTTCTATATAAATTGCAGCTAATTTTCCGAATATACCTTTAGAATAGTTTCTTAAAACAGCTAAAATTGTACCAAAAATCATACTCAAAAAAATAGAAATAACCGCTATGGTAAGGGTAAGCTTAAGACCTTGAAAAAGAAATAATATATTTGTTTTTGTAAAAATCATATCCATATTACACCCCCCCTTCAAGACCTGCTAAATCAGCTTTTTGATTTGCCTCTAATTCAAGCTTTGGTAACTTCTTTTTCCTAAGTTCCATCTTTCTTGCAACGACAGAAAGAGGATAACATAATACAAAATATAATATTCCTGTGACAACATATGCTGGACCGTAAAACATATTCTGACTTGACCATGAGTCTGCATTATGCATAAGATCTGCACCCGCAATCATAGCTAAAACAGATGTATTTTTTATTAAATTAACAAGCTGATTTGTAAGAGGTGGTATTATAATCTTTATAGTTTGAGGAAGAATTATATACCTCATTGTTTCAATGTGTGAGAAACCTTGAGAATATGATGCTTCAAACTGTCCCTTTGATATTGAAGTAATTCCAGTTCTTACAACTTCAGATATATATGCTCCATGATAAATACCAACTCCAAGAATACCTATTAAGAATACTGGAAGTACTATATTTATATATGGAAGACCATTAAATAAGAAAAATACCTGAATTACTAACGGTGTATTTTGAATTATTTCAACATATACTCTACTTATTATTCTTAATAATTTAATTTTACTAGTAGACATTACACCTGAAATTGTTCCAAGAACTATAGCTAAAGCCAGTCCTAAAAGTCCAACTTCTATTGTAACAATTAATCCTTCCAAGAATATATGGTAATCAGTAAATAAAGCTTCCCATTTGAACCATGCAAAAGGTCCATTCATTATTTAATTCCCCATTTTTCAATTAACTTATCCATTTCGCCTGAAGTTTTCATATCATTTACTACTTCATTAATAACTTTTGCCAATTTTTTATTGTCTAATTTACTTGCTATACCATATTCTTGTGGATTATATCTATCATCTAAGATTACTGAATTATCATCAACATAACCATTTAAAATAGATGCATCAACTGCAAAACAGTCAACTCTCTTAGAATCAAGTGCTGCTTTTATTTCAGGGTAGCTTCCAAATTCTGAAAATTTTAGAGATATTCCTTGATTTGCTGCTTCTTCTTCAAGAGCCTTTTTAGTAGTTGAACTTTGAGCTACACCAATTGTCTTTCCATTTAAGTCTTTAAGGCTTGTATAACCCGCATCTTTTTTAACTAATAACCCAACACCATCAGTTAAATATGGATCTGAAAAATTGTAGCTCTTCTTTCTTTCATCTGTAATTGTAAATGTAGCTGCTACCATATCTATTTCACCATTATCAAGAAGAGGACCTCTTGTTTTAGCCGTAACACCTTGAAGTTCAATTTTATTTTCATCCCCTAATATTTTCTTTGCAATCTGCTTTGAAAGATCTACTTCAAATCCTTCTATTTCACCTGTATCAGGATTCTTATATCCAAACTTTGGAACATCAACTTTTACACCAACTTTTAAAACACCATTATCCTTTATCTTCTGAATATCTGCCCCTTCAGCACTTGCTGATGCCTTTGATGATGTATCTGTACCTTGCGATTGTGATGTAGATGAAGAACTTCCGCATCCTGTCATAAGCATACATGCCCCTAGTCCTAATGCTATTATTAATCTCTTTAATTTCATAATATATTCCCCCTTTAAATTGCTTTTTTATATATTTTTCATTATCTTATTATTTTGTTTAAAAAACTTCTTGCTCTTTCTGTTTTAGGAGCTTCAAAAAACTCTTTTGGATTTCCTTCTTCAATTATATTTCCGTTTTCCATAAATATAATCCTGTCAGCAACCTGTTTTGCAAAGCCCATTTCATGAGTTACAACTACCATTGTAATATTCTCTTTTGATAATCCTACAAGTACATCAAGTACCTCTTGAATCATTTCAGGATCAAGAGCCGATGTTGGTTCATCAAAAAGCATTATTTTTGGATGCATATTAAGTGCTCTTGCTATTGCCACCCTCTGTTGCTGACCACCAGAAAGTTGAGTAGGATAAGCATCTGCTTTTTCTTTAAGGCCTACCTTTTCAAGATACTTAAGCCCACTTTCCTCTGCTTCCTTTTTACTCACATTCTGAAGCTTTATTGGTGCAAGAGTTAGGTTGTCCAAAACAGTCATGTGAGGATATAAATTAAACTGTTGAAAAACCATTGCTGTGGATTGTCTTACCTTATTAAGAGTTCTTTTATCTCTAAGATTGTATCCATCAATAACTACACTTCCTGATGTTGGTTCTTCAAGATAGTTTATACATCTTATTAATGTTGATTTACCTGAACCACTTGGACCTATAACAACAACTTTTTCACCTTCTTTTACTTCAAGATTAATATCTTTTAAAACATGAAGATTTCCAAAATTTTTGTTTATTTTATTCATTAATATCATTAGTACCTTCCCTCCTCTATTTTGGAATTTTAATAAAAAGGAGCCATTTCATGAAATTCATAAAACAGCTCCATTGCTGATGCAACTAATTAATTTATCAAAAACAGTTTTCACAGTGAAATGATTAAACCACTTTTAATTTTACTTATAATCATCATTGATTATAAAAAACAAAAAGCCATTCTTTAGTTATACTAAAGAACAGCTCCATTGCTACTCATTTTATAAATATAATACTTAAATAATATAAATTTGTCAAGTATTTTTTCAAATTTATATATTTTTGTAAAATACTCACAATGTACTTATTTAATCTTTTATAGAATATATAATTTATTTCTTAATAAATTTATTTTTAGTAAGCTAAAATTTCAACTCCGTCTTCTGTAATTAATATTGTGTGTTCCCACTGTGCAGATAGTTTTCCATCATCAGTATATATAGTCCAACCATTATCTGCATCTTCATAAACTTCATAAGTTCCTTCATTAACCATTGGTTCAACAGTTAAAACCATACCTGGAACAAGGAGCATTCCAGTACCAGCCTTACCTACGTGAGGTACAAATGGTTCTTCGTGGAATTCATTTCCAACCCCATGACCACCTAATAGCCTTACTACCGAATATCCATTCTTATGAGCATGGTCACCACAAGCAGCACCAATATCACCTAAATATCCCCATGGCTTTATAGCTTCAATACCTTTAATCATACATTCTCTTGCAACAGTAACAAGCTTTTCTGCTTCTTTACTAACTTCACCGATCATGAACATTCTAGATGCATCTGAATAATATCCATCAAGAATTGTAGATACATCAACATTAACAATGTCTCCATCTTTTAATATTACATTTTCATCAGGAATACCATGACATACTTCATCATTTATTGATGTACATACACTTTTAGGAAATCCGCAGAAATCTAAAGGCGCTGGAATAGCTCCCTGTGACACTGTATAATCATACACTATCTTATCAATTTCAGCAGTACTCATTCCAGCTTTTATTTTGCTTGCAACAAGGTCTAAAACAGCATTATTTACAGCCGCACTCTTTTTTATTCCTTCAATATCTGAAGCAGATTTTATAATGCTTCTGTCTGGAACTAAATCACCTTTTATTTTGTGTGACTCTATTTTTTCATCGAATTCTAAGTGGCATTTTTTATATTTTTTCCCACTTCCACACCAGCATTTTGCATTTCTATCAAATGACATTAACTTTGCACCTCTTTGTTATATTTTTTAAAATTTCATTTTTAAAATACTATTATCTCTATAACTAATAATATTTTCTCAATAAAAATTTGTTAATTTTTTTAATTTTAAGTTTAAATTTCTACTAATTCCTATACATTATAACGTAAAAGAGAATGTATAATCAAATTTTTCAGAAATTCATTATTTTTTCGCCCTATCACATTTTAGTTTTTTACCTTTAATAGTAATATTTTTTAATGCATCAAGTACTTTTTTTCCTTTTCCATTTAATATATCAACATAAGATATATTATCTTGAACATCTATTATTCCGATATCATCTCCAGTTAATCCATCTATTCTCGAAATAGCACCTACAATATCTCCTGCTCTTATTTTCTTTTTCTTGCCTCCATTTAGATATATTTTTGTTATATCATTATTGATAGCCTTGGCTTTTTCTGTTTTTTTCTTAGGCTTAGACTTAAGATATGATATTCCAGATTCTAAATTTTCACTTATAAATTCCTTTGTAAAGTGTTCTTTTACAGGTATTCCAAATCCAATATATTCTTCTATATTTTTAAGGTATCTATCGCCATGTTTAGAACATATTGATATGGCCTTTCCTGATTTTCCTGCTCTTCCGCTTCTTCCTATTCTATGTACATAAGCTTCTTTTTCAACTGGAAGCTCAAAATTTATTACATGTGTTATATTTTCTATGTCAATTCCTCTTGCAGCAACATCTGTAGCTGAAAGAATTCTAAATTCTCCTTTTCTAAAACTATCCATTGCAGATAACCTCTCTTTTTGAAGCATTCCACCATGAATTCTTCCACATGAATAACCTTTTGATTTTAAGAAATTATAAATCTCATCAACATTTTCTTTTGTTCTTCCAAATATCACTGCCGTTTCAGGTTTTTCACATATAAGAAGTTCATTTAATAATTTAAATCTTTCATTGTAATCAACATAATATAAACCATGTTCAATATTATCATTTACCACTTTCTGCTTTTCTATTGAAATGTCCACTGGTCTATCCATGTATTTTTCACATAAAGTTCTTATTTCATCTGAAATAGTTGCTGAAAAAAGTGTTGTAACTTTGTTTTTAGGAAGTCTTCTTATAACACCTTCAACCTGCCCTATAAACCCCATATTCAACATTTCATCAGCTTCATCAATTACAAAATATTTTATCTTTTTCACATCAAGACTTCCTCTGTCAATATGATCAAGCACTCTTCCTGGAGTACCACATACTACATGTGTCTTTTGTTTTAAAGCTCTTGCCTGCTCACTTATAGGCTGCTTTCCAAATACTGCAACAGATTTAATCCTTTTAAACCTTCCAATATTCACAAAATCTTCACTAACCTGTACAGCCAGCTCTCTAGTTGGACTTAAAACAAGTACTTGTGGAGCATTTTCATTCCAATCTACTTTTTCGCATATAGGAATTGCAAATGCTGCTGTCTTTCCACTTCCTGTCTGTGATTTTACGATAACGTCTTTATTTAATATAATTTCTGGAATAACTTTTTCCTGTACTTCTGATGGTTTTTTATATCCCAATCCATCAACTGCTTTTAAAATTTCTTCACTTATATTGAACTTACTAAATTCATTTTTCATATCTATTTTATCTCCTAACGTGACTGCATAATATATAACGCTTAGTACATTATATATTATTTCCATTCAAAATAAAAACACCTGTATATATTTTATTTTTTACAGGTGCACACTATATATTATCTTCTATAAATATTAGTTTTAATTTCTGTCTAAATCTTTGCTTATATTAACATATTTCTTCAATTGCAAAAAGTCTTGGTTTTTTATTTTTCTGTATTTGAACATATATTTTCGCCATTTTCATCTGAATTGTCTCAATCATTGTTTTTACCTTACATATAAAGTAATAATCTTCTATGCCATTGGTAATAACCGCTACCGGATTGAATTTCCACCCATATATTCCATCTAGTGCTATACTTAATATTTCCTTATCATAATCTGTTACTTCATTCTTTATTTCTAATGGTGCTATTCCCTTATCCATTTTTATCACCCTTCCATATTTTTATCTTATCTATACTTATGTTCTACATTATTTCCATTTTATCCGTTTATAATCCTCATTCTTAATTTTCTAATCAATATTTAACTTTATATCCTTAGTGTAATTTACAATTACATTCTCATATTATCTATTAATCTTTTTCCTACCTCTGTATTGTTTATGTGTTTATTTTACGATTTAATTCTGTATAATAGCTTAATAACTAATTAAGTTAATATTAAAAAATTCTTATCTTTAATTTGACATTTTTTAAGTTAATTACTATAATATTCTACAGAGTGTTGATTAAGGTCACACGAAGGGGTACACCACCACGGGTGTAAGTCTTTGTGTGGCCTTTTTTGCATTTCCCATTTTTTAGGAGGTGAGTATGTGATAACTATAAACGGCAATAAAATTGTAGACGCTGATAATCTTAAATTAAGCGATTTCTTAAAAAGAGAAGGATATAACTTTTCTATGATAGCTGTTGAATGTAATGGTTCAATAGTTCCTAAAACATCATATGAAGAAAAACTACTTGAAGATGGAGATTCACTAGAGGTTGTGAGTTTTGTAGGGGGTGGCTGATTTGAATATTTTTATTAATGGTAAACCTGTTTTTACACAATGTTCTACTCTTTATGAATTACGTGATAAGCATTATAAAAATACAAAAAATTTGATAACAATTTTTAACGGATTTCAAACTTATGATGATTTTATTATTAAGGAAAATGACAATATAAGTTTTATTATAAAGGGTCAAATGCCTAGTCAAGATGAGTTTGAAGCATTAATGTGTGCAAGACATACTCCTCATGTATTTGAAAAAGTTAAAAAAGCCCATGTAGCAATTGCTGGTCTTGGAGGTCTTGGATCTAACGTAGCTATAAGTCTTGCTAGAACTGGTGTTGGCCATCTTCATCTCGTTGATTTTGATATTGTTGAACCTAGTAATCTAAATCGTCAACAATACAAAATTAAACATTTAGGCATGTTTAAAACTGAAGCTCTTAAAAATGAAATTAGTGAAATAAATCCTTTTATAGAAGTAACAGTAGATACTGTAAAGATAACTTCAGATAATATAGAAACTTTGTTTAAAAATGAAGATATTGTCTGTGAAGCATTTGATAATCCTCAAGCCAAAGCTATGATTGTTAATACTTTCATAGAAAAATTTCCAGATAAAAAACTTGTTGCAGCTTCTGGAATGGCTGGATTTGAACGCAACAATACTATTTTAACAAAAAAAATCACAGATAATTTTTACTTATGCGGAGATGGGACAACTAGTGCAAAAATAGGAAGAGGTCTTATGTCCCCACGTGTTAGCATATGTGCTGGACATGAGGCAAATACAATACTAAGACTCATTCTTGGAATTGAAGAAGTGTAAGTTTTTAAATAATTAAATACCAATAAGTATAATGCAATAAAAAGGGAGATATAAAAATGATAAATAATAATGACAAATTAATAATTGGTGGACATGAATTTAATTCTCGTTTCATATTAGGAAGTGGCAAATACTCTCTAGATTTAATAAATGCAGCTGTTGAAAATGCTGGTGCAGAAATAATAACTTTGGCTGTCAGACGTGCAAATACCAACGGTACAGCTAACATTTTAGATTATATACCTGAAAATGTAACTTTGCTTCCTAATACATCAGGAGCACGTAATGCGGAAGAAGCCGTTAGAATTGCCCGTCTTGCTCGTGAAATAGGTTGTGGGAACTTTGTAAAAATTGAAATAATGCGAGATTCAAAATACCTTCTACCAGATAACTTTGAAACAATAAAAGCTACTGAAATTCTTGCAAATGAAGGATTTGTAGTAATGCCTTATATGTATCCTGATCTTAATGTTGCAAGAGATCTTGTTAATGCTGGTGCTGCTGCTGTTATGCCTCTTGCTTCACCAATCGGTACAAATAAAGGATTATCTACTAAAGATTTTATTAAAATACTCATTGATGAAATTGAACTTCCTATAATTGTAGATGCAGGTATTGGAAAACCATCACAGGCGTGTGAAGCAATGGAAATGGGTGCTGCCGCTATTATGGCAAATACTGCAATTGCAACTAGTAGAGATGTTGCAGCAATGGCAGGTGCTTTTAAGAATGCTATAGAAGCTGGAAGATGTGCTTATCTTGCAGGCCTTGGAAGAGTTCTTGAAGGAAAAGCTTCTGCATCATCACCATTAACTGGATTTTTACAGGATTAATTTAGGAGGAATTATAAAATGGAACAACGTATTGATCATATGAAATACCTCCCTAATATGGAGGTTTTAGAAGAATCTAATATCATGAATGAAGTAATCACAAGAATGAATTCTTATGATTATGAAAACTATACTTCAGAAGATGTTATGACTGCATTAAATAAGGATGTTCTTAATCCCCAAGACTTTGCCGCATTACTATCTCCTGCTGCATTTCCATTTCTAGAACAGATGGCACAAAGAGCAAAAATAGAAACACGTAAGCATTTTGGAAATTCTATTAATATGTTCACTCCTCTTTATATCGCAAATTATTGTGAAAACTATTGTATTTACTGTGGATTCAACTGCCACAATAAAATTAAACGTGCTAGATTAAATGCAGAAGAAATAGAGAAAGAAATGCAGGTAATTGCAGAAACAGGACTTCAAGAAATATTGCTTCTAACTGGTGAAAGCCGTTCCATGTCTGATGTAAAATACATTGGTGAAGCATGTAAAATTGCTAGAAAATACTTCAAGGTAATTGGAGTCGAAGTTTATCCTATGAATAGCGATGAATATGCATATTTACACGAATGCGGCGTTGATTATGTTACTGTATTCCAGGAAACATATAATAGTGATAAATATGAAACACTTCACCTTGCAGGGCACAAGCGTATTTTCCCTTATAGACTTAATGCACAAGAACGTGCTCTTAAAGGTGGTATGAGAGGTGTTGGTTTTGCCGCACTACTAGGTCTTGATGATTTCCGTAAAGACGCATTTGCAACTGGTATGCATGCTTATCTTCTTCAAAAAAAATATCCACATGCAGAAATCGCTTTTTCTTGTCCTCGTCTACGTCCCATAATCAATAATGATAAGATTAATCCTAAGGATGTACATGAACCTCAACTACTTCAAGTCATGTGTGCATACAGAATATTTATGCCATATGCAGCTATGACAATTTCTACTCGTGAACAGGCTCACTTTCGAGATAATGTTATAGGACTTGCTGCCACAAAAATTTCTGCAGGAGTGTCTGTTGGAATCGGCGGACATGCTTCTGAAGAAGAAAAAGGTGATGAACAATTTGAAATTTCAGATCCTAGAAATGTTGATGAAGTATATAATGCTATAATAAATCATGATCTTCAACCTGTAATGAGTGATTATGTTTATGTATAATATACTTGCAATCACAAATCGTCATTTGTGTAAAGGTGATTTTTTAGAACAGATAAAAAAAATCTGTCTTTTTAATAATAAAATCCAACATATTAACTCTTCAAAAAATTATAATAAAAAATCAGTCAATAATATAAGGTCAATATCAATAGTTCTTAGAGAAAAAGATTTAAATGAAAGAGACTATGAACTTCTTGCTTCAAAAGTTATTAGAATTTGTGAAGAATACAATACTGAGTGTATTCTTCATACTTATTATAATGTTGCAAGAAAGCTTGGATGTTCAAAAATTCATCTTCCACTTCATATATTAAAAAGCAAACCATATATTGCTGAAATATTTGATGTAGTTGGAGTTTCAATACATTCTGTAGGTGATGCACTGGATGCTAAAAAGATGAACGTTACATATGTAACAGCAGGCCATATCTTTAATACAGATTGCAAAAAAGATATTCCTGCTCGTGGACTTGCTTTTTTAAATAATATAGTAAATTCAGTAGATATTCCTGTATTTGCAATTGGAGGAATAGCATCATCTAATATAGGTTCTGTTATAAATTATGGGGCTTTTGGAGTATGCATAATGTCTGGATTTATGAATATTGAAAATCCAGAAGATTTTTTTCTTTAAAATAATTTTTTATGATCTAAAAGCTATTAATCCCTCAAAGCAATATAGTTAATTTTGCTTTAAGGGATTTTTTATCTTAATGATTATTCCTAAGAAATATTTACACTCTTATTAAACCACAAATTAAGTCTTATTTATTCATAAACTTAATTTTTCTTATAGATAAATACGCTGCAAATATTCCTAATATTGCAAATGATATTGGTATTATAATTATTGAATTTAATGAAAATCCATTATCATAGGAACAAAACATAATCATTAAAATAATAGATACTATAATTGTCATAAATTTTGATTTTCCTAATATCCCAAAGTATATAGGTATTATACTAATTAATGAAGATGTAACTCCATATATTACTATGGAAAATATATTTGTTTTTATAATATTTAAGTTCAACACATAGGGTAGTATATTGAACATTTTGTTTAAAGCACAAAAACTACTTTCCAAAATGATATCAGATAATATTATAGAAAAAAAAGTAATTATACATATAATAATAATTTTTGTTTTTATATTTCTTTCATATTTGTCTCTTTGGGTATTTGAACCATATTTTAATTCATTGATAATAATTTTACAACCAATCATACTTGAGAAAATCATAAATGTCGCTCTTACTAAACAGTCTATAACATAAAAAATACTAGTGATATTCCATATTTTAAATGCTCTTGTAGTATATGTTGAGACAAGCAAAACTCCAAATATTATAATATTAGCAATCACTATGTTTTTTATATGATTCGTTATGTTTATTTTCTTAAATTCACCTTTAATTAAATCAGTCATTTCGTTCTCCTTATATTTTAATCTATTAAACCCTATTGTATATTTTACCATTTTTTATTTTTAAAAACAAAACTGTGTAAAACAGAAAATTTTTAACAATAAAATTTAATTTCAAAATACTATTTATCAAAAAGCACCCCTTTATCTTTAAATATATACATGATCTAAACTATTAACTGGTAAAGTGGGCATAATAAAGTTATAATTAATTGACAATCAGTCCAGTCTTTTTATAATTTTATTTATAGACTGTTAATTAATATAAAATACAAAGGAGATATTATGACTACTTTTAATGATTTAAACTTAGATTCAAATATAATAGAGGGATTAAAAAAACAAGGAATAACTGATCCTACTTCAATTCAAGCTACTGCTATTACTCCTGCAATGGAAAATAAAGATGTTATTGGTGAAGCTTTTACTGGAAGTGGTAAAACATTGGCTTACCTTCTTCCTATATTTCATAAAATTGATACATCAAAACGAGAAATGCAAGCTATTGTCTTAGCACCTACTCATGAACTTGCTCTTCAAATTGAAGCACAGATAAAACTTCTTGCAGAAAATTCTTCTGTTCCTGTTACTTCTTTTTCTGTAATAGGTGATGTTAATATAAACAATCAAATTAAAAAGCTCAAGGAAATTAAACCACATATAATAGTAGGTTCCACAGGAAGAATCCTTGATTTAATAAGAAAGAAAAAAATTACTGCACACACTATTAAAACAATAGTTATTGATGAAGGTGATAATTTATTAGATCCTAAAAGAGCTCAAATTACAAAAGATATAATAAAAACTACTATGAGAGATCGTCAACTTCTAGTTTTCTCTGCTTCAATAAAACCAGAAACTCTATTAACATGTGAAAGACTAATGAAAGAACCTGTAATAATAAAATCTGAAGAAAAAGCTGAAATGAATCCAAATATTGAGCACATGCTTTTTGTCTGTGATAGAAGAGATAAATTTGAAACTTTAAGAAAAATTATAGTCGCTGCAAAACCTGAAAAGGCAATCATATTTGTAAATAGTAATGAAGATATTGAAATGACTACTGCAAAGCTTAACTTCCACAGTAAAGACTGCTTTGCAATGAACGGACACATTTCTAAAGAAGATAGAAAGCTTGCTATAGAGAGTTTCAGAAATGGAAAGATAAAAATTCTTGTTTCTTCTGATGTAACTGCAAGAGGTCTTGATGTTGAAGGAGTAACACATATATTCCACTTAGATCTTCCTTTAAAGGTCAACGAATATTTACATAGAGCTGGAAGAACTGCAAGAGGTAACAATACTGGTGTTTCTATTGCAATTGCCACAGTTAAGCAACTTAACATAATTAAAAAATATGAAAAAGAATTTAATATAAAATTTGAAGAAAAAGAAGCCTTTGGAGGCAAGATATTAGATAAAAACATTCCTAGTGAAGCGTATAATGAAAGAACTCCTAAAAAGAAAAGTAATTCTCGCAACAATAAATTAGGAAAATCTAAATTCTTTTAATTAATTTCAAAGAAGAAATCCTATATTTCATTCATTATAAAATCCAGAAATATATCTGCATGAATATTTCTGGATTTTATATATAATTATTTTTCATAAATCATATTGTAATATCTCTCTATATTTCTTTCTAGAGATAAAAGATCTATATTTCTTCCAATTCTTATACTCTCTTTTTCATCAACATATAAAATAAGCAGTGGCAATGAAAAAACATTAAATTCGGCACATATATCTGGATGCTTTTCACCATCTATTTCTCCACTTTTTACTCTTGGAAAGCTTTTTAAAATTTCTTCAACTTTGAATTTTATTGCTTCACATGCTCCACAATCTCTTCCTGTAAAATAAATTACTGATATATTGCTAGTATGAATTATCTCATTTATTTCTTTTTCAGTTTTTAATAACTTCATGAATACACACCTTCAATCATCTTATATATTTTAAATAAATTTATTATCTTTCTCTATCCACTCTACAATACTTTTTATAACATGATTTTCGTTATTATTTGTGATGACATCTGCATATTTTTTTACTGCGTCTGAGGCATTTTCTGGACAAAAAGCAATTCCACATTCTTGAAGCATTTCAGCATCATTCATATCATCTCCCACTGCGATGACCTTACTTTTATCAAGTCCAAATATATTTATTACTTCTGAAAGTGCATGACCTTTTGATGTTTCATCTGGAAGTATTTCTAAGAATCTATCACCACTTCGTACTGCGTAAATACCATAGTTAGTTTTTAAGTCATGTTGAATAGAATCCATTCTTTCTACCTCTCCTACAAGAAGTATTTTATTCCATTTTAAATCAAACAAATTTTCTTTATAATCATATACAATATTTAATAGTTTAGTTGCAGGTCTCTCTGCTGTTTTATTGTCTTTAAAAATGTATATATCTGTTCCACAATAAATTTCTATACCAAGATTCTCGTAATCAGTATTTATTTTATGAACAATATTCATCTTCTCTCTTTCCAGGCACTTTTCTTTTACAGGCTTTCTTTTCACACAATCATATATAACCCCACCATTATATACAATAGCAGGAATATCAATATTTACTCCATTAATATATTTTTCTGTTGCCTCAAAAGCTCTTCCTGTTGCGATTGAAAACTTTCCTCCATTTTCAATAAAATAATTTATAAATTCTTTATTTTCATCAGATACTTCCTTATTATTATTTAATAAAGTTCCATCTAAATCACTATAAATAACATAGCCATCAAATTTTTTCTTCACTTGCTTGTCCTCCTTTATTATATAAGCCTTATTTTCCTATACTTAAAACTTATCTTATTTAAGCTCTATTTTAAATTTTATAGTTCATTTATATTATACACATAATTTAAATTTATAGCATTAAGGCATAAATCACTATATTTCCTTTGCCTTTAATAATTATTTTTTATATACTTAAATATGGATTTAATAACATTAAAAGGAGATATATACAAATGAACAAAGCTAATAATACAAAAATAGTTTTTCTTAATATTATTGCATTTATAACTGTTACAATATGGGCTACTACATTTATTTCAAGTAAAATATTATTAAATAGTCTATCCCCATTTGAAAGCATGTTTTATAGGTTCTTAATTGCCTATTTTATACTTTTAATAATATATCCTAAATTTCACAAAATTTCTTCATTAAAAGAAGAACTTATTTTTCTTATATGTGGAATAACAGGTGGATCATTATATTTTTTAGGAGAAAATACTGCAGTAAAAATATCTTTAGCTTCAAATGTAAGCTTAATTCTTTCTACTGCACCTGTACTAACTGCCCTATTAGCTCACTACTTTACAAAAAATGAAAAGTTAACTAAAGATCTTGTTATTGGATTTATAATTGCAATTACAGGAGTATTTTTAGTTATATTTAATGGAAATTTTATACTAAAGCTAAATCCTTTAGGTGATATATTAGCACTTGGTTCTTCACTATGTTGGGCTATATATTCAATATGTATAAAATATTTTGGGAATAAGTACAATACAATATACCTTACAAGAAAAATCTTTTTTTATGCTTTATTAACAATGATTCCATTATTGTTTACTTCACAGTTTAATTTTAATTTATCAACTTTAATGCAACGTGATGTAATAATTAATTTATTATTTTTAAGTGTAGTTGCTTCAAGCATATGTTATGTAGCTTGGAATTATACTGTAGATAAACTTGGTGTAATTAAAACAAATAACTATCTTTATTTCCTTCCTGTAATTACCCTTATACTTTCTTATTTTGTTCTTGGAGAAAAACTTACTCCATATTCTTTTATCGGTGCTGTATTAATTTTATTAGGAGTTTATGTTTCAGAGAAAGGATTTTCTTTTCAAATAATACAAAAGCATACTAATGATAACTTACCTATTTAATATATAAGTTATTGTAACTAAGCAAATATTTTTTATAAATGACAAGCTCAAAACCCAATATGATTAATAATATTAAATCAACTAGAGCTTTGTCATTTTATTCTAAACCCTATATATAATTCACACAATCCACTTATTATAAAGTAACTTCCTATTATATATGGAACTGAAATAAAACTTATAATAGGGTTTAATAGTATTAACAATCCAAGTAAAACAATAATGCCTCCATAAATTAAACTAAACTTATTATTATCCATATCATTTCTCAATGCATCTACAACAATATATATTCCTCTTACAACAGACCATGCACCATAAAAGCTTATTATTAAATTAATACTTTCGGTTGGCATGGCAATTAATCCTGCACCTAGAATTATATTTATTATACTAATTACTATGTTTCTTCTGTCTCTTATTAGATATAATATTCCTAAACTTACAAGAATCAATCCTGTTACATTTGTTAATACTACCAATGAATTTATAGGATTGAAAACAAAAAGTATACCTAACACAGCAAATAATATACCTTCAATAACAAATATCTTTTCTAATAATTTACCCATAATATTCCTCCAAAATTTCTAAATTACAAGTAAAAATTCATTATTAATTTTTATAAATTTTCCTATTTAATATTATCTCCAAACAATGTTCTTTATATGCATAAATTGCTTAAACATATTATTCCTAATAAATAGAAATATAAAAAATAGTATTAATGCTTAATCAATGTTTATAACATTTATCTTTATAGCATAAAACTATAGAGACCATTTTCTAAAAGTTTAGAAAATGGTCCCAAGTATAACTTATCTATTTCTTAAAATCCTGTACAATCAGTTAGAGATGCTCCAGTAATTACATTTCCACCATTAATTGATGTGCATCCATTCATAATTGCTTTTCCAAAAGTAACTTCATATCCCAAAGCTGATGGTTTACCTTTAAGAGGAAAATTAAAATTATATTCTCCATTATTTTCACCAGTACAATTTGTCATTTTAACCACACCATTCTGATTATTTCTATCAAATCCGCTTCCTGTATTTCCTATTGCAATACAATCAGTAAGTTCATGATTTAGTGGATCAAGATGTGCAGCTACTCCTGAAGTTTTATTATCTACTCCCCCTAATTTAAAACCATTGCCATCACCCTTAATTCCATCACAATTTCCGTTATTTATAGCCTTGCATCTTATAAAAGTAACAGCTCCATGTGCTGCATATAAATCATATCCATCATCAGAATTTCCTTCAGCAGTACATTCAATTAACTTATTTCCTTCTCCTGAATGTAGCTTAATTGCAAACCCATCTGCATTTTCACCAGTTTGATCTGCATTACTATATGAATAAACTTTTGTCAATGTATTATTAGCTGCACCATTAGATAGTTGAACTCCAGCGTCTTTATTTTTGTATACATTTACATTAGTAATATTGTTTTTTGATCCTTCAATATATATTCCATTATCAGCTGCACCATAAACATCTAAATTTTTAATTGAAGCTCCATCACTTTTTATCACAAATCCTTTTCCTGAACTTCCTGAAGTTGAAGAAAAATCAATTTTACTCTTCCCCTTTTCCCCTGTTATTGTAACTCCAGCTGGCACATTTACAGTTCCTGATTTTACAGTTCCAGTTATATTAACTATATCTCCTGACTTTGCTTTTGCTAATGCATCTTTTAAAGATGTTCCACTATTACTTACTTCTATGGTTGTTGCTGCATTAACAGGTATTTGATAAAAACTACTTCCTCCAACTGCAATTAAGCTTAAAGCTGCAATTAAACATAAATTTCTCACTTTTTTCATACAATTTACCTCTCCCTTTTCATTATTGTTATCGTTAACAATTTTATATATAATATTATGCATAATTTACATAACTTATTTTACACCCACATTTCTATTTTGTAAATATTTTCTTTATTTTTTATAAAATGTATTTTAAATTATAAATTAAGCTTACAACTATAAACAAATTCAAATTTTTAACATTTATATGATAAATGCAAAAATTTGAATTTATCTAATAATAAATTTTTAATTAATTAGAATCTTATAACAGTGCTATTTTTCCATTTTCCACTTTTATACCTTATAACTGAGACTGTAGAAGCAAATATCCAACCAAATGGAACAGCCCACCATATAGCCCCTTGACCAATAAATGATGCCAATCCATATGCAAATATAATTCTTGTAGATAAATTAGTTAATGTGCTTGCCAAAAACATTTTCATATCTCCACTTCCTCTAAGGACTCCATTAGTAATAACCATAAGTCCCATAAAGAAATAAAAGACCGATACAATTTTTAGGTATTGTGTTCCAATAGTAATTACTCCCTGGTTTGAAACTGAATCTACAAACATTCCTATTAATTGATGACCAGCTAAAAATAATAATGATGCTGCAAAAACACAAAAAATACCGATCATTATAAGAGCAGATTTATATCCTTTCTTTATTCTTTCAATCTTTCCAGCTCCTATATTTTGTCCTGTAAAAGTTGATACAGCATTACTCATATTAGACATTGGTAATATGGTCATTGAATCAATTTTAGTTGCAGCTGCATATCCTGCAATTACAACTGCACCATATGAATTAACAAGAGCTTGTACAAATAAATTTCCTATTGAAACTATTGATTGTTGAAGTATTGATGGAACTGCTATTTTTGATATTTTTTTTAAAATTCTTATATCAAATTTTTTAACAGTCGTATCTGTTTTAATCATCTTAATCTTTTTTAATAGAAAACTTAAAGATAATAAAGCTGAAATACCTTGAGATATCAATGTTGCAAAAGCAGTACCTCTTACCCCCATATTAAACTTAATCACAAACAATAAGTCTAATAAGATATTTAAAATTGCCGAACATAAAAGAAACATAAGTGGAGTTTTTGAATTTCCAAGAGCATTAAAACAAGATGTTACAATGTTATATATAAATAAAAATACTACTCCCATAAAGTAAATCTTCATATATGAACTAGAATCATAAAATATATTTTTTGGCGTATTCATTACAGATAAAATCCAGTCTGCAAAAATAATTCCAAGCACCATTAAAATACAACTAAATATTGATATAAATATAATTGAAGTAAATATTGATGTTTTAACTTTTTCTAACATCCTTCCTCCAAAATACTGTGATATTACAACTCCACATCCTATACCTGCTCCATTTGCAACTGTTATAAGTACAAATGTTATTGGGTATGATGCGCCAACCGCAGCAAGTGCATCTGCCCCTACAAAATTTCCTACAATCATAGAATCAACTATGTTATAAAGCTGTTGAAGTATATTTCCAAGTACCATTGGAATTGCAAAATAAAATAATATCTTTGACGGATTTCCTATTGTCATATCTTTGCTCATAGCATTCTTCCTTTTTACATTGTTTTCATTTTTCTATAAATTTTCATAAAATAAAAACATATATTATCATTAATAACCTATATGATAATATATGTTTTAAAATAAAGCTCAGATACAAACTTTTTAATAATTTCCAAAGCTATTGTTTTTATATTAATAAAAAATCGATACTAATTTTATATATTTTCTATTACTTTCAAAAAATCTTTATTGTAGTCTCTTATATGTCCACATATGTTCTTTTCATTTAGTTCAAGATACTTCTTATGCTTTATTGAAAACACCTTTAAAACTTTATATTGTTCATTAATCCAACTTTTATAATCATTAAATAATACTTTCACCATATCTTCAACTTCTTCACCAAGAACAAAATTTTCATTTTCAATGCTTAATACATATAATTCGCATATTTCATCATCCAAAATATTACCATGATTTTTATTTTCTAGTTTTGTACCAGCATAATTTAGTTGAGACTTCTCCACTCTTAATCCAATCTCTTCTTGAAGTTCCCTAATCATTGAACTTGAAGCTTGTTCTCCACTATCAATATGTCCTGCACATGCAATATCATAAAATCCAGGATAATTATCTTTATCAAATGACCTTTGCTGAAAATATATCCATTTTGAATTATCTATTTTATTTATAATATAGCATTGAACTACCTTATGTTTAAATCCATATTTATGTACATCAAACCTTGATTTAACTCCAATTTTATTGAAATTTTCATCATAAATATCAATCATTTCCTCCATATACCGATCTCCCCAACATTAAAAATACTTTTACTACTATTTTAACATGTTTTATAAAAAACATTTATTTATTATTCAATTTCTCCTTTTTTAAAATCGCTGAATATTAATTTATTTCCAATCAACGATATTAAAATACCTATGGATACAAATAAAATCCTTTCAATAGCTGTTAATAATGTTCCATTTGTAAGTGCAACTGATGCTACAGTTGAAACTGTCACACATACCATTGTATCACGGTAATCTTCAAAATAAGAGTTTAAATATCCTGCTATAAGAATTATCAATCCTCTTAATGGTGTTGATTTAATAAACATAAAAAGAATTAAAACAATTAATGCTCCTATAATAGTTCCTTGAATTCTCTTCTTTGATTTTATTCTGCAATTCTCTCCAAACAGTTCTGTTAATGAAAATATACTATACACCATCCATTTACCTTCTTGTATTCCATTAGGCAATAAAAATCTTCCATTTATAAAAGCTGTTATTGCAATAAGAAGACTCAATCTTAAAGCATAATAAGCTCTTATTTTATTAACCTTAAATTCTATTCCTAAAATTTTTACTTTCTCATAAGTGTCATCACTTTTGCTAAACTCAAGTATATCACTTTTTTCAACTTCTATTTTTTTATTTCTTCCATATATCAAATATTGAATTAACATAATTAAAAATGGTGCAAATGCTAATGCTCCAAATCGTTTTATTAAGTTTTCTCCATATACTGGATCATATAAAATAAATAAATATTGAAGACCAAAAGGTAATATTATAGTTTTTGTTAAATTTACACTAAAATAATATCCAATAAACCAAAGAACTGAAAAATCGATAATAACTCCCCAATATATATTTTGACTTGCAATAAATGCTCCCATGCCTATTATGATATTTATTAATAGTAATTTCATAAAGTTTTTTATAGGTGAAACTGTTAAATTTTCAGACATTAAAATTAATACAGCTATAACCGTTGTAATTCCTACGGGAGAATTTGCATCTCCAAATATATGTTTAAATAAGCTAATAAATAGCAAAATACATATAAATGTTAATGTTTTTGATATAATCTTTTTTTTCATACCTCTAATATATCTGAATAAATTCAGATATATTTACCTCCATCCTTATACAATATTTTTAAATTCCTTTGACATCATAATACTATTAGTATAAACATATCAAATTTTAAAATTTATTCTAATATCATGTTTTCTTAATTATTATTATCATTTTCCTATCTTTTATAATATTTTTTTTAAAACTTATTGACATTTACCTATATTTATCAATATAATTAATATAAATTCTATATATTTACAAGTATGATAAGGAGAAGTACATAAATTATTTAAGCAAAGAGAGAGAATGGATGGTGTAAATTCTCATGAGATATTTATGGAACTAGCCTTTGACTTTTAAAAGAAATCTTTATAGAGAGTAGACTTAAACGGATACCCACCGTTATAAGGGTATATATTAGTTCGATTTTATTGGTAGTATAAATTATTAACTTTCTAATAATCAGAATATACAATTTTTCAGAAAAGTACTTATTTATTGAACTTTTTGAAAAATATTTTTCAAGTTAATTTTTTATAGTAATACTTGCCTTAATGAACTAATATTATAAAGTGTGTATATTATTATACAAATTTAGGTGGTACCGCGATGAACCCTCTTCGTCCTATTGTTTTGGATGAAGAGTTTTTTAATATCTAAAATTAATACAATATAAACTTATTCAAGGAGTGATTTTTTTGAAATATAATGGGGCTGAAATAGTTATTAAACTATTGGAAAATCAAGGCGTTGAATATATATCGGGAATACCCGGGGGCTTTAATCTTCCAATTTACGATGCTTTATATAAGAGCAAAATTAAGCATATACTTGCACGTCATGAACAAGGTGCTGGATTTATAGCACAAGGAATTTCACGAACTACTAATACAGCTGGAGTATGTTTTGCAACCTCAGGGCCTGGTGCAACAAATCTTTTAACAGCCATTGCTGATGCAAAACTTGATTCTATACCTCTTGTTGCAATTACAGGACAAGTTCCTCTTTCTGCAATCGGTACAGATGCTTTCCAAGAAGTTGATGCTTATGGACTCACTATTCCTATTACAAAACATAATTTTCTTGTAAGAAATATACATGATCTTTTTACCATTATTCCAGAAGCTTTTAGAATTGCACTTGAGGGCAGACCTGGTCCTGTCCTTGTAGATATTCCCAAAAATATTCAAACACAGGTTATAGAATTGGAGACATTTCCTCATAGTGCATATTCTCAGTCTAATAGATCTGAAACTGAAAACTATGATGATACAATAAATAATGATCATATAAATAAATGTAATAAAAAAATTTTTAAACGTTCAACTCTTGAATGTATGGCTGAACTTATAAATAATTCTCACAGACCAATAATATATGCTGGAGGAGGAGTCATTCGTGCTAATGCTTCTGAAGAACTCTGTGAATTTGCTAAAAAGAACAGTATTCCAGTAACATTAAGTCTTATGGGACTTGGTGCATTTCCTAGTGATGATATTCTTAATCTAGGCATGCTAGGCATGCATGGTGCACCTTATACAAACTATCTTATGAATGAAGCTGATTTAATTCTTGCTTTTGGTATAAGATTTGATGATAGAGCTACAGGGAATATTCAAAAATTCTGCCCTAATGCTTCTATTATTCATGTTGATATTGACCCTTCTGAAATAAATAAAGTTAAAAATAGCAATCTTTCTATGGTAGCTGATATAAAAGAGTTTCTAAAAGAAATGATTCCTCTTATTAATAGTAAAACAAGATTATCTTGGATAAAAAGAGTTGGATGTTTTAAGGAAAAGTATCCTCTTCCATCTTATGAAAATCCTTTACATCCTGCAAATATTATTCCTTATATTGCATCAAAGGTTTCATCAGATACTATTATATCAACAGATGTTGGTGAACATCAAATGTGGACAGCACAAAGATATCCATTCAAAAAGCCAAAGACTCTTCTTACTTCTGGAGGTCTTGGAACAATGGGGTTTGGTCTTCCTGTTGCAATAGGTGCTTCACTTGTAAATACTGATAAAGCCATCCTTTGTTTTAGTGGTGATGGATCTATATTAATGAACATTCAAGAACTTGCAACATTGGCTGACTTTAACCTTAATGTGAAAGTAATAATTTTGACTAATCATCATTTAGGTCTTGTACGTCAACAGCAAAATCTTTTTTATAATGAACACTATATAGCTTCTCAGTTTATATCTAATCCTGATTTTGCGACTATTGCAAAAGGCTTTGGCATAAATTCATGTGATCTTGCCACTGAAAATGATCCACTAAAAAAACTTGATGAAATACTATCAAAAAGTGGTCCGTGGGTTATAAACATTCCTATAGAAGAATGTGAGAACGTGCTTCCAATGGTTGCACCTGGAAAATCTAATCTTGAAATGATAGGAAGTGGTGAATTAAATGATTAATACAAATTTTTATCTTATTGAGCTTCTTGTAAGAAATCATGCAGGTGTTATGAGTCACATTACAGGATTATTTGCAAGACGTGCATTTAATCTGGAAGGAATTTTATGTGCACAAGTTGGAGATGGAACTACAAGTAAAATGTTTCTTCTTGTAAAAAATGATTTTGTTCTTGATCAAATAATAAAGCAACTTGAAAAATTATATGATGTTCTTGAAGTTGCCATACATCAAGATTATGATGTATCTGTATTTAAAAATTTAGATAAAGTTCTTAAAATAAACTAAATTAAACTCTAGCTATTAAATATTTACCAATAGAGATAGCTAGAGTTTTTAAGATTTTATTTCAATAATCTTTAGAAATTATTGAAATATTCTATGATATAATATGACTAATATATTCTTTCAATATTGTGAGGTAAATTAAATGAGTTGTTTAGGTAATATTATATGGTTCATATTTGGAGGTTTTTTTAATGCTCTAGGATGGTTTGCTTGTGGAATTTTCTGGTGTATCACCATAATTGGGATACCTATAGGTATACAATGTTTTAAAATGGGCAAGCTTCAACTTGCACCTTTTGGAAAAGAGGTTATTGATTCAGAATCTTCTGGATTAACAAGCTTTGTTCTTAATATACTATGGATAATTTTCGGAGGGTTTGAATTGTGTATTGCTAATCTTTTAAGTGCATTATTGTTATGCATTACAATTGTAGGAATTCCATTTGCAGCTCAGTCTTTAAAAATGGCTAAGCTATCATTAATGCCTTTTGGAAAAGAAATTATTTAAATAGAAAACTATCTTGAAAATCCAAATTTTCAAGATAGTTCTTTTTTATTAATAAACTATAGTTTGCTTAATTTTTCATCTATAAGTTCCTTACAGACTTTTGGATTTGCCTTTCCTTGACTCTTTTTCATTACCTGACCCATCAAGAAGCCTGCTGACTGTGTCTTACCAGCCTTATAGTCTTCAACAGACTGAGGATTTGCAGCAATTACTTCATCAATTAACTTTTCAAGTTCATCAGTAGAACTTATCTGCATAAGTCCCTTTTCTTCTATAATTTTCATAGGATCTTTATTTTCATCAAATATTTCATCAAGAACTTCTCTTCCTATATTATTACTTATCTTTCCTTCATTAACAACTTTAAGAAGCTTTGCAAAATTTTCTGCATTTAAAGGCATTTGATCCGTATCTAATTTCTTTTCATTAAGAATTCTTAAAATATCTCCAAGAATCCAGTTTGCTCCCATTTTTGGTGTTATACCTTCTTTTACTACAGATTCAAAGAACCTTGAAAGAACAATATCTGAAATAAGTATTTCAACTTCTTTTTCACTAAGTTTATATTCATTTAAGAATCTTTCTCTCTTTTCATCTGGCATTTCAGGAAGGGATTTTCTAATCTCTTCAATCTGATTATCATAAATTATTATTGGTGGTAAATCTGGTTCCACAACATATCTATAATCATGAGCTTGTTCTTTAGAACGCATTGATATTGTTTTACCTTTTGCTGCATCCCATCTTCTTGTTTCTTGAACAATTTTATGTCCTTCATTAAAGCTTATTAACTCTCTTTGTCTTTTTTCTTCTTTTTTAAGGGCTTTTTCAAGTTCTCTAAAAGAGTTAATATTTTTAAGTTCAACTTTAGTTCCATATTCTTGACTTCCTACTGGTCTTAAAGAAATATTAGCATCACATCTTAATGACCCTTGTTCCATACGGCAGTCTGAAACTTCTGAATATTCAAGTATTGATTTTAATATTCTTAAAAATTCTACTGCTTCTCCAACACTTCTCATATCTGGTTCAGTAACTATTTCAGCTAAAGGTACACCAACTCTGTTATAATCTATTAATGATATTGGCTCACCTTCAACATGGACTAACTTACCTGCATCCTCTTCTATGTGAATTCTATTCAATCTTACTTTTACATGTTTTCCTTCATAATCATATTCAACAGTTCCTCCACTGCATATTGGAATATCAAACTGTGAAGTCTGGTAGTTCTTAGGAAGGTCTGGATAAAAATAGTTTTTTCTATCCATTTTATTGAACTTATTTATTTTACATCCAAGTGCTGTTCCTGCTTTTATTGCTAAATTTACAACTTCTTCATTTAAAACTGGAAGTGTTCCAGGAACCCCTGTACATATAGGACATGTATTTTCATTAGGTTTTGCTCCAAATTTTGTTGAACATGAGCAAAATATTTTTGTTTTAGATTTTAATTCGGCATGTATTTCAAGACCTATTACTGTTTCTAAGTTCATATTTTTATCCTCCTATAATTCTACCTTCAAAGACTGCTCTAAACTGTAAGCTGCCTTGAATATTTTTTCTTCACATAACATATCTCCCATTAATTGAATACCTATTGGAAGACCTTCTTTTGAAACTCCTCCTGGAATTGATATTGCTGGTATCCCTGCTAAATTCACATTTATTGTATATATATCAGCTAAGTACATTGCTAATGGATCAGAATTCTTTTCACCTAATTTAAATGGTAAAACAGGTGATACTGGTCCAAGTATTAAATCATATTTTTTAAATGTTTTTGATAAATCATGTTTTAGTTTTGTTCTAAATTTATCAGCTTTATTATAATAAGCATCATAGTAACCTGATGATAAAGCATAAGTTCCTATCATTATTCTTCTCTTAACTTCTTGGCCAAAGCCTTCTGTTCTACTCTTTTCCATAAGTTCATCAACACTATCAAATTTTTCAGGTCTATATCCATATCTTACACCATCATATCTTGAAAGATTAGTTGATGCTTCTGCTGAAGACATTATATAATAAGCTGCAAGCCCATCTTTCATTATAGGAAGTGAAAACATTTCTACTTCTGCACCATTTTCCTTTAAAATTTCAATGGATTTCTTTACAGCTTCTTTTATTTCTTCATCTAATCCTTCACCAAAAAATTCTTCAGGAACACCAATTTTCATTCCTTTAACTCCATCTTTAAGAGATTCAGTATAGTCTATATGTTTAAGTTCTCTTATGCTTGTTGAATCATAAAGATCTGTACCTGCAATTATATTTAACATATATGCACTATCTTCAACATTTTGTGAAAAAGGTCCTATTTGATCAAGTGATGATCCAAATGCCACAAGTCCAAATCTTGAAACAAGTCCATATGTTGGCTTAAGACCTACAACCCCACAAAATGATGCTGGCTGTCTTATTGATCCACCTGTATCAGATCCTAAAGAAACTGGACACATATCAGCTGCAACTACCGCTGCTGAACCACCTGAAGATCCCCCTGGTACTCTACTTAAATCTCTTGGGTTTGCTGTTTTCTTGAATGCTGAATTTTCTGTTGAAGATCCCATTGCAAATTCATCCATATTAGTTTTACCAATTATAACAGCATCTTCTTCAAGTAATTTCTTTACAACTGTTGCATTATAAGGTGGAACAAAATCTTCAAGCATTCTTGAAGCACATGTAGTTTTTACACCTTCTGTACAAATATTATCTTTAATTCCAATTGGAATACCTGCAAGTGCTCCAAGTTTTTCACCATTTGCTATTCTATTATCTATTTCTTTTGCTTTAGCCAAAGCTTCATCAGCCATAACAGTTAAAAATCCATTAACTTTTGGTTCTTTTTCTAAAAGATTTTTTAAGTAATAAGATACTAGCTCTTCACTTGTTAATTCACGACTTTTTATTTTACTTACCATTTCTTTTAATGTTAATTTCATTACATTTTCACCATCCTACTCAATAATCTTTGGTACTCTGATATAAGTATCCTGCTTATCTTTAACGTTCCTAAATAAATCGGTACATTCAAATTTCTTTACTTCATCTTTTCTAACGATTGGTTTTAATTCCTTCTTTTCATCTTCATTTATTTCTAAATCAAGTTCATTAAGATATTTAAAATTTTCTAATATTCCTTCAAATTCACCTGCAAATTTTTCTGCTTCTTCATCACTAAAATTTAATTTTGCAAGCTTTCCTATATATTTTACTTCATCAATAGTTACTTTCATAAATACACCATTTAGTTAGTTGACAGTTAACAGTTAACAGTTAACAGTTGATATTAAAATTTTCAACTCAAAGCTCATTTATCAATTGTTACTGTTGACCGTTCTTTAACTGATATATTACTAACCATCCTTTCTTTTTATATTATTTTTTAATTGATTTAACTTATATCCATTCATTGGGTAAGTTCGACTAGCCAAATATAAAATTTGGAGTGTCGCTTTGCTCCTTTTTATAAGGAAACCCGACTCACATTCGTTCCCTGGGTAAGTTCGACTAGCCAAATATAAAATTTGGAGTCTCACTTAAGGCATTAATCTCTTCATGTCTCTTGGGAATAATGATGCTTCTCTTATATTTCCTAGGTCTAACATTTGCATTGTTATTCTTTCAAGTCCAATTGCAAATCCTCCATGTGGTGGCATTCCATATTTAAATGTGTCAAGATAGAATGCAAAATCTTCAAGTTTTAATCCCCATCTTTCCATTTTTTCCTTTAACATTTCATAATCATGAATTCTTTGACCACCTGTTGTTATTTCTACGCCTTTATAAATTAAGTCAAAACTTTTTGTCATTTCATTGTTATCTTCACATTCCATAGCATACATTGGTCTCTTTGCTGTTGGATAATCTGTTAAAAATACAAAATCACAATCATAAGTTTCTTTTACATACTTATGGAATAAAGCTTCACCTTCATTATCAATATTACCAACTGGTGATTTTTTACCAAATTCTCTTAATAATATATCTTGTGCTTCTGCTAATGGAATTCTTGGAATTTCTAATTTTTCTGGAAGTTCAATATTAAATAACTTAAGCTCTTCTCCACATGTTTCTTTAACATGCTTGAACATATATCTTAAGAAATCTTCTTCAACATTCATTAAATCTTTTTCATCTTTAATAAATCCCATCTCTACATCAAGACTCACATACTCATTTAAATGCCTCCATGTGTTATGAAGTTCTGCTCTGTATGCATAACCTACTTCAAAAACTCTTTCGAATCCTGCTCCAACCATCATTTGTTTATAGAATTGAGGACTTTGTGCAAGGAATGCTCTTCTTCCAAAATAATCTACAGTAAACATTTCTGATCCACCCTCAGTACCTGAGTTTATTATTTTAGGAGTATGAATTTCTTCAAAATTATTGCTTTTAAAATAAGTTCTAAATGATTCTTCAATTTCATTTTGAATTTTAAAAATTGCCTTTTTCTTAGGAATTCTAAGACTTATTGTTCTATAATCTAACTGAGTTTCAAGTGATACTTTGTTTTTATATCCTTGAATTTCAAATGGAAGCTTGTCATAATAAACTTTTCCAGTTACATCAATACTACTTACTTCTATTTCAATTCCTTTTAGAGCTTTTTCATTTTCTCTAACAATTCCTCTAACTTCTACTGAATTTTCAAGTCTCAAGCCTTTAATTTGTTCCTTATTACATACAAGTTGAATTATTCCTGATTTGTCTCTTAGCATTATAAATGATACATGAGCTAAATCTCTTATTTTATGAACCCATCCTCTTAATAAAACTTCTTCCTCACCTTTAATTGCTAAATCTTTAATAAATGTTCTTTCCATATTTATCGCTCCTTTTTTTATAATATAATCTCTCTTATTTACATTTTTTAGTGTTTTAGTAATTTTTGTATTTTATTTACATCCGTTTTTGCAAAAAGTTCTCTATTAATGCATAAAGATTATAAAACAGAATAAAAAAATCTCGTCCCTATGCACTTTGCATAGGGACGAGATTATATATTTATATAACACGCGGTACCACCCAAATTTAACTTTTAAAAAGTTCGCCTCAACAGACACAGAGCTTAATTTATTAAACAATCTTTTATTTTATAAATTAAACTCTGCAAATATTCAAAATACCTTAAAAGTTGAATTTACGTAATAAAATGTTCTAACTTTCTCTATATCCTTCACATATAACGGTGTGACTCCGGTTAAGTCTACTAATTAATTTCAAGTAAAATTAATGTTCGGTTAACTGCTCCAAAGTGTTCTTTCAATTCAAGACTCATACAGATATTCCACCATCATCTGCTCTCTAAAAATCGTCAATAGAATTTACTTTTCTTCATCAATGCATCATCGCATCTTATTTCATTTTTTTGCTTTCATCATTTCGTTGATGTTGTATTCATTATATTTCAAATTTATTTACAAATCAATAGTTTTTTTGAAACTTTTTTAATTTATTTTCAATTTAATTGCTTTAATACTACATAATTACTTTTTACTACATTATTTTTATTATACTCAAAATTTGATGTAATCAGACTTTAAGGTTAATTTTAATATAATTTCATACCTCATAAAAACTTATATTTTAATGAATCAAGTGGATGCATTTCTATTCTATTGATATTACTTTCACAAGAATTCTCATCATATTTTTCAGATATTTCTTTACAATTATAATAATATACTCCAGAAAATAACAGCAATACTCCTATGCTTATTGTTAAAATTTTTCTTTTCATTTTAACCGCCCCTTTATTATTAATATATCATATTTAAACTTATTTTTATAGAATTTTATTTATTTTTATAACTTTTTATTATTATTTTATCAATAACAAAAGTGATATGATTAAAGATAATATTATTAATCATTTCAAAAACTTCGTCATTAAAATCTCAAAATATTCTCCATATATTTTAAATTTTTTATTAAAGCCATAATATTTTTAAAATACTATGGCTTTAATTATATGATATCTTGTTGGTACTATATTCCTCTTATTTAATATGCAATAAATCAACTTTAGTAAAAATCTTTAAAACTTAAAGGATATAGATTTAAAGTTCATTAAATAATAGAACTTTAAATCTATAAAACTCTTAAACTAAAAAACTTCTCTAATAAAAAGATTATTTAATTTATAAGTCTTCCTCATAGAATCTACGATAGTATTTTCTTTCTACATATCGTGTGAAGCCATAATCTATAATTACAGGTCGTCCCTTTATGATTCCCCAGCTGCTTGCTTTTTCGAAATCCCCTAATAGTAATTTGTATTTATTTTTAAGTCTCTGCATATGAGGTGATTCATAAAATTCATGCTTATTTCCTGCATTAAAGTAATTCCACACAAATCTTATATCTTTTATTTTTTTTGCTTTTCTCATTATAAGAAGACCATAATCACTTGATGCTTCTATTACCTTTGCAAAAATTCCTGAAGAATCATTAGCTGATATATAATATTCAGCACGATTTTGTTCTATTCCAGCTTTATTTTTAGCGACTTTAACAACATAGCCATTTTCTAAATCATAGACTTCCCTTGAAGATCCAGAACCAATATAAACATATCTTCCGTTTCTTAGTCCAAACATGATATCATTAAAATCTATAAACATATTTTTACCTGCTCATCGTTGATTTATTTTTATTCATTTGTTAATACTCTACATAGTATATATTATTCATTTGGTATAAAATCAGTTCACAGTTTAGTAATATTTATAATATAAATTTTCTATTATTCTTTAAAATAACAAAAAACATCCTAAACTAGAATAAATTCTAGTTAGAATGTTTTTTTAACTTAATATTTTTCTCTATATTAAATTTTACTTAGCAGTGATATAACCAGCAGCTGTTAAATATTCAGCAGATAAAACTCCACCGCCTGCTGCTCCTCTTAATGTGTTATGTGAAAGACCTACAAATTTATAGTCGAAAATTTTATCTTCTCTAAGTCTACCCATAGAGATTCCCATTCCATTTTCGTAATCTCTGTCTAAATGTGTTTGTGGTCTATTATCTTCTTCCATATATCTAATAAATTGTTTTGGTGCACTTGGAAGATTTAATACCATATCTGAAGCTTTATAGTTATTCCATGCATCTATTATTTGCTTTTCAGTTGGTTTATTCTTAAATTTAACAGAAATAGTTGCTAAATGACCATCTAAAACTGGCACTCTAATACATTGAGCTGAAATAACTGGAGTTTTTGCATCAACAATAATATCATTTTCAACAGTACCCCAGATTTTTAGTGGTTCTATTTCACTCTTCTCTTCTTCTCCTCCAATATATGGAATTACATTATCTAACATTTCAGGCCATTCATTAAATGTCTTCCCAGCACCTGAAATAGCTTGATAAGTTGATACTACAACTTCTTCAAGACCAAATTCTTTTAATGCATTTAATGCTGGAACATAACTTTGAATAGAACAGTTTGGCTTAACTGCTATAAATCCTCTTGTAGTTCCAAGTCTCTTTCTTTGACTTTCAATAACTTTTGCATGTTCTCCATTGATTTCTGGTATAATCATAGGAACATCATCAGTGTGTCTATTAGCTGAGTTATTTGAAACTACTGGTGTTTCACACTTAGCATATCTTTCTTCTAATTTCTTTGTTTCTTCTTTATTTAATGAAACTGCACAGAATACAAAATCAACTTTACTGCACACTTCTTCAACATTATCAGCGTCCATTATAACCATTTTCTTATACTTTTCTGGCATTGCTGTAGGCATTTTCCATCTATCACCAACTGCTTCTTCATAAGTAAGTCCACTTGATCTCTTACTAGCAGCAAGTGCTACAATATCAAACCATGGATGATTTTCTAAAAGACAAGCGAATCTTTGTCCAACCATTCCAGTAGCCCCAATAATACCAACTCTTAATTTCTTTTCCATTTTTAAAACCACCTTTAACTAATATCTTTTCTTTGTATTGTAGTAATAACATAAACTACTTACATACTGCAACTCTATATATAATATATTGAAATACTTACTATCATATTTATAATATTTCTAACTAAATATTAAATAAAATCAAACTAATATTTAAAGCAAATATTTTTGACATTATCTTTTAATTAATGAAATATAATTTACATGAAACCCCTCTTTCAAATATATAATCATTTTTATAAATTTGCAATATTATAATGATAATTGTTAACCCCAATAAGTAAGTTTTTGTTTTCCTGTCAAAATTATGATATCATAAATTTATACATTAGTAAAATTGATAATTTAAATTAAATCAATCAAATTTATTGATAGGAGTGATTTATTTGGACTTTAAACAGCTTAATGCGTTTTTAACAATAAGCAAACTACAGAGTTTTACTAAAGCAGCCGATGCTTTAGGTTATGCACAGTCCACAATTACAACTCAAATTAAGCTCCTTGAATGTGAACTGGATGTAAAATTATTTGAGCGTATAGGAAAAACTACAACACTTACACACGAAGGTAAAAAATTATTACCATATGCTAAACAAATCCTAAAACTATCTACTGATATAAAATCAACTGTTTCTAATGAAAACAAACCTACAGGAACACTTACTATTGGAGCTGCTGAATCTTTATGTGTTCTTAGATTACCTGAAATCCTTAAAGAATATAAGCACCTTTATCCTGATGTTGATGTATCATTAAAATTTGGAAGTTGTGCAGATTTCAGACATTATCTATCTGAAAACTTAATAGATGTTGCATTTTCTTTAGGTGTTAAGATAGACTCTGATGAATTTATTTCTGATGTTGAACTAAAAGAACCGATGCTCCTTTTAGCATATCCTGGTCATGACTTAATAAAGAAAAGAGAAATATTTCCAATAGATATTAAAGATGAATCACTTATTCTAACAGAAACTGGATGCAGTTATAGAGCTGCTTTTGAAAGAATACTTAAAGATAATGGTATAAAACCAAATATTACTCTGGAAACAGGTAGTGTGCAAGCAATAAAACAATTTACAATGAGTGGTCTTGGAATAACTTTTCTCCCAGAAATAGCTGTAAAAGATGAAGTTAAAGCTGGAAAACTAATCCCCTTAAACTGGGCAGGGCCTGATCTTAATATAATATCTCAGGTCATATATCACAAAGATAAATGGATTTCACCAGCTTTAAAAGAATTCATTTCACTTTCACATAGATTTTTAAAACAGAATTTATAACAGCACTTAAATCTCCCAAAACTATTTACTAATAAAATTACCATAAAATGCTACAGTTGCATTCTATGGTAATTACATTTTCCTATATTAATTAAAACTAATATACCTTTTAATTATCCTTTATTTTTTGAAATACAAGTTTTCCATTATCATCTAGTGCAATAAAGTCATCTTTTACATCAATAAACTTACCTGTATATGGATATTCTTTTCCCGTAGTTATATTTTTAATTTTTTCTTCTAAAATATTATTCACCATAATTTCACTCTTTGAATTAAAAAATATATCACTTGAATTTGCTGGTGAATCAAGTTTAATAGAATTCCACTTTGATGTACTCTCATCAATTTTTCCATACACTATACCACAAATTTTATCTCCACTAACTTCTCCAATGTAAATAACATCATTTCTATCTATTCCTATAAGCCTCAATTTATTATTAGTATTGAATTTTAATTTTGTATTAGGACTTGTTGCATAAATACTACTATTTACAACATCGTCATAAATTAATCTATCTTTATGAGGTATTACTTTCATGTTTTCCATACCAGCTCCCTTAAGCGGAACATCAAACTTGTCATTATTTATATCTATTCTATAGCATCTGTCATATCCTTCATTATTTGATACATAAACATAGTACACACTTGTAAATACTGATTCAGTAACGTTTTTTATCTTCATTCCACTTTTAAAATCACATATTTCAGTTACTAATGTTGTGGCTGAATTTTTAGGATTATATGTTACAAGCTGTATTTTATCCTTTCCCTTTTTATTAACCTTTTCTAAAATTACAATCATATCTCTCTCATATAACCATTCATAATACATGACTTCTCCTTTGTTTTCCGTCTCAATACTTTTATCCTTTCCACTTTTTGTTTCGATCATGTTAAGTTTATCACCCTTAGAATAAGACATATACTTACCGTTATAGGATACTTTTATTTCATCTGCATCTTTTGGTATTTTTATGTTGATCTTATCTTCATATGGTTTATCTAACTCTATTTTTTTACTTTCAAATGCTGATGACTGTTTAAATATAACTCTATCTAATATAAATAGTGCACCAACTTGAATAATTAATGATAATATTGCCCATGCAACAAACCTTTTAATATACTTCATCTAACTGCCTCTTCCTCTACATTTAAAATATACATTTATTTCCATATATTATACAACAAATTCACATAATTTTCTCTAGTAAAATTATAAACATCCATATTAATTCTTAAAACTTCAATTTTCCTAGCCTTTAAAACAGTTGTTTTTCCTCATAATCAAAGATTACATATTTTTTATTATTTAGGCGCTTGATTTAATAATACACATTTTTAATATTTCAAAGTTATATACATATTTGACTGCATTACAATTTCATAATAAATAAAAAAGAATTGAAAAATGAGAAAATATCATCATTTGTCAATTCTAAAAAAGATTACTTTAACTAGCTTTTGCCATAATAGTTAATCCATTAACAACAAGATTTTTATATAATTTTAAAATATAAAATGGATTAATTGTCCTGTTTATAAAGCATCCTTTTATCGTAACTATAATGGTCAATACTGCAAGATATAAAGCATAAAATTTTCCTACAAGTAATATTGAATTTTTTATATAAACATTAATAGAAGGCACAGCCCATCCTAATGCATATGTAACAACTACTATAATTATAATTCCTATTATCATTACTGGCAGCATACCTTTTATGTCTGAATTACTAGGTGCAATACAGCTTATTAATATTAAAAACATTACAAAATTAAAATATATATTATCACTTTTAGAGCATATAACTGTAAAAATTATAATATTAAACACTGCTGGGGCTATTGAAACAACAAAACCTCCAATAATTCCTCTTAAATTTGATGGAGCCATAAACTTAACATGTTTAAAAATATTAATGTTAGTAATTCTAAAACCAAATATTAGTGCTGCCACTGCATGAGCCGCTTCATGTGCTGGTGCTCCAATCATTGAGAATATCTTATAAACACTCCTACTTATCATCTTAAGAGCTCCCCATGAATAACATTGTATGTATCTTAATACATAAATATAAATTAAAAAATAACTTATTATAACAACTACATTTTTAAGTGCAAGATTTTCCATAATCTATCCCTCCTTATATTTATAACAAAAACACTCTTTCAATATATCTAAAGTTGTAAATCCCATATCACCCTAATATATTAATAATTGGCATCTACTTTTTATTTTTTTAATTATATACATTAATTACAGAATGCTTGTCATACTTTTTCTAAAGACTACAATAACACAAATTTATAATAACTGCTAACTTATTATACTAGGTATAAATTTTATTTTACAAAAATGCCCACTGTCACAAATGACAATGGGCATTGATTTTATTATCCTATATTTCAATAAAGTTAAAATTCAACAACATCTGGAATTACTCCTGCATTTCTTAATTCCTTTACTGCTTCTTCATAATTCTTTTCTTCAGGAGCTACTTTTACTGCTTCTTCATAGCAGTATAAAGCTTTTCTTTCATCATCAAAATGATAATAGCATGCTGCAAGCTTATTAAGAAGTACATGATTTACTCTATTTAATCTTAATGAATTCTTATAATATTTAACAGCCAGTTTATAGTTTATCTTAAGTTTATCTGTAGAGTCAAATTCTAAAACATCTTCTCTTGATAAATATATATTTCCCATGCATTCATAAACTAAAGCCATTAATTGTGCATTATTACTTTCCTCTTCTTCTGTTATGTTTTCTATAATCTTATTGAAAATATCAAGTGCTTTTTCACTATCTTTAAGTTCAGCAAAGCAAAAACCAATATTAGCTAAGCTTGCTAAGTCATGTTTTCTACTATTGCAATATTTAAAAGCTTTTATAGCATCTTCATATTGACCTGTAAACCTAAAGCCTAATCCCTGTAAAAACACTGAATATAAATTTTTCTTGTCAAATTTAAAAGAATTAACTGCAAAATAGAGTCCTTTTTCATAATTTCCTTTATCTATTTCACTTTTTGCAATTCTGCTCAATAGTAATGACATATCTTTTTCTGTATTTATCTGTCCACCTTGAATTTTTATCTTATGCTCATTTAAAAATAAATCAATCTTCTTTTGAATTTCATTATTTTCCATTAATCACACCTACTTCTTTATAGTTTAAATTACTTAATTATACCATATTAAATTATTATGTACTATTTAAACCACTATTATTTTAACATGATCATATAAAATATATTTTTATGATATTTCCTTAATATAAAAAACAACCATCACATAGAAATGCAATGGTTATTAATAAAGTCAAATAGTCAAAATTAAATTTTTAATAAATTTCATAGACTTTTATATAAAGTTATATCTAAATCACTCAATAAATATATTAGAACTATTTTCTTTTGATTTTAATTCCTTAGGTAAAATCACTTTAAGTTCCCCATTTTCAAATTTTGCTCGAATCTTATCTTGCTTTACATTATCAAAATAAAATGATCTTGAAAACTGCCCATAACTTCTTTCTTTTCTTATATAACTATCTTTACTATCATCATGTACCTCTTCTCTCTTAGCAGTTATTATTAAGTTATTGTTCTTAAAGTCAAGATTTATGTCATTTTTATTAACTCCTGGAAGCTCTGCACACACAAGATATTCATTTTCAGTTTCTCTAACATCTGCATTGAATTTGCTCATATCAATGCCTATTCCCATTGGTGATAAAAAGTCATCATTAAAGAAATCGTTAAAGAAATCACTTAAAGCTCCTCCTTTATCAGTTGCATTATTTGTTCTAATTGGTATTAATCCAAACATATAAACGACCTCCTTTAATTATTATTTTTTATTATAATTTGAATTAATTTAAATTAGCATACTGATTCTAAATTTCAAGTTATCATATAGCGTATATTCCAATTACACACTATAGTGCTATTCAATTTAAAATCTACTCTTTTCTTTTGTACAACTATATTATATTTTAAAGGTCAAAGAAAGTCAAAGTTAAAATACTATTTACTATATTATTTTAACTGTATAATTTATTAAATATTGAAACTTGCCTTAAAGTTACAAGCTTTTTCTCTGTTTTTCTTCTATTTACTCCTGTTTTTATATTATACATATTAATATCTAACATTTTTTAACTTAAAATATATTGACAATAAAGGTAAAAAGTTTCAAAATATAATTATCAATATTTTATAAAAAGGGGGCTGAACTATGGAAATTAATTTTAGCAAAGTTCATGAAGAAAAAGAAATGTATGCTGTATTAAAAGCAAGTGTTATTAACGGAAAAGAAATCGAATCTCAATTGCTTGGAATTTATGAAAGTGAAGATGATGTAAAAAAAGCAAAGAAAAAATTAAGTGTTGATGGACACAAAACTGTAGTTAAAGTTAAAGTACACATTGATCCAATTGAGTATTTAGGGGATATAGACAATATAAAATAATTTTTACCGTTAATTGTTCACGTGTGCATAATTAATACTTCTATACTATATAAAATTTATCCAAACATCAAAATTTTTATATTAACCAAAAGGGTAATTTTATAGTAACAAAGAAACATGCTCTTATTAAAATTTTTTTTAATAAGAGCATTAAATTTATTCTATATATTGTATATTGTTTTTTTTACACCATTCAATAGCAATTTCTCTTTCTGAATATTCTCTATAATCATACCATTCATTAATTAATCCTTTATTTCTAATAATATTTTTCACTTCATGCAACATCTTTCCTTCATCATTAAATTCTTCTAATTTAGGTAACTCAATATCGCTAAATGAACTACAAAAATTTATCATTATTTTTAGTTCATTTAATTCTTCTTTATCTGGAAGTTTAATATAGTTCTCTGGATTCTTCTTTAAATCATATAGTCCCTCTATGAGTTCCTTTTCCCATTCTTCCATAGAATCAACTCTATCTATATCCTCTGCAAAATATGAAGCTGTCTCCATATCTTCTTTATATATAATTACACCTGTATCTTTATTATAATAATGACTAAGCATATCATTTTCAAATTCTATTGCTTCTATTAAATCACTTAAGTTAACTTGCATATTTTTACCTTACCTATCTCATATATTTTTATATATTATATCATAAATTTATAAGTATTAAATTCTAATTAGTTTCTCATATTGATTCTCATATAAAAAAAATATTATTCCAATAAAATAAAAAAATTATATACAATTCACATATAAAAGCAACTGTCAATAATTATACTGACAGTTGCTTAACTTTTAACGTTTAACTAATTAAACAATTCTCCCTGTGAATTTATTTTATATCCATCTATAATACTATCAATAATCATTTTTCCACTCTCATCAAGATAATACCAGTTATCATTGCTGTTAATCCATCCAGTCTTCATACTTCCATCATCATTTAAATAGTACCATAAGCTACCATCCTTTACCCAACCTGTTCTCATATCCCCTGCTTCACCTAAGTAATACCACTTATCATTTTTATTCAACCAACCCGTCTTCATTTCTCCTGATTCATTTAAATAATACCACTTTTCATCTTCTTTGAACCAGCCAGTATTCATATTACCAGTCTTATTTAAATAATACCATTTATTATTATCATTAAGCCAGCCTGTTCGCATATCTCCTTCGTTATTTAAGTAGTACCACGAATCATTATCCTTTATCCATCCTTTAATTACTTCACCAGCTTCTCCAGTTCTATACCATTTTCCATCAATTTCAACCCAAGCATTAACTTTCTTTTCTCCATTGATCCATATTTCTTTGTTTCCATTTTCATTTATTACTATTTTTCCTTCTGATTCTGTTATATTATTTGATAGTGTATTAGAGCTATCTACACTATTATCTTGAATAGTGCTACTATCTCTATTTCCTGATGAGCTTCCACCAGATGAAGAACTGCTCTTTTTCTTTAACGATAGTTCTATACTAGAAATTTCACCAGATTTAATTTTAAATTTATCATTTGCAGATATATAACCAGTTCTAGTTACAACTATAGTTCCATCATCAGTTTCTTTTAGATTGTTTATAAAGAATCTTCCATATTTATCACTCGTTCTTTTATAAATATCGCCATTTATACTAACAGTTACTTCTGCATTATCAATTATATTTCCTTTTGAATCTGTTATAATTCCAGAAATCATACCATAATTTGTACCTTCAGTGTTATCTTTATATGAGTTAAGTGATTTTAAGGCCTTACCATTAAAATCAAACAAAGTAGTGTTACTAACTACGTTTTCATCAACAATATCTTCGCTACCATCATCTGCAGCACCTTTTGTTATTGCCCATCCTATCCCTTCATGATTTATCATTATAGGATCCCAATATAAGTCTCCAACAATACAATTGTCATCAGCATTTCTCATTCCATTAAAAAGCTCATCCATAAATTCTTTCTGTCCCTGTGGTGTTGAAGCATGGCTTTCATTTCCATTATCAACAAGCTGACCTGGCTTACTGCCATCTGGAACTGTAGGATTCCAGTTATATCCTGTTTCCATAAATATTATTTTCTTTCCATATTTAGCATATAAATCATTACACCATGGTATTATCTGTTCTACTGAATTTCTTGTCCAATATGGATAATATGATGGTCCAATAATATCATAATCTACATTATACTCTTCACATCCATCTAACAGTTTATAATATCTGTTATTATCACCTGCTTCATCCAAATGAAGAATTATTTTTGTAGTATCGCTTACATCTCTTACTGCTTTTGCTCCTGCATTAAGAAATTTCGCTAACGTTTCCATATTATCTACTTTACCAAAAGGATATAAAAGACCTCCTTGCATTTCATTTCCAAGTGAAATATACTCTGGAAGTGTTCCTTGATCTTTTAAAGACTTCATCACATCATATGTGAAATCATATACAAATCCTTCAAGTTTTGAAACAGCCTCTTCCTCATCTAATCCTTTTATTGCTTCCTCCCATTCTACTGGTATATCATGCACAAGACCATTTGTCCACCAGTCACTATAATGAAGAGTCAGTTCTATCTGCATATTCACATCTTTTGCTCTTTTAGCTAACTTTAACATATCCTCTTTATTCTGATATCCATCTGGAAGGTAGAATTCACTTCCATCTTCATATTTATGACTGCTATCTCTTCCTGTTTTATTGTATATTCTTAACCTAGCAAAATTAAATCCGTTCTCAGCAAGTATATGAAATGGATCTCTAGGATTTCCGTCTTGATCATAAAATACAGCTCCAGTACTTTCAACATAATTTAATTCTGTAAGATCTCCACCTTTAAGCATTGTATATCCTTCATTAACCTTATATAACTTCACATTATCTATTATTGACCAGCTATAATTTGAAGACTTTGAGTAAAATCCTATAGTAGCTTGTCCGTCTAACACTTCAAAATCTACTACAACTTTTCTGTAATTGTTATCTACTGGCACACTTGTCCTTGCTTCACTCTTTCCTGTATCTTTAACATATCCATATATATTCTGCTGACCACCGTTGCTCTTTGCATAAAACTCCAATTTATAGTGACCATTTTCAAGCCCAGTAATAGTCTGTTCAACTTTTCCTTCATAGGATTTACTATCTTCAAATTTTAAATATGAACTATCATTATAACCACTTCCTTTAAGTGCTTGAACGGAATCCTTATTGCCAATAACATTCCATCCTTTTAGTCCATCTTCAAAAGTAAAGTTTTCAATAACATCTAAACTTTTTCTTTTGTCTTCGCTTTTTTTACTTATTGTAATTTCATCAAAATTAGCCCATTCTTCCATTCCCCCTTTAGCATAAAAACCTATAGTCATCTGTCCATTTGTTACTTCTACCTCTAAAAGCGTAATTCTAAAATTATGAGCATCCGTGATGTTTTCTCTCACTATTTTTTCCTTATTATCTTTATCAAACCCTTTTGCATAGAAATACAGTTCTTTCTGTTCTCCACTAGACTGTGCATATGCCTTAACAGTATAGGTTCCATTTTCCAATCCTGTTATAGTCTGATGTGTATCTGTTTCATACTCTCCATCTCCATCATACCACCCATAATTAAGACACCCTTTTGTATTTGAATTACCCCAATCACCATTCCATTTTACAATGCTTGATGTCCCTGTAGTCTCCCACCCATCAAGGTTATATTCAAAATCAGGATTTATAATTTTCCCAGTATTATCAATTACTTCTGCTTTATTTATTTCAACATTATCAAAATTAGCCCATGATAAGCCAGATGCTCCTTTTCCATAGAATCCTATTGTTAGATTATTTGATTTTGCTTGAAATTGAAGTGTTACTTTTGTCATATTTCCTGATGGGCTTATTTCTTTCTTTGTTACTAATTCTCCATCTTTCACATATGCATATAGTTCATTAAACTCTCCACTATTCACATAAAAACTTAATTCGTATGAACCTTTTTCAAGTCCCACTAATGTTTGATATGTATCTATATTAAACATTGTTGGTTTTTGATCATTGTCCAGTTTTTGATCCATCCAGTAATTTAATCCATATTCATACTCATCATCAATCCACTTAACATTGGCAGAACTTGTTTCTCCATTTATAGTCCAATTATTAATTCCATCAGTAAAATCTCCATTTAAAACATAATTATCCGTACTATCTTCATTAGCTATAACTTGACTTTCAGTCGTGACCTTAGTTTGCATATAATTTGAAATATCTTCTTTGTTTTTTGAGTTTAGTAATACATTATTTTCATCACTGTTATAAAAAGTACCCTTTTTATTCTCAGAAGGCTCGTCTTCATTATTATCGATAAAATAATTTTCATTTATGACTTTTTCAGTTTGCTCTTGTGAATTATTTATAGAATCATCATCTACTATTGCTTGAACTCCATTCGATGCAATAAGATACATTAACAATGTCAATATAGACGTATTTTTTGTAATATTTTTTTTCATTTTTTACACCAGACCTTTCATTTAATAATGTGATATCACGCCAATGTAAGCGTTTAAATTATTTTATCACCATTTTTCTGAAATTTCTTAGTATTTATTTTGTGTATTTTATAACTCTTTTAAGGTTATATGGTAATAATCTGTAATATTTAAATATTTTATAAAAAGTCACAAATATTTATTTTATAAATATTTTAAAAAAACTGCTTAAGAATTGTGATATCTCACATAAGTTCTTAAGCAGTTGTTTTTTATAATTCTTCTACTATATATGAAATTTTTTGTGCTGAATAAATAGATTTATTCCCATTGAAAATATATGCAAGAGAACATGCTACAAAAAATAACGGTACATATTCAAAACCAAAGACCTCTGCACCTATAAATATTGGTGCAATAAAAGTATTTGTTGCACCTCCAAACACACATGCATATCCTAAAGCTGCTACAAGTTCTATTGGTAGCCCCATAAGATTACCTAAAAATACTCCAAGACTTGCTCCTATTGAAAATAACGGAGTAACTTCACCACCTTGAAATCCTGCAGCAAGAGTTACTATTGTGAATATAAATTTTAATATCCAATCATAATTATATATAGAACTTCCATTAAAACTACTTGAGATAAGATTAGTTCCAAGCCCTGAATATCTTCCTGTATGCATTACTATCAATAGAATACTTAAAATTATACCTATAACAAATATCTTCAAGATTGGATTCTTTATTAAATCTCCAAGAATTTTTTTCATCTTTCCAAGAATATGGGCAAATAATCCTCCAACCACACCAAAAATAATCCCAATTAAAGCTAATTTAATAATGAAATTTAGATCTATTGTAATATTAGTTTTTAAAGCAAATGTAAATTTTTCTAATCCTAGTAAATGAGATGTTGTACTTGCTGAAAATGCACCGATTAGTGCTGTAAATAATGCACTATATTCAAGTGTTCCTGCCACCAAAACTTCTAATGCAAAAAATACAGCTGCAATAGGTGTTTGAAATAATCCAGCAAAACCTGCCGCCATTCCGGTTATTAAAAATATCCTTCCACTATTTTCAATATCTATCTTTCTTCCAATATTATGTGCTACTGTTGCACCAATTTGAACTGCCACACCTTCTCTTCCTGCACTACCACCAAATAAATGTGTTATCCATGTACTTAATATTGTCAATGGAATAAGTCTTTTTGGTATCACCGCATCTTCTTTATCAGCACTTTCGAATACAAGAGTCATGCCTTTTATACTATTCTTTCCGATTTTATTATAAATATAAACAATTGCTACTCCTGCTATTGATAAAAATGGAATTAATTTCAATGGATTTTCATTTCTAAAATCTGTTATAAAAATCAATACTTTACCAAAAAACGTATCTATTATACCTACAATTATTCCTATGAAAACTGATATTATTCCCATAAAGATGATATCCTTATACTGATTATAAATTTTTTTAAACATACGTATTATCCCTCTTCTCTATTTGTATTTCTAAAGTTATTTTATATATTTTGAGTCATTATTATTTAGTATTTACAAATGTACACAAAAAAGCTGATAAATTCTGCGGAAAATAAACCACAGAAGTCATCAGCGTTAATAGCACTTTAGATTATATCATGGGAGACTTCATTCCCTGAATAAAAGCTTATCTTATTTTTTAATATCTGTCAACAATTATACTACTATTTTTTCTTAATTATTATAAAATTCAATAAGCTGTTTAATATAAGGCTTTTGAATATCATCATTTTCTAGATATATTTCATGCTTTGCATTATCCATTTTTACAAGTTCACAATTCTGTGCATATTCTGCAAATTTATTCTGACCACCAGGTCTTACATATGCATCATCTCCAGCTTGAAATAATAAAATTGGAATTGTAACTTTAGACGCATTTTCTTTCTTTGTTATTTCCTTAGTAACCTTAAATGCCTCATCAGTCCACTTATATGATGCTTCACCTCTTTGAATTTCCTCATTTTCATTTATCAATTCATTAATATATGTCCATCTATTTTCTGAACTTGTCCCAACTGAATTAAAGGAATAACAAGGCGAAAAAGGTTTTTTCCCTATAACGTATTTTCCATCTTGTCCAAAAGCTACAGCTGCTTTAACTACAACTTTTGCAATAAAATCAGGTATATTTCCAGTGTCAACTTCCATCATAGGAGCATTTAAGACTGCCTTACTGAAATACTGTGGATAAACTTCTAAAAATCTGCTTCCAATAGCACCACCCATTGAATGTGCATAAAGATATAATTCCATTCCATTGCTATTTGGAACAACAACTTCATCCATAAAAGTTTTAAAATCTTCTATATAATCTGAAAATGAATTTACATATATCTGAGATTTATCTGCAACACCAAGACTTCCCGATCTTCCATGACCTCTATGTTCTATTCCGAATACATTATATCCAGACTTCAAAAAATAATATATCATTTCATGATATTTTTCTAAAGATTCCGTATATCCATGAGAAATAACAATATTTCCTTTTGCATCATCTGCATTATATAATTCGTAATATAGCTTAGCATTGTCAATTCCATCAATATATCCACTTTTCATTCTATTTTCTATATATGGCATAACAATATTATTCATATTTTCTTTATAATTATCTTCTGAAATATAGAAACTATCTAAATTTATTCCACTATCAGGATCTCTTTTAATTTCTGTATCTGAAATTTCATTTAAACTTTCTTTAATTCCATTATCAGAATTATCTTCACTACGTTTAGTATCAGTACCATATACTGTCTTATGGAATCCAATACTACTACAGAAAATTGTTCCTGCTGCCAAAATACATATACCAAATTTCAAAAAATTATTTTTCATACAATGATCTCCTTAACTGCTACTTAATGAACTTTTTATTATTTTAATTATTATCCATATAAAAAGTTCATCAAATCCTTATCTTTGGATAAATATGAAAACTCATATTTATAATCTATTCTTCCAATAAAGAAATTACCCATTTTCCACATGCAGTGCATTTGTGTATTGTTATAACAAATAAATCAAAGTTCTTTCCATCAGCTAAACTTCCCATAGCATCACGTTCTTCCTTTGTAATAAACTCATCATTTTCATCAATATAACCTATAATTTCAACTAATAAGTTCTTCTTTGTTTTATCACAACATCCATTATCTCCAGCTACTTCTATCATTTCATATGATAGTGATGGACTTAATTCCTGTATTATTTCAATTATATCTTCAAAATCCTTTATATCTTCTAAAAAATCTTCTTCATAAAATATTAAATCTTTAACTTGAAATACTTTTTTCATATGCTTCTCCAATCGTATACTTTTTAAATTTATAGTCTATTGTATAGTATACTATAAGTCTAATTTTAATTAAAGCAATAAAAACTTATCTTTAAAATATATGTTATAAAGATATATAATCTTTATAACAAAAAACAAGATTGCCTTATAAGACAACCTTGTTTTTATATTTTTAGTAAGTAATTTAAGTTAAATAATCTACTTTAATGTTATTGTTTTTTCATAAAAATAACTACTGATTTAAATAAATCTCCATCAATTTCTACTTTAAAAATTCCTCCCTGTGCTTCAACAAAACTCTTTACTATTGCAAGCCCAAGACCAGAACCTTCAGTATTCCTTGATTTATCTCCCCTTTGAAATCTCTCTATTATTTCATCAGACTTATAATCAATCTCTACAGCAGACATGTTTTTTATATTTATTGTTACATCCTGTTCATTTTCAGTTATATCAACATAAACCCTAGACCCTTCCATTGAATACTTAGCTACATTATTTAATAAGTTTTCAAATATTCTAAAAGTTTTTTGACTATCAAGATTTAAAAATATTTTATTATCTGGAAAATTGTTCTTAACCACTACTTTTGCATTATCAAGCTTATCAGAAAGTTCAATTTCTATTTGTCTTATAAGCTCTATAATATCTACATTCACAGGATTCAACTTAATGTTTCCGCTTGTTGCTTTGCTTACTTCAAATAAATCTTCAATTAAAAATTTTAACCTTTGAGACTTGTTATCTATGGTATCAATGTATGATTTTCTTTCCTCATCAGTAATATTATCATTTTTCAAAAGATCTATATAAGTTATTATAGATGTTAAGGGTGTTTTCAAATCATGTGATACATTAGAAATAAGTTCTGTTTTCATCTTTTGGCTTTTAACTTCTTCATCCACAGCTTTTTTAAATCCAATTTGAATTTTTTTAAGTTCATCTTTAAAAGGATTGAACAATCCTAAATCTTCACTTATTTCAGTTTCTAGATTGCCCTCTGCTATTTTATTAGTAGCATTTAATAAATTACTGTAATCATTTCTTATCTTATCATAATATTTTCTTATTAATACAAATAGTATTATGTTATAAACAATTGCAGCGAATATTCCAAAGAACCATATTATACTTATAGCTGAAAGTATAGCAAAATTAATTAGAAGAACTTTAATTATTACTTTATTAGATTTGTCACTTAAATCTATATGATTAAGATAATCTAATCCATCTTCAGCTTTTCTTATAATATATCTAATTCCTCTTATTACTATTACTTTTTCCTTGAAATACTTTTTAAAGCCATATTGGAATATGTTTTTAAGATATGTTACTCCACTTATGATAAAGTATATTATAACAGACCATAATACCACATTAGATAGATATATTAATATATCGTTAAATTCACCATTAATACCTAAGAATCTAAGTATTTCGTTACTTTCACCAGTTAAAGTAACTGTTATCATTCCAATGGCAGACATAATTAAAATACTTGAGAATATTCCATAAAATATGCACGCTACTTCAAAAGGCATTTTTAACAGACTCTTAAAACCTACAATTTTTCTTTCAAATTTATAAGGTATTATAAGACCTAAAAATAAAGTTATACATCCAACAATAAGACCAAAAATCATAATAGCATTATGGCTTATATATCTATCATTCATATTTTCTACTATATCTGATATTTTATCATCATATTTCAATTCTTTAGGTATACCATAAACTATTGTAGTATCTTTCATAGTATTATAGGTTACTTTAACTCCATCATAAGAATGTGAGTATTGAGAATTTATATTATTACTAAATATATTTCTAATATAGCTGAAATCTGTTCCATAGTAATCTTTAATTTGAGCATATCCATTACTGTCATAGTTTATTACCACATAAAATCCATATAAATCTTTTAAGCTTTCATAACTTCCTGAATTCTGAGATAAAACTTCTCCAATGTTTTCTAATCCCTTATTTATTATTACATTTCCATCTTTATCCATAGCTGCATACTCTAAATTTTTCAAATCATAGTCTAACTTTGTTTGTAAATTATATAGCTGAGATTGAAGAGGATTTAATACTGCTTCCTCATAAATTGTTCTTTTATCATAACCAGAATTTGAGTCAACTTCATAGTTTTCATGTGTAGCATAATTGTCACTATATGATTTAATATATATTTCTTCTAAACTCTTTTCTGATCCACTTTGCTTTTCAACTATGTCTTTATAAAGAAGAAAATTACAGCTATCTATATCCGATAATAAATTATAGTCTTCATATGGTGTTCTCTTTTCATTATTTGAAATTATCTTTATTTTAGGATAGAAAAATATTATTCCAAAAGACATTATTAATATTGAAATAAATGCAATCACATTAATGATAAATTTGTTATCTTTTTTTATTCTTTTATTATTATTTGCTAAGTTCTCATTATCTCTTTCTATATTTTCAGTTATCTCTTCAGTTAATTCATTATTATCTTTATTTAATTTATTAAATCTTTTCAATTTTATATCCAACTCCCCACACTACTTTTAAATATTTAGGATTCTTACTATCAATTTCTATTTTTTCTCTTATATTTCTTACATGAACCATTATAGTTTCAGTACTTATAGCATCCTCTTTCCATACTCTCTCATATATTTCTTCTGCTGAAAAAACTCTTCCTGGATTTTTCATGAGTAAATGAAGTATGTTAAATTCCTTAGGGGTCATTTTTACTATATCACCATCTACAGTTACTTCCTTTGTATCTGTATTTAGTTCAATACCTCCAACTACAAATAGATTTGTTTTCTTTTCATTATTCTTAAGTACTTTTAAATACTTTGCATATCTTCTAAGCTGTGAATTAACTCTAGCAATAAGTTCCATAGGATTAAAAGGTTTCGTAACATAATCATCTGCACCTATATTAAGTCCCATAATTTTATCCATTTCTTCTGACTTTGCAGAAAGCATTATAACGGGAAAATCATGTTGTTCCCTAAGCTTCATAACCATTGTAATTCCATCCATTTTAGGCATCATAATGTCTACTATTGCAAGATGTATTTTTTCCTTTTCTATAATCTCTAATCCTTCAATACCATTGTAAGCCTTAAAAACTGTATATCCTTGATTTTTTAAGTATATTTCTATTCCGTCACATATTTCTTTTTCATCTTCAACTATTAAAATACTATATAAGTTCATATTCCACTCCTAAACTTTAATCGAATTCATAAATTTTATTATCTCAATACTCTACAGTATTAGTATTTAACAAATTAAAATACTAATAAATTATTAAATATATATTTGCTTTATAAATCCAACTAAATTAATTCTTTGATTTTTATATTTTCACACTAATTATATAGTACTAAAAAATTTTTTACAAAATTTCTACAATTAATCACTTCTCTTTCCCCATAAAGTATTTGCTCATCATATATTCACATCTTAAATCCTCCCTATTCACTGACTATAAACACAGTTTAACTTTATTTTTTAAAAATAAACTTTGGTAAATTCTAAAGAAATTCTAAAGAAATTAGTAAGATTCTACGCTAAGTCCACATCTTTAAGTAATTTTATTGTGATTTTTATACAATTTATTAAGTTAATGTTAAGGTTAGCTTCTTATAATCTAATCAATTAATAATTATAAAAGGTTGTGAGATCATGATAAAAAGAAGAAATAAGATAATAATTTTTACGGCTCTAATAGTAATTTTAATCTCTTCCTTGCTCTACTCACTTGCATATCGCTATTTAATTGAAAGAGATGAAAAAGCAGTTACAAATTCAATTTCATCCTCATCTACTGCAAAAAATAACGTAACTTATGATGATTGGAATTATTCTTGTAATAATTTTTCTATAAATATTGAAAAAAAAGAAACTGGAGATGGCGATAATAAGATAACCTACTATGTTGCTCACTTAAATGTTAAAGATATTTCAAGTATAAAATCTGCTTTTGCTCAAAATAGATTTGGTAGAAATATTACTGAAACCACCTCAAACATTGCATCTTCTAATAATGCCATTTTTGCTATTAATGGTGACTATTATGGTTTTCGTGAAGATGGAATCATTATACGAAATGGAACTCTCTATAGAGATGCCCCTGCAAGAAATGGACTTGCTTTCTTTAATGATGGAACAATAAACATATATGATGAAACAGCAACAAATGGTAATGATCTATTAGCTCAAGGTGTTACTAATACATTTTCATTTGGACCATCTCTATTAGATAATGGCAAAGCTATAACTAATTTTGATAATGTAAAAATTGATAGTAATTTTGGCAATAGAAATATTGATAATTCTAATCCTAGAACAGGAATAGGAATGATATCTCCTAATAATTTTGTTTTCGTTGTAGTTGATGGAAGAGATAATGGCTATAGCAGAGGAATGACACTTAATGAATTTTCACAGCTTTTTGAAGATCTTGGCTGTACATATGCATACAACCTTGATGGTGGTGGTTCATCAACAATGTATTTCAATGGAAGAGTTGTTAATAATCCCGGTGGTAAAGATTCTGAACGTAAAGTAAGTGATATTATCTATATTAATTAAAAGGAGAATGAATTATGATTGTTATTATTCCTGCATATGAACCTGATGAAAAATTAATTAAATTAGTTTCAGATTTAAAATCAAAATGTAATTTTAAACTTCTAATTATAGATGATGGCAGTGGTGAAAAATACGAGAGTATATTTGATAAAGCATCAAATCTCGGTGCTTCCGTATATCACCATAATGAAAATAAGGGAAAAGGAGCTGCTTTAAAAACTGCTTTCTCAATAATAAAAAATTTTGACGATGCTGAAGAAATTATCACTGCTGATTGTGATGGACAGCATACTCCAATGGATATTATAAAAATAGCTCAATGTATTAAAAATAATAAAAATAAATTAATTTTAGGAGTTAGGTATTTTACTGGCAAAGTTCCCTTTAGAAGTATTCTTGGCAATAAACTCACAAGCAGAATATTTGAACTTATAAATGGTGAAAAGATTTCCGATACCCAGACTGGATTAAGGGGATTCTCAAAAAGCATGATTCCATGGCTCTGCAGTATTAAAGGAAATGGTTATGAATATGAAATGAATATGCTTCTGGAATCTGAAAAATATGGATATGGCATAAAAGAAGTACCTATAGAAACTGTTTATATAGAAAATAATACATCTTCTCATTTTAATCCTTTGATTGATTCTTTAAGAATATATTTTCAAATTTTAAAATACAGTATGTCTTCAATTTTAAGTGGTATCCTAGATTTCATATTTTTATTAATAATCAAAGCACTTACTTCTAATCTCTTACTTTCTGTTGTTATTGCTCGTTTTTTAAGTTCATCTTTTAATTATGTTATGAATAAAAACTACGTATTCTCTCGAAATAAAGAAGAATTTAATACAACATTATCTTTGCCACGATATATTTTTTTAGTTATAACAGTTCTCATTTTTAACTATATAATATTAGATTATCTATGTAGTTTAGGGGTAAGCCTAGTCATAGCTAAACTTTTAACTGAATGCACCTTATTTATTTTTAGTTTTGTTGTTCAAAAAAGATTCGTTTTCAGATAAAATTATTCTTATTATACATAGTAAGCTGTCCAAACAAACTTGAGGCAGCTTACTATTGTAAAATTCATTAATCTATCTTATAACCTTAGCCTGTAAAGATTCTGCTAAATCCATAGCTTTCTCATGTAAATTCTCATCAAAACTTGCACAAAGATTAGAATCCACAATAATCTGTGCATTAACGTATTGAGATTGAAATGTAATTATATTACTTATGACACAAATATCACTCACCACGCCTACAAATTCTATTTGATCAATATTATTTCCTATATCTTCACTGAGCTTAATCATATTCTTTGGTGACATACCAAATGATTCTTTGTTATAATGAAATGCATTTTTTACTTGCTTAAATTCTTTAAGTCGTCCATAAAGTTCATGTCCCTCAGTTCCTATGTAACAATGTGGAACTGGTAAATTTTTTCCTTCCCTTGTTTCAAGGTAATTTTCATAATGAGTATCATAAGTAAATACTACTTTATCTCCATTCTCTAAATATTCCTTAATCTTTTTATAAATACCCTCTTCAAGTGTTTCGGCTTTTTTAAATCCTAACGCTCCATCAACAAAATCCTTTTGATAATCTACGACAACTAATAATTTATTCATGCTCCATTTTCCCTTTCGCTTTATATCATTTAAAAATTTTAATTATAATCATACTACATCTCAGTCTAAGTTTTGTAAATATATTTCTTAGCTCCATCAATCTTTACACATATATATTTTTTTATATCTATAAATTTAAGACTAAATAATAACAATGTTACTCATATAGATTCTAAATATGTATATATTTCCTCTTTATAATATATTTTTACTCACATTTCATTTATTTTCTCATAGTATATTTACTAAGTGAACAACTTATTGAAGGGATGAAAATTTTATGTACAAACACGAAGATAGTGGATGTAAAATGACACAGTATGCAAGATCATATATATTACTTCAAAAATATGAAAATCTTTTTTCTTGTAAGGAAGGCTTTAGCAAAGGAACAATCTTTAAAGATTTAGCTATTCCTTATGATGATAAACAGAAAAGTAAATGTTAAAGGAGTGATATGAGATGACTAAAAAAGATATATTAAATAGCATACGAATATACCACTTTTGTGCTATAGACCTAAATCTTTACCTTGATAATTTTCCTGAGGATAAAAATGCAACAGAAGATTATTGTAAAGTATCTGCTAAATTACAAAGCTTAATTGCTGACTATGAAAAAAGTTATGGCCCTTTAACAAACTTTGGTCATTCTTTTTTTGAAAATCCAAAAGCATGGGTAGAACAAAGCTGGCCATGGGAAAATGAACGCAAGGAGGATTAATATATGTGGGTTTATATGAAAACTTTACAACATGAAATTAACTTAAAAAGCAAAGATCTTAAAATGGCTAAATATCTTATTACACAATATGGAGGACCTGATGGTGAACTTGGTGCTGCTTTAAGGTACCTTGATCAAAGATATACAATGCCTACAGGCAAAACAAAAGGATTGCTTACAGATATTGGTACAGAGGAATTAGCTCATGTTGAAATGATTGCTACTATGTTCCACCAACTTATAGAAAATGCAAGTATAGAAGAAATAGAAAAAGCTGGATTAGGTGGACATTATGCGGACCATTCCAAGGCAGTATTTTATACTGATGCAACAGGAAAGCCATCACACTACAAAATACATATTTTAGCATTAAAATTTGCTCTTACAATTAATAAATTATAATTTATATACTATAAAAAATTATTTCTTACTGACAACTACCTAAAAATACTACATAATGTATTTAAACATAATAATTTGACAAGAAATTTAAAAATAATTAGAATATATTATCTGGAGGAAAATTTAAAGTATGGATGATTTGGATTGGATTTATATGATGGAAAAAATGCAGAATATTAAATTGTTCAGTAGGAATATGATTGTACGTGGTTCTAAAGAATATGAAATTCCAGCACAGCATTTAGAGTTACTATCATGTCTTGCATTGCATGATGAAAACATGACTCCACTAAATATTAGTAAAATGATGGGCGTAAGTAAAACGATAATAAGCAGAATTTTAGATAAATTAATAGAGGACGGTTATGTAAATAAAACTAAAGATGAAAATGATAAAAGAAGTTATAAAATAAATCTCACTGAGCTTGGGCGAGATAAGTTAAATAAAATATACAAATATTATTTAGCTCCTATCTATATTCTTCGTAAAGAATTAGGAAGCAAAGAATTTACTACATTAATGTCAAACATCGAGAAAGCAAATGAACTACTAAAAAATTATGATGATTCAGCAAAACACAACTCTTAAACTCAATATAAATAGACATATTATAAAAAAACAGAAACTAATAGAAAATTCCACTCATAAATATCTAGCTTACATATTTATGAGAACAGTTTAATCCATATGTTTCTGTTTTATTATTTATTAACGATTTTAAAATTTAATTTTCCATTTTATTAATTTAAATGTTTCTTACTTTTTACATATATAATATATGTAATTCCAATAACAACTCCTAAAATGCTCATAAATTGAGCTATTCTTATATTTCCTATCATTAAGCTATCAGTTCTAAGACTCTCTATAAATAATCTTCCTATTGAATATAAAACTGCATAGCTGGCTATGACAACTCCATTTTCATTTGATTTTTTCTTATGTAAAATAATCATTAATATTAAAAAAATAAGTAAATTCCACATTGATTCATATAAAAATGTTGGGTTGTAATAATGTCCATCTAAATACATTCCTTTTTGTATGAATTCAGGAAATTTACTTATAAATTCATATGACACTACATCACCATGCGCCTCACCATTCATGAAATTTCCCCATCTCCCAATTGCCTGTGCAAGTATAAGTGATGGAGCCACTACATCAAGGTATTTCATCATTTCAATCTTTTTTAACTTACAGTAGATTATTGTTCCTATAAGAGCTCCTATTAACCCTCCATGTATAGCTAATCCACCTGTTCTTAAATTAAATATGGACCATATGTTATTTTTAAAATTATCAAACTCAAAAAACACATAATATGCACGTGCCCCTACTATTGCACATGGAAAAGCTACTAAAAAACCATCAATTATCTTTTCAAAATCTAAATTTAACTTTTTAGAATTATAATATGCTATGAACATACCAACAAAAATACCTAAAACTATTAATATTCCATACCATCTTATTTCGAAGTTTCCAATATTAAATGCAACTGGATTCATAATATTAACTACCTCTTTTTCATTTTATTTCACTTAAAATTTTAAGGATTTTCAATTAAATTTTTCATCGTTTCTTTTGACATTCCACCTGGAACATACTTAGTAATGTATCCTTCTTTGTTTATAATAAATGTTGATGGTAAAGAACTTATTCCATATCCAAAAGCCTGTGCTGCATTTTCATCAAAGACTACTGGGAATGTGAATCCTTCTTTATTTAAAAAGTCTTTAATATCATCTATAGAACCCTCTCTTCCAAGATTAGGTGTTGCTATTCCAAGTATAACTACATCATCTGAATTTTTATTATACTCATTATACAATTCTTCAATATGAGGCATTTCTGCTCTACATGGAGGACACCATGTTGCCCAGAAGTTTAAGAATACAGTTTTACCTTTATACTCACTAAGTGTATGCTTATTTCCATATTGATCATATAAAGTAAAATCTATAGGTTCTAATTTCTTTTGCGATTCTTCTTTCTTTGCTTGATCTATATTCTCTTCCTGCTTTTCATTAGCACTTTCTTTGCTATTAGCAGTATTTGTTTTGTTTTGAGATGAATTCATATTATTATTTGATGATATTTTATTTATATTAACTGCTCCAGATACAATCATAATTATACCAGAAATAATTATGATAATGCCACTGATTTTCTTTATCACTTCCATATAATTTTTTAATTTATCAAATTTCTTATAAAGCTTACTATAGAATAATGCTGCTATTATAAATGGAAGTATAAAACCTATTGTATATACTAAAATTAATAAATTTGCACCTAAAACACTATCTGAACTTGAAGCCATAACAAGGACAGATGCAAGTATTGGTCCTATACAAGGAGTCCAACCAAAACTAAATGTAAACCCTAAAACAAATGCTGATACTGGTGACATATTCTTAGATTTTACATTGAATCTCTTTTCTCTACTTAATAACTGTGATTTGATGATTCCAAGATAAAATAATCCCATTATTATTATCAATAGTCCACCAATTATCATTATTATATTTCTATTAGCATTTAAAAATGTACTTAAGGCTTTTATTGATGAGCCCAATATAAAGAATGTTGAAGAAATCCCCAACGTAAAGAATATGGTATTTTTCAAAAGAACACTGTTTCTAAAATTTGATTCTCTCATATCCTGAACACTGCTATTAGACAGCATACTCAGGTATATTGGTAATATTGGTAATATACAAGGTGAAAAAATCGATAATATTCCTTCTATAAAAACAATAAAGAAATTTACATTTTCCATGTATAAATCCTCCTAAATTATAATTTTAATTAGTATTTATTAACTATATTTTTGTTAAAAAAATGACTACTTCAAAAGAGTAGCCATTTTTAAGGTTATTGTTCTTTTCCACACGAAAGATTGTTATTACTCCATTTTATCATCTTTTCCATTATAGGAAGTAATGCTAATCCTGAATTACTTAGATAATATGTAGATTCAACTATATTGTTAACAGTTTTTTTATCATTAATTATTATATTATTATCAATTAACAATTCTAATTGTTGTGTTAGGACCTTCTTGCTACACCCTTCAACACGTCTCTGTAATTCTCCAAATCTTATTTTCTGCTCTTTTATCTGCCAGATTATTTCGGCAACCCATTTCTTGCCCAATATACTAGATAAGGCTTCTACAGGACAACCATATATAATTTCATCTACACTATACATACTCTACCTCCAAATATACATATTAAGCTTTACAGACCACAACCTAAACTTATCAATATATCTCTAAAAAGTTTATCTTCATCAATATCATTTAAATCATTCACAACTCTTATTGATCCAACAAGCTTATAGTCAACTATTATACCATAATTTATATCATTATTAAATTTCATATTTACAGTATAAACTTCATTTTCTTTGCTCATATTTGTCATTTCCCCAGTAACTGGGTCAATTATAAATACATTATCTGTATCTACTCCCTTTAAATTCACAGTAAATTCATCCTGAATTTGAGCTACTGTAACAAAACTATCTAAATAGTCTCCATCAAACTCTTTATTGATAATATTCTTATTTGTCTTTTCAAAAGAATAGCCTGATACTATTTTTTTGTCATTTAAATTTTCTTGTACTGTGTCTGTAGAGCTTACTGTATTCTGAGTTTTTGATGTAATTAAAAAGCCTATAACGCCTCCAATTACTAATGTTAGTAAAGTATAAAATATTACTATTTTTTTATTCAAACTTTATTTATCCTACTTATATTAATGAAAACAAATCATTTAATGCTTCGCTCATTGTTGGATGTGTGAAAATATTATCTCTTAAGAATGTATAGTCTTCTCCTGCTTTCATTGCAGTTGCCACAATATTAATTATTTCGCTACCTTCTGCACATAATAGTGTACATCCTAGTATCTTACCACTTTTAGCATCTACTACAGCTTTCATCATTCCATCTATTTCTTCAATAACTCTTGCTCTAGGAATTGCTGCACACTGTAATTTAGCAACTTTAACATCATAGCCTTGTTCTATTGCTTCCTTTTCACTTAGCCCTACTCTTGCAAGAGTTGGATCAATAAATACTGAGTATGGGACAATATCTCTATCATTAATTGTTCTCTTTCCATCACCAAATAGGTTATCTTTTATAATTCTAAAATCATCTAAAGATATATATGTAAACTGTAATCCACCAGTAACATCACCCATAGCCCATATATTAGATGCACTTGTTTTTAATCTGCTATCAACCTCAACAGCGCCTCTTTCAGTAACTTTAACACCTGCATTTTCAAGATTCAATCCATCTATATTAGGTTTTCTTCCTGTTGCAAGAAGTACAGCATCTCCTTTTATAGTTTTTTCTGAATTATCATTAAGCTCTAGATAACTAACTTCAACTTCTTCATTTATATCTTTAAAAGATTTTACACTTGAATTTAATATAAATGAGATACCTTTCTTTTCTAAGATTTCCTTTACATTTGTTGAAATGTCATCATCTTCTCTTCCTGCAATCTTTCCTGATGTTTCAATAACTGTTACTTTTGATCCAAATGTAGCATACATAGATGCAAATTCAAGTCCTATATATCCTCCACCAACTATAACTAAATGCTTTGGTAATTCTTTAAGTTCCATTATTGATGTACTTGTATATATTCTCTTACTGTCATTTATTCCAGGAATATTAGGTATAATAGACTGAGCTCCTGTATTTATAAATATCTTTTCACCTTCTATTATTTTTTTTCCATCTTTCATTTGAATTTCTACTTTTTCATTTGATATAAAGGAAGCCTTTCCATTATATATATCAATATTTTCATTATCATTTAACATATTAAAATTTTTTGTTCTTAACATTGTTATTAAATTTGTTTTCTTTTCTACTGCCTTTTTATACTCATCTGCTTTTTCTTCAAATGTATTGAGTTCCTTATACGAAGAAACTTTTGATGAATGTACCAAAGATTTAGTTGGTATGCATCCTATGTTAATGCATGTACCTCCATACATTTTATCTGATTTTTCTATTAAAGCTACTTTTTTACCGCTCTTTCCTAAAAAACCTGCTAATGTTTTACCACCTTTTCCAAATCCAATTATAATTGCATCATATCTACTCATATAAAATTCTCCTATATCTTATTCTAATTTTTATAATTTATCTTATGTATATTATTTTAAAATTCTCTTAAAGTGTCTTTTTTATCATATCTTTTAATGATTCTTTTGGCATAAATCCTACATTTGTAGTCAATTCTTTTCCATCTTTAAATATCTTTATTGTTGGTATATTCTTAACACCATACTCTGCTGCTGCATCTGGATTTTGATCTATATCAATTTTAACAATTTTTACGCTCTTCATTTCATCTTGTACTTCTTCTAATACTGGAGCTAACATTTTACATGGTCCACACCAAGTTGCAAAAAAGTCAACCACTACTACTCCATTTCCTTTTAATACTTCATTTTCAAATTCCTTTTCATTTATATGTTTTACCATTTTTACTACCTCCGAATACTTTTGTTTTTTGCTTGTTTTTATTATATGTTTTTAAATTTATTTCAACAATTAGGCACTTTTAAGTTACTACTGCCTTAATTGATATTTTTTATAGAATTACTTTCAACTTATTTATTGCTATCTAAATAAGAAACTGCGCTTAATGCTGCAATATTCCCTTCTCCAGCAGACTTAATATATTGATATGGCTTACCAACACAATCTCCTGCTGCAAAACATCCTTTTATATTTGTTCTCATTGATCTATCACACTTAATATGTCCCTCTTCATCTTCTATACCTGGAACTAACTGTGCTGGTGGAATTGCATCTTTTAATAAAAATACTCCATCAGTTTCAATTTCACGTTCTTTAAATACCACTTTTTTTACGCTATTTTCTCCTAAAATCTTTAAAGGTTTATCATTAACAATTTCAATTTTTTCGTTTAAATTATACTCACCTTTGTATAATGGTACATAATACACCTTTGATGCAAGTTCACTTACAAAATCTGCTTCATGTTCACCTTCTTTGCTTGATGCTACTATAACTACTGTTTTTCCTTTGTATAAAGGTGCATCACATGTTGCACAGTATCCAACTCCTTTACCTAAAAATTCAACTTCTCCCTCTAATGGCCTTGAAAATTCAACACCTGTTGCTACTATTACAGTTTTTGATTCATACATCTTATCATTTACCATAATATTAAAATAATCTCCCATGGAATAAACTGAGTTAACTCTTTCCTCTGTTATTTCTATTCCCATTGCATCAATGTGTTCTTTAAATGCTTCACCAAGCTTCATACCATTTGAATTTGGAAATCCTAGATAATTATTTATCTTTGGTGCTTTTTCAACTTTTGGACTCAAAGTCTTGCTCCCAAAAATTATGAATGATTTATTTCTTATTTTTGCATTAAGGGCAGCTGAAAGTCCTGCTGGACCACTTCCTATTATCGCTATATCATATCTTTCGCTCATATTTTTATCCTCCCTAATGTGATTTTTAAGGTTACTTCTTCAACTTCAAATTACAATATATATTGTTTCTAAAAATTATCTAATTATTTGTGACTTGAATTTATTTTATCAGTAGTGATTCCATTGAACAATTAGGCACTTTTTAGTTACTAATCAGTTACTTTTTAGTTACTTTGTATGGTAATCAATTTATAAAGCATACACATCTATTTAAAATGTACATTAGATAAGAATTGTTTTGTTCTACTTTCCTTTACTGATCTTTACACAATTCAATGTAAAATTCTTTTAAATTTTCATTTCCAAATTGATCTTTTAAAGCATTCCATAACTGTTTATAATACTTTTCAAGTAATTCTTCACTTATTTCCTCAGTAATAGTTACCGTAATATCCTTTTTCATAAGAAATTTCTCCAAAATGAATAGTAGTTCTCATTTATATACTATTCACTCTTTTAAATTGTGTTCTTCATCTACAATTAAAGTAAATTAATTTAGTTCAGTTAATCATTATTTCTTACATATATATAAAGTAGAAATTAATATGAAAAGTTCTTCAATTAACGCATCTTATTATGCTTAATCAAGAATGTAAATTGTTAATAAGGAGCTGACACAATGATAAAAATAGCTATATATTCACGTAAATCTGTTTTTACAGGCAAAGGAGAATCTATTGAAAACCAGATAGAACTATGTAAGAATTACTGCAACACGTATGTTAATAGTGGCAGTAATTTGGAATATATAATATATGAAGATGAGGGTTTCAGTGGAAAAAATACAAACCGACCAGAATTTCAACATATGATTGATGATATAAAGAAAAATAAAATTGATACTCTTATATGCTATAGACTTGACCGTATCTCAAGAAATGTTGCTGACTTCTCATCTACCCTTGAACTTCTTCAAAAATATAATGTAAACTTCATAAGTATAAAAGAAAGATTTGATACAAGTACTCCTCTTGGAAGAGCTATGATTTATATTGCATCTGTTTTTGCACAACTTGAAAGAGAGACAATTGCAGAAAGAGTTCGAGACAACATGATTCAACTTGCAAAATCCGGAAGATGGCTTGGAGGAAATATTCCTTATGGATTTAATATAGCCAGAAAAACTTATATTAGCGATTTTAAAGAAAAGGAATTTTCTATTCTTTCTCCTAATAAAAAAGAGCTTGAAACTGTTAACTTTGTTTATTCTTATTATATTAAGACTCACTCTATACGCCAAGTCACACGACTTCTTAATGTAAATTCAATAATTGGGAAAAATGGTGGAAGTTTTGATCTTACACAAATTAGGAGAATGCTTCGTAATCCTCTTTATGTAATATCAGATGATAAATCTCACCAATATCTTATAAAAAAAGGATTGAATGTATTTGGATCTCCTAATGGAAATGGATATATTACTTATAATAAAAGTAATCAAAAAAATATATCTGCAGATTCTAATCAATGGATTGTAGCAGTTTCCAATCATAAAGGAATAATAACTTCTGATAACTGGCTCAAAGTCCAATACCAGCTTGATAATAACAAATCAAAAATGCCGAGAATAGGAACAGGAAAAAATCATTCACTATTTTCTGGAATATTAAAATGTAAAAAATGCGGTTCAAATATGATTGTAAAATTTTCTGGAAAAAATAAAAATAATATACCTTATGAATATTATGTATGTTCAGGAAAACAAAATAAATATTTGAATAAATGTACTACAAAAAATATTAGGGTTGATAAACTTGATAAACTATTAACTAGAAAACTAAAAATCCATAATAAGACAGCTCTTATGAAAACTTTGAGAGATTCAATAGATAATATCTGCTGTGATTTTAAAAACAACCAAATTTCTAGCATAGAATATGAGATACATGAAAATAAAGTTTCAATGGATAATCTTATTAAACAGCTTGCTAAATCTGCTTCATCAACAGTATCTGACAGACTTATGAATGAAATAAACCTTCTTGATAAAAATATTGTCCGTCTGAAAAAACATCTTGAAACTATAGAACTGGAACAGTCACATGATAAAAAAACTAATATTGATATAAAAAATATTATTAATGTACTAAATAGCTTCTCTGATACAATTGAATATATAGATGATACTGCTCAAAAAAGATTTCTAATTCAAACACTTATTAAAAGTGCAGTATGGGACAGTGATAACAATAATGTGGAAATAATATTTAATACCCATTAAATTAAGTATTTTGATAACTTTAGCAAATCCATGGACAGCAACTTATATTCAAGCAAAAGGTGATCCAGTAGCAGATTTGCATGAAGATATGGCTGCTGAACAAAAAGCGAGAGCTACTTATGAGAATTTAATAAAATTAACTGATGATCAAGATATAAAAGATGTATTAAAATTCTTAAGAGAAAGAGAAATAGTCCATTTCCAAAGATTTGGAGAGGCTTTAATGGATGTTCAAGATCGTTTATGTTCTAAATAATAATTTGGAAATAGCATAAGGCTGTGAAAAATCACAGCCTTATGCTATTTCCTATATAATGAAACTCGTCCAATTTATATAATACAATTTTAAAAATTTTACTAGACCATAAATTCACTAAGTTCTTTAACATATATATCTATTGTAACCATACAAGTCACAAATTATAGCCCCAAATTTATATTTTTTATGAACCGATACTTGTTAATTAAAATATATACTCTATATTATACTTGATATATTTTTGTATATTTCTTTTAATACATAAGTCTCTCTTTCAATCCAGTTAGCTTTATTTTCATCATTTGAATTTATTATTTTAGTGTTATTTTCTATTGCTTCTTTTATGTCAACCCATACAGGTTTGAACTCTAATTTTGCTTCATATGCGTCAAGCTTCTGTTCTCTAATTATATCCGTAACTTCAGCTATATAATAATATGAAATCATTTTAAATATTCTGTTATGAACATATTTGTCTTTGCTTCTTTCAGTGACCATGCCAATTTGTTTACCAATTCTTTTGGCAACATAGCCTGTTTCTTCTTCAATCTCCCTTTTTAAAGCTTCAATCTTTCCCTCACCTTTTTTTATTCCTCCGCCGGGAAACTTATAATCTTTATTTTTGGAGTGAACCATTAATATTTTTTTATCTTTTATTATTATTGCTCTTACAGCTTCTCTATAATTTACATTGCCAACTGATTCACTAACTTTATCGATTTGAAACAGTTTATTGAATACCATCCCTATATCGTTCACATCCTTTCCTGTATATAATCCTTTTATATTATTATTTCATAATTTAACTATTCTATAACATAAATTATACTTCAATTATTGCATAATGTAAAAAAAAGTTAATACAAGTCAATTTTGTGATGAAATTTAAAATGACCTGAAAGAATAAAAATCCTTTCAGGTCTTATGATAATTTTATGATATGTATCTACTAAATCAACATGATATTTATATAATAGTGTGCCTAAAATGTATTATTTTTCTATTTGAAAGAAGTTAATTCAGTGTGTGTAGGACTGAATTAATATTTTATATGCGTCTAATATATTGATTTATTCTTGTTGTGTGGAGGTCAAGAATAAATCTTATCATCTATTTAATACGTTATTACTTTACCGATTTATTTTTACCTGCATAAGGTGTGTGGAGTCTATATGCAGATATAATTATTGTAAAAGGAGTCTTTTATGCTTGATACTAAAATCCGCGATGAGTTTCCTTCAAGCATATTTTTTATTGTATAATGTTTTACCTCATCATATTGATTGAATATCATTTTTGCTTCATCAGAATTATTATATACTTTCCAATATCCACAAAGAAGACATTTCTTAGTAGTACATTCCATAAAATCTTTAACATCTTCAAAAGGTATTCCTAAAAATAACCCTAGTTCATGTGGACAATGATATTTTTCATATCTATCTTTTAATGTTTTTACATATTGATTAATTTCAATTTGCTCTGGATATCCAAGATTAATAAGAAAATCTATTTGTTCTTCTTTGTTTAATTCTCTTGTAAGTACTTCTTCATCATAAATCATTAAAATTATAGAATCATCATTTTCTCTAAGTTCTATATATTTCAAGTTTATGTCTGCTAAAAAATCTTTACCATATAGATTCCAGTTTTCATATATTTTTTCATCTTTCTTTTTAAAACCAATCGTAACTGCTGGCTTAACTCCTGCAATTACCCATGACGTTTTATATACTAGAAAATTTTCTATATATTCTTTATTTTCCATTGAATTTAATCGTTTATAAAAATCCAGATACTTCATAATAAAATCATCCACCTTGTCATATTATAATAAAGCTATTTTCTTACCAAATTCTATGCACTCATTTTCATCAGCTTCATTCTGATTTATTAAACAATCTAAAGTAATTGTGCATCCATAATTAATCATTCGTTCTTCAAATTCTCTCATCCACTGACCATCTCCCCATCCATATGATCCAAATAAAGCTGCTTTCTTTCCTGAAATCTTTCCGCTTATCTCTTCTATAAATGGTTCAAATTCACCTTCTTCAAGAACTTCATCACCCATTGCAGGACATCCTAATATAAGTACATCTTCTTTTAATAATTCTTCTATATTAACATTACTTACATTAACTAATTCTGCCTCTTTTCCACTTTCTTTTATACCTTTGGCAATTCCTTCAGCCATTGCTTCTGTATTACCTGTTCCTGACCAATATACTATTTTCATTTTTTTGTCCCCCTTCTATTTGAAAACTATTCTCAATTAGTATATTATAATACCCTAGTACTTTTGTCAAGATTTTTTTTGAAAATAATTTTTATTTGAGATACATTTTCATTTATTCTCATATTATTGTGCAAAATATAATAAGCCCATTTTATATTCACAGTATTTGTGTAATATAAAACAGGCTTATTGTTTTATCTTTAAAATTATTTATTATTCTGTTCTTTATCAAGCTTCTTATTATTGATAAACATATATAGTGATGAACCAAATATTATAAGATATCCTATTACACTTAAATAATCTGGTAACACGCCAAATAAACATAAACTTATAATAGCTGAAAAAATTATATTTGTATAATCAAAAATTGATATTTCTTTGCCTGGCGCAAATTTGTATGCAAAAGTTATTCCAAACTGACCAAGACTGGCAAAAATACCTGCAAGAATTAAATATGTAAACTGAATTATTGACATTGGCTTATATGAAATAAGCATTAATGGTAGGGTAACAATACTAGAAAAAAGTGAAAAATAAAATACTATAGTATCTGGCTTTTCCTTTCCTCCTAAAGACCTTACACAGGTATATGCAGCTGCAGCGCTTATTCCACCTAATGTCCCTGCAAGTGCTGGAATCATTTCAAAGCTAAATGAAGGCTTTATTATAAACAATGCTCCTAAAAATGCTACTGCTAATGCAAAAAACTGATTAGGTTTTATTTTTTCCTTTAAAAAAATTGCTGAAAATATTATAACAAAAAATGGGCTTAGCTTATTAAGCATGTTTGCATCTGATAAAACAAGCCTATCTATTGCATAATAATTTAAAAGTATTCCTATTGTTCCAAAGGTTGATCTTAATATAAGTAATTTTTGATTATCTTTTTTTCCAAAAAAGCTTCCCTTATTCTTTACTATTAATGTAAGAGCAACTATTACAGAGATACTATTTCTAAAAAATGTTTTTTGAAATGATGGCAGGTCTCCAGAAAGTTTTATAAATGCTGACATCATAGCAAATCCAAAAGCTGACATTATAATAAAAATTATTCCTTTTGTTCTGTTACTCAATTTGTTAAAATCCATCTTTTCCTCCTTTTTGTAATAAGTTATTTTTTATATTTTAAGGACTGCCTGAATTTTAAATTTATTTAAAGCAGTCCTAATATTTTTAAATATTATTATTTAATTTTCACTATTAATTAAATTTTGTATCTGCGTTTCAAGGGTCTCTTCATTCAATTCAAATTTTGCATCTTTTTGAATCAACCCATTTTTATCAATAAAAATTGTTCTTGGAAGAGTTGCGATTTTATAATTTATTCTAACATCATAATGATCATCAAATGTAGTATTGATGTTAATATTATTATCTTTTAAATATTTAAGAGCACTTCCTATTGTTTCACTCTCTCCATCTACAATATTAATCATTAAAAACGTTACTTGTCCTTCATATTTTTTTATTGCTTCTTCAAAATATGGAAGTTGTTTTGTACATGAGGCACAGCTACTGTTCCAGAAATTTAAAATCACATACTGTCCTTTATAATCTGAAAGTCTTATCTCATTTCCATCTTTATCATGAACCTCAAAATCCTTGGCTTCAGCTTTAAACTTTTGTTCTACATCTGGAGCTACATTATCTATAATTGATGGAGGTATATCCTCTATATTTTCTGGACTAGGCTCTTTATCTGATGAATTTTGCACTGCACTTTTAATCTTATTTTTCTCAGAATATATAAATGCTGCTGAACAAATTACAACTGCTACTGATGCTAAAATAATTGCTACTTTTCTTTTTTTATTCATATTGCCCCTTTCTTTTGTCACTTATATTTTTTCTATAGAAATTTGTTCAAAATCAAATCCACCTTTTATATTATTCCATTTTTCACTTTTCATCAATACATAAATCATATCATTAAATTTCTCATTCCTATGTTCGTTCTCTTTAAAACGTCCTTTTATATCACATCCCATTGCAAGATGGGTGTTAAGATTTTTTTCATCATTTTCTGAAACAACAGTAATTGCATATTTCATTTTTAGCTCATGGAATAGATAATTATACATATTCCATAAAATTGATGAAGTTATATTTCTTCCTCTAAAATGAATATCTCCAATATAATATTCTAAAACACATCCATCATCATCTATATGATTTATATCTACAACACCAATTTTAATTCCACCATTATTTATGATCCAATATTGACAATTGCTGCATCCCATTATTTTTTCTCGCCAGTATTTTTTGTCATATTTAATAACCCCTTTAATGTTATGCTCATTTTCATAATTACCTTTCCATATGTCCATTAATTCACTATCTTGTTCTTTTAATTTTTCAATACTTATCATATCCTCATCTCCATTCATACACATATTGTGGTGTTTATTAATCCTTATTAATATGTTTTTCATCTTTTTTCACGATAACCATTATATGCATATTTTTTCAAATTGATACAATAAACGACCATATATAAACAAGATAATTATTAAACATTTATTAATTTTTCCTATTAAAATTAATCATTTTATTTGCCATAGCGGCTATTTTTTGATAAAATTTTATAAGCATAAAAAAAGGGGGAAAAATTATGAATCAAAAATTAATTATAGGCATAACCTTCACATTATATTTATTTGTTATGCTTCTAATAGGATGGTACTTCTATGTACGTACTAAGAATTTATCAGATTATACATTAGGGGGAAGAAAGCTTGGATATTGGGGGACATCTATAAGCGCTCAGGCTTCTGACATGAGTGGCTGGCTTCTTCTTGGACTTCCTGGTGCAGCCTTTTTGACCGGATTATCTGGTTCCGTATGGATGGCTGGTGGATTAGCTATTGGTACATATCTAAATTGGAAAATAATCGCAAAGAAATTAAGAATTGATACTCAGAAATTTTCTGATTCTATTACTATACCTTCATATCTTGAAAACAGATTTGGAGATAAATCAAGAATATTAAAAATTGCATCGTCAATTTTCATTATTTTATTCTTTCTTCCATATACTGCATCAGGTTTTGTATCTGGAGGAAAACTTTTTACAACTGTTTTTGGTACACCATATATTGTTTCTGTAATAATCTGTGCTATTGTTGTTGTAAGCTATACCTATCTAGGTGGATTTATGGCAGTTTGTTATACAGATATAATTCAAGGATTATTAATGTTCTTTACTCTTATAATTCTTCCTGTAATGGTTGTTGTTGAGGCAGGTGGTTTAAGCAGCATTTCAACATCTATTGATGCATCACTCTTAAATCCTTTTAACATTGAACACCTTACTGGTTCTGCTTCTGGAAATTTTGGTATGGCTTTTATTGGAATTATATCATCACTTGCATGGGGGCTTGGATATTTTGGACAACCTCATATACTTACAAAGTTCATGGCAATAGAAAATCCTGAGGAAATTAAAATTTCAAGAAGAATTGCAACTGTATGGGTTATCCTTACTCTTACAGCTTCTACTGCAATAGGACTTGTTGGACATTATTATTTCCCAGATTTAAGTGGTGCTGATGCTGAAACAATTTTTATTTTACTTGTACATAAATGTGTACCATTACTGCTTACAGGAATACTGTTATCTGCAATTCTTGCAGCAATTATGAGCACTGCTGATTCACAGCTTCTTGTAACATCATCAACAGTATCTGAAGACTTCTACAGATCAATTTTAAAACCACATGCTTCTGATAAAGAACTTGTAAGAGTAAGTCGTCTGACTGTACTTGTAGTTTCAGTTATTGCATTTATCATAGCCCTTAACCCTGATAGTTCAGTGTTAAAACTTGTATCATATGCATGGGCTGGATTTGGATGTGCCTTTGGACCAGTTATAATTCTTTCACTTTTTTGGAACAAGATGACAAGAAATGGTGCAGTTGCAGGTATGATTGCCGGAGGAATAACATCAGGATTCTGGCCTATTTTAAAAGTACATTTCAGTAGTTCAATTTTTCAACTTTATGAAATTATTCCTGGATTTTTAATGGCATTACTAGCTATTTATATAGTAAGTAAAATTGATGAAAAAAGAGGCATTATATGCACTCCTAATTATTCAGAAGACAATGTCGTAAAACAGGCTAATTAAGTGTTTTATAAATTTTAAATAAAATAACAGGATACATATTTATCTTAGTATATGTATCCTGTTATTTTTATTCCATCAATTCTAATACAGGTCTATATCCTACTGTTTCATAAGTTATATCTTTGTCACAGTAATTATTATAAGTTGTTGAGTACAACCCTCTTATTATGCAGAACTTATTATTTTTCCCGTATTCACTTTGTGTAAAACTACAACAGCTGCTCCAATGCCATAATTGATTGTTTTCGCTTTTTTCTTTGTCTCCATCTTCCTCTTCTATTGTATTATTTTTATCTTCATCTGTAGAAACTGGTAATCCATCAATTTCATTTAAATTTAATATATACTTATCCCATTCACTAGGGTTTTCTTCCATTTCATTTGGTGATCCTGTTAAAAGTCTTAACAAGTACTTTTTGCCACCAAGTCTAATAATTTTTCCATAAGCAAGATTCTGGTTATCAAGCTCACTCCATGATATTCCTATTATTAAATTTCTATCACATATAAGAAGCTTTTTACCATCTTCATTTATTTCTACCCATGAAATTTTATTGTTATCATTTTTATCAGCATCTCTTATCTCAATTGCACCACCATCATAAGAAATTACATCTTCACAATTTAACTGCTGAGAAAGAATATCCTGCTTTATGTTATTTAAATATAAAGAACCTAGTTTTCGTACTCTCCCTGTTACATATATACTACTCTCAATTTCATTTTGTTTCTTTATTTTCTTCCATTTATTCTTCAGTATAAAAGTCCCCCCAACTGCTGCAAGCGCTGCCAATGAAACTCCTAATACTTTATTTTTATTAGTTTTTTTCATAAACTTTCCTCCCATTCTCAATCCTATTACTTTTTCTACCACCTTTATTATATATATCCTTTCAATACTATTATACTTCAAATAATGGAATATTTGTAATTATTTTTACTTCATTCAAATAATTCTATAAAGCTAATAAATTTTTAAAATATTATGAATCATAGTTTATTTGTCTCAGTGTATAATAAAAAGCAAGTTGAAGTATTTTTATAATTCAACTTGCTTTATATATTATAATTTATATCTCATATACAAAAAACACCATAAGATACCTAAACTTAAAAAAAAGATTTACAAAATATGTTTAATAACTGTTATAACTCATTTATTATATCTTTATTTATATTTAGAGCATTTTTTAATTCATCTAATGTATTGTTTACAAAATTTAATTGTTCACTTGTCATGCCTGATACTGCACTTGAAAGATTCTGACAGCTTGTACTTAATTCAGCAATTATATTTGCATTTCCATCTATTTCTCCAACTTCAGTAACTATTGACTGGAATGTTTCTTCTGTTGTTGAAACATTAGTTATACTTTCTTTAATTAATTCTCCACTTTCATTGGCATTACTTGTTATCATCTCAATTGCTGCTGTAATATCATTAATTATTGCATCAACACTGTTTACAGCATTTTTAACATCATCAGCAAGTTTTCTTATTTCTGATGCTACCACCGAAAATCCTTTACCAGCTTCTCCCGCTCTAGCTGCTTCAATTGCCGCATTAAGAGCAAGAAGATTTGTCTGTGTTGCAATACTTCCAATTAGATGAATTATATCAATTGCTTCCTTAGTAGAGTTATTTGCAGCTTTGATTGATTCGTCAAGCTGTGTATTTGCTTCACCAATTTTCTTTATTGATGTATCCATATTAGTCATATTTTCACTTCCAACACTTACAAGATACATAGTCTTGCATATGGCTTCTGCTAATTTCATGCTATCATCAGATGCTTTAGTACATACATTATCTAATTCTTTAACTTCACTTTCAATTTTAGTGACATTATCATTCACCTTTAATAAACTTTCATTAATGCTATGCATTGATTTCTCTTGTGACTCTGCTAAAGTTTTAATTTCATCAGAATTTATGATATTGTTTTCATCAAAATGTATAATATCTTCATCCTCATGCTTAATTTCATTAGTAGGATCATCATTTATCTCTTCCTTAATCTGAACTGTCTTGTCCTCTTTTTCCTTTGATGATGTTGAAATCAAGTAAATTCCTGATATAACACAAGCACATACTGCAACTGCTGCAGCCCCGCCTACAGACCAGTTTAAAATACTTGGAATAAGTGTACTAACAAATAACATTATGGACATTATAGCTATATCTAAAGTCCTCTTGTTCATAATATTTATTTCCCCCTTCATAAAACATAATATTTCTTCTGTTTTCTTTATACAAAATTTATTCCTTTGTACAAAAATACATAATAGTAATTGGCATAACTTATAATTACCCCAATTACTATTATACTCTTTTTTCTATGTATTTTCTATTAAAATGTATATTGTTACCTATTTCTTTTTCTAAATTTTCTAACTAATACAAATATTATAATTATTATGACTAAAAATGTAATTATATCAGCAATACATGATCTAAATCCATTATAAGCTGGTGCATAACTTGTATTTCCATAGCTATCTACATAAACTCTATTATTAGGAGTTAACATTCTAAAAAGCATATAGTTACTCAATAAATTGCTCCATCTGCTCCCACTATTATAATAATAATTATTACTTACAGAACGAGATGCATAGCTATCAGGAATTGAACCATTAAAATTTTTACTTGATGAGCTAGTTGTTCCTGAGCTTGATTTAGGTGAACTGCTGCTTGATGAACTAGATGTTTTACTACTACTGCTACTTGAACTTGATGACTTACTACTATTGCTTGAACTACTAGAACCACTTGATTTAGTTGAACTTGGTGATGTGTTACTACTATTTTTTGTACTTGTACTGCCACTGGATGGTTTGCTAGAACTTGAACTTCCAGATGATTTACTGCTACTTGGTGAAGAACTGCTTTTTGAGCCACTAGAACGGCTGCTTGAGTGACTGCTGCTACGACTAGATGATGACTTTGCATAAGCTGTAATTCCACTAAATCCTACAAGCGTCATAAAAAATATACTTGCTACTAGTATACATATTTTTTTCTTCATTACTAAACCTCTCCTAAATATACTAAATTCGTTATTATTACATTTCTCCAATAATTTTCTCTTTCGTACATTTCTTCTATTTCTCTAATATCATCCACAGATAGAACTGGTTTATCTCCTTCCCAATTCATAACATCATTTGATATGTGTCTATCTCCTATACTATCCTCATAATCCATTACGACTAAATATCTTCTTACCATTTTTTATTTCCCCCTTATAACTATTATATTCAGTATTTTTATAAAATAATAAAAAGTAATACTAATATTATAACAGGTATTCTCAAACTTATCCTACTTATATTTGAAAATATAATAACATAAAAATTGCCACCAAATTTCTTTTGGTGGCAACTGACCGGAACCTGCAAGCTATTTGTTTTTTTCTTGATTTTGCTAAGCTCTTGGATGTGTATGCATATAAATGTAATTGATTTTATCGTTATTTATTATCTCGTAGTAAGTGTCCATATATGTTAATACCTGATTACCAAGAAGTTTTTGAACTGCTCTCACATTAGCTCCATTTTGAAGAAGATGAACTGCAAAAGAATGTCTGAAGGTATTAAGGTTTACATCCTTATCAATTCCTGCTTTTCTTGAATATTCCTTAACTATTCTCCATATGCCCTGTCTTGTTAACTTATTTCCGTTTAAATTAACAAAAAGATTGGATACTCCACATTGAGCAATTTTATATCTTATGCTCAAATATTCTGATAAGGCTTTGCAAGCACTTCTTCCAATTGGAATTATTCTTTCATAATGTTTATTATCCGTACATCTAACAAAATTCAATTCCAAATTGACATCTTCAACATTCAAATTAATAAGCTCGGACACTTTCATTCCTGTAGCATACATTAATTCCAACAATGCATTATCTCTTATCCCCTTAGGACAATCTTTTTCTACAATTCTTATGATTTTGTCTACTTCTTCAATGGTTAATATTTGTGGCAGTTTTCTATTGTTTTTAGAACTTTTATATTCTATTTTAGGTACCTCTTGTATAAGTGATTGACTTTTAAGATATGAATAGAAATTACGTAAGCTTATTACTATTCTATTTATAGATCTTTCAGATTTCCCCTGATTTAAAAGATTTTGAATGTAAGAAGCCACTGTAAGATTATCACTCTTATATATATCAACCTTTTTTCTATTTAAAAATTTTAAATAGAGAGTTACATCTGTTACATATGCATATATAGTATTTTCACTTTTACCACTCTCTAACAAATAATCCTTGTAATTATTTATACTATTTATCATTGTTCTCTCCTATACCATTGATTCTGATTAGCATTCGACAAACTAACTAAAACACTCTCTGCTTATATTCTTCATATGTTCTAATATGAATTTACAAATAGAATTTTGTAACCACAAATTTTATTAACATTGGTGATATATAAGTTTCTACCAATATTCCAGCTATAAACAATACTGCAATTACAGCCAGCTTTTTTACTATCCCTTCAGAAAATAGACTATCACCTTTGTTTTTCTTAAAGAACCTTCTTTTGAAACTTTCAGTAGACATTGAAAGACCAATTATGCTTAATCCAATAATGCATGGAATGTAAATTAGATTTTGAGGAATAATACTTATCATAGCTAGTCCAAATCCTTTGCCTTGAAATACAGTAGCCATGAATGAAAAAGTATACCCTAGTATGAAGCCTTTTAATAAATCAATAATTAATATTACAGGCCCACCAAAAAAAGTTAACCCAACTAAAAATATAGGTAAAATAATGATTACATTTTTTTTCACAACCTCAACTAGTAAACTTCCATAATTTATTTGATCATTTCCTAAAGAATTAGCAAAACTGGTAAAATAATTTATCAAATCGTTTTTATCTGCTGGTCCCATATATTTTACTGTATAAAGTCCAAAAGACAGTCCCAAGCAAAACATTATAAGTACAATAAAAAAGTAACCCTTTCTGCTGTTAAAACCTATATTCACTTTCTTACCTGAAATATTCATCTCTTATTCCTCCTTCTGTTACTCTAATTAATACTATGTTTAATATCCATAATTTATTCATCTTATTAATATAACTATGTAATATTATCTACTATTTTTTTTACATAAAATAAAATGCTGTTCAATCATCCGTCTTTTCTGACATTGATTGAACAGCATCTTATAAATTTCAATGAATTTTATATAATAAATCCTACTGTTTATAGAGAACTTTACATAATAATTTACTTTCAAAAATAATGTTCTAATTATAAGGTTTCCATTCTTAATTTAATATACTCTTTTATATATTTTACACTTTTTTCAATTCCTAACTCTCCAGTATTTATACACAAATCATAATTAGACATTTTTTCCCACTCTTTACCAGTATGATACATATAATATTCACTTCTATAATTATCCCATTTCTTTATATATTTTATTGCACCTTTTCTATCTGTACACAAATGACTCATTTCATGTTCAATGCAAAATTCCTCTGATGCATATAAAAATATTTTAAATACATTTGGCTTGTCTTTTAATATATAGTCAGCCCCTCTTCCAATGACAATAAAAGACTCTCTTTCTGAAAGTTCTCGTAAAACTTTTGCTTGATAATTAAATAAATTTTCATCAGATACAAAATTATCACTTTCAGGAGGTATTAACTCTCCTTTATATACTTTTTTTGATACACGATATAATATGCTATTTTTCACTCTTTCATCTGCATTTTGAAAGATAGCTTCATTAATACCACTATCTTCTGATGCTATTCTTAGAAGTTTTTTGTCATATAAATTTATACTAAACTCATCAGCAAGCATTTCACCAATTGTTGTTCCTCCACTTCCTGCACGTCTTGTAATTGCTATTACAAATCGTTCCATATTATTCTCCCCCCTTAAATTTATATTAATCACCAAGATATGCTTTTCTTACTGCATCATCATGAAGCAGATCAATAGCACGTCCTTCTAATACTATATTTCCTGTTTCCACTACATATCCACGATCTGCAATCTGAAGAGCTGCATTTGCATTTTGTTCCACAAGAAGAATTGTAGTATTTTCTTTTCTTATACTCTTTATAATCTCAAATATTTCTTCAACAACTATAGGCGCAAGCCCCATTGAAGGTTCATCAAGAAGTAACAATTTAGGTGATGCCATTAATGAACGTCCAATTGCAAGCATCTGTTGTTCACCACCTGAAAGTGTCCCTGCTAATTGATTTCTTCTTTCTTTAATACGTGGAAACCATGTAAAAACTTTTTCCATGGTTTCATTAATCTGCTTTTTATCCTTTTTTAAATAAGCACCTAAAAGCAGATTTTCCTCACATGTCTGATCTCCAAAAACACGTCTGCCTTCTGGTACCTGACTTATTCCTGATGATACAATCTTATGAGGTGGAATATTACTTATTACTTTTCCATCATAGCTTATAACTCCGCTTTTTACTGGATTCAAACCACTTATAGCTCTTAAAGTAGAAGTTTTTCCTGCTCCATTTGCTCCAATAAGTGTAACAATTTCACCATCATTTACTTCAATATTCAACTCATGAATTGCATGTATTGCACCATAATATACATTTATATTTTCTATTTTAAGCATATTATACTGCCCCCTTTCCAAGATACGCTTCTATTACCTTAGGATTCTTCTGTATTTCTTCTGGAACTCCATTTGCAATAATTTGTCCAAAGGATAATACATAAATATATTCACATACATTCATAACCAATTTCATATCATGCTCTATAAGCAGTACAGAAATCTTAAATTCATCCTTTATCCATCTTATCATTTCTGTAAGTTCTTTAGTCTCCTGTGGATTCATTCCAGCTGCTGGTTCATCAAGCAATAAAAGTTTAGGTTTTATTGCAAGAGCTCTTGCTATTTCCAATCTTCTTTGTTCACCATATGATAAATTTTTTGCAAATTCATTAAATTTATGATCTAATTTCATAATCTTTAGATAATTTATTGCTTCTTCTCTCATTTTTTCTTCTTCAATTATCTGGTGTGGTGTGTGTAAAATAGATCCAAGTAAAGTTGTCTTTGTCTGAAAATCAAAACTTGTCATTACGTTATCTAAAACAGTAAAATCTTTGAACAAACGAATATTTTGAAATGTTCTTGAAATTCTTTTAGATGCTATATCATAGGGTTTAATTCCATCTATTCTTTCATTGTCAAATTCTATTTTGCCGTATGTAGGTTTATATACTCCTGTAAGCATGTTAAACAAAGTTGTCTTTCCTGCTCCATTAGGTCCTATCAGTCCTACAAGTTTTTGTTCTCCAATTTCCATATTAACTTCAGATACTGCTGTAAGTCCTCCAAATTTTATTGTTAGATTCTCCACATTTAATAAAGCCATACCTACACACCTACCTTTGTTTCTGATTTATCTGATTTATTAGAAGAATTCTTCTTCGATAGTAATTTCTTTATTGATGTTTTTATTCCTTTTACAGTTATCTCTCTAGATCCTAAAATTCCATCTGGTCTGAATATCATCATTACAACAAGTAAAAATGCATATATAAGCATACGATTTTCCTTTAATACATCACTTAATCCGCGTAATGATTCAGGAAGGAATATTAATATTGATGTACCCAATACTGTTCCTGATATACTTCCCATTCCACCAAGTACAACATACGTAATCAATTCAAAAGATTTTGAGAAATTAAATGTTACAGGGTCAATGAATGTATTAAAATGAGCATATAATCCTCCAGCAAGTCCAGCCATACCACTTCCTATAATAAAAGCCATCATTTTATACTTTGTAGTATTTATTCCCATTGCTTCTGCAGCAATTTCATCTTCACGAACTGACATTATAGCCCGTCCTTTTGATGAGTGGAGCAGATTTTTAAGAAGTGCATAACATCCTGCTACACATAAGAAAATAATCAATAAACTTGACTTTGTAGGTATGCTTGTCATCCCTCTTGCACCACCTACATAATCTATATTCTGAATAATAACCTTAACAATTTCACCAAATCCAAGAGTACATATTGCAAGATAGTCACCTTTTAATCTTAAAATTGGATAACCAATTAATGCTGCCATGATACATGATAAAACTGTTCCCATAACTAAAGAAACTGCAAAAGGCATATTGAAATTCTGAGTCATTACTGCTGAACCATATGCACCAATAGACATAAATGCAGCGTGTCCCATTGTAAGCTGTCCAGTAAATCCTAATATTAAATTTAATCCAAGTGCTGCTATCATAAATATACCTATCTGTTTTACAATTCTCAATGTATAGTTATCCATTATTCCTTTTTGAATAAGTAATAATGCCATCCAGTATATTATTAATAAAACTCCTGTAGTAATCGCATATCTAATGTAGGTCTTTTTTATATTTCTATTTAACTCTGCTTTATTAACATTAATATCCATATATTCTCACCTACACTTTCTCTCTTGAATTTTTACCAAATAATCCAGTTGGTTTTACTAAAAGAATTATTATTAATATTGAAAATGCAATGGCATCTGATAAACCAGAACTGATATAAACTTTAGATAAAGTTTCAATAAGTCCCATAATAATTCCACCTACCATAGCACCTGGTATTATTCCGATACCACCAAGAACGGCCGCTACGAATGATTTTAATCCTGGCATAACTCCCATTGCTGGTGTTAATTTTGGATATAAAAGTCCTACAAGTACTCCAGCAGTTCCTGCTAATAATGAACCTAATGCAAAAGTAAGTGAAATAACCTTATTTGTATTAATACCCATTAAAGATGCTGCATCCATATCATATGATGTAGCTCTCATAGCTCTTCCTACGCTTGTTTTCTTTATTATAAATTGTAGTAATATACAAAAGATAACAGTTGTAAGAATTGCTATAATCTGATAGTTACTTATAATAACACTTCCAATGTTGTATGATTTCAAAGGTATTATTTCTGGAAATGATTTTGTGTTAGGTCCTGCAAGCATGTCTGTCTTTATAAGATTTTGTAATAATAATTCAACACCCATAGTTGTTATGAATAATGTAACCTTTGGTGAATTACGCAATGGCTTATAGGCTACTCTTTCTATAAGCATTCCTAATGCAGCACATGCTACCATTGCAAATACAAGTGTTTCTGTAAAACCAAATCTTAATACTGAAACTGCAAAATATCCTGCATAAGCACCAAACATATAAATATCGCAGTGTGCAAAATTGATTAATTTTATAATTCCATAAACCATTGTATATCCTATTGCTATAAGTGCATAAACACTTCCCTGACAGACTCCATTTACTATCTGCTGAAGTAAAGTATTCATATTTTCCGCCTCCCTCTATAATGAAAAATCAAAGGCCTGCATTATACCTTCATCCTAAATGCAGGCTTTACAACATATTTTATATAATTACTATTTGGGTTGAATTTCCTTTACAAACTCAAATTGTCCATTAGAAACTTTGTTGATTACAACACTCTTTATTGGATCTCTATTTTCATCGAATTTATAGTGAGTAGTTCCACAGTTTTCATCTAACTTCTTTAACACATCTTTTATTGCATCTGAGTCAGTGCTTCCAGCATTCTTAATTGCTGTTGCCATAATATAAACTGAATCATATGCAAGTACTGAAAATGCACCTGGGTCTTGTCCATATTTATTCTTATAGTTAGATACAAATGTTTTTAAATTTTCTGACTTAATAGATACGTGATCTGTAAAATAAGCACCTTCAACTGCATCTCCACCAACTGCCATAAGCCCTGGATCTGACCATGAATCACTACCTAAAAGTTGAATATTTAAACCAAGTTCTTTAATTTGTTTTGCAATTAATCCGACAACATCATAATCATCAGGTATGAAAAGTACTTTTACACCTTTGTTTCCTATTTCTGTTAGGTAAGATTTGAAATCACTTTCACCAGTGTTATACTTTCCTTCATAAGCTACTTCTCCACCTAACTTTTGGAATGTATCTTTAAATGTACTTGAAATACCAACACAGTAGTCTTTTCCAACATCATATAAAAGTGCAACTTGTTTTGCTTGTAAATCGTCATATGCAAATTCTGCTGCAATTTTTCCTTGGAATGGATCTATGAAACATGCACGGAATACATAGTCGCCGCCTTCTGTTGTAACCTTTGCGTTTGTAGATCCAATAGAAAGCATTACTTTTTTATTTGCAGTTGCAATTGGAGCCATTGCTATTGAACAGCTGCTTGCATATGTTCCTAAAACTGCATCTACTTTATCCTGATCTATTAATTTAGTAATTGCATTTGGTGCTGTTGCTGGTTTATTTTCATCATCTTCAATAACAGCCTTAATTTTTTTACCATTGATTCCACCCTGATCATTAATTTCTTCAATGGCTAGTTCTGCACCATTCTTCATAGCACTTCCTAAATTAGGAACACTTCCTGTTATGGGAAGTACGAACCCTAAGTTGATAGTATCTGACTGACTTCCTGTAGAACTTCCTCCACTGCTCGTCTCAGCTGTTTCACTACATCCTGTAAATGACATCATGCATATTGATGCTACAGTTAATGCAGCTGCTAATTTTGTTAATACCTTTTTCATAAGAATCCCCTTCTTTCTTTATGACTTCGTTTCATTTACTGCAAATAAATGTACTTATATATAAAAACAAGCAATGATATTACATATAAATATACTTATACACAACACCATTGCTTGTAATTATTTCAAATATTTTGCTTTAAATGTGTAAAAAAATAAGCGAAGCTTATGATAATCATAAGCTTCGCTGCTTTCTACTTATTCCTATTATATATTCACATATATAAAATTTCAATATGACACTTGAATAATATTTGTTGTGCAATTGCACAATCTGATATGTTAATTTTCTATAGTATTTATCTAAATTCTAATATCATTTACATATGAAAAAATATATTATACATTCTTTATTATAGTTTTTATTACGTTTCTTAAATTCATATCCATAAAAGTATATGTGCTATCAACATGTCCTATTATTTCTGGCGACAAATTAGAATGTATGTATAATGAAGATAATCCTACACTTTTAGCTCCATCTATATCACATATAGAATCGTTTCCAATCATTATACTTTCATTAACATTAATATTATGCTTAGTTAACAAAGCATCGAAAAATATTTTTTCTGGTTTGCAAATATTATAATCAGATGAGAAAAAAATATCATCAAAGTACTTTTCAATATCTAAAACTCTCATTTCATATGATGTAAATATCCTTTGAGCATTAGATAATAAGTATATCTTTTTACCACTTTCTTTTAAACATCTCAATAATTCTATAGCTCCATCATAAAGCTTTAGATATTTTATTGATAAAGTTCTAAAAACATGTGCCGTATCTTCAATAAGTTCATCAGATGGAACAACAGCTTTATCTTCATACAATTCCTTAAAAATTTTTTCTAAAGGAAAATCTGGATATCTAGTATTAGTAAAACTTTCTTGTAGTTTTTTTACTTTACTATCATAAGTAATTTTTAAATCCTCAGGTGTATATTTTGCTCCTTTGAAAGAATAAAATAGAGATAACTTGTACCAAAATTCAAAACTTTCTTCATCAGTATTAATATCAACTAATGTTCCGTAAAGATCAAAAATATAATTCTTATACATATTAGTCCTCCTGTTTGATAACTCTTTTGACCAATTAATTATTATATTTTTATTATAACATCTATGGCGTTATACATGCCTGTAATATGGTAAATAATTCATTTGTGTATATATATTTTTTTATTTTAAATAAAACACCTGCTGCATTAGTAAATACACTAATCTGCAACAGGTGTTTATTAAATAATTCAATATTATATTTATAGATATAAATCGTTAAAATCTACATAACATTTGTCGTCCTAGCTATCTTTTCATTTCAAACCTTGACACTATCACTGCGATTAAGACACTTTATTTTTAAGTCTTAATTTATCTGCAATAATTGCAATAAATTCACTATTAGTAGGCTTGCCCTTATCGTTATGAACAGTATATCCAAATAGTTTATTAATTGCTTCTATTTGTCCTCTGCCCCAAGCTACTTCTATAGCATGTCTGATATATAAAAACAGATTAACCTTTACTATAAACAATTAATTTATACTCATAATATATTGGTTTAATCATATTTTTATTTATTGCCATAATCATATATCTTTTATATTCACTTTGTCAAGAACTATTTTTCAAAAAGGGCGAAAAAAGGGCAATAAAAAATAACATGGCTCTTTTAACCACGCTACTCTCTATTGCCCTTTTTTATTTAATTTTATTTGCAATGTCATCTACTTTATTTTCAATTGTAGTAATTTTACTATCCATATTCGATATTAAACTTTGGTTAGTTAATACCAATTGATTATTTGTTTCAGTTATCTTATCTAAAGTTAAGTTTATTTTTCCCCACATTTGGTAAATAAAATAACCCATAGCTATACAACACGCAATAGGAAATCCCAACGTGCTTATTAAATTACTTATATCCATCTTTTGTTCACCGCCTTTCTTTAATATAGTCCATTTCCATTTTCATCGGTTAGTATATTATCATTTTCGTCAGTTAAATAAGTCACACTGTCTTCCATTTCAACTAATTTTATTCCAAAACCATCGTTTGTAATTAAACTAAATCCGTCATTAGTCACAAGTTGAGATTTATTATAGTAATTAGTGTTATGATAGAGATTTCCTTCAAGAAGTTCTCCCCAAGTAAAAATCTTCAACTCACCCCAAGTAAATTCGCTAACATCTTTCCAAGTATTGTATTTAAATTCATACTTAATACCTAGATGAGCTGGAGAAATAAGTCTTATAGTCTTTTCAAAGTCATCCATTTTAGGTGGCTTTCCTTTTTGAGATATAAACTTAACAGTAAATCTATAATTCTCAAAGTCTTCTACAATTTCTATATCTCCACATTCGTAACTTAAGGCTACTTCTTTAAGATAATCTACAGTACAATTTCCTCTACCTCTTAAAACTGCTAAACATCTTGATCTTCTATTTTCATAGGTATCAGTTTCATCGATTGGTATTCCAAAAGAATCTTCCCAATATTTAAGACCCCATGTGGCTGTATATATATAAGCTTGTTCTACTAAATCTTCTAAATCATTGTTTAACTTGTCTAATTGTGCCTGCTGAGATGCAAATATCTTAGAAAATATACTACCAGTAAATATGTGTTCTTCTACATAATTAGTAAGTTTCATATTACACCACCTTACTAATTGTAATAGTACCTACAACTGGTATATGACCTTCAGATATGTTTATATTACTAATAGAATTATTTAAAGTTAATTCACTTACATCAGATATGTTACTATCAGAATTTGTTATTATAGCATTTATTTTAGAAACACTTATGTATTTTGTTTTACTATCTAATTTATTAAAATAAGTATTTAAAGCACTTATTATATTAGTTTTAACTGTATCAATATTACTTTCAGTATCAATTTTACAAGATACATTAATTATTAGTTCTTCTACAGATATTACATTTATTTTACAACCAACAAATCTATTTTGCTCTAAGTGTTCTTTAACTTTAGCTATTAAAGATGCATCAGCTTTTCTATTATTAGAATTACTTATAATAAGTAACACATTGCCTTCTTTATTTTCTTTATTTGCATTCATACACTCATGGACTATTACATTTCCTACTCCATCAACTTCTTGAGCTTTTAATTTATAATAATTAGGATTTCTAGAAGTTACAACCTCTTTCATTCTGCTATCATATCGACTATATAAATGTTCATAGGTTTCATCATTAGTACCATTAGAAATTTCATTTTTATTTGTAACAGAATCTATACCTTTATATCCAGTTACAATAGAACATATTTCTCCTGCTTTAATATTATAAGAACTACCTTTTTCTTTAGCTACTACTAATACATCTATTTCGCCATTATCGGCAATAGTTGTTTCGATTGTTGTTGCAAACCATCTGTTATCTTTAGTTGTAACATAAAAATCTTTTTCAATAGTTGTCCCTTTTGTCCCTTTTATGGTTACAAGACCACTTGCATAATCTGCTAAATTTCTTTCTATTCCCATATCAGCACATCTTTTTATTAAATTATTATAATATTTATTATCTAATGCACTCTTAGCATATATCTTCTTTTCCAATTCATCCATAAGCATACTATTATAACTTAGCTCCATACTAATTGGCATATTAGATTTATATATTAAACTATGTTCGCTAGTATCTACATCTTTTATAGTGCTAGTCATTTCACCATAGAAATCTTCTGCACTTTTGTAAAAACTCATCCAATCACACTCCTTTCTTAAATTTCTATTGTTTCTGTATAATTTCTATATATATTTACAACTGTACAAGTAACAATTAATTTTCCATCTTTATAACTTGTTTCTATGTCTTCAATTCCAGTAACATAAACATTATCTACTAAAGCTTCTTCTAACATTTGTTTTACATTTAAGCTTACATAATTCTTGTCTTTTCCTATTAAATCTTTTAGTTTAGTTCCAACTTTATCTTTGTAAATAAAAAATCTGCCTTTATAAGTTTTTAAAGACAGATAATTTCTAACTTGTAATGCTTCAAGTCCCTCAACAATAATAAATTTTCCATTATCTAATAAAAAATCATCATTTTCAAAGTCCCAAGCATATTCTTTTAATAATGTAACATTATTTGTTGTTGTTTTATATTTTAGACTTGGTATTTCTGGGATTACATTCATATTCTAAAATCCTCCCTTAACTTTACCACTAACATAATATCTTCCATCTGTAGTTTCTCGCATCGCTACTTTATCTCCTACAGATAATTTACTATTAAATAAAATAGAACCATTGGTTATAGTTGTATTACTATCTCCAACAGTTCCTGTTAGTGTTTTAAATGTTTCGGTATGTTCTAATAAATTATAGTCTATATATAAATCTTCATATTCCAAATCTAAACCATCTACTCTTATTGTTATAGGATTAACAGATTTTACATTACCTATTTCTGTTTCTTTTATATCTACAGTATTTGAAACATTCGTTTTAAACGCTTCTCTAAATTCGTCTTCTATTAACATAGTATCACCATCTTTCTTTTAATATGGATTATAGTATTTACCATTAAGCCACATATCACAATTAAGTTGTCTTCTCTTAACCAAACCTGCCATAACATTTCCATTACCATCGTGAATTATAGTCTTAAAATAAGCACATATATCGTTATCACTTGCACCATTTGAAAGCATGTCTATAGCTTTATCACTAACACCAGATCCTGCATTATAAGCTAAGTCCGTAAGTGCATCAAATTTATTTTGCGTTACAGATATTCCACAAGCATCTAATTTCTTTTTAACTGCTCCACCATAATTTCTATTATTTATTTTCTCGACTAGTTCTGCACTTGCTTCTGCTTCTGTTATAGTAGTTCTTCCACCTATTTCATTACCCGTAAAGCCATAACCCAAGGTAGGTACATCCCCATCTCTGCATACTAATGTCAAATCGCAACCCTCAAGTTCTTTTAATAACTCTATGTATTTATTAGAAACTAATCCATTACTACCTTCACTATCGGAACTTTCTGTTTCATCGGTTATAGCATATCTTAAAACGTAATTCCAAGGGTGATTGTTATAAGCTTTTTCCGAAACTTGGTCTGATTGTGCAATTTTAGCGGAATGTGCTCCAATCATTTTACCATTGCCAGTATATATTTCTGTATGGCTAATAGTATTTAATAATACGTCTCCTGCTATCATACCTTCACCAGTAGATAAGTTTACTTCGCTTGTTACATCATCAAATCCCTCAGCTAAAAATGGTGCATACATATCTCCAGTATAAGTAGAGTTGCTAAGGGATAATCCTCCAGCTCTATATGCATGAATAACAAAGGCAGAACAATCGTAATAATCTGGACCATTTCTAAGATTCGGATTCATGCTATAACCAACACTATCATCATTAGCTGTTTGATATGCCCATTCTAAAGCCTTCTTTACAACTGTACTAGAACCAAGTATACTTCCACCTTGAATTATATTACCATTTTCATCTGTAACAACTTCTTCAATATCTTCCCAAAGTGTTAATTCTTGTTTCTTACTTGTACTTAATGTTAAAGTATTTATCCAGTAATCAGAATTTGGTATAAATTCAAATTCACTTGCAGTTATATACATAAACTTATCATAGAACTCACTATCTGGAAGTTTACACATTACACCATAACCAACTTTATAGTTTATATCCCCAATACATTTTACTGTTACTTCGGTTTCTGGATATCCTTTTACTTCAAGTTGGTTTTTAATTTTAAGTATTTTACTATTATAGTTATTTACTATTTTTGTTTGGTCATTCCATGTTAATTCATCAGCATCTTCTTTTTCAGCTTCTTTTATAGCCGTTTCTAAATCTTCATCTTTATCTAAAATTACTGTATCTTGTATAATTCCATATCTCTTTTTATCATTATCATCAAACCCAACTGGTCTTAAGGGTTTTTCTAATACCTCTTTGCAATTGCTATCGTAAACCCTATATTGATTTACAACATTTTGCATACTTCTATTAACTGTATAATTAATTAAATTACCATCTACTACATTTGAACTTGATTTTTGTATAGTTAATCCACTATAATATTTATCACATTCACTTATTGCGATTCTTCCAGTTGTTGTCATGTGTATATAATAATAGATGCCATTTACACGTGTTATATCACTCATAATAGCCATTAATACATCTTTTGCAGGTTTATTTTTAATTCTATGCTTTGAAATTTTCATGTCTGCATATTTACCTAGTTCATAAGTATCTATGTTATCGTATTCAAAGAAATCAAACGCACCAAATACTCTTATAAGTGCATCTTTAACACTCATTTCGCGGTTAAAATTATAAGTTATATTATTTTTTACTACCCACCATGCTAAATCATAACATATAAAGGTAGAAGTATTTTCGCTCAAATTGAAGGTGCTATCTGTTATTTTTCCACAAAACATCAATTTACCATTTATATATAAGTAAATATTATCTCCTATTTCGTAATTAAAATAGTAATAATCGTTATATTCATATCCAATGGTGAATTGTAACTCGGTAGTTATATTCTTTAAGCTACAATTCATTTTTATAGATGTACATACATCTTGGATTGGTATTATATTATTATAATCATTCCATTTTTGGACTCTTAAATCTATATTAGTCAAATTACAATTCACCTCCTATTTATACAATTTAATTTCTTGTCCTAGCTCTAAACTCAATGGATTAGAAAGGTTATTTATATTTTGTAAATAACTCCATTTACTAGAGTCTCCGAATAATTTTGTTGCAATAGAAATAAGAGTGTCACCTTCACCTACAAAGTAAGAACTACTTCCGTAAGATTTAGCAACACTCATTCCATCAGCAATAGCACTAGAATTATTTAATTTTATAGTTTTATATTCTTTAAATGTTATAGAATATTGAACATTCTTAGTTCCATCTTCTTCTCCACATTCAAAACTTTGTATTCTACAATTTAAAGCATTTATTCTTTCGCTTTTTGTATAATATTCAATCATCAAATCATTCTGATTATCCATCCATGTCTGTAGTTGTTTTACATAGAAGTTTGGTATATGTGGATCATCTAGTATAAAATCATATCCATTGTTTGGATGTGGAAATATACCTTCTACACTACATTTTATTAAATTTTTGTTATAGCCTAAATCAACTTCTCCAATCCCATATACTTTCTGAGTTATAGTATCTACACTAGCACTAAACTTCGGAAAAGGTGTAATGGGAAAAACTAATTGATAATTATCTGCCTTACCTAAAACTTTAAAGTATCTTCTTTCATCAGCCATCTATTACACCTCCTAGTAAACTATTGCATTTCTATCTTTATTTTTATTTAAAATATTTGTAAGTTGCATAATTAACTCATCTGTATCAGCAGTCTTTTCTATTTTGTCTATATTAACAGTTACATTAGAATTTCCATTATTGTTACTTGAAATTGTCTTATTAGTACTAGCTAATGTTTCTTTTGCTGTTTTATAACTTACATCAGAACTCCAATTATCATATAGCCCATTAAGTTCATTTTCCCTTCTCTGGGAATCTGCGGCCATATCCTTAAATTGTATATCCAAAGAGTTTTTCCATACATCATTGCCCATAAGACTAGCAATACCATATGCCCCTCTATTTCCAAGAAAAGCTAATCCTGTTACACTTCTATCTATATAGTCTTTTTGTTCACCTTTTTTATTTCCTGCTATGTCATTTAAAAGACTATTAATACCCTTATGTAAAACTCCATTCTCAGAAAGAACACTTCCTAGAGTTAATAGCCCACCTGCTAAAATTACAGATTTAGTACTTAACAACGAGAATATTCCACCTAATCCACCACTCAAGTTAGATATTGGAGATATTAAACTAGTTATAACTTTAAGTCCAACTAAAGCACCACCTAGTTTTAATAATAAAGATACAGTTTCTGGATGTTCTGTTAAATAATCGAAAGCATTAATAAATGAGTTGCCGACTTTTCCTAAAGCATCTTTAACCTTATCAAACGATTCACTTTTTGCAAAAGCATTAATAGATTTAATAAGTCTTTCTAACCCTTTACCAGCTTGGTCAAATAGGCTTCCATTCTCAACTTCACCTTTTTCGTTAATTCCACCGATATCAGCCATCATTTTAGTAAAATTACCTTTAAGAGTAGATAATCTACCGCTTAAAGTTTTAGAAAACTTATCTGTCATTCCAGTAATCCCTTTATAGTCCATATATTTCTGTAATACTTCCATTAATTTTTGAGAATCTGTTACTTGTCCTTTTTTATTACTAAATTTACCTAGATTGTTTTTATTTGCAAAAGCTTCTAACCCTTCTCTTTTTATACCTGTTATAGTCTGTAAACGAACCCAATTGCTTGACTGTGCATCTACTATCGCATCAATAGCACTATTCAAGTCACCTACGCCCTGTATCTTAGCAAAAGAACCCATATCTTCATACATTTTAAAGCTTTTTGAATCATCGGCTAAACCTAGGGAATGCGCTCTTGCTAGACCACTTGCAACTTCACTTTCTGAAAATGGAGTTGCATTCGCTTCATTCGTAGCCCATTTAAATTTTTCTACGCCTACCTTATCTCCGTATACAGCCTTTAAAAAGGTACTTGCGTTTTGAAATTCAGATCCACTTTCAAGAATCTTTTTAACTCCACCTATAGCACCTTTTACACTTAACCATCCTGCGGTAATCTTAGTAATAGTAGAAAGTGTATTGTTGCTAAATCTATTAAGAGAACCGTTCATGCTACTAAAAGCACTATTCCAAGAGTCTTTTGTTTTATTAGCACTATTTCTATTAAGATTATTAAAATTATTTAAAGCATTTCCAGCATTATTCATTTGACTTTTAAATTGTTGTAAAACAGAAGTAAAACCGTTTTGTAACGTTAAAGTCCCACCATACAAATTATTAGCCATCTAATCCACCTCCTTTCTTATTTCTTTTCTATAAATGGATTTAATGCGATATTCTCATCAATTCGCTCTTCATTTTCTTGTAACATAGAAGATATAAAAAACATTCTTTCGCAATAAGTTAGATTTAATAAATAATCAAGCTTATGCCCTCTATTTATGTAATAACTAAGCATACGAAGGTCTATATCTTCTTTTAGTCGTTTTTTATTTCTATAACCAAATCATTTGCATTTACATCATTTAATCCGCTTAACTCACAGATTTTATCTGCTATTAAATTAATTTCTACAGGCTTAAATATCTTTTCTACAATTGCATATGGATTAGATTTACAACTATAAGACTTTAATAAATCATTGTCTTTTAAATTTGGGTCTATAACTGCACTATAAACGACCTTTACATTTGCCTTATATTGGTCTTTTTCTTGTTGTGCTAATCCCATTAATTTATCTATTGTTAAAGACTTAATTGTAATTTCTCCACCAAGTCTCTTAATTTCTAATTTAGTTGTCTTTTCCCCTGTTGCCTTTTCTATTATTTCTTTATCTTGTAATAACTTTTCTATTGTTAATTGCATTTATTTCACTCCTATCTATTTTTTTACATAATAAAAAGACCTAGATTTCTCTAAGCCTTTATTCTATAGTTACGTCTTCTGGGTTATATTCAAAATCATAACTTTGTTTTACAGCATCGTTGCTAGTTATATCTACTTTTAATACTTCAAAACTAGTTATTTGGCAGTTTTCTATAATAACCCTATATGTACCACCAGTATCTTTATTTTCTAGTTCACCAATTAAATCGAATTTGAATGGTTGTCCAGCTTTTATGCAATCGTTTATATCTTTATTTAAAGTATCATCGATTACTTTATAAAAACTTAAAGAACCAGAACCTTCAGCGCCAGTTATTAATGTTAATTTACCTAACTGTCCTGCAATCGGAATCTTCTGAGTATTTAAAGTAGATTTTGCATCTGCTGTTAAAACTGTAGCTTTTTCTTCATTATTAAACCATAAAGTAAAGAAATTATTTTTTAAAATATTTTTTTCAGTTAATTTTTCCATATGTATTTACTATCTCCTTTCTTAGTAATTTAACTCGAATACAAGTTCTTCTATAGTATCTAAAGCGTATATTCTACCCTTTAAGAAAATCTTTTTATCGATATCTTTCTTTAATATTTCATCATCTGTCATATCAGCAGTATCTATATTTTTAGATTCTAAATAATCTCTAGTTGCATCTACATCTAACCAACAAGAATTATCTTCATCTTCATTTAATAAACCTTGTTTAGCTAAAGTTTTAAAATAAAGATTAAAAGAATCTCTTATTAATTTTCTATTGTTATAAGAATTTCCTAGTTTACCTCTATAAGACTTCTTAAAACTTACTTTAAGATCATCTCTTACCATATCGAATATTTCGCAAACTCTTATTTTCTTTAATACATCTTTTTCGTTTTCTCCAATAGTTGTTTTACTATTTACACCACTAGAAAACACATAAGCTTCTAAATCATAATCATAATAAAGACATAATCCACCAGCTTCAGTACAAGCTTCAATATCTTCAACTTCTTCAGCTTTAGTAACATTACTTACTACTAATCCAGTTAAGCTTCTATCGTATCCAGTTGTTGCAATTAAACAAGCAACATCAATACAATATTGTGCACCAGTTAATTCGGTATCTGTTGTAACTCCAACATTTTTGAAGTTTATAACACCTTCACTATTAGCTGTATAATTATGTAAAACAGCATGTACTAAAATATTATTAGCGTTTCTTTGTTCTTTAATAAAATCAGCTATAGCCTTTTTATCAGAATCTGCTGTTGCTTCTGGACATGCTAAATAGTTAAATTTAACATCATTTAACTTCTGTAAAGCCTCAGAAATATTTTCTAAATAACAAACCACCTTTAAAGTATTTACTCCATATAAATTAAAGCATTTGTCAATTATTTTCTTATTTTCTGTTGTGAATGTATCTTTAACATACTTCTTAGCTTTATATGTTTTTACATCTGCAACAGAATCCTTTAATACCAACATTACAATTCCTCGTGTAGAACGTATCATTGCGGTATCTGTTAACGCTTTCAATATAATTTTTATTGAATCGCTCATCTATTAATCATCCTTTCTTTTTTTAATTTAAATCAATATAAAGTTCGTCCATTAATGCAGAGTAAAAATCATTTTCGTCAACAGTATCTTTATCATCAAAATAATTGATTGTTAAATTTATAGATAAAAAATCATCGTCAATTGAATAACTCTTGTTTTTGAACATTAAAAAAGTATCTTTGACTTTAATTCCTAAATCAAAGATACTTTCTAAATCATTTAAAACATCATTCAATTTTTCGCTGTCAACAGTCTTATCTGTATAAGTTATCGTTATATTAACTAACTTAGTTGCATAACTTTTATAACTATTACTGCTTAATGGTCTTACTTCAACAAAAAATGTAGATTTCTTTACATCTTCCATATTCTTTTTCTTTCTTAACTCAGAATCTTTAAAATGATCCCTTATAGTTTTACCCGTATAATAAAGAAGTTCATTGTATTTAATCATTTTTATTAAACCTCTCTTCTAATTTCTGTTTTAATATGTTTTCCATTTGTGCTTCAGCTAAAGTCATTCCATCTCGAATCATCCAACGACCATCTATATGCTTTCCAGTTAGTTTTTTACCTAATACTGGAACATATTGCCCTGCCTTTTGTGTATATCCTTCTTCAACCCATTTTGCATATTGTAAAGAACTACCTACATCAACAGTAAGATTTTTCTCGTCCACATCGCCATGTGTCATAGAACGTCTAAGAGTTCCATTTTTAACAGGAGTTATTCCTTGGATTTCTCCAACTGCAATTGTCGCAGTATCTTCTAAAGTATCTATACAAGCTTGTTTACATTCATTTATTAGCTCATCTATGTTTACATTAAAGTCCAAGGTCTACCACCTCATCTTTTAATAAATAAATATTATAATCATTCCAAGAAATTATTTTTTCTATCTTAAATGTTTTATCATTCCACAAAACAATATCAGACTCACTTAATAATTCATCGCAATACATTCTGTAATTAGCTTCTAAAATATATCCATAACTTGCTTTTATTTTTTCTACTCCAATAGGCTGTATATCACAATTAATAGTAGATTTTTTTACATATTTGTCCTCATTAAACCCATAGTCAGGATTTACAATACTTTCATAGGCGTAAATATCTACTTTATAATCATAAAACCACATTAATACATCCTCAATAATGGAAGACCAAGCAAACTATTAAGTATAAAATCTGATTGGATTATATTACTAATATCTTTATAACTTACAGACCTATCGCCTTGTGTTTTACTAGATATAGCACCATCTATGGATAATTTATTGAATCTATCGAAATTTTCTTTTATGTATTCTATCGCTTCAGCATAATTGTTTCTAACATATTCATCTGCCCATTCTAATCTGTTTTTATAATCTTTTATAATTCTTAAAATTATCTTTTCTTTTAATTCATCACTCATTTATTTAATCTCCTATCTAAAAAAGAAGGTCATGTAGACCCTCTAATTATTCTGTAACAGTTGTACTAGGCAATGTGTAATTTAATATAGCTATAGCATTATCTCTAAGAGTAGTTAATCCTGATACTTGTAATCCTCTTACCGCATCAGAAAAACTTCCTTCTCTTCGTAATGCTTCTACTTTATCTAATTGAGTAGCGTACCCAAGTGCAGATTTATGTAATGCTATTACGGTATTTGCTGGTACATCTTCTGTTTGGATTAAAGTAAATCCTGCTACAGTAGCACCTTGAACAACTCCGTTAGGTAATACACTAAAATTATCAGCAAACCTTGTGTCTTTTGCCATGTAGTTTATAAATTCAGCTGATGCACAAGCAAATCTACCAGCCATTGGAACTTTCTTTTTAGATAACTTAGTTCCTAAATCAACTAAGAAGTCATATGCTAAATTTGCAGAAGTAAGACATTTAATATCTTCTGATCCACCTATAATATTATCTTTGCTAGCACTCTTTACGGCTTCTGCAAATACTAAACCATCTTGCATTTCCTTTAAATCTAAAGCTTTTTCTTGTGCAACTTGTCCTAAAACTGGAGCAACTGCTTGTACTGCATCTACGTCATCTAAAGTAATTGCAAAATATTTCTTAGTATCAAAATTTAATTCAATTGGTGCAGTTGTAACATCATCATACTCAACTGTTCCTGTGTAATCTTTAATTGTACCACCACTAATTTTATTAAATATTGCTTTTTCACCTTCTATTCTTGTTGGTGCTGTAGTTATAATATTTGCTACAGAAACTCCTCTAAATTCTGTTAATAATGCTTCTTCCCATACTGTTTTTTTAAAACTATTAATTGACATATATAAATCTCTTCTTTCTTTCTAATATTTGTTTTTATAAACTATTCTTGTTCTTTAATGTCTGCAATAACAAAAAGACATAATAAAAGAGCCTATAATCTTCGATTTATCATTTCCTCACTTCGATTTATAAACTCTTATATACTCTTATTTTCTTGTGCTTTATAATCTGCATAACTAGCTGTTCCATTTGTAACATCTTCCCAAGATATTTTTCCAAGTGGATTACCATTTGTTTTAGGTGGCGTATAATTACTATTACCTAGTTTTGCTTTAACTCCATCTTGTACAGAATTGTTAATTAAATTACTAAAGAATTCAATATCTGCATCTTCTTTAATATATTTAGCTAAAGATGTATCTAACCCTTTTTCTTTAAGTTTGTTACTATTAATATTTAATAATTCAGCCATTTCTTTCTCAGCTTTCATATCATTTAATTGCTTTTGTAACTCTCTTAATTGTTGTTGTTCTGGAGTTAATCCTTCATTAGCTTTTTCTTTAATAGCTTCATCAATTAATGAAGGCAACTTTTCTTTCTTAAATTTTTCATCATGTTTAGTTACTGCACTTCCCACCGCTGAATCGAAGGAACTCTGATAGTAAGCTTTAATAACTTCATTGCTTGCAAGCATATTTTTATAGTCATCTACAGTAGCTTTTGCCACATCAAATTTAGAAGACTTTGCAAAATCTTCAATTCCTAATATTGTTTCATTTATATCCGCATCATCTGCAATATTGTTTATTTTTTCTAATAATTCACTTTTTAACATTTAATTTCATCCTTTCTATCCCTATAAGTTCAAAGCCCCTATAAGTATTCAAAACTTTATTTTTTATTTTCTTTCCATTCTGTATAACTTTGCCAGTTAATTCTTTCTTTTGTTTCATTGTCCATACGTAATTTTGGTCGCCAATTTTTACTTACTAAAGATATATAGGTACACCTGCATCTAACATGCTTTGGTAAATCTACAGGCGTTTTATCTACATCATAAACTTTCCCATCATATTCACCACAATCTGAGCACGTATGCTTGTCTAGTGTTGCCGAATATAGAACTTTCTTAATATTGTGATTATCTCTCCAAACCTCATTAGCTCCCTCTTGAACTCTAGAAATTTCATTAGTTACTAATCGATTTGTGTTATCCCAATTCTGATTATATCTTTTACTAATTCTTGTATTAATTTCATTTACACTTGTTTTTCCATTTAAGAAATCGTTTACTTCAACTTTAATCTTTTTAGATAAATCATTTTTATTGCTCCAAATTCTATCACTATAATTCTTGCCCTCTATTTTGACATTAATAATATCTTTAAGCACCTTATTAGACACTTTTTTAAGATTATAATTAATAACACCAAATTCATATAGATAACAATTATTATAGAATTTATCTTTGGCACAATTATTTAATATATTAGATGTATTTTCTTTTTCAGATTTAATTTCATCTATAAAGCTATTAGATATCATCTCAAATAATTCATCTCTTAAATTTAATCTATCTTTATTATCTAAATTCATAAATTCATTAGAAATATTATAGTTAAGCATTATATTAGCTATCTTTTGCAATAAAATATCTTTATTTGCATTTTGTAATTCATGTAATTTATTTGCTTCAAGATCATATTCCTCATAAAGCATCTTTGTAAATTTCTCTTGTAATTCAGCAAAGAATTTTTGATACCTATTCATTTATATCGCCTAAATCACTTACAGAACTCATATCATTATCATTTATTTGCTTTTGCTCTGCTAACATCTTTTCAAATTCTGCTTTTCCATTCGTTATAAAACTTAGCCTTTCTAAACCTGTTGCTATAGATAGCTTACCGTTTAATTGGCTTATTATTTGTGCTGTTTCAACATCATTAGAAGGTAAGTTTAATTGTGGTCTTATATCTATATTTCTATAATCATAAGACTTGTTTTCTGTTAGTTCTAAGAATCTAAATAAACACTTTAAACGTGTCTTAATACAATTCTTTAACGCTTGATTTTGAGTTGTAATCTTTATTCTAAGGCAATTCATTCTAGTAGCTAACATAGTTCCAGAAGTATTACTCTGTATATTAGTTTGGTTATCTATATGCTGTGCTACTCTATAAATATCTTCTTTAAGAATTTCTCTATATTGCTTTACAAAATCGCTATTAATATTTTTAATTAACCAATCAGCCTTACCTTTTGCATCTTTAATTTGTAATATACCCATCTCTTTCATTTTCTTTGCTGTTTCTTCTTCTAAGTCTACACCTGTTAAGACTAAATAAGCTAAACGGGTATCTCCTATCTCGTTACTCCAATCGCTCATACATAATTCGTAGTTGTCTTGCAAGTGCTTAATATTGTGGAATAAAGTATCTTTGTGTCCATTAACAAGATTACTTATGCCAACAGGACACCTATTAAAATAATGTGGAGTTGCTTCAGCTATTTCTGTAAAACTTTCATTGAAATGATATATAAATTTATCATCTACGACCTCTATATAAGTATTATCATCTAAATCTTTTTTATAAAAATACATAAATAACTCTACTTCATTTTCTGTATTCACATATGCATAACTATTTAATGGATTAAAGCATTTTATCTTAAATTCATCATTATTTTTATAATAAAATTCATATGCCTCTCCAAAGATTAATAAATTAGTTGCCAACTGCGTATCTAAAGAAGCATTTATATTGTTTAAGTTGTATTCAACATCATTTATAACACCAGTTTGTTCATCTTTAGAACTATATGTAATAGGCATACCAGCCATAAAGCTAACCTCTTCGTCTATAAATGTTTTTATAAAGTTGTCCACTATTTTTCGATTACTTCTATCAGTTTCAGGATAGCTTTTTAATACATCCGTTTCACCTATATAATAGTCATACATTTTCTTATATAAGCTTTTATTTTTGTTGTATTCTCCATACATTTTTAAAGCTATATCTTTGTTATATAACACTTAATCACATCCTTTCTATTATTTATCTTTTACTTTGACTTTCTTTGTCCTTTATTAAAAAAGAAGTCTTCTATCTAATAATTTTAATTTACATGTATCTTGTATTTCTTTTATTCTGTTATAACATTCAGCTATACAATCCACACTATCATCGTGGTGGCTGTATTTTTGCCCCTGAAACTCTAATATTTGTTCAATAACTTCTTTACTATCTTCACAACCTTTATTAATAATAATTTGTCCATTATTCATAGGCTCTATTATTGTACTAATTTTCTCATCCTTATTAGACCTTTGCATTTTATTAATAAACTCGAAATCTCTTCCTCTTAATTGTTCACTACTACTAATTAATTCTTCTATTTTTAATACATCAGCACCTTGAAATGTATTCTTTTCAATAAATATATGTGTTATATCTTCATGTTTTATTAATAATTCAACTGCTTTATTACAGTATTGTTCAAATGTTAATCTTTGCATTATTAAATCTCTTATATATAAGAAATCACAATTAGATGTTGTCGAACCTACTACCATAGCAGTGTAGTCAGATTTGTTTGTGGTTGTGGACGCAGGGTCTATACATAATAAATTTTTAGTATATGTAAAATCTTTGAAATATTCCTCATGTTCTGTTCTAACAGATTTAAACCACTTTTCTCCTATACTAGTTGCATCGTTCATCATTTCAGACATAAACGATATTCTATTTTCCCAATATGGAATGGCTAAATCATTAAAACAGTCCCATTTTTCTTCCCATAGAACAGGAAATTTCATGTCCTTATAATTATCTTTATAAAACTTTCTTGCAGTCTCTTTACTATTATCATCTTTATCATCAAAATATAATTTCTTGCATTTTAACCATAAATCAGATTCAAATAAAACATCAACAGTTTCATTATTATTTAATATAATTGCTCTACGTAAAAATGTTTTATAATCATTATTTCTTATAAGCCTAGAAATTAAACATGAATTGTGTAATACAGTTCCAATAGAAACTATTTTAGTTGCAGATTTTATCTTTTTCCCATTTCTATATACTGCTTTATCTCCGACTTGTTCCACTTCTTTAGTCCATTTATTATATTTCTTTTCTCTTGCATCATCTGTTAAAATATCTTTTTCATCCTGTGCATCATCTCCAATTACTACTGTAGGTCTTATCCCTTTCCAGTTAGCACCTCTACATGAGCTAGTAGAGCCTATAGCACGTATGTATACATTATTTGCAAACTCTATCTCATTACTATTAACTTTAAATTTTTTTGTATTAATTAATTCTCCAAAATTATCTATAATAGTTTTATTCTCTTTAAATACCTTCTTTATTGAATCCAAGAATTGTACTGAATCATCATCTTTTTTAGCTATTAATAATGTAAATTTGGATAACTTGTAACATATTAACCATACACTTAATGCAAGATCACATACTGTTGTTTTAGCAAACCCTCTGGATACAACTATATTTATCTTATCCTGTTTATCTCCTATAAAAGTTTCATTTAACAAATCCCACATTTCATAATGCGATTGAGATAATTGTCTTGCTTCATTTTTATCAGATACTATAAAAATATTTTGTAGAAAGTATTGGCAAAAGAAAGCTATATCAATTTTACCTAACGCTTTAGCTAATTTATTTAAATTACTATTATTTTTTTTAAGTAATGCTATAGCAGTTTCTTTATTATAATGTTTTGTAAGATATTTATTTAATAGATATATTTCAAATTTTATTTCATCTTCAAATTCTTTATTGTCGTAGTAAATCACTATAACACCACCTCCTGTTTTTGTTGTAAATTCTAAAAAATTATAAAAAATTTTGTATGACTAGCCGACAGTAAAAATCAATGTTCAAAAATAGAACCATACGGGGTACATAATAATAAAAGAGTAGATACTACACTACTCTTATTTGTTTTTATATTCTTTTATTAGCTTATCTAATGTTGGTCGACTTACATTTAATCTTTTAGCCAACTCACACTTATTTATTTCTCTGTTCTTATATCTATTATATTGTTCATCAAATGTGCTTTCATCTACCTTAATTTCTTTCCTGCCTTTATACTTGCCTTCACGCTTTGCTATTGCTATTCCTTCTCTTTGTCTTTCTAATAAGTTTGTTCTTTCGAATTCGTTAATAGCACCAATCATGGTGAGCATTAGCTTCCCCGTTGGAGTAGATGTATCTAGATTTTCTTTTACGGATACCAAATGCACATTCTTTGCTTGAAGTATTTCTACTATCTCAAGCAGATCTTTTACACTTCTACTTAATCTACTAAAATCCCAAATATAAATAGTATCGCCTTCTCTGGCGAAATCAATCATGGATTGTAATTGTGGTCTATTGGTGTCTTTACCACTAACCTTTTCTTTAAACCATTTATCTATATTATATTTATTTAACCCTTCTAATTGTCTTGCTTCATTTTGTTCTACTGTACTTACTCTTACATAACCTATATTCATAAATCAATCTCCTTAAATCTTTATCTTTAAGTTAATTTTACCACTTTGTAAAAATAAGTTCAAGAGTTTATTTACATTTTGTAAAATAATTATAAAAACAATTTCAATTTTACAAAATATAGTACAATGCAGATTGTAAAATACGATATACTCTAATTTTACAAAAGCAAAAAATTATTTAACCTTTTTATCTTCTAAATTAATAACATTATCTACTTCCAAGTCTTGCAACATGTCTTCTATGCTAACTTCTTTGTTATTATTGCTGTTATCTGTTAATGTTTGTTCTAATTTAGTAGTTGGTTTTCCAATCGAGTGATCTATTAAATACATATAAATAGTTGTTTTAAGTTTCTCATCTTCACTATTATCTGCAATCTGCCTCAAGCTATCATAATCTTTTACAGAATCATTCGACATTTTGTATTTTAATCTTCTAAGATTGTTGTCCTTTACCTTTCCAAGTTCGCCCTTAAATTCATCACTATTTATGATTGCATAATAACAATCTTTACTAGTCTTCAACTCTTTTGTAATTTCTTTTACAGTTGCTTTATTTAAGTACATTTCAACCACTTTTGGCATTAACTCTGTTTGTCTTTGCGTTAACATTATATCACTCCTTTCATGTCAAATTTTAATATTCATCTGTCAAGTATTACTACTTTACACTTTCCTTACATCAGGACATATTAAGTCCCACTTATAAACACAATATATAGTATATGTACACAAACTCAAAGCACTATATATCCATATTGATTAGTACGCTAACTATATATAAAAAAATAAAAGATAGCATAAAACTATCTCTCACCATTTCTCCAGTCATCTTCATTTTCGTAGTAAAAAGTACCATCCAAAGTCATTTTGGGATTAGGTCTATTCTTTCTGTTATTTAAATATCCTATAATAACTTTTATTGCAAAATAACCTGCTATTAAACTCCCTATTGTAGGTATAGAGTAACTTAATATAGCATATATACCACTAAAAATAAACATTGGTAATAGCACAATTCCAACAACAATAATTGCAAATATCATTATTATCAACTCCGTTTTTTTACTTTATATACAATATATTAAACTTAAAGAACAGATATTTCTATCTGCTCTAATTTTATTATTTTTTGAATAAATCATTAATTTTTTGACTTTTTTCTCCACTATAGGATGTAAACTCTTTTAATTCACCTATGATTGACTTTTTCTCATTGTCAGTTAGATTATATTCTATTATTTCTTGAGCCAAACTCTTCATTTTATCACTATAAGCCGTAATTTCATTGGTTAATTTTTTCAATTCATTATAAAATTCACACATCTATTTATCACCTCCCTACATCAATTATATCATAATTGTGTAAATAAAGGTAAATATATACTTATATTTATTACCATTACTAATACTTTATATTGTTTTATATAATTCTATATAATTGTTTATTAGCTTTTATAATTGCTTATTATACTTTGTTAGTTTATATTACTCTTTGTTGTTTCTTATTACACTTTATTAGCTTTTATTATTGTTTATTACTCTTTGTTATTCTATATAGTTCCATATTGCTCTATATTTTTCTATATATTTTTTGGAAAGGGACTTTAAGATAAATCCCTTAGAACTTTATTTAACTCTTTTCATAGTAATCTTTTTCTTAGCTGCTTTTTTCTCATTAGCAGTATGGAATCTCTGTTCTTTTATATTTATTCCATTTAATTTAAGATCTAATTTCATAAATTCTATTTTTTCGTCTATATCCATTTCTTTATAATTTCTTTTCTTATCTCTAAAATCTTTTAACATAAAATAATAACTATTACTTATCATCTGCTTCTCTCTTTCTCTCTTTAAAATTCTTTACAATACCCATTACAAAGTCTAAAATTATAAACAATATTGTAAAAATTCCAACTTCCATAAATAAAGTCTTAAACGCTTCTACCATTATGCAACATCTCCTTTGAAATATTTACCCATATCGAACTCCTGAATAAACATAGCTTCTGCCATATATTCCAATCCTTCTTTTTTTAAAGCAAAATTATCTTCGTTAAATTTAGGTCTAACCTTATTTAAAATAGGTTTATATTTCTCTATAAAATAATTTTCTACAAAATGCAATTCATCTAAATTAAACATAAAACCTTCATAATTTTTATAAATAATTTTATCTAATCCATATTTATCTTTATATTCTTTAGCAGTCATTTTTAAATGGCTGTTTCCCGTTAAATGTGCGGACTGTCTTTCTTCTATTGGTCTATCTAAATAGCTCCCAACGTAAAGTACTTCCCCATCTTTATTCAAATGAAAATAAACAAATTCTCCTTTATTGCTTTTTAAATATTTTTCATGGTTTTCTTTCATTTTTTCTTTATTCTCTTTATAATAATTCTTATAATAATCCTTAAAATATTCTTTATTCTCTTTATAATAATTCTTATAATAATCCTTATAACATTTTTTTTCTTCTAATTTATTCATGTTTTCTTTTCCTTCTTTCTTTTTTCTATTGTATTTACTTTTAGATTATGGTATAATAAAATTGTGGTATTATACCATAATCTAAAAAGCTAAAAAAGAGTGTATATTTACACACCTTCTTTTATTTTTGCCTAGAATGTCTTAGCATTTAATGTGGCTGTCTCTGCTTCTATACACTCTATTTTATTATTTTTCTCAAATGTAATATAAAAAGTTTTGCTTCCCATATAGTCAGATGCAGAAGCTGGCTCTGTTTCTATGCTACTAAATCCATATTTTTCTTTAAATTTATTATTACTATCCTTTGTATATTCTCTATCTTCTTCTGCAATTTCTTCTCTAGCTTCAATTATTGCTTTTAGTTTCTTTTCTTCTTCTATTAACTCTAAACATCTATCTCTTAAAGCTGTATGTAGACATAAGTCGAACGCTTTTAGTTCTTCACTTAATTTATGCTCATTCTCATAATCCTCGAACATATCTGCCAATTCTACTAGTGTCTCGAAATCTAGTGCCTTAATAATTTGTACTTGTTCCTTCATTTCCTTTTTCATTTTCATTTCCTTCTTTCATATATATTTTTTAATCCCATTGGGAATAATAATCTAAAAAAATAGGAGGGGTGAAGAATCTCCTCCTATTAAGAATGTAAGTAAGAATTATAGTGTTAAAAATGTAGAACTTAGGAGGGTAATCCTTTAAACTACATTTTGTTTGGCAACATTTAACACTATTCTGCACTTTGTATGCAGATTTTAGAGTACAATTATACATACTCTACCTATCCATATACAAAAAATCTAAAACAACTAAAACGCTTGTATTAGTATGCAGACAAACGTACATCTGCATACTTTGTAAGGAGATCTTTTTTGAAAAAGAAAACAAAGTACCCTACCGAAGAAAAAAGTAGGATACTAATATAAGCATTTTATATAAAAATGTTAATATAAGACAGCACGAAGCTATCTTAATTCCAACTAAACTAGATGATGTTAAAGATAGTATTAATGTAGTCAATCCTGCTCATTTATTAACTAATTATGAGTTTAATTATATGCGTTGGGGTGAATTATATGGTGATTCTAACAACACAAACCCTTATAAATGGGGAGAGCTGAATATTTCTATCATAATACTTTTTTTAACTGATGTTGGGTAAGTATATAAGCTAAGCGATAGTGTGTTACTTAGCTTAATACTTAACTAAAACTTTTTAAAGATAAACATTTATATTAGAAATATTATTAGTTTTTACTAATTAAGTATTTTGCAGAGTTTAGATACTTTCTCTGCTAAAGTATCTTATAAATACTTTTTTAGCTTAAACATATAATAAAACATACAATCGGCTTTATATCATTTCAAGAATTCCTGCATTGCTTAAATATTAATGCTATCTTATATTAACATTTTTAAAAGGCTATATATTTATTGTGCTATAGCCAACACTTTAGAAGTCCACTATAAAATAGCGAGTGGAACTTTACCACTTGGTCGTACCCGATTCTTCTTAGCCTATTTTCGTTAATTTCAAGGAAGGAGGATTTGAACCTCTTAAATAGGCAAATTACCATAATGAGAATACAATTAAATATAGAAATAGCACAAAAATTAAAATGCTATTTTTTATATATAAAAACTCAAAATAATGAGTAATTATCTTTACAAACTAACAAATTTGTGTTAATGTGTTATTAGGTTAAATTATAGATTTTGATGAATCCAAGGATAGAATAGTTTACTGCCATTCCATCCTATCATCTAAAATTAAAGCTTTAAAGTCGCATATTTATTAAACGCACTCGCTAATAGCGTTAATAAGATACTAAACGTTTATCTTTTTCTCTTATCATATACAAACTAATTTAAACGCCTTTAAATGGCTGTATCACTACATTCAAGGGTATTTTAAGTTGAATCTGTGGGGACTATTTTTTATGATCAGTAAAACATTTTATGAAATTATCTCTGTTGTATTGATATAGTTTATTTAATAATTTACTTCTAACTTCACTATTACTTTTTAAATATTTATTATCTTTATCTAATGCTCTAATTATTAATAGAGACATTGTATCTTGTTTTATTGTTAAGTTTAATATTTTGTCTAAATATTCTTTATGTATAATATTGTAATAATACATATTATCTTCATCTTCCATATCATCATTTGTATTTATAAATTTTGTTATAGAATCAAATTCTCTTATATATTCTTCAATCTTTTTAGCTTGTTTTCTGTCTTGAGATTTTGTATTACCCCATAACACTAAAAATTCTTCATTTTCTATTGGTTTCTTATAATTAGCCTTTCCTATCTTACTATCAATTTCTTTTAACACATTATTAAAAGGACAATTATAATTAACTAATTCATCAATCATTCTTTTTTTCTCTTCTTTTATATATTTGTTTTTATCTTTTTTATTTAAACTCTTCCAATTATTAATTCTATTCTTTAATTTCTTTTCAATTTCTTCATTTTTAAAAGCAGAATTTGTATATTGCCAGAATGTTGGTTTTTCTTTATGTGGCAATTCATTTCTTAATCTTTCTATTTCATTTCTTAATCCATTTGGATCTATTATTTTTTCTCCAGTTTCTTTATCTAATATAAAGTTTCCTTTTTTGTCTTTAAGCCATTTACCAACTTCATACGCACGTTTACTACTATCTACAGCTACTTGTGCTAATACGCTAAGTATGCATACATTATCTAATAATTCTTCTTCTTTTTGTTTATCTTCTAAATATTCACAGGTATTATTGTTCATGAATAAATAATTATAATCTAAATAATAATCAATATGTTTTTCTTCATGTTCTCTAAACATATTCCAGTATTGACTAAGATATAACATTGCTACGTTAGAACTAGTACCAATCGCTTTTTGACTTGCTTGTAATCCATTATCTATTTTTGCTAAATCTTCTATTGTATTGTTATATGTTTTAGAAGATGGTACAAATCCATTTATTATAGTTGGATATTCTTGTGCCTTTATACAAGCCTTAACAATAGTTTCGTTTGTTGTGCATAGAAGAAAATCTGTATCAGTGTCTAGGCCATTTCCTCTATCTTGTACGTCATTTTCTAAGAAATTAACTGCAATAACATTATCTCCTAAGCAATAAAAATACTTGTCCATTTCTTCGCTTAGATTATTTTTAAATACCATTATATTATTAGGGCTATTGTGTGGACTTCTAAATGCTCCAATTTCTTCACCATCTTTAAATCTTCTACAATAACAACTGTTTTTATTTGGCAATGTTTTATCTATATCGTCTATTTGACCAGTAATTTTTTTTAATAATATCATTGGATTTCCGATAATTGTTTCGTTATCTCCCTCTGCTAATAATTTACCTCTCTTTAAAGATTCCTTATATATGTGTATTTCTCTCTTTCTATTTTCTTTAAAATAATAACTATTAACAAAAGTTGAATATGTACTTGCTAAATCCGCTAATAATTCATTATTATTTACTTCGCTAGCGGTTCTATTTAAATGTTCTATAAAGAATTCATCATCATTTTTTAATTTTGTAATATAATCTAAGCTATCTGCAAATATGTCTTCTATATCTCCATCTTCTAATGGTAGAGAATTAAGCATTTGGTAACTCATTCTTTGTTTTTCACCATATTTGCTAACATGGTTTTCTTTACATACTCCAAAATTACAACCATTTTCTTCTACTTTATCACACCATTTTTCGTAACTATCCTTAGATGCTCCAATTAGTTTTTCCCATTTCATTGCATTCTCTGTAGTTATCATACGAACATTCTTTAGCAATACTTCCCTGCCATATCTATCTATAACAGTATATTCATTATAATCTATATCATTTTCTTTACAATAATCTTTAAAATATTGTTGGAAATCTCCAATAAATGCACCAGTTTTATAGAAATGATGCCTTAATCCTCTAAAACCTTCTTCAAATCCTTCTTCCTTTTGTATTAAACACATACCATCCCATATAGTATTTTTACATTTTGCTTTAGTGTGAAGTGCTTCAGAAAATCCTGTTGTTTTATTTCTAATAACCTTTATAACGTCTTGTAATTCGCTATAACAATCTAAATCATTTACAACTAGTATCTCTGTACGTGGATTACAAGTATAATAACCCGTGATAGCAGATGCAACTAAACTTTTATATGCTTCCATCTCAACCAATTTACAATTTTCTTTAGGTAATTCTATACCCATAGTCTGCCATTCATTAATATCATTCCATAATTTTTTATTGATAAAATAATCTTCACCTTGCTTAGCCTTTCCAGCACTTCTAAACCAAAATACATACTTAATTTTCTTATCTTCTTTTTCTACTTTCTTTACAGTTTTATATGTTTGTAGTTTAAATCCATCTTTATATAACTGCTCTCTAACTATATCCTTTTTTGTAATGTTTTCATCAACTTTAGATGCTAAATTCTTAATTATCGCTTCATTATCTTTAATATTTTTAATTATATCTAAGTCAAGATTACTTAATTCATCTTTATATTTATTTATTCTATTCTTTATTTTAAGTATTTTATCTTCTTCATTTTCTTCAATTAATTTAGCTTCATTATTTTCTATATTTTTATGTAATTGCTTTATTCTTTTTATCTTATCTTTGTTGTATTTTTTAAGCTGCTTTGTATAAGATTTAAGTTTTATACATTCTTCTTCATCTTTCTTAGCTTGCTCTGATTTATACATGTAGTCAAACTTAACTACAATAATATCTTTTGTACTTCCTTGTTTAGTTATATCTAACCCTAACTTTTTAAGCTTGTCTAATAGTAAACTATTATTAAATACTGCTTTACCAAATTCAGCTTTTCTTACATTTAATTCTTCATTTTGTATTTTTAAAACTTCTGCTCCATTTATAGATTTAATTTTTACACCATTTTTACTCATTCTTATTTCCTTCTTTCTTCTTATTTTCTTTTTCAAATTTTTTTCCTTAATATTAAAAATTCTTATTCTTATTTATAACAAAAAACTTACAATCTTCTTTTTTATCTTTTAATACAACTTTGTTTGTTTCTAATCTATAATATTCTGCAAAGACATTATTATTAACTTTCTTATATACCAGCTTCTTAATATCTTCTATGTCTTGAATTGCACTTCCAATATAAAAACTAAAGGCTACTGTTTTAGTTTTTATAAGTTTATCTTCTCTTTTATAGATAATGTTGCGTTCTGTGCTGATTTCTTTTTTTAATCCAGATCCTCTACTGCTAAAGCTAAAACTTATACAACTTACTTCTCTACAATTTATATCTGCTTTCTCTTGGTTATTGTTATATCCTTCTTTAAAATCTTTTATAGCCAACACATAGTCGGATATTAACTTTTTAAACTCATTCCACCACTTACTACGATTATTAAAAAGTTTTATATCATATATTTTTTTATTTAAGTTTCCATGTAAAAAATTCTTAGCACAATTGTGATGACTCCTATAACCAAACAGTTGTAAGGTTGCCAAGAAAACTGGAGATGCATCATTTTCTACACCATTAATAATTTTATTGTAATTTCCAAATGCTTGTCTAACATATGCGTGTGTTAATTCGTGCCCGATTACACCTACTATTGTTTTCCTACAATAGCTATCCCACCAACTTTTACCATGCATATGTTCTAAATAATTATCCATAATTTTTGTTTCTATATATATGTAATTTATATAATTCTCTTCATCAAATTCAAATTGCCCCGATGCTTCTAAATTACTTAAATCTTTTTCTTTTATAACTACATCATGCCAAAATATTTCTTTGTTTCTGCTGTAAGGCTTTGCAATCTTTCTAATATGCTCAATTTCTTCTCTCATTAATCTTTCTAATAATTCCTGTCTTTCCATTTCTCAAATCTCCCTCTCTTTTTTAAAAATTATTTTTATTTTCTATTGCAAAAACACCTTTTATGATGTATAATCAAAACTGTAATTAAAAAGTATTTAGAGAAGTTCATATAGTACCTAATATCACATTGCTTAAGCGAATTTATATTTCCTAGGCAATATATCTATATTTAATTGTCAAAGAGCATTATTTAAATAGGCAACTAATACCCTCAATCTTGTGCATTTTTGAATTGAAGGTAAAAGTTGGATATTTATTTTTGTTGTCCACTTTATATATTATAACTTTTATATATTAATGTAAAGGTCTATTTTGCGTTATATAAGGTTGTACAAACCAATTAAATTAAATTAGCTTGTACATACTCTGTTATGCTACAATTAATGAACTTCTATAAAATTATTATTTCTTAAATATTCTTCTATATACATTTCTATTTGATCTCTAATCAAACTTATATCATCTAATAAATTTTCATTTTCCGTTATATATTCATCATTCATATTATATCCATTAAATACATTATTGCTATATGGAATATATGCACAGTATTCAACTACATTATAATTATATGTTCCACTAGATGTATAACCAGATTTATTTATTGTTTCAAATTCAATTAAGATATCATCTAATTTTATTTCTATAGGTTTATTTATATGCTTCACTTCATTCAAACCAACAATTAATTCCCATTCTTCTTTCCATGTATTATTAATATTTCTTCTTCCTATCATTATTAAACTACCCCTTTCATTATTTATTATATAAACTTTCTGGATACCAAACATTATTATAATCTATAGAACCATCACTATTAGTCCAATACCAAGCACCATATCTTCCACCACCAATTTTTACATACTTATCGTGCGCCATTGCCTTGCTACTGTAGTCTAAATAATAATCTTTGCCATCTATTGTTTGCAATCCATCCAAAGTTTCATTAAGTTCTCCACCAAAATAGTACCACTCTCCATCTACATAATTCCAACCTGGTTGAGCATAAGATCCATCATCATTTATATAGCCCCAACTTCCTAAATATTCTGTATCAGGTGGACACCACTGATGTTGTTCCCAAGTTCCTGCACTTGCTTTAATACTAATTAAATTTAATCCAATTATCACCGCTGATAATGTTTTAAATAACTTCTTTTTCATCTTTACATCCTTCTTTCATATTTAAATTAAATTTTACATCCTATGTATGTGTTACATTGTTTGAATCTTATGCTTTACATTTAAACAATCAGTTATTATAAACTGGTCTTCTTCTTTATCCCAATAATACTCTGCTCCTTTAAACTCAAATTCTGCACTTAAGAAATAGTCTTTAATGCCCTTTATTTCTGATGGAAAGTTATTTACTAGCACTACATCGTCATCTTCAGTTTTATCGTGCATTTCTAACCAATCTTCAAAACCAATTGCAGAATTTTTAAATGATGCATTTCTATAGTAAGCTACTCCAAAATCATGTATTCTCTTTGTTATTTCATTTCTATTTTCCATGTAACATCCCTCTTTCATTTATATAATTTTTGTTATGTTTAAGAAGTTTTGTTATTTATTAACTCCTTGTCCATATTTATATATTACGCCCTAATAATTATATTGTCAACACTATAATTATTATTTCTTATAACTTTATTTTTTATATATGTAATGATATAATTATTATGAGGTGAACAATATGATAAAAGTTAAATTACAAGATATCTTAGATAAGGAAGAACGTAGCTTAAATTGGGTAGCTACTAAGACTAATATAAGCTATAGTACTCTTCACAAATTTAACTCAAATAAGACTACTTCTGTATCTTATAATATCTTAGAAAAGTTATGTGAGTTATTTAAATGTAACGTAGAAGATATTATAACTTATGTGGTCGAGGAATAAAATCCTTGGCTGCTTTTTATTGCATAATAAAAGGCTTCCTTTAGAGGAAACCAATTTTATAAATTTTCATAATATAAACTTACTCCATCTGGAGATATTTTTACTTTACCTTCCATATCAGGTTGATATACATAGTCATTTTGCACGAAAAATGTTACTGCTCTTTTTATATGATCTCTATTAACTTTACATTCTTTATAGATATCTTCTATACCTAAAAATTCTTCTCTATGATTAACCAATACTTTTAATACTTGTTTTTGAGTTACTTTCAATTCCATTTATATCACCTCAATTATTCTACTTTTAAATCTTCATTGCTTTTATTAGTATTTTGTTTAACCATTAATTTTAAACATTCAAGTTGTTCTGCACTATTGTCTTCAATATTAGCTATGCTATGCATAATGTTTTTTATAGCACTACCTATTATTATAGTAAATATACCCATTACAACAGATACTATAAGCCAAATAAAATTTATTGATAATAAGCTTATAAATGCACTTATAAACTCTATAACTGCAATTGCAATAAACCATCCCTGAACATTATCCCCTGAAATCTTAGTATTATTATATTTTCTCTTTGTTTTCTCCACTACTACTCCCCTCATAATATAATTTCTATATAAATACTTATTTTTCCTTTATTTTTCTATAACGAATCAATAAATTTTTCAAATTCTTCATCTACTTTTTTAAGTCTTATATATTCAGCTTCTTTCTTTTCCAATTCATTTAATTTTCTTAATCGTTCTTGCTTATCTTGTACATCATATTCTTTTCTTGGTTTCATTTTTACTACTTTTATATTTGTTTCAGATTCAAAATCCATATCTTCAGCACATATACCCCAATCATCTTCATTATTATTTTGCAATTTTACTTTATTAGCATCATTTTCTATAGCTTCCCACATATCTTCTTTAGACACTTCAGCTAAATTGTCCATATTTCTTTCTGATACTGGTGTGCACTTAATTCCTTTGTGTTTATCTTTTGACTGTTTATCCTTCATTTCTTCAAGTATTGCAATTATTTCATCTAAATCTTCATATTTGTACACACTTAAATCGTATTCTTTAGCAATCATACCCAAATCAATACCTTGTTCATCAAGTCCTAATTCATGCAATAATTTATCGCCTAATTTCAATAAATCTTTTTTACTATATTCACAATTATATGAATATTTCTCTTCAAGTTCAGCTATCTTATTTTCTAATTCCTTCGATACTATCTTTCCTGCATTTAATTGTTTTTGTTTTTGTCCTTTATACCCATTTAGTTGTTTAATTTTGCTATCTTGGAATTTAGTAAGCACATGGAATCCATATGACTTAGCATCTTCTATAGCTTGTTCCAAAGCAGAATCAACATTCTTTTCTTTAAGCACATAATAAGTTACATAGTTGCTAGTTTCTCTATTCTTTCTAACTTGTCCAATATTAGCAGTAAATAATAATCCATTTTCTTTTAGTAACTTAAAGCATTTTTCTATAGTATTATTTGCAATATTAGTGTCTACATTAAAAGTATCCAAAGCAGTATAACAATAATAGTTATTTTCTCCTATTCTACTTTTAATATTACAATATAAGACCATTGCATCAACATTCTTTAATGATAATAATTTATTATAAATATCAATATTTAATTTAAAGAAGCCGTCTTTATAATCGTCATCAATTTTATTGAAATATGTACAACTAATCATTTCAGTAGTTTTAACTTTTTCCAAATCTACATTTATATTAGAAATATATCCATCATCAATAAGTAATTTTAATATTAGTTTTATTTGCTCTATAGACTTGGGAATTATTTCTCCAGTTTCTTTATCTGTATTATATCCTCTAATGGCTTTTACACCACAAACAGTACATAATTCTTCTATTGTAAATTTACATAAACCGTTTCTTGTTATAGATTGATCTAAAGCACATAATACACCTATTAGCTTATTATTATTGTATCTAACACATAAACTATCTTTCGTTCTCTTTTTAGTTCTATCATCTACCTTTTCTAATTTGCTTCTTATTATCTCATTTCTTAACATTATAAAATTTGAATTTTCCATATCTCTTAATCTTCCTTTCTAATAACTATAAACTCGAACTTTCATTCTTAATATTTTTCATTTTACTCATAACCTCAAACAATCTATTTGATTTCTTAAAAACATAAAATTTGTTATTTGAATCAAATCTATCATCAACTATTTTAAAATCTTCGCATAGCAAATAACTAATTGTAATAGCCTTATTCTTGCCTTTAATAAAATAATATTTTTCCTTATCCATAATCTAATCATCCTTTCTAATAATAACTTAATAAGTGTTTTGCATAACTTAGAACAAGAAAACTTGTTTTTCTTTTCAGAAGTTATATATGTTTGTGTTATATTCTTTTTATTATATAGAGTTATATTCTTTTTATAAGTTAAATTAGTGACATTTTTGTAACTTTACATTAAGCAAAATTGTATTATTTACTTAATGCTTAGTTACATTTTCGTAACTTTTTGTAAAATGGTCTTAAATAAGTTGTTTTTAAATTAGTTACGAATACGTCACTTTACCCCAAGCAAAATTACATCTCCTCTAAATATTTATATAAATTTTCTTTTACATTATTAGATAAATCCCTATAGTTCTCATTACCCCTTGGCAAAGTATACCTATATAGCCTGTTATATGTAGTTCCTATCTTTTTAGCAATAAAGGTATATGTTACTCCATTATTTTCTTTAATGTATTTTAATTTTTCTATTGCTGTCATTATAATCATTCCTTTCATATTGTTATTAATATTAATCACAAAAAAATATATAAAAAAAGAACACTTAAATGTTCCTTCCTAATAAACGGTTATAAAACACTCTCAACTATTGATATTACTAACCTTACAATAATTGGTGTGTTTCTACTCCATATATACAATTTTATTTAGCTTATATCCTTAGGATAGCCATACTTTTGTTTTCCCACCAACGTCAAGCCTAGTAAATAAGACACTTTGAGAAAATATGCAAATATTTTGTTCGCATTTGTTATCTCTATATATAAACTAATATTTTCGCTATCAAACGCACTGATATCCACAATTGTTGGTTTATATGTGGGGAGTTTTTTGAGTATAGTCTCCTAGTTAGGAATAACTTACTTTCCAACCTTAGATACCATTCAGATAAATCACCTTACCTTTACTCATAATTTATTTAGCTTATAAACAACAATTTATCAAAACTAAAGAACTATCCTATTTTAGATAGTTCTTTAGTTTTGATATTTATTTTTCCCAACTTGCACTATAAATTGAATCTAATTTATCTATTTTTTCTTTTAATAATTCCCTTTTTTCCTTTTCTTCTTTTATTGCCTCTTTCATAGAATTTAAAGTTTCTTCCGATATTGGTTCTCCAATTTCTTTTAATAAATATTGTTTAAAATAATCAATTTCTAACTTTTGAATTTCAATAGGTTTATTATTTAATTCTGACTTTAACTCTTCAATTAATTCTCCATGAGCTAAACATCTAACCTTATTACTTATATTAAAAACCATCATATCTATCACCACCTTTCTGTATTATATTTCTATAAAAGGGTCTTATTTCCTTTATTGTTTTGTATAGTTATTAAAAATTATTAAGATTATATAATAGTTATATAAAAGCTGTATCACTTTCATATTATTTTGATACGGTTTTGATATGATAATGATACGATATTGGTATAACTTTAATACGGTTTTAATACGATTCCAATATCATTAAAGAATTTTTCTTGTTCTTCTTCAGAAAACGGGTAATTTGAAACGACCCGTTTTCAGCTCAACTTTTTGACCACTTTTAGTGACTCAGTTATAAGCCTTCTGTATTGCTTTATTTATCTCTTTTCTTATAGATTACTAATAATCACTCTAACTTTTAATAGAATCCACTTTTCTTCACCAATTTAAGCCATTTACAAGGGTATGTAAAGTTCCCATAAAGGATAGTGCAAACTTGCATTTTCCTGAACGGTATTATAATTAGTAAAGTCCTTACAGAGCTTTACTTAAAAAATAGTATAGTGAGAGCATAGTTGTGCTAAACGTAACGAACACGTTGACGTGTCCGAATCTAGGACATTAATTGGTTTCTAAAATTTTAGTGTATAAAAAATATAAATATATCGTTATTTTTACCACCCCCTCAAAGCCAGTTATAGCCCCATTTGTATAAGGTGTACAAAAACACCATCAAACCTAGCAATAGCCCCATTCTTGACTAAAAAGTGCTGTAGGATTGATTGAGAATTGCTATATTGATAAGTTATAAAGCTAAGAATTTTGAGCCTAATATATACGACTTTTTATAAAAAGGTATATACATTGCATATATCCTTTTGTTGTCGAACTTTCGATACATACTACATATTGTGGTGGCACATTTCCGCCACTTTTAAACTGGCACTAAAAAAAGAGACTATTAAATTAATAATAATCTCTAAAAGTTTAGTTATTTTGCTATCCTCACCTTGAATCTAGCAAATTTTTCACATTGTTTGTCTAAGTATTCCCATTTAGTCCAATCAATATCCACCTTATCATTTTCCTGCATGAATTTATTATAATAGTAGTTATATATTATTTTCTTAATCATATTAAACCTCCTACTATTTCTAAATCTCTTACAGAAATATCTTTGGCTCTTAAAGCTGTATAGATAAAATGTACATCATTTTGAAACTTTTTATGTGTATACTGATGTACATTTTTTTCTAAATAGTATCTTATTGCTAAAATTTGATCTCTAGTTATTTCTTTGTTCTTAAGTGCTTTGTTAAAGTTAAAATAAGTAATATTATAAGCCTTTTCTACTCTGTAACTTCTTATCTTCTTTCTGTTCATATTTGCGATAATCATTTCTGCACTTATCGGCTTCCTTTGTATTCTTCCTACTTTTAAAAATAGAACTTTGGTGAATAATTTTATTAATACTGGTAATGCTAGTAATGTGATGATATACTTCATATCAATCAAATCCTTTCTGTAGTAAATTCATATAACTTTTCTATAATTGTTTTGTATAAATATTTATCTTTTGGTGTGAATAAATATTTGTCTTTTAAGTTATATGTAGGATTTGGTGTGGTTTTTGAAGTAGGATAGGATATAGAGTTAAATCTACATTCTATCCTTTTTAAGTTAGTAATAAAGCTATTTTTATAATTCAATAAAATAAGAGAATTATAAAATGGAAGGATTTTGTAATAAAAGAATTAAACAATAATATCTAAAAAGTTGTTATAGTACAAGTCTGTATATAATACCCTAAAGTTCTTGCTATTATATCTTATACCTTTGGTTGGTCTTGCTATGACAATTCTAGGTACTGCACCATAATTATCTGATTGTACTTCTCCAGTCTTGTATAGGGATTCATATCTTTGCATCTTCGAATTGCTAGTATAATGAGTTAAATCCACTTCCAATAGATTAAAATAAACTAAATTATTATAGCTAAATATTATTTTTGCATCTGGTCTTATTTTACCATTCATATACTGTGGTTGTATTTTAAATTCTTCTATTTTACCACCATGTGATTTTATAATACTTAGAAATTCTGTAATTAATAAATTATGATCTGTAGATATTTTTTCTATAAAATACACTTTATTGTTTAATAGATTATTTCTTATACTCTTAACTAGTCCCATTTCTTCTAACTGCTTCATTCTTCTTCTAGCGGTTTCGTATGAACAGTTAAAAAATATATTCGTAATTTGATTTAATGAAATTGATTTATAATTTTCTATATAACTTAAAACTTTTCTATCCCTTTCTTTTAGCATTTTTAAAACCCTCCAAAGATATTATTCCACTATGATTATCTAATTGCTCACTTTTACAACATTCAGCGATAGTTACATCTTCTTCTGGCACATCAATTATTTCTGGTTCTTCTTCTATTATTATCTTATCTTTAATCTTTTTAACCTTTAATATTTCTTGCTTCTTTTCCTTTGTGGGAATCTTAATATCTTGGACATATTTATTTAATAAAATATAATCTTCATCTATCCAAGCGGTTTTAATTTGAATATAGTCTGAATTCCCATCTACTATACACTCACGTTCTTTTAGAGATTTTGCATCTGGTGTATTAATTATATTTGTGCTATCTATGGAAGATTTCTGTCTAAACGTTATTCTAGTCATTTGGCTCTTTAAATCTGGTGGGATATTTGTAGCAGTAGAACGTTGTACACAAGAAATTATATGGACTCCTACACTTCTTCCAACTTTAGATATATCACATATTTTACCAAATAAATCCTCTCTATGGATAAAGAAACTTATTTCTTCTATTACTACATATATTCTTTTCATATAATCGCTTGTATGGTGCTTGTTCCATTGTTTAATGTTCTTTATTCCATATATCCTAAATGTGCTTGACCTATCTTGTATAGTCTCTAATAAGCTATTAAGTGCCTTCTCGCACGCTTGTTCTGTAAAGCTACTATTAACTACACATGAACAATCCTCAAATGCTGATAGTTCTGATTTTGCTATTTGTAAAAGGTATATTTCTATTTTTTCTTTAGAATTGTAAATTAGATTTGTTAGTATACCACTAAGTAGAAATGTTTTCCCTGTCCCTGTTGCACCACCTATTAAAATATGTGCATCTTTATTAACATCTAGTAAATAGTCTTGTCCTTTATAATCTTTACCAATATACAATTCATGCGGATCTGTTTTAACAGGTTTAAATTTGAAGGTTGATATATCTCTATTTACTATATACATTTTTATATAATCTTTAAATCTATCCTTTTCTATAGTTATTATTGCATTAAGATTATCTTCTATAATGTTTAGCTTAGAATTTATATGTTCTAAACTTAAACCCTCTGTATTACTTATATAAGTTACATAACCATAGGATGTTTTTTCCAATTTAAAGATTTTAAAAGTTTCATCTTCTCTATTCTTAACACCACTCTTAATCATGATATTTTCAAATTTATTTTTTAGTTTGCGTTCATCTTTTGCATTAAGATAGTTCCAAGCATATGTTCCTGCAATTGCTAATCCCAATTCTACAATCATTTTCTCTTAACACTTCCTATAGAATTGATTGCATATAGAACTAAGCTACTTATAATTATTAGTCCACCTTCTGCTCCTAAACAAAATATATCTCCTATCTGCTTTAAGTAACTATAGATATAGTTATAAACTGTTATGTCTGTTCCAAATAGTATTTTAATCATTTAAACTCCCTCTTTTCTATTAATGCTTTATATAATATTTGTTTTATAGTCTCGCTTTTTTCTTCTAAGCTATTTATAACTGTATATAACTGCATATCTTTAGTTGTATTTTTAAAGCTTATATTTATCTGCTTATTCTTACCCATTTTCTTATCCCCTCTCATGTTCTCTATACTGTATTCTATGCTAGATTTATAGAAATGTTGTATAAATATTATAGAAAAGTTTAAGAAATATTATAGAAACATACTTGACTTTTGAATTTTAGAAAGGATAGTTGAGGAAGCTGGAGCAGAAGTGAGTGAGTATATTTTACCCTAAGTTTTTAAACAAAGAGTAATATAGTTGAGTTTAGCTATCGCTTTCGCTCGTTCTATCTCCATTTATATATAAAGCTTTTTACAAGAAATAAACGCTTACCCTATAACTTGCTTCTAATTTATATAGAATTTCTTTATATCCCGTCCGTAGACACGTTCCCTTAAAACACCCATATAATTTATATAGCGACCATATGTACTCGCTTAAGGGGTATATAATGTAAATGGAGTAACATATATAACCCACTAATATTTCTGCATTGGGTTAGTGCCCTACTAAAATTATTTATAGTTGCTTTAGTGCTTAAACAACTAACCTATATCTAAAAAAGTGTATAGGAAATAAAACCCACCTTGAATTATTTTTAAAAATGGATTATACTATATTTACGGTATATAGTAATCCCAAAGTGGTGGGATTTATTAAACAATATTTAATTGTTGGAGTAGAGTAGTTATTGTCAGTAACTGCTCTATTTTTTTACTTTAAATACTCATTAATCTTATCCCAGTAAATTTAATCATTTTTGCTACCTCCTACTTTCTCATGTTTTCTAACGGACTATAAGCCTGATATTTACGTCTTAAATCTTCATCCTGTAAATCTAAGTATGCTTTCTCTGTTACAGTTACAGAACTATGTCCAAGTATCTTACTAAGAATAAGTAAATTTCCGCCATTTAATAAAAATCTCCTACTAAAATTATTTCTAAGAGAATGTGGCGTAATATTTTTGTTTATCTTAGCTCTTTTTAAATAAATTCTAAAATTTCTCTCAAAATTATTGTTTGCTAAATACGTATTTGTTCTCTGTGTTGGAAATAATAAGTCAGTTTCCTGCATAGAATCTTTATATCTAATCCATCTTTGTAGAAGCTTCTGCATCTGACTACTAAAGAAAACAACTCTGTCTTTTTTACTTTTAGTGTTGTCTGCTTGTAATAAAATAGTTCTTCTAATTAGATCAACATTATTAATTGTTAAATGTAATGTTTCAGACAACCTCATTCCTGTATCAAAAATTAAATTTATTACTGTATAGTCTCGAAATTCATGGAACTTTGTACAATCAATATTTTTAATTAATTTCTTATACTCCCCATCAGTTAACTGCTCTTTTGCTTTTCTCTCTGTTTTTATAAATTTACATTTGTGTATATCGTTGTTAAAATAATTTTCTGCTAAAAAAGTTGCAAAAGCTTTAATATTTCTAAGATAATTGTTTAATGTTCCAGCAGAAACTTCTGTTCCAATATCTTTTCTAAATTCCATATTAGATTTTTTAACACCCTCATCATTAGCACCAAAAGAATACTTTCCTCTATCTTTTGTAAATTGTATATATTCTTCTACAATTTTCCTATTTAATTTAGATATATCTGTTATCTGTTTTTCTTCCTCTAAATACTGTGAAAATAGAGCTAATGTTTGGTAGTAAGATTTTATTGTCTTGTCGCTTAAATTTTTATATCTGCAATGTTCTATATAAATAACTATAATATCTTTTATATCTTGTTTTTTTGAAATTTTCGGCATAAAAAAAACACTCCCAATACATTGAATATAAACTCAATATATTAAAAGTGTTTTTTATTAAATATTTATTGTTGTTAATCTTCGTTTTTATATATCATTTAAAGAATCTATTGCTATACTTATTTCTAAGAATCGCACAAATAAGCCTATTAAGACACTTTATTTTTAAGTCTTAATTTATCTGCAATAATTGCAATAAATTCACTATTAGTAGGCTTGCCCTTATCGTTATGAACAGTATATCCAAATAGTTTATTAATTGCTTCTATTTGTCCTCTGCCCCAAGCTACTTCTATAGCATGTCTGATTGCTCTTTCTACTCTTGAAGCTGTTGTATTATATTTCTTAGCTATTGAAGGATATAATTCCTTTGTTACAGCTGAAAGAAGTTCCATGTCGTTTACTACCATTGTGATAGCTTCTCTTAAATACATGTATCCTTTAATATGAGCAGGTACACCGATTTCATGAATTATGTTTGTAATTTCTGTTTCAAGATCAACAGGCGTTTTTGATTTTGGTTCTGAAGTAAGAATATATGAAGAAGTTGTTGGATAAGAAACCCTGTTAGATTGTGCTGAACTTTCTTGTATTGTTGGAGCACTATTAAACATTTCTCTTATTCTTTTTGTAAATACTTCCATGTCAAAAGGCTTCACTGTATAATAATCAGCACCTAATGTAATCGCTTGTTGAGTTATTTTATCTTGCCCAACAGCCGATAAGATAATTATTCTTGGTGTCTTTTCCAAATCCATAGTATTTAGCTTTTCCAACACCCCTAAACCATCAAGATGTGGCATTATGATATCAAGAATAACTAAGTCTGGTTTTCTTTCAACAATTAGCTCTAAAGCTTCTCTACCATCTTTTGCAATCCCCGTAACCACAATATCTTTTTGATTTAATAAGTAGTCATTTAGTATACTGCAGAATTCCTTGTTGTCGTCAGCTATTAATACTGAAATTTTTGAATCTTCCATATTTTTCTCTCCTTTAACTATTAATGCACTTTTTATATGTTTTCCCCTATCAACACACACATATTGTAACTTTCCATTTGCTTACATCAAGATAATAATTCCATAAATTTTATCAAATTCCTCTTTTATTGTAGGGTATATATTTCTCTCACCATATTTATCTACTATATGTGGTTTATAAGATTTATTTCTTAATTTTATGGTTTTAATGTATTTATCTTCCACTATTTGTAAATTATACACTTTTTTTTGCTACAAGTAAATACCTTGAAAAAAAATACTTATATTATTTTGTTGAGAAAGTTACTTAGCACTCTACTTAACAAATATTTCTCTATTATATTATATAATTTTCTTGTCCTTTCTTCAAATAAATAATCATTTTTTTGTTAATAATAAGAGTTGATTCAAATATTTGTTATCCTTACAACAACTTTTTAAATCAACTCTTATTAAAATTATTTAATTATTCCTGCATCTTGCAGCATCCATTCTATGTATATACCATATCCAGTGTCAGGTTTATTTATAAGAACATGAGTTACAGCTCCCACAATTTTATTATTTTGAATAATAGGACTTCCACTCATTCCTTGAACTATACCACCTGTTTTCTCTAATAATCTTGGATCAGTTACTTTTATAACCATACTTTTCGAACTTGCAACATTTTGATTTAATAACTTTTCAATTTCTATTTCATATTCTTGCGGACCATTTTCATCAATTGTTGTTATTATCTTAGCTTTTCCTGGAACAATTTCATCTCTAAATCCTACTTTTAAGCGTTTAATATCAGATTTCTCAAGTATATTACTGTTTAATTGACCGAATATACCGCTTTGTGTATTTTTATCAATTTCACCTGTTGGATTACTTTCATTTATGAAAATTCCTTTTAATTCTCCAGGAGAACCTTTTTCTCCTTTTCTTATGCTTATGATACTTGATTCAATTACATCACCATCTTTTATTAAAAAGGGTTCATTTGTATCAGAATCTGTTATTGGATGTCCTAATGCTCCAAATTTTTTTGATGTATCATCATAAAAGGTCATTGTTCCTACACCTGCTGTCGAGTCTCGTATCCATAATCCAATTTTATAGTCTTTATTATTTTCTTTTTTCAAAGTTACTATTTTTGTTATATTTTCTCCATGTCTTAAAATATCAACTTTTATACTATCTTTTTCACTTTGTTTTATTGCTTTAACTAAATCTCTTGAATTATGCATTTCTATTCCATTTATTTTTAGAATTACATCTCCAATTTCTAAGCCTCCGACTTTACCTGGGCTTTCCTCTTTTTCATTATTGATTTCTATATCGGAATATCCTACGACAAGAACACCTTCGCTACTTACTCTAACACCAATAGGTACACCTCCAGGATATAACTCGAGATCTTTTATTTTTTCTACTTCTACACTTTTTAATGGAATCATTCCCAAAAATTTTATTTCGTATTTATTGGAATCATCATCAACTTTTGTTATTGTGTTTCCAATAGGAGCAATTGATGGGACGGTTTCATCATTTTTAGTGTAAATTTTATCTGGCAGCTTAATGAGACATACTGCGGTAATTAAAATTAGAAATAGGATTGGAGTCATAAGCAGACTAACTAAACATAAAAATTTTTTCTTCATATTTCTCTCCTCCTTTACTTCTTGATTTTAATTTCCCCACAAGACAAGCATATTATCCTATAAGAACAATGTTATAAAAGACAAAAAATTTACCTCATACTAAATTTTTAATAAAAAATAAATTTATTTCTTGCTCTCCCTTCCAACTATCATGGTCGAAAGCTTTGAGATTATTGGGGTTTCATATTATTCCAATTATTTTCCCATAAAATTCATATTAATTAGAATGAATTTACTATGTAAAAATTACAAAAAAAATAAAACCACGGAAATCCATGATTTTATTTTTACCAGTTTTTATAAGTATATGTATTTAATTTTTAATTTCTTTTTTCTTTTCTTCACTTATTCTTATCATTTCTTTTACATTATTTAAAGTTGCTTCTGTGACATCATTTCCAGACAGCATTTTACTTATTTCGAGCTCTTTTTCTTCAATTTTAAGAACTTTTATACTTGTAAAAGTCTTGTTATCAACTACATTTTTAGTTACAAAGTAATGATAATCTGATAATATTGCTATCTGTGGAAGATGTGTAATACATAAAACTTGATGAGTGCATGAAAGCTGATACATTTTTTCTCCAACTCTCTGTGCAACTGCTCCACTTATACCAGTATCAATTTCGTCAAATATAAGCGTTGGAATTTCATCTTTTTCTGCAAAAACACATTTTAATGCAAGCATAATTCTTGAAAGTTCACCACCAGATAAAACTTTTTCAAGAGGCATTAATGGTTCTCCTGGATTTGTAGAAATAAGAAAACATACATCATCAAAACCTCTTTCATTGAAGTTTTCTTCTCTTTCAACCCTTATCTGCATTCTTGATTTTTCAAGTCCTACAAACGCAAGTTCTTTTAAAATTTTCTCTTCTAAAGCACCACTTTTTTCTACTCTTAATTCATGCAGAATAATTGCTGCTTCTTCCATAGACTTTAATATATTATTTTCTTTTTCTCTAAGTTCATTGATTATCTTTTCTGAATTTATTATTTCATCGTATTCTTTTTTAATTTTTTCAAGATAATCAAGTATGTCTTTAACTGTCGGACCATATTTCTTTTTATACTGATTAATTTCATAAATTCTTGAATTTATGCTTTCTAACGCATCATTATCAAAAACTATTTCTTCAGCCATATCTCTTATTTCACGAGTTGCTTCTTCTATTGTATAAAAAGCTTCTTCTATAACATCTTTATTCTTTTTTATTTTTTCAAAATGCTTTTCTACACCTGATAATTCTGAAATTACTTTAGATAGTGAATCCATAACACTAAATTCTTCTTGTCCGCTTAATAATTTATAAGAATCAACTAATGCATGATTAATTTTTTCTGCATTGGCTAAAATGTTATATTCTTCTCTCAAAGTGTCTTCTTCATTTTCTTTAAGCTTAGCCTTTTCAATATCTTCAATCTGGAATTTTAAATAATCAAGAAGCTTTTCTCTATCTTGATTACCTGTAATTCTTTTAAGATCTTCTCTAACTTGTAGTAAACTTTCCCTAAGGACAGTATATTTATTTAAAGGTTCTTCAATACTTTTATCTATAAATCCATCTAAATAAAGTATGTGACTGCTTCTAAGCAGTAGTTCTTGATTCTGATGCTGACCATGAATATCTAAAAGCTTTGCTCTGACTCTTTTTAATTGAGATGTAATTAAACTTTTTCCGTTAATTTTAATTAAATTCTTCCCGCTTTGATGTGATTCTCTGCTTATTATAAGCACATCATCATATTCAATATCAAGTTCATCCAATACTTCACAGACTTTAGAACCATCAAGAGTAAACAATGCTTCAACATATGTTCTGTCTTCTCCAGTTCTTATTAGGTTTTTTGAAAACTTTCCGCCCAGTACAAAATCTATTGCATCAATCATAATAGACTTTCCTGCGCCGGTTTCTCCTGACAGTATATTAAATCCTTCTTTAAAGTTTATTGTCATTTCTTCTATTAACGCAAAATTTTTAATATTTAATTGAATTAACATTTCATCCCATCCTTAACCTTATGACGACATTCTCTTTCTTATTTTAGACACTAAAAGTTCAGCACTTTCAATAGTTCTTACTAAAATAAATATTGTATTATCTCCTGCTACTGTACCTGCTATATCTGCGCTTTCTAAATTATCTACAGCTTCTGCTGTAATAGGTGCAGATCCTGTTATTGTTTTTATAACAACCATTTTATCTACATTTTCTACAGATAATACAGTATTTGCAAGAATATTGCTTAGTCTGTCTATTATATTTTTCTGCTCGCCTGTAGATACAGCATATTTTGACTTTCCACTTGAAGACTGCATCTTTATTAATTTAAGATTTTTTATATCTCTTGAAACAGTTGCTTGAGTTACCTCAAAGCCTTCCATTTTTAGTGCTTCTGCAAGTTCTTCCTGAGTTTCTATTTCTCTTGAGCTAATTATTTCTAATATTTTTGTATGTCTTTTTGATTTCAAAATTCCTCACCATCACATTCTTTAGAATTATTTAAAATCTTATTCCTCAAAACTTTGAAATAATCATAATCATCAAACAAAAGAAGTTTAACATTTTTTTGTTTTTTATAAATTTTAACGCATGATTTTTGATTAACTTCCATCGCTTTTTGTCCATCAACTGTTAAATATATTTTTTCTTCTTCATTTTCTGCATATATTTCTATAATACTATCACCTTTAAGGACTATAGTCTGCATGCTTTTTGTATGTGGACATATCGGTGTTATGGTTATAAGTTCTAAATCAGGATAGATAAAAGGTCCCCCTGCTGAAAAAGAATATGCCGTTGATCCAGTTGGTGTTGCAACAATAAGTCCATCACCTTTAAAAGATGAATAGAGCTTTCCGTCAACATATATTTTAAATTTCACCATTCTTGATAGTGTACCTCTTGCAAGAACTACATCATTAAAAGCATTTAATTTTTCTTTTTTAAAATCATCTATATCAGCACAGCCTTTAATATTTTTTAATTCTTTTTTGCATATGAGTCCACATTCTACTATATTCTTAAACTCTCCAGCACACTCAAGCATCATTCTTTCCTGAATTTCATATTCATTGTTTTTAAGTTTTGTCAATGCAGTGTCGATATCAGATATCTCTATGCTTGATAAAAAGCCTAAATTCCCTATGTTTATTCCAAACAAAATTCCGTTAAACTCTTCTTTAACTGACCTTGCCGCACTTAGAAGTGTTCCGTCTCCTCCAAGTACAACAAGCAATTCAATACTTTTGAGATTTTGTCTTTCTAAATCATAAGAATTAAAAATATGAACTTCTTTTATCTTGAATACATCTTTTATTTTATTTATAACCATATTTAAGATTTTATTATCATTATCCTTTGACGGATTAATTGCAATACCAATATTTCTCATAGCCCCTCCAAAAGAAGTTAGATTTCTACATGAGATGCTTCTACCACTGCATCAATATCTTCCTTCACAAAACTGCTTTCCTTATCTTTATTTTTACTAAAGTAAACAAGATACTCTCTGTTACCTTCAGGTCCTTTTATTGGTGAATATCCAACACCAAGTACGTTAAGATCCTGTTCTAATAAAAAGTCTATTATTCCATGAACAACTTCTTTATGAGTGCTTATTTCTCTTACAACACCTTTTTTACCAACTTTTTCTCTTCCTGCTTCAAACTGAGGTTTTATTAAAGCTACTACTTCACCATCATCTTTTAAAAGACCTAAAGTTGCTGGCATTATCTTTTTTAATGATATAAAGGACACATCAATTGATGCAAAATCTAATAAATCATTATTTATATCTTCAGGAGTAACATATCTTATGTTTGTTCTCTCCATGCATACGACTCTTTCATCAGTTCTAAGTTTCCACGCAAACTGTCCATATCCAACATCAACTGCAAAAACCTTAGCTGCACCATTTTGAAGCATACAGTCTGTAAAGCCTCCTGTTGAAGCTCCAATATCCATACATACCTTATCATCTAATGTTAAGTCCCATGTAGCCATTGCTTTTTCAAGTTTTAATCCTCCACGACTTACATATTTCAAGGTATCTCCTCTGTACTCTATATCACTGTCAACTCCTACTTTTTCACCAGCCTTATCAACTTTTTGGCCATTGACATAAACTCTACCTTCCATTATGCATGCTTTAGCTTTTTCTCTTGAAGTGATTATTCCTTTTTCTACTAAAAGTATATCAAGTCTTTCTTTTTTTTCTGCCATTATGTTCTCCTTTTAATCATAAAGTTCTAATATTGATTCTCTAATGCTTTCGCAGTCAAGTTTATATGCTTTGTAAAGTATATCTACTTTTCCCTGTGGAATAAACTTATCATCATATCCTAATGATTTTATTTTTCCTTTGTATCCTATTTCCATAAGATAATCTCTTACTGCACTACCAAGGCCGCCTTTAAGTATGTTATCTTCTATTGTTAATATATTATATCCTTTATCAGATATTTCTTTAATTAAATTTTTATCAATAGGCTTAATAAAAACAGCATTTATTATAGTCGGATTTATGCCTTGTTCGTATAACATTTCCTTTGCATAAACTGCATGCTGGACCATCTTACCTGTTGCTATTATACATGTCTTGGATCCTTTATTTACAATCTCCCACTTGCCTTCTTTTACTTCTTTTATAGGAGGAATGTTGTCTATTATGTCTCCTCCTCTTGGATATCTTATTGCAACTGGAGAATTTTTATTAACAGCCCATCTAAGAAGAACTTCAACCTCAGCAAGACACTTAGGTGCTGCAATAGTTATATTAGGTATAAGAGATAAATATGAAAGATCCATTACTCCTTGATGTGTTTCACCGTCTTCACCAACGATTCCTGCTCTGTCCACTGCAAAGATTACAGGAAGATTTTGAATACATACATCATGTATTACCTGATCAAATCCTCTTTGTAAAAATGTTGAATATACTGCAAAGACCGGCTTTAATCCATTACTTGCCATTCCTGCTGCAAGTGTTACTGCGTGCTGTTCTGCTATTCCAACATCAAAAAATCTTTCTTTAAATTCTTCACTAAAGCATTTTAATCCAGTTCCTTCTGGCATTGCTGCTGTTATTGCTACAATTCTCTTATCTTCTCTAGCAATTTTTGCAAGGGACTCTCCAAATGCTTTTGAATAACTATTTTTATGACTAACCTTTGGCTCTCCACTTTCTAAATCAAAAGGACTTACTCCGTGATATTTACTTGGACTCTTTTCTGCTAATGCATATCCTTTTCCTTTTTGAGTTATAGTATGTATTATTACTGGTCCATCAAAATCCTTAGCAATTTTAAAAACTTCAGTCATAGCTTCTATGTTATGACCATCTATAGGTCCTATATATTTTAATCCCATATTTTCAAAAAGCATTGATGGAACTACAAGTTGTTTTATGCTATCTTTAACTTTCGAAAGCTTAACAGCAATATTTTTGCCTATATATGATTGATTTAAAGAGTCATGAATTTCATTTTTTAGCTTATTATATGTTGGTGCCATTCTAAGTTTATTAAGATATCTAGATAGACCTCCAACATTTGATGATATTGACATCTGATTATCATTTAAAACAACAATTAATTTTGTTTTTCTAAATCCAACATCATTAAGGGCTTCAAGAGCCATGCCTCCAGTTAATGCACCATCACCTATTACTGCAATAACATGATAATTCTCTCTTTTTAAATCTCTTGCTCTTGCTATACCTAGTGCTGCTGAAATTGAAGTACTGCTATGTCCTGTGTCAAAACAATCATAATTACTTTCATTTCTCTTTGGAAATCCACTCATTCCATTAAACTGTCTTAAATTTTTAAAACCATCTTTTCTTCCTGTTAAAACTTTATATACATAACTTTGATGACCTACATCCCAGACTATTTTATCCTTTTCAAAGTCAAAAGCCTTAAACAAACTTAAGGTAAGATCAACTACACCTAGATTAGATGCTAAATGACCTCCTGTTTTAGAAACGCTTTCTATTAAAAATTCACGCAATTCATCACTAAGTATCTCTGTATCTTTTGGGGTTAATTTCTTAATATCTCTAGGGAAGTCTAGAGTATCTATTAATTTCATAATATCATTTCCTCTGCTAACTTTCTCTATTTAAAAGATCATATGTTAAATCCACTAAACATTGTGAATCAACAGTTAATGTTTTAAGCAACTCCACACATTCCTCGCTTATTGTTTTACATAACTCTCTACATTTATCTAATCCATAAACACTTATAAAATTAGTTTTGTCATGTTCTTCATCTGCATGTGTATTTTTGCCTAGAACATCAGCATCTCCTACAACATCTAGTATATCATCTTTAATCTGAAATACTAAACCTAATTTTTCTCCATATGTTCTTAAAATTTTTACATCAGATTCACATGCACCTGCAAGTACTGCACCACCTACAATTGAAGCTCTTATAAGTGCTCCTGTCTTTTTTGCGTGCATATACTCAAGTTCATCTTTAGAAATTTTCTTTCCTTCAGATATTACATCAACAACCTGACCACCTATCATTCCTTCTGCACCAGCTGAAGATGCTATTTCATAAGCTGCTTTTAAAGAGTTTCCTCCATTCTTTAGAGAATAATCCATCATTAAAATCATTGCTTCATTAAGGAGATTATCTCCTGCAAGTACAGCAATATTTTCTCCAAAGACTTTATGATTTGTTGGCTTTCCTCTTCTTAAATCATCATCATCCATACATGGAAGATCATCATGAATAAGCGAATATGTATGAATCATCTCTATCGAGCATGCCATTGGTAAAATATTTTTATACTCATTTTTGTAAATATAATAAGATAAAGCAAATAATATTGGACGTATTCTCTTTCCTCCTATATTTATGCTATAGCCGCTTGCATCATATATTACTTTGTTATATATACCTTTGTTTTTGAAATAATTATCTAAATAATCATTTATGTCTTTCCTTAAATTATTTATCATTATCAACTTCATTAAACTCCACTTCTTTTTCGTCTTTAACCATAGAAATCTTTCCTTCATACACGCTAAGTGTCTTATAAATCTTATTAACAAGCTTTACTCCATTTTCATAAGATTTCATAGAATCTTCAAGGTTAAGCTCATCATTTTCAAGACCGCTTAGTATTTCCTGAAGTTTAGATAACATTTCTTCATAACTTTCTTTTTTGGCCATTTTTAAACTCCTTATTTTAAGGGGATAAAATTCCCTTTAACTTTTCCATCTTTAAGAATTATATTTAATTTTTTTTCTTCATTCAACTGATTTTTTGAAATTATTATATTGTTTTCATCATCCTCTATTATAGCATATCCCTTTTCAATAACCTTAGTCGGATTATATGCAATTAGAAGATTGTTTAAATGTTCAATATTTTTCTTTTCTTTATTTAGTTTTGTTTTTATAGCAAAATTCAATCGTTCTTTAAGTTTATCAACTTCTAAATATGAATTTGCAATAAGACTCAATGGTGAGTGTATTTTTAATATTCTTTCAGCATTATTAATTTCATTAATACAGCTTTTAATTTTATATTCAATATTATCATCAAGATTTTTTCTTAAATTTTCTATATTGTTTAATATTTCACTTTTCAATGGTACTGCTATTTCAGCACCTTGAGACGGAGTTGCTGCACGAAAATCACTTACAAAGTCACAAATAGTATAATCTATTTCGTGGCCTACTGCTGAAATTATAGGAATATGAGAATCATAGACAGTCATAGCAAGTTCCTCTTCATTAAAATTCCAGAGTTCCTCTATTGAACCGCCTCCTCGTCCTACAATTATTACATCAACATTGTTTTTCATATTGAAGTATTTTATACCTTCCATTACTTCTTTATAGGCACCTACACCTTGAACTTTTGCTGGATATAAAACAATATCTATAGAGTCATTTCTTCTTCTTGATACATTAATTATATCACGTATAGCTGCTCCTGTAGGCGATGTTACAACACCTACTCTCTTAGGATATGCAGGAATTGGCATTTTGTTCTCAACATCAAAATATCCTTCTTTTGATAGCTTCTCTTTTAATTTTTCAAATTTAATAAATAATTCTCCCTGACCTTCTTTTTGAATTTCATCACAATAAATCTGAAAAGATCCTGTCGCTGGATAAATGGATGCTCTTCCACATATTATTACTTCCATACCTTCTTCAAGCTTAAACTTTAAAAAGCTGGCATTACCTTTAAACATAACACAGTTTACTTTTCCTTTATCATCTTTAAGAGAAAAGTAAATATGTCCACTGCTATGATACTTTAAATTAGAAATCTCCCCTTTTACAGAGAGATTATTTAAAATAAAGTCATTGTCCAAAACTCGTTTAATATAATTAGTTACTTCTGATACGGTTAAAGTTTTAATTTTCATCTTCCTTTAAAGCCTCACATGCATTTTTTATTAGTAGCGTAGTTGTTAATGCTCCTACTCCACCTGGAACTGGTGTTAAAGCGCTGCATTTATCTATAACTTTGTCAAAATCAACATCACCTGTTATCTTTCCTTCAAAACGTGATGTACCAACATCTATAACAACAGCATTTTCATTTACATAACTTTCATCAATAAATTTTGGTCTACCAATAGCAACAACCAGTATATCAGCTCTTTTACATACTTCTTTCAAATCCTTAGTTCTTGAATGACATATTGTAACAGTTGCATTTTCATTTAATAACAGTTGTGCTACTGGTTTACCTACAATATTGCTTCTTCCTAGTACAACTACATTCTTCCCATTTAAATCAATATTTAAACTCTTTATTAAAGTTACTACTGAATTTGGTGTACATGGTAAAAATCCTGGTTCACCCATATATAGTTTACCCTGACTTTCAAATGTAAGACAGTCGATATCTTTTTTAACTGAAATTTCTCTTATTATTTTCTTTTCATTTAAATGTTTTGGTAATGGAAGTTGAAGTATTATTCCTTGAACACTATCGTCTTCATTTAATTTTTTAATTGTATTTATTACTTCATCATCTGTAGATTCTTCTTTTAATTCAACTCTTAAAAATCCTACACCAAGAGTTACTGCTGCTTTTTCCTGACTGTTCATATAATATATTGAACCGCCATCTTCTCCAACTAAAATTGATGCTATTTTAGGAAGCTTAAGACCTTTTTCTTTTCTATTATCTACAAAATTTTTTATTTCTTCCTTTACCTTTGCTGCTACTTCTTTTCCGTTTATTAATTGCCCCATTTTATTAATTCCCCACTTTCTCATTTGCGTTTAAAATTAGAATATTCTTATTTGAATATACTTTACTCTATGTGTCTATTTTAACTTTACTTTTATATTTTTTCAATAATTGTTTATATATATACATTTCTCATTTTACTTCTAACAATTATTATATAACTTTATTCAAAATATAATAATTATAAAAACGATAATTTATACAGTTGATAGTTTATTCCAAAAATTTCTCTATATTAATTATTTACCCTATATATTGTCCACTATTTAAATTTACCAAATTTCAATTCTGAAGTTATAAAAAAACTCAGGTTTGATAAATTATAAAATTACCAACTCTGAGTTTTTTAATATATATTGTAACTACACATCTATAAATACAATTAAAACAATCCATGAAGAATTTTTTCAATTAATTATTCCTCTTCATCACACATATATTTCAATATTATTTTATTTTATCAAGTACTCCATTAACAAATGAAACACTCTTTTCATCTGAGTATTTTCTTGTTATTTCTAATGCTTCATTTATTGCAACACTTCTTGGAACCTCTTCATCAAATAAAATTTCATAAGCTGCAAGTCTTAAAATAGTTAAATTCACTTTAGAAATTCTGTCAATCTTCCAGTTTTGAAGATTTGAAGATATTGCTTCGTCTATAGCTTCTTTATTATTTTCAATTCCTATTAATGCCTTTTTAATATATGTAAGATCTAATTCCTTTATGTCACCTTCATAATTGTCAATGAAAGTTTCTACCGCTTCTTCTACTGTGTCTTTACTGCAAGTCATCCCAAAAAATAACTCCATAGCTTTTTCCCTAGATAATTTTCTATTCATCGAATCCTCCTAAAATAAATGTCATATTAATTATGTACATCTAACATTATACACACTTTTTATATCTTTTAAACCCCATTCAAATTAAACACCCTCTGAAATTTCAGAGGGTGAGAACTAAACTATTTAGATTCATTTCCTTCTTCTTTTGGTAAGTAAATGCTTTGAACACAGATATTAACTGAATCTACTTCTAATCCAGTCATAGCTTCAACAGTCTTTTTAACATTTTCTTGTACTGCAGATGCTAAATCATTAATCTTTCTTCCATACTCAACAGCCACATTCATATCTATAATGGCTTTATCATCTTCTAGAGTTACTTTAGTGCCTTTTACTGCACTCTTTTTACCCTTAAATATATTTGTTAAGTTGCCTGCCACACCATTTTGACAGTCTAATATTCCATCAACTTCTTGTGCTGCAATTCCAGCTATAACACTAACTACTTCATCAGAAATTTTAACAATTCCGATATTTTCATCTCTATTTATATCTTCCATGCTATCTGAACCTCCTCGGTTTTGTAATAACAAAACATCCTAATCTTATGTTCATTATAACAAATAAAATTTAACTTTACAATTATATTATTTTTGATATATTATTTTTGAACTTCAATTATTACATCTTTAATATTTGAAACATCTTGAACAATCTCTTGAATTGCAACGCTATCAGATTCTTCTATTCCAGTAGATGATTTTACTATTACGGTTGCTTTATTATCTTCAAGCATACATAATGCATCTTCAAACCCTTTATTTTTTATGTTTAATTCTATTCTTCCTTCATTATCTCTTGCCATAGTCTTTTTAGTTAATTGTTTAGTTGCATCATCTTTTTGTTCTTTAGAAGTATTTTGATCAGAAATAATCGCATTTAAAGATTGTATTGTAGATGAATCCTGCTGTTCTCTTTGACTTCTAGCTTCATAAAAATAATTCTGTGTATTTAAAGTCTGTGTATCACTTTCAGCTTCCGCTGTTTCACTATTGTCCTTAGTTACTGTTTCTGATGATAAAACTTGGCTCAAATCTGTTGGATCATTTAATCCTCCATTATTTAGTTTTGCTGCAAGTACACCTGTACACAATATTAGTGCAAGTAGTGTAAAAATAATCCCACATTGTTTCTTTGTCATAATAAAACTCCCTCCCATTTCCTATCTATCTAATTATATGCTAATTCTTCATACTATATACATTAACCTTATCTAAACTTAAGTTATATAATTTTGAAACTGCCTGTTCAATTTCATATTTTGTTTTACTGTTTTCAGCACCTTCTGCAACAATTACCATACCTATTATCTTAGGCTTATATGTTGTTAAAATAAAAGGCTCATTTTTCCCATCATTTTGTGTCATTACAACTTTTGAATTATCGTTATTCTGATTATTAACCCTTTTTCCCCCTTGTGTATCTGTTTCTTCTGTAGTTGACTTTTGTTCTGTCTTATCATAAGCCGGAACTTTCTGCTCACCATTTTCAAAGGTTATCATTACGTCAACATCACCTACACCATTCATCTTTTTAAGTATATTAATTAGATCTGTCTTCTGTTTTTCTTCATAATCTTCTTCTGTAATAACTTTACTTGTATCTAAATTCACATTTTCTTGACTTTTAGAAGAGCTTCCGCTGGATATTGATGTTATTTTACTACTCAGCTTACCGCTTCCGCCCACCACATTCATTGCAATGAGAATAAATACAAGAATTAAGCATATTACAATAAGATTTTTTATCTTACTGTTCTTTTCCAAAAACTCTTTAACATCATCTGTGACCTTTTTCATACTCATAAATTCATTCCTCCTATTCCTCCAGCATATACACTTCTATTTTATCTTCCGAAATATCAAACTCACTTGCTGCATAGCTTATTACGTCTTTGTACTCATCTCTGAGTGTATCTTTCTTTTCCTTTCCAATCTCAACTTTCTCTATTTTTCGTACGTTTTTATCTTTTATACCTATCTTCAAGTTCTTAACATTTATCTTTACATTGTTAAAATCAACATCACAATCAACTTCACTTTTAAAAGTCATATTATCGAACTTATTTTTAAGCATGCTGTCACAGTTTTTATTGAAATTGCTTATAAATGCTTTTTTACGTGCATCCTCACTATCTCTTGTACTTTCAAATGAAGTAGCTCCATCTGTATTTATTTTGTTCTCATTCTTTGAAAAAACTGTTTCATAATTTTCAATTCCTTGAAGAATACTATTTTCTCCATTTGTAATAAACTCGACAATTGGATTTAAAATTGTACTTATTAAAATCAAACCTAAAACAAATGAAATGTACTTTTTCATCTTTTTGTCTGGAGCGAGAATTTCTACTGCACTTATAAATATTAAAACCGTTGTTAGAGTAGCTACTAGAGCTTTTAACTTTTCCAAAATTATCAGCCCCCTACTACATAGCTGCCAGCCTGAGCCATAATTGCAATTAAAATAAAGAACATAAGGCTTACTGTAAGCACACATGATATTATGAGAACCATAGAGTCCCCAGCACATTCTAAGGATTTTGTTATTCTTGAATCACTTACTGGCTCTACTAATGCTGATGATATTTTATAAATAAATGTCATTAAAATCAGCTTTATTATTGGATAAAGTAAAATCAGCAATACTACAACAAGACCAATTGAACTTACTGCATTCTTTATTATTAATGAGTAACCGGCAACAGACGTTATTGCATCTGAAAATGTCTTTCCAACTATAGGTATAAAATTATCTACTGCAAACTTAGCTGTTTTAAGAGTTACTGCATCCATAGTACTAGATGTTATCCCTCTTATTGTGAGCAGGGCAATAAATGCAGTTAATATTATTCCCTGGAACCATAGTATACATTGTTTTGTAAGCTTGCATAGATTAGTTATCTTATGCTCTTCTGAGATATTATTGGCAAATTCTAAAACAAATCCCATAAGTATCATTGGTATTATTATATTTGTGTATATCTTTGGTATAAATATTACAGCCCCAAGAATAAATGGATCTAAAGTAGCAGCTTGTGTTATTCCTCCTGCCAGTGCAATCATTGTAACCAATATAGGCAAGAGTGCATTCATAAAATTTGAAATATCATTTATAACACCTTGTGCTACAGATATTGAAATAATAAAGCTCTTTGAAAGAATCATTATGACAAGAGCATAACAGGCATAAAATGCAACTTGTGATATGCTTTCATCTGCAAATGAGTCCTGAAGATTCTTTAGAAGTGCACATAATATTGCAATTGTAACTATAGATATCACAAGAGCAAGTACGCTTCTAACTTCTTTGAAAAACAGACTCAAAACAGCCTTCATTACCGTGTCAAATGATAAATTCCCTTTTCCATTAGAAATAAAAGCCTTAATATAATCTACCGGATCTAACCCCTGAAGAAGCTCCACATCCGTTTTCATCTTATTAATATAATCATATAGTGTTTCTATCTGCCCCTTTGCACTGCCGCCAATATCATCAATACTTACATTTGTTTTTTCATTGGTATTATCATTTGTCTTTATATTACTTTCTTCTGTAGTCCCCATATTATTCTGAGTATATGAATTTTTTTCATCATAAGCTGCTAAAACCGTGTATTCTTTTGTATTCTTTTCCGCACAAGCATATCTATTATTGCCTGAGAGAAAAACTGGTTCATATAGTGTAAAAATTACCAAAAAGCTTATTAAAAAAACTGTTAACCTTTTTATCCTCGTCATATTGAATACACAACCTTTTAAATTTACTTACACGAAATTTACTGCTCTTCATATTCTTCGCTTTTCAAAACATTAGATGTTCATTGGTTTTAATCACATTATCTGCAATATAGAATTTAATACTGCCATTAAAATAGGAATAGCTAATACTAGAATCATTATCTTTCCTGCAAAATCAATTTGTGTTGCCAGACTGTCAACATTTGCATCTTTACATAAAGTGCTGGCAAAGGTTGCAATATAGGCTATACCAATAATTTTCAGGACAATCCCTATATATACTGTATCAATATTAGCTTTATCTGACATGGTCTGCAAAAATATCATTATTTCCTTAAGCGGATCAAATATAACAAGAATCATTAATGCTCCCGCAGCCAAAGCTAATAGCACACCTAACGCACTTCCAGACTGTTTTAGCATAAGAATTAAAAATAGTGCTAAAAAAGCCATCCCTACAATTTTTAAAATCAACATAATACCACCTGCTACATAATAAACATGGTCTTTACTGTACTGAACAGATCTCCTATTATTGAAACTATCATCAAAAGTATTATTACAACTCCTGCAATATTTGTGATTGCTGCAATATCGGATTTTCCACTGCTTGTCAGAACCTTATCAAGAATAACAAGAATTATTCCAGCTCCGCCAATCTTTAAAAGAATACTTATATCATTCATTTTTTCTCCCCCTATGCATGGTTTTTATGCTTTCTGACTAAAACATATCTGATAAATTAATTTTTAAAAAGTATTGACTATACAGCTGCATTATAAATTTTCAGAAAAATTTATCTGTTACAATCCTAATTACTGCTGTTAATTATTAATATTAAAAATGTATTATGTTTATGAATCATAATACAAAAATTGTAATCATTCCTCCTACACAGACTCCTAAATATCTATACAGCTTAACATTCTTTTTAGCTGTATCCTCAGCATCCTTTAAATTCATCCTTATACCTTCAATAGCGAGAGAAAAAATTCTTTCCTGACCAAAAACTCCAGACTCGCCAAGAGACTTAAAAAAATCTCCTAAAATCTTTATATCATTGTCATTTAAACTGAATTTTCCTTTAAGCTCCCTATACTCCTCTGCCACACCATCATAAACACTTTCAACACTTCCAGATACAAGTTTTTCCCTTATTCCATTTATAAAAGAATGAATTGGCTCTTCAACTTTATATGAAAAGTTTTCAAATGCTTCTGGTAGTGGTGTTGAACCATATAAAATATCATTTTGAAGTATTATAAGACTTTTTAGTATCTCTCTAAGCTGCATCATTCTTCTGTTGAAGCCTTCTCCATATTCAAATCCTACATATGAACAAATACTGAAAAGCGCACAAGCAATAACTAACTTAAGCATGTCTTCTCACCTTCTCTCAATTCATATATATTTTCAATTGTTCCAACACCTTTCCTTGAACTCAATACAATGGCTCTTTCAATTATTCCATTATCTAAAAGTTCATTAAAAACCTTTCTTTTATATAAATCTTCAATTGTAAAACCATGAATTGATGTTATTATGTTTACTCCTGAATTAAAAGCCATTAAAAGAGCTTCAACATCACCCTTTGTACCAATTTCATCACATATTAATATTTCAGGCGAAAGACTTCGTATTGCCATAATCATGCCTTCTTTTTTAAGACAGTTGTCTAATATGTCTGTACGCATTCCAAGGTCATTTTGAGGGATTCCAAAATGACATGCTCCAATTTCACTTCTTTCATCAATAACAGCTACCTTGCGTCCATAAAGACCTATTGAATTCATTCCATTTGAAATATTTCTAGCTATATCCCTTAATATTGTTGTCTTACCACACTTTGGAGGAGAAATTATTATAGTGTTAAATATTCTATTCTCTTTTTGAGAGTATATATATTTTATTAATTTGTCAGAACATCCTATAACTTCACTGCATACTCTAATGTTTATTGATGAAATATTTCTTATGGTCTTAACTTCACCCTTTTCCATAACACATTCTCCTGCAATACCTATCCTATGCCCACCTTTTATTGTAATAAACCCCTGTCTTATATCTTCTTCATAAGCATATAATGAATAATTAGAAATTTTCTGTATCAAGCTTTTCATATCTTCTTTTGTTGGTACATAATTTACTATGTTCTCACCATATTTTGAATATACAAGAATAGGTTTTCCAATCTTAATTCTTATTTCATATATCTGTTCTTTTAACAGACGTTCCTTAAGTAAAGTTCCTATCTTTAGTGGCAAAATACCTATTATATCTTCTTCTGCTCTCACAATGTTAGTAGTACCTCCTTTCCTGTCTCCTTACTTAATTAATATTTTGGTAAACAGAAAAATATTACTGATTACAATAAAAAAATATGTAAACAAATAAAAGCCTCGTAAAATAAACTTTAATTTGTTTATTTTACGAGGCTTTTTATTACTAATTATAATCTACTATTATTAATAAATTACTTTATGTTTTCATGACAGTAAGGACATGGAATTTGTTCTTTACTGGTTAAAACTGATTTTTCCATAAAAATTGGTTTATTACAATGAGCGCAATTAATTTCAACATACTCATCTTCCATATCACACAATTCATCAATGGATACTTCTTCAAATAATTCATCTTGAATGTTTGATAAATCATCATCTAAGAACTGCATATTTTCTTCTATTGCTTCTTGATTTACAACAACTTCTTCAATCTTATTTGCCATTTTGCTTAAAATAGATTGTATGCTGTCAAAGTATTTTTTATACTTGTCATCGTCTACATTAGATAAACTGTTCTTTAACTCTTCAATTTCGTTTCTAAGCTCTTCCATACCTTTTCACTTCCTGTTCATATTATATATTAAACATTCTAATAATCTAATTACATTCCTTAGTTCTAAACTCTATTAAATAAAAATTTAAAATTCAATTTTTATTTAAAGTACCCATATGCAAATAAAGTTGCTAAGTATATTACTTAGCAACCTACATAAATACATAAAGATTAAACTCTTTCCATGTAGTCCCCAGTTCTTGTATCTATTCTGATAACATCACCTTCGTTAACGAACATAGGAACATTAACAATAGCACCAGTTTCAACTGTAGCTGGCTTTAATGCATTAGTTGTTGTGTTTCCTTTTACTCCTGGTTCTGAGTGAGTAATTTGTAATTCAACAAAGTTTGGTGCTTCAACTGAGAAAGCTTCACCTTTGAAGAATTTAATAGTTGCAAACATGTTTTCCTTTAAGAACTTAATAGCTTCTTCTACTTTTTCTTGATTTAAAGGAATTTGTTCAAATGTTTCTTGATCCATGAAGTAGTACAATTCACCATCATTGTAAAGATATTGCATTTCTTTTCTTTCAATTACAGCTTCTTGTAATTTTTCAGTTGGGTTGAAAGTTCTATCTACAACTCCTCCAGAGATAACATTTCTTAATTTAGTTCTTACGAATGCTGCACCTTTACCTGGTTTAACATGTAAGAAATCTGTTACTGTAAACACTTGTCCATCAAACTCAAAAGTAGTCCCTTTTCTTAAGTCTCCTGCTGATATCATAAAATATCCCTCCAAATTTATAAAATAATTACAATGCAAATTTAATACTTAAATACTAGTATATACACTTACTCGTTGACATAACAATGATATTTTATCAAAAGACAGTCATAAATGCAATTATTTATGATTACTTTCTCCTAAAAAATTATCTATTTTATCATATTTGTTCTTATTCATTGCCACATATATCGATTATAACACAATTTTCTGTATTATTTTTGCTTATAATATAATTGTTAATTTCATATTTTTCTAATTTTTTAATTTCCTCTAAAATAATCTGTTTATCTCCAGATATTTTCAACTGAGCATACCATATATTATTCTTTTTATCTGCACTTAATATTGATGTATTATTTAATTCACTTATCTCCCTATTTAACTGTGTTAAGTCCTTATATTTTTTTATTACCTGAGTACTTACTGGTTTTATATTTATTCTTTTAATTAATATGTTATTTATGCAGATTTGAGCAAAAGCACTTAACATAAGGAGAACTATTGCAATATACTTAAGTTTACTCTTCATTTATAGAAACTCCTATCTTATATTTTTCATCTTCTATAAGTGACGCTTCGTTCATTTCCACTAATTTGCTTTTGTTTATATTTTCTGCAATTTTTAAATTATTAATAATAATTTCTCCAGCATGATTATTTATATATACATCTTCAAAATCATCTAAAAAAAGTTCATCAATGACACATATTATTGTATTCAAGTTAAAACTTCCTTTATCACTATATGATTCATGCTCATCAATTTTCACATTTTTTTCAGCTAAAATACTTAGATTTTTAAAGTTAATAGGTATAAATATAAGGTTAAAAATCACAAATAAATTAATTAATATATTTTGTTTTTTATTTTTTTGTTCACTAATTTTTATATAAAAACTATCTGGTATAAAATTTTTATATTTTTTATACATTCTCATTTATAGCCCCCACAATATCCTTTTTTATTATTTCCAGTTTTTCTAAAGAATATTCATCTAGAAAACATTTATTATCAATAATGATTATTTCTTTTTCATATTTGGAATCTATATACTGACATACTTTTTCAAGATCCTTTGACACATAATTATCAATAAAGACATCATTGCTACATTTTATAAAATAGTATTTATTATCAAATTTTATGAGACTCATATAATCTTTACATTTATTTTTTAAAATATTCTTTAACGTCTTTCTAATAATAAACTGTAATGGTGTAACTTCAAGAAAAACCGTGCGACTACATAACTTCTCCACTTTTTCCTTTCCCCTAATAGAATATATATACACAGAGTTTTTATTCTTACTTTTTTCATAATCATAGAGTATTTCACCATTCTGAGAAAATATATTTTTTATTTCATTAGCTATATACTTTTCTAGTTCAAAATATTTAGATTTAATCAAAATACTTTTTATATACAACTCTTCTCCAAGCACAACTGCTTTTAAGTTTTTAAATTTCATATTTTTATCTAAAAGTTCATAAAAACCATATTCATTATCTTTATAAACAAAGGAATTGTCTTTTATAAATACAATATCTTTTTTCATCAAGCACTTCCTTTCTTTTTCACTTTTCATATTACATATTAATGACTTATTTAATTTTCATTACAATTTATCAAATTCAGTATTAGTATCAATAAAATTAGATGTAGGCAATAAAATTATCCTGTCATTTTTTATAACATATTTTAGTTCTCTTACTCTTAATGAATTATATTTACCATAAATCTTTAATGTAATTTTATCTGCCGACTTCTCATATTTTAATTTATTCCCTTTGTTTTCTTCTTCAAAATCCTCATAAAATATATCTGTAATATTTAAACTTTCCTCAAAATCAATATATTTTACTTTATTTGAAACATTGCTCAAATTCTCATATTCATCATCACTTGTCACGCTTAAATCTTTATTTTCATGTTCATTATTCTTTAAGTTTTCATTTTTATTATTTAATATCCTCATAAATTCATATATTACTTTTTCTTCATTATCATCAACAGAAAATATATCATCATCTATGCAATACATAGATGAAATATCTATGTTATTTTTCATAAGAATGAACATAAAACTTGAAATTGACATCAACAATGAAATAATAATAATTGTATTTATTAGTGCAAAACCTTTTTTTCTTACACGCTGCATATATACTTATCACCATTTTCATCATATATCTTCATATAAATTAGATTTTCTTTTTTATTTATTTCTATTTTTTCAATATTAAAGAGCATATTATTGTAAGTCAAAATTTCATCTCCTCTTGAATATACAACTACTATTTTTTTATCATGTACACGTATGGTCTTTTTTAAATTATCTCCAAGCTCACTTTTGCATAAAGTCACATAATCATTACCAATAACTATATTATCCATAGCTCCTTCACTTATAATATTGTTTAAATTAATATAAAAATTTTCATATTCATTAGAACGTATACTCTTGTTTTTAATCTCAAGATATGTTTTATACATAGGCATAAATAGATTTAATCCTTCTGCAATAATCATTGTTGATAAAAAAATATATATAATTGATTCTAGTATTGTAAATCCACTTTTTTTATACTTCATCCATCCACCAACTTTTATAAAATTCCTCTTCCCTTTCATAATAAATATTTTCGTTATCAATACTTACTTTAATCTTATAACTAGTACCCATGCTATCTTCACTTATTTTTTGAATTTCAATATCATTTCCGCTTTCAAGACAAAAAATATCACTATCAAATAATTTATTATCTATATTCTCATCATACTTAAAATAAATTACATCATTGTCACAAAAAAATTCCTCTAACTCTTCTTTAGATTTATTGTACTTACATTCCTTAATCAACATATTAACAACCCTATTAAGTTTTTCTTCAGTAATCCTATTCTCATAATGTCTTAAACATTTTAAGCTTGTTGACAATACAAATATACCTGCTATAGATAGCATTAATATGGATGCCATTACTTCAATTAATATACTACCTTCTGACTTTTTCATAAGAACTACCTTCTCCTTAAATTATGAATCCTTTATTCATCAATTCTTATTGTGTCCACACCTACTCCAACTGTAATTTTAGTAATATCATCATCATTTTTTATTGATATTGTTGTTCCAGACTTTATCTTTCCATTATCGTCTAAATATATGTTTGTGTTTTTACCAAGACAATCAGAATTCTTTGATAAGTTTATTTTTCTAAACAAACTTGAAATTCCTCCATCATAATAAAAATACATTTCCTCATCTTTTGAATTTATAAGTATGTGACCATTAACATTTTCTTTTCTGCAAGCAGCTTTACTCAAAGTCAAAAAATTTTGTACTTCATAAATATCAGAATCATATGCTATTTGCTTTTCTAAATTAGAATTCATAGTACTTATGGATGTAGTTATTGTAATTACCAATGTTAATATAAAAATACTTATTACTGTTTCAATTAAAGTAAATCCTTTAACCTTTCTCATATTAACGTATACCACTTTGCAATTCTTTGAATAAAGGAAGTACAAAAACTGAAATAAAAATAAGTACTATTGTCCCCATTACAATAATTAATAGTGGATTTAATGCCTTCAAATAATTTCTAATCTTTTTATGAATCTCACTTTCAAGCCTTATTGATAGGATTTCAAAGCCTTCTGCAATACTTCCTGTTTCTTCACGGACTTTAATAACAGCAAGAGTATAATTTGACAGTAGCATACTTTCTTCTAAAGATTCGCTTAAGGTTTTTCCTTTCATTATAGAATTTCTTATTTCTAATATTTTGCTATTTAAAAACTCTGGTTTTATATTGTTACTACATAATTCAAGACCATGTAAAATATTGATACCTGAGTTAGTTATTATTGAAAAAATAAGTATTGTTATATATTCTAAAACATCTTTTATTAATCCAACTTTTAAGAAAAAATCAAATTTCCCGTTTGAAATCATAAATTTAATAGTCATAAACCATATAACTGTCCAGCATAAAACATAAGTCATATTTACAAAATAGCTTTCTGTAAAATTGTCTTGAAAATTATATACACATCTATAAAAGTAAGATGGTGTAATTCCCATAGAATTATATATTCCATAAAAACTAGGTATAATTTTACATATGAAAATACCTATGAAACTTATTATTGAAATAATTATGAATAAAGGATATATGCACGCCATTTTAACTTCATTTTTAATTTCACATATTTTTTCATAGAAATTACCAAGTCGTTTTAATATTTCATATAACTTTCCTGTATTTTCTCCAATAAATATAAGACCTATAAATAATTCTGGGTACAGAGGTGTACATTCTTTAAATGCTTCACTTAATCCCTTACCATTGTGTATGGCACTATGGATAGTTTTCAAACTATTCTTATATTCTTTATGTGATACACTTTCTCTAACTAAAGTAAGTGCTTTATTAATTGTAATCCCATCCTTATACATTTCTCCGAGACTTCTAGCAATAAATGATACTTGCTTTTCATCTGCACCTCTTCTTATTACAAGGTTTCTTTTTTCAGAAAACAGACTGCGCACTTTATTTACAATTTTCCCTTCCAAAACCTCATACATATCAGCTTTTCTCAATTTTTCTTTATTCATTAAGCCTCTCTCCTTCTATAAATTCAAGATAATCGCTATAGGATATAACTCCACTTATAAGAAGGTTTTCTGCATCTTCTTTCATACTTCTATTTGATAAAAATTCAGAATTGTTTTTTAATGCATCATTAGACTTGTTAAAAGCATGTGTAAAGCTACATACAGAACTTACCACCTGTCGCCCCTCATATCCTGTAAATTTGCACAATTCACATCCACTTTTTTTAAATATTTTATGATTTTTATAAGTTTTTTCATCATCAACAAATTTACAATTTGAACATAATCTTTTAATAAGCCTTTGAGAAATGACACCTATAAGACTTTCCTTTATTAGGTATGGCTTCACCCCCATATTTTCAAAACGCATAAATACTTCTTTGGGTGACTTACAATGAATTGTACTATATACTTTATGACCTGTTATTGATGCCCTTATTGACATTTCAGCCGTTTCTTCATCTCTTATTTCTCCAATCATTATCACATCTGGATCTTGCCTTAGTATACTTCTTAATCCACTTGCAAATGTTATGTCAAGTTTCTTATTAAGGCTTACTTGATTAACTTCAGGCATCTGAACTTCAACTGGATCTTCAAGAGTTGTTATATTTAAAATTCCTGCATTTAGTTCTTTTAAAATTGTATATAAAGTACTTGATTTTCCCGAACCTGTTGGCCCACAAATTATTACCATGCCATTTTTCACAGAAATCATTTTTCGTATTATTTGTATCTTTTCTTCTGTAAACCCAAGATTTTCTAAATTATAATTAAAATTATCGCAATATAAAATTCTTATTACTAATTTTTCACCATTAATTACAGGAATAGTTGAAACTCTTAAATCATATTTTTTTCCATTATATTCAACAACTGATTTTCCATCTTGAGGTTTTCTTTTTTCTGCAATATCCATTCCACTCATAAGTTTTATTTTAGAAATTACTTTTACATACTCTTCATTTGGAATTTTATGCATACGAATTAGAGTCCCATTTATTCTGTGACGTATGTTTACCCATTCACCTTGAGGCTCAAAATGTATATCACTTGCATTATCTTCTATACCCTTAAATATAATATTATCTTCGGTATTTCCTTCTCTAAATGTAAAAATCATATTTTTTACTTCTTTAAAATTTTCTTCTGATACTTCCCTTAGAATAACCTTTTTTCTATAAATAAATTTTAGGTAATCAAGTTCATCTTCTTTTATGTTGTATCCTAATAAAGTAATATTTTTTTCATCTTCTTTAACAGGAATAACATTATATTTATCACTTATTTCTTTATTCAAACCATGTATAACATTTAAATCCACATCATTTATTGAATAATCTTTAATAAATCATCACCCCTATATCTATTTTTTACTGACTATATTTAGCTTAATTATGTCCACCTTTTTCCATTAATATTCATTTCTTCTTTAATCTTCTCCAAAAGAAAAAAACAGCAGCTTAGATTAACTAAACTACTGTTTAATAGTATTTATTAAATTACATTCACATACTTATAAATTGCATCTTGTATCATTACTCTACGTATTCTACAAAAGCATAATCAGATGATCCATCTGAAATACTACTTATGCTTCCATCCTTTGAATATTTAAATACCTGCTCTTGACCAGAACTCGGATTATTTTTTCCTATGAATAAAATATTATTTTCAGAATCAGCTTCAATTCCTTTTTCTGTATCAATAACCGCTGGAAAGTCATAAGCAACTCTCTTTGTATTTCCATTTTCGATTTTATATAGTGAATTAACATTATCTTTTACTCTTCCAACAAAAAACACATCATTATTTAAATAAACAACATCTTTAATCTCTTCAATATTATTGTTTAATATTTCTATGTCCTTCGTATTTTTGTTTAAAGCTATGAACTGTCTCTCATTATCAAAATTTAATTGAAGAAATAATATATTGTCTATGGTTCCCTTCAAATAAGCTAAATACCCCTCTTTTAACTTATATAGAAGTTCTTCTTTATCATCCTCTATATTATATATAAACAATCCATTTACACCATCTTGGCTGACACCATAATATACAAGTGATTTATCATCATACCAGTCATATAATGTTCCTGATATAGACACATTGGATTTTATCTCAGCGAACTTATTTTCTTTAAGATTAATTATCTTTAATTTCATCCCGTTGTCATCAACAAAATATGAAACATAACTTCCACCAGGAGATAATTTTAATTTTATATATTCAGAATCTTCAATTTTAATTTCCTTTTCATTGTAAACTGCAAAAGTTTCTCCATTTTTTCTATAAACATAATTGCTACTGCTTTTATCATAAGTCAAAACTAGCTTATCAGTTTCCTGTTTTGTATACTTTTCACTATAATCATATAAATTATAATCCCCATTCTCGCTTTTTAAAACGGCTCCTGAATTTAAATTAATATTCTCTGCCATATTAGACGGTACTTCTTTTTTATTTGAATTGCACCCTAAAATGAACAGAGAACACACACTGAAAGCTAACACACATAAAAACTTTCCTTTGAACTTTGCCATATCAATCCCTCTTAATCATTATTTAAATATTAACTCTTTACATAAAAGCAGTCAGATTCCTTAAATTAAAGTATTTCCTTCAAAAACCACTTCAGCTGGTCCTTTCATATATACATCATCCCCATTAACTTCAATTATAAGTTCACCGCCAGGTGCTTTTACATAAATCTCTTTTTCTTTATTGACTAATCCTAATTTTTTTGCGACTACTACTGATGCTGAACAGCCAGTTCCACATGCAAGTGTTGCTCCTGCACCTCTTTCCCAAGTATTAACTCTTATATGTGTATCATCTATTATCTTTACAAAATTAATATTGCTTCCTTCAGTAAAAAGACTGTGTTTTTCTAAAGAAGGTCCATCTTCATTAACAACATATTCATCTGTATTTTCAAAAATAATTGTATGAGGAACACCAACTAAAACTGTAGTTGCTTTATATGTTTTCCCATTACATGTGATTTCACTATCTATAAAATCTTCTCCATGACTTAATGGAATATCTTCTGCTCTATATGAAGGCTTACCCATATAAACTTTTACATATTTAATTTTTTCATCTTCAAGTAATACTTCTATAATTTTAACACCATCACCAGTCTCCACTGAAAATTCTGTTTTATTTACTATATTATGTTCAAACACATATTTTCCAAAACATCTTATTGCATTACCACACATATTTGCCCTTGATCCATCTGCATTAATTATTATCATTTTTGCTTCTGCAACTTGAGACTTTCTCACAATGACAAGACCATCTGCACCAATTCCATAATGTCTATCACAAAGCTTAACAGCTAGACTACATTCATCATTTATTTCATTATTAAAATCTTCTACAAATACAAAATCATTTCCTGCTCCCTGCATTTTATAAAATTTCATTATTCTTCCCCCAATTCAAATTTGCTATTAATTAAACACTACTTATTAAATAATAAAAGTATTAGACCTAAATTACAATAAATATCATAAATTTTTCATAAATTTATGTTATTTTTTATATTTTCTTCTTTTATTTAATGAATATTTTTAAGATTAACCTAATAATTGATAATAGTCTCCATATAATGTTATACTATTCTTAATCCCATAAAGAAAGGTGAAAAATAATGGCATTAGATGGAATATACTTAAACAGTTTAATGAGATCATTAGAAGATACACTTCTAGGTTCTAAAATAGATAAAATAAATCAACCTGAAAAAGATGAAATAATATTAACATTAAGAAAAGATCGTAAAAATATAAAATTATTAATATCATCCTCTCCACGCTTTGCAAGGATTCACTTGACAGAAACAGTTAAAGAAAATCCTATAAAAGCCCCAATGTACTTAATGGTTCTTAGAAAATATATACTAGGCGGAAGGATTATAAAAGTAACTCAAAAAGACAGTGATAGAATTCTCATAATGGAAATTGAAAATAGAGACGAATTAGGTTTTGATAGTGTCTACTCTCTTATTATCGAAATAATGGGTCGTCATTCAAATATAACTCTTGTAAGAGATAGAGATAATAAAGTCATGGAATCAATAAAACATATAACTCCCGATATAAACAGTTATAGAGTTCTCTATCCTGGTGTAAACTATGTATTTCCTCCAAAATCCGAAAAACTCAATCCTTTCACTTGCAGCTATGATGAATTTAACAATTATATAAGCAGTAATAGTCTGATTTTTGATGATAAATTTTATTCTGCATGCTTTACTGGAGTAAGCAAGCTATTATCTCAGGATTTGTATTTTACACTAACTGAAAAAATACAATCACCTACAAGAACTGAAATTTATAATAACTTTAAAGATTTAATGGATAATCTTGATAAAAATCTATCTTTTAAAATATATACAACCAAAACTGGATTAATTAAGGACTTTTATTCTTTAAATTTATCTTTTTTTGAAAAAGATTATAATTCAATATCTTATGATGATCCAAATGAACTTATGGATGATTTTTATAGTAAAAAAGATAAGCAAGATAGACTTCAAAATAAATCAACAGATCTTCAGAAGCTTATTCATACTAATATTGAACGTTGTAATAAAAAAGCAAAAATACTTCATGAAACTTTAAAAGAATGTGAAGAAAAAGAAGAACTTAGAATCAAAGGGGATTTATTAACTTCCTTTATTTATACAATAAAAAAAGGTGACAAAGAATGTTCTCTTTTAAATTTCTATAATGAAAATGAAGAAGAATATATCACAATTTCACTGGACAGTAATAAAACTCCATCTGAGAATATACAAAGATATTATAAAAAATACAATAAGCTTAAGGTTTCAGAAGAATATGCAAAAATGCAACTTTCTAAAAATGAAGAAGAAATTGAATACCTGAATTCGGTACTTACAAATATAATTAATGTTGAGAGCTATGATGAAATTGATGAGATAAAAAAAGAACTTATTGAAACAGGTTATATAAGATTCAATAAAAATTTAAAAAATGGCAAGAAAAATAAAACTTCAAAGCCACATCACTTTGTTTCAAGTGATAATATAGATATATATGTTGGTAAAAATAATCTTCAAAATGATTATTTAAGTCTTAAATTTGCTAATAAAAATTATTTATGGCTTCATGCTAAAGATATTCCAGGGTCTCACGTTATAGTTTGTGACTTTAATGTTCCTGATACAACATTAGAAGAAGCTGCTATAATAGCCGGTTACTATAGCAAAGGGAAAAACTCTCCAAAGCTTTCTATAGACTATACTAAAGTTAAAGAGTTAAAAAAACCTAATGGTGCAAAACCCGGAATGGTTATCTACCATACAAATAAAACAGTTATTATTAATCCTAATGAATTTACAAAAAAATTCGAGAAAAATAATTCAAATAAACAATAATAAAATAAGAATTAGATTAATGTTATTCTTAGAATATCTTAATCTAATTCTTATTTCTTACTTTTTTAAAAAAGCTTATATAAACAAGTCAAACTTTTTCATAGCCTCTTCTAGAAGCTGTACATTACTTGCAAAACAATCTTCTTTTTCACATTCTATAGAGACAATTAGCGCATTTATAAGACTGAGTGGTGCCACAAATGATTCTATAGATTTTGAACCCTTACTTATTGCTGCAAGTGTAACATCTGCATATGGTACAAGGGGAGACAGCATATTATCAGTTATTGCAATTGTAGTTGCACCTTTTCTCTTCAAGTGGCTGAATATTTCCACTGTACTTCTTGAATATTTATCAAAACTTATACCAATTATTACATCTTCACCACAATCTTTATTAATCTGTTTTGGCATCTGTTCAATATTTTCAACTATAATCACATTATTGAACATGAGGTCTAAATAATATTTTAAAAATACAGCAAGAGCTGCTGAACTCCTTTTTGCAACTATATATATTCTCTTTGCATTAAGGAGAAGATTAACACATTTTTTTATTTCAAATACATTTAAACTCTCAACTGTAGTCTTTATATTATTTACATCTTCTTCAAAAATTTCATATATTGATTTATCCTTGCTAAAATTCTTTTCGACCCCTAGCTTTATCCGTTCACTATTATTTACCTGCTGTTGCATTGATTGCTGTGTATCCTTTAAAAATTCTGGATATCCGCTATAACCTAAAAATATTACAAACCTTGTCACTGTTGCAATACTTACACCAGACAGCTTGGCTAATTTCTCTACTGTCAAAAATGGTGTGCTATTAGGATGAGATAATATATATTTTGCTATTTTTTCCTGAGCTTTACTCATATTTGGTAATTTTTCTGCTACTCTTTGATATACTTCTGCCATTTTAATTCTCCTCCCCTTTTAAATGTTATTTTTGATATGTTATCATTCTCACTTTAATCTTAAATCTGATTAAAAATAAACAAAAAAAAGATGCTAAAAAAACAAACAGTTTTTTAGCATCTTCGCTTCAAAATATTTTATTAAATATATTTTACCATATAATTTAATCTCTGTAAATATATTTTCTATCTTTTTATAAACCCTTAACCTATAATTGCTTTTATAAGAGTATCTCCATCACTTTTAATCTTATCATTATTAAAGTATTGATAATAATAACATTTTATTTTACCATTATAAAGCTTTCTATTTTTAGTAGATTTAACTCCTAGAGTTTTTTCGAATGGTTCAAAGGATGTAAGAATATTAAAATCCCAAGAATCTAGTCTTCTCTTGGTAGCCCCCATATGTTTATATAATTCATCAAGAGCTTTCTTTTCACCTATTCTTTCACCATAAGGTGGATTAGATACAATGAATCCATATTTTCTTGATGTAGAGAACTCCATAAAATCTCTCTTCTGGAATTGAATATACTTATCAACTCCTGCTTTCTTTGCATTTTCCATAGCTACTTTAAGAGTTTTATAGTCTATATCATATCCTATAATTTTAAGATCTTTATGTTTTTCTGAATTTCTTGCACCATCTCTTACTGATTCAAACATATCTTTATCCATTGAAGGCCAAGTTTCACAAACAAAATTTCTATTTACACCAGGTGCAATATTAAGAGCTATCATTGCAGCTTCTACTAGAATTGTTCCTGAACCACAGAATGGATCTATAAGTTCAAATTCATCATTCCATCTTGAAATTAAAAGCATAGATGCAGCTAGTGTTTCTTTTAATGGCGCAATTCCAGCAAGTTCTCTATATCCTCTTTTATGTAGTCCTGGCCCTGTAGTATCTATTGTAAGTGTTACAACATCTTTTAATATAGATACTTCTATTTTATATACAGGCCCACTTTCACTAAATTGTTCTATTCCATAACTTTCAGTCATACTTTTTACTATTGCTTTTTTTACAATCGACTGACAGTCTGGTACACTATGAAGTGTTGATTTTATAGATTTACCCGTAACATGCATAACTCCATCTATAGGAATTAATTTGCTCCATTCCACACTCTTAGTTCCTTGAAATAATTCTTCAAAAGATCGTGCTTCAAATTCTGCCATTTTAATAAGAACTCTATCAGCAGTTCTTAAATGGATATTTGCTATTGCTATATCCATTTCATCACCTTCAAAAGTAACTCTTCCATTTTCTATTTTTAAATCTTCATATCCAAGAGCTCTTAATTCTTTAGCTGTTATGCTTTCAATACCGAAAGTACTTGTAGCTATCAATTCATGCATCATATTTTTTTCTCCTTCTATTCGTCTGCTTCAGAATCATATATCTTAACTGAATCATTCCCATCAATTTCATTTAGACTAACTGCTATAATTTCATTTTTAGATGTAGGAATATTTTTACCAACGTAATCAGCTCTAATTGGAAGTTCTTTATGACCTCTATCAATCAAAACAGCAAGCTGAATCACTGTAGGTCTTGCAACATCAATAATTGCATCAATTGCTGCTCTTATGGTTCTACATGTATATAAAACATCATCAACAATGATAACCTTTTTATCCTTAACATCAACACCTAAATCTAAACTCTTTACTCTAGGGGTTTCATCAAGGATTGATAAATCATCTCTGTATAATGTTATGTCAACATAACCTACAGGAACTTCACGTCCTTCTATACTCTTTATATATTCAGCAATTCTCTTTGCTAAAGGATATCCCCTTGTTTTTACTCCAATTAATACTATATCTTCTACGCCTTTATTTCTTTCTATTATTTCATGAGAAATTCTTATTAAAGTTCTATTTACAGCTTTTTCATCTAATAATGTTGCTTTTAATTTCATAAATTTGCCTCCTTAACTTTTAACTTCTACATTTCGTTTTTCAGTTTATTTATTAAATCGCAAAAGTATTGTGGAAGTTCACTTGTAAATTCCATATACTCACCAGTTCTAGGATGTATAAATCCTAATGTTCTTGCATGAAGTACCTGTCCCTCAAGTTTAAATTTTTGTCTCTTAAATCCATACAATGGATCTCCAACAAGAGGAAAACCTATAGATGCCATATGAACTCTTATTTGATGGGTTCTTCCTGTTTCTAAGACACATTTCACAAGTGTATATCCATTATATCTTTCAACCACTTCATAATGAGTCACAGCTCTCTTACCATCTTCTATTATTCCTATTTTTAATCTATCTTTCTTACATCTTCCTAAGGGTTTATCAATAGTTCCATCATTATTTTTTAGTCTTCCTTCAATTAGAGCATAATACTCTCTTTTCATTGAATGATCTTTTAATTGCTCACTTAATTTATTATGCGCATCATCATTTTTTGCAATAACAAGAATTCCTGATGTATCCTTATCAATTCTATGTACAATACCTGGCCTTATCACTCCATTTATACTTGACAAGTCTTTACAATGATAAAGTAATGCATTTACTAATGTACCATTATAGTTTCCTGGTGCAGGATGAACAACCATTCCTTGTGCTTTATTAACTACTATAACATCTTCATCCTCATAAACAATATCAATAGGTATATTTTCAGCTTCAACACTTAGTATTTCAGGTTCTGGTATCATTATTTCAATTTCGTCAGCCTTTTTTAATTTATAATTACTTTTTAGTGATTTGCTATTAACTTTAACATTTTCCTTTTCTATTAATCCTTGAATAAAAGATCGTGATTTATCTTTAAATATATTTGATAAATATTTATCTATTCTAAGACCTTCGTCTTGTTCATCAACTTTAATTAATGTCTTTTCCATAACGCAGACCCTTTCTTCTACATATTCTCTAAAACATTATATTATAATCCATTTTAATTTACAATGTAAAGTTAATATTACATCACTCTTATGAGACTTATGCATGAAATATTCCTTATGTAGTTCATATATATAACTTATTCTTTTTATAAAAATAAGCTTACCTAAAAATAATATAGGTAAGCTCATTTTTTATTATTCGTTAACAAAGAAGCTTTTTATTTCATTTAAATCTTCATTAAAAGTTTCTTTTGAAGCATCATCTCTATCTTTTTCATTTTCATCCATAGATACACTTGCTTCTTTCTCGCATAATTCATCTTCTTCAATAGGTTCTGAAACATTATAATTTTTAATAAAATCTTTTTCTAAATCATCAAAAGTTTCTAACTGTGTATTCATAAAATTTCTATATTTTGCTCTGAATTTTATAAATTCCTGTTTAACTCTTTCATATTCATCATTTATAGAAATAACATCATTATGAGCTTTATCCATAACTTTTTGTGCTGTTTCATTTGCATTTTTAACCATCATTTCAGCTTCTTTTTTAGCAGAGTTTTTAGCTTGTTCTGCTGCATTCTGAGCTAATAACAATGTATTTTGTATTGTAGCCTCAATTTTAGAATAGTGTTCAACTTTTTCATTTAAATTTGTAATCTTTTCCTTCATATTGGCATTTTCTTTATATAATTCTTCATAATTTTCAACAATTTGATCTAAGAATTCATCCACTTCATCAGCACAATATCCTCTTAATGCTCTCTTAAATTCCTTGTTATTTATGTCCATTGGAGTTAACTTCATAATTTCACCTCTAAATTTATGTATATTTTTTTATACTAACTTTAAGTCTTCCGCTTTTACTTGACCCAACTATAGTTCCTAATATAAACTTTCCAACACCTCGGATTGTTATTCTCTCATCTTCTTTTGGCTCGTAACTTTTGTCTCTTATCTTAACATAGTCTACCAGCACTTTTCCCTGGTCAATCATCATTTGTGCTTTTCCCCTTGAAACATTAGCTAATTTAGACACTATACCATCAATTCTCAAAGAAGAAACTAAAATAACTTCTTCTTTGAAATTAAATTGAGGTAAAGAATCATATTTTTCTAAAATTTCAATTTTACAAGAAGACTTTCCTATCTTATCTATATTAAAAATAAGAAAGCTTTCAATATCTTCATGAATTGGTACATAACAAACATTATCTTTGACCAATAAATCACCTATTTTATTACGTTCTATTCCAAGAGCTAATATTCCTCCCAAAAAATCTTTATGGGTAAGTTCATTAAATTTCGACGTATTTTCTATTTTCAACAATTTCATAGGAAAAGATGTGTTATACACATTATTAAATGAAATCATCCTTCTTTCTGAATCTTCAAATACCCCGTTACTTTCTACTTTGCAAGAACTGTTAATAAAATTTTTTTCAAACCATCGCCATATGTTAGGAGTATAAAAACTGTTCCCGAACATAGGTATTTCTTTATCTCTTGCCAGTTTATATTTTTCATATAAATTAAGCACTTCATTTTTATCTTCATCACCAAATTGTTTACTAATTAATTCTTTCATAATACTAATAAAGTAAGCTTATAAGCACTCCTCTTATTATATCTAAAAGAAATAATGCAAGTATTGGAGAAAAGTCAATTGGTGAATCACTGACAAATTTATCCTGCAATCTTCGACATGGTTCTAAGATAGGATAAGTAATGCTTCGAACTATATCCATAAACTGATTGTATCTCATTTGTGGAATCCATGATGAAATACATTCAACAAGTATTGCTAATTCGATTATTCTAAATATACCACTTATAGCTTGTATTAACATTTTCCCTCCTATTTAGACCAATTAAATAAAGCTTTAGAACTTAATTCATTTTTCAATTCATTAGTTACTTCAACATTAGATGGAGATAATAAGTAAACTCCTTTTTCTATTTGTTGTAATTCTCCTCCTAAGGCATAACATGATCCACTTATAAAATCTAATAATCTTTGTGCAATTTTTAATTCAAGTACTGTAGTATTAACTAGTACTATTCTTCTGTTCTTTAAAGCTTCACAAATTTCTGTAGCTTCTTCATAATCAACAGGTTTAGTTATTGTAACTTTTACAGACGTTGATGTATGAATGTTTACAACTTTATTATTCTTCTTATTTGTTATAACTGGTTCGATTGATTCCTCTTCTTCTCTTACTTCACTTTCATATTCTTCATCTTCGTAATCTTCGTAATCTTCATAATCCTCAAACCCTAATAAAGATTTAACTTTTGATAAAACATTGTTACTCATAAATAACCCTCCTACTTTGTTATATAATTTCTTTCACCAAAGATTCCAGTTCCTATTCTTACTAATGTAGAACCTTCCTCTATTGCTGTCTCATAGTCATGTGTCATCCCCATTGATAATATCTGCATATTAATATTATTAAACTTTCTCTTCTTTAAATCTTCAAAGATCTGTTTAGTTTTTCTAAAGTAATTTCTATTGCTTTCTTCATCTCCCTGAGGAATTATTACCATTATACCTTTTACAGATACATGTTTACATTTTTCAATTTCTTGAAGAAACTCTTCAAGATCTTCTTCTAAAATTCCTGTTTTGCTATCTTCTCTTCCAATATTAATTTGAATTAGAGTCTCTGCAGTTAAATCTGCTTTTTCAAAAACTCTCTCTATTACATTTAACAAATTCACACTATCTAGCGAGTGAATTAGAAAAACTTTACCTACTAAATATTTAACTTTATTTGTCTGAAGATGTCCAATAAGATGCCATCTAACATCCTTGTGAAAATTTTCATATTTATCAACAAGTTCCTGGACCTTATTTTCTCCAAAGTCACGCATTCCACAATTATATGCTTCTTCCAAGTATTCTAACGGCTTTGTTTTTGATACAGCCAGAAGCATTACATCATCTGGAATACTTTTTTTAAGGTATTCTATATTTTCTTTTATTCCCATTGTACTGCACCTATAACTAAATCCTTTCTTTACCTCATTTTGTTTATATTCTATAAAAAACTTTAATTTCCTTTAAAAAAATAATATTTTTTTATTTTCCTGATTCATCTCTTTCCATATATGTGACATTACCCATGGCTGTGGATGCAGGCATTGTTATTTTTTCACTTTCTTCTATTTGAACAAATAATTTCTTTATCATAAGCTGCTTTACATGGCTTCCATCTTCAAGAAGAGCTGCTTTAAGCTTTTCAGGATCACCTATTGCATAAATTTTAAATGGTGCTGATTCCATACTATAATCATCAAATTGTATAAATGCCCACGCGCACACAACACCAGACCATGGAACAATACGATGATTATTCACGCTTATAGCTTCTGCTCCTGCCTGTCGTAATTCATTCAATACTAGAGCCATATCACTATCATGAAGAAGCTTACTCATAACAGCTTCAAAGCCTTCTTCTTTTACATCTGTTACACCATCATTAAGAGTAAGTATTATCCCAGGACCTTCTACCGCAGTAAGGCCAGTAAACATTCCATAATCTACAATCTGTTCTTTCATATCTTGAAGTATTTCATCATTTTTCATATCATCATGCTTATATTGATTTATCTTTCTATTAGCATCAATATTTCCTTCTTTTAAAGCTCCAATTTCTTTATACAATCTAGATCTCTCTTCAATTGCTTCTTGATATTCCATTGTATTTAATGATGTATATGATTGTTTTCTATCAAAATTAAAATTTATAGCTATTAGAAATCCAAGCATTACTGCGGCTATGAAAATAAAGAAGTATTGAGGTTTTTTCTTCACTTTACACACCCCTTAAAAATCATCTAGATTTTGTTTTGCCCTTAGCTTCTTTCTCATCTTATGTATTCTCTTTTGCTTAAACTGTTCAAGTAAAAGCCTTCTTATAATTGCGAAGTTATCAAATATTCTTCCGCCAAATACAATTACAGCTGCTATATAAATAGGTATTCCAAGTTTATCTCCTAAATAAGCTAACAATGCCGCTAAAAGTGCATTTCCAAAAAAACCCGAAATAAAAATATCTGGCTGAAAATTTTTAGATAAATTAGCTCTAACTGCTCCAAAAACTGAATCCAAACATGCTAATATGGCAACTGACATATATGGCGATAATTTATCTGATATATTTACATCTAATACAAAACCCAATATTATTCCAATTAATAATCCAACCGTTGCAATCAATTTACTATCTCCTATTCTTTAACTGATTTTATAAATTCATTTTTTAATGACTGAGTAGTTTTAGCAATAAAAATTTCATCTTCTGTTTTTATTTCATTATTATAATTAGGAAGAGCTAAATACTCCAAAGATCCTGGAAATGATAATCCTACATTAAGTCTTCCTTTATCCCCTATAGCTTTTATTATAATTTTTTCTTTAGGATATATTCTTCCTGCTGATCCAATAGAAATACCGTTTCCAGCAGTTTTAATTCCTGTTTGTGGAGTTATTCTTATGTCATTAATCGAAATGGCTTCAGCACCAGAATACCATAAAAGATTTACAACATGAACAATTTCATCTTCTCCAAGGTCTCTACTTGTATCATTTGAATTAGCATTAAAAATAGACGTTTTTGGTGTTATTGTAAGTACTATACCTGGTCCCTTAACATCTACAACTCCTAGATGCATTCTTGCAGCATCAAGCTGATTTTTAATTTCTTTTCCAACATCGCCATCCTTTGAAGCTGCTTCTTCAAGTTGTTTTAATTCATCTGACAATTTTGAATTTGTTGAAACTAATTCTTCTTTTTCTTTTCTCAAAGTTTCTATTTCAGAAATAATATCACTTTGATCGTATGTGCTTAAATTAGCAGAATTCTGCTTTGATAAAACTTTAAACTGATATGATAATAAAAAACCTAGCAAACCGCAAACAATTGCTATAAATATTTGTGATTTAGACACCTTCATTTTTAATATTCCCTTCTTCGTTTTTCACTTCTTCTTTATAATAAATTGGAGATCCATCAAATCCAACATCAACATACCCTTTTTCAATCCCTATTTCAGTATTTTCAACGATATGCATTAATTTATTCATTTTATCAGGTATATTCTCATCATTACCTAGTCTTCCTTCAACTCCTCCGATATATACTTTTATATTCATAAAATCACTTAAATCGATAGAATCTATTTTATAATTAGTTGGATTGACTTCTTCTATTTGAGAAAAAACTTCCAAAACATTTATCATTCTTTGGTTTGTACCTACAGAATCCCCAAGCTCTAAACTTCCTACATGTTCATCAAGTCCTAGTATCTGTATTAGATTTCTGTTATCTATATTATCAGCCTTTTCAAGCAATACTCCTTTATCACTAAAAATATAGTATTGTCCATCTTTTTCGCTGCAAAAAATTCCTTGTTTCTCAGTTATTTTTATATTCACCTGTCTAGGATATGCTTTACTTATCTCAACTGTTTTTACATATGGATTTTGTTCTGCTGCTTTTATTATGTCACTAGTTTTCATAAAGAATATATTTTCTCCAATCAAATATTGTGTCTTTTCTTTAACATCTTCTCCACTCATAATTGGATTTCCTAGAATTGAAACTTTTTTTATAATAAATACCTTTGATTTTGTTATAAATAAAATGATTCCTATAAATAATATTACACACATAAGTATAATCTTTTTTACTAATTTTCTCTTACGTGCTCTTATGACAAACTCATTGGTAGGCTTTTTAACTGATTTTATTGTACTCACCTCAATCTAAATTATAATTCATAAATTTCATATATAATAATACCACTTTACATGTATATTTTCATTACATTTTTAATTAATTAAGAAAAGTACTGTTCATATAACCTTTTTATTCTAAATTAATTCATTTAAAAAGCAGAATAGTAATAAATATTATTTACCATTCTGCTTATTTCTTTACCCATTAACAAATGAATTATAACTACCCTTTAAATTCATCTTTACCTTCCGTCTGCCTCGAAATGTTTAGAAGTATACCCATGGCCGTCATATTTATCACAAGTGAGGTACCTCCATAACTTATGAAAGGTAATGGAACACCCGTAACGGGCATAGATCCTGTTACAACTGCAATATTTATTAAACATTGTACTGCTATAACAGATGTTATGCCTACAGCTAAAAGTGTACCATAAGTGTCTTTAGCTTTTAATGCAATATTTATTCCTCTCCAAATAAAGACTAAGAATAATGCAATTATACATATACACCCTATTAACCCAAGCTCCTCACCAATTATTGAAAATATAAAGTCATTATGTGGTTCAGGCATATATAAAGTCTTCTGCCTTGACTGACCAAGACCTAATCCTGTTATTCCGCCAGCACCTAAAGCATAAAAAGATTGTATAAGCTGATATCCGTTTCCAGCTGCATCTTTCCATGGATCAATAAAATTAAGAAGTCTTGCTTTTCTATAATCACTAGAAATTGTGAAAAACGTAGCTGCCGCAATCATAGCTGGAGCTACCACTCCGAATAAATGTTTATCCTTAGCACCTGCTACAAATAACATTATGAATGTTACAATCATTATTACAGATGCTATACTTAAATTTTTCTCAGCCAATATTAATGCTGCAAAAATACCCGAAACACCTAAGTAAGGTACTATTCCTGTCCAAAACTTTTTAAGTCCTTCACCTTTTGCTTCTAATCCCATGGCTAAAAATATTACTACTGCATATTTAGTAAGGTCTGATGGTTGAAAGCTTAATGGTCCAAGTTTTATCCATCTCTGTGCTCCATTTACATCTGGGAAAAAGAACACCGCAAATAATAACGGTATACATGCTAATAATACCCATACTGAATAGGTCTTTATTTTGTGATAATCAAATCCCATCATAAACATCATTGCAAAGAACCCTAGTGGTACAAGCATTAACTGTTTCTTTAAAAAGAACATACTGTCGCCATAAGTAAACATTGCATAATATGAACTTGCAGAATAAATCATAACAGTTCCTACTGCCACTAATAGTAATACCGTATAAAATACACCATAATCTATTTCACCCATAATTCTTCTTTTTCTCTTTTTGGGCTTACTGACTTTCATACATAAATCCTCCAAATCAAATTGCTAAATGGCTATAAAACCTATTATGCACAAAACTGCTGTCACTAAAGAAAATATTGTTACTATTTTAACTTCACTCCATCCACATTGTTCAAAATGATGATGAATCGGAGCCATTTTGAAAACTCTTTTTCCTGTCATTTTGAATGATGTTACCTGAATAATAACTGATAATGTTTCAACTACATACATTAACCCTACGATAACTACCCATAGTTCCATCTTAAGCATTAATGCAATAGTTCCAACTGCTCCTCCTAATGCCAAGGATCCTGTATCTCCCATAAAAATTTTAGCTGGGAATGCATTATATTTTAAGAATCCTAATAAAGCACCACATAAAGCTATTGAAAAAATAGCAACATCCTTTTGACCAGTTTTAAATGCAACTATTGTAAAGAAAGTTAAAACTATTATTGTCACACTTGTTGCAAGACCATCAATACCATCAGTTAAGTTTACTGCATTTGTTACTGCTGCATAATATATAATAATAAATGGTATATACAATAATCCAAGATTTAATTTAAATCCACTACCTAAAGGTATTAGTATATCTGTTCCAATATTCTTATATCCATAAACTGCTAATGCTACAGAAAAAATAAGAAGTAAAATCATTTTTTGACCTGCTTTAAGTCCAAGATTATCTTTATGAATTATTTTTAACATATCATCTAAAAATCCTATAAATCCAAATGCTAAAAATGAATAAAGAATTATCATTTTGGGATCTGTAAAACTTGGTCCCATAATTAAAATTGTTGCTGCCACAGAAATAAAGAAGATTATACCACCCATTGTAGGTGTTCCTGCTTTTTTCTGATGACTCTTAGGACCTTCTTTTCTAATATTCTGACCAAATTTCAACTTGTGTAATATTGGTATGAATATAGGTCCAAGTATTAATGAAAATATAAATGATATAACTAATGGTGCTAAAATTGTCGTGCTGAACAAACTATTTATTGTGTCCCCCATTTTAATCTGCCTAACTTTAGGCAGTTCACCTCCTTCGTATTATTTATTCTGTATTTCTTTTATTATTTCTTCAAATTTTGCACTTCTTGATGCTTTAACTAAAATAGTATCTTCGTCTTTAATCATGCTATTTAGTGACTTTATTAAATCATCCTTAGTATCAAAAACTAATGTATTTGTTCCAAATCCTTCTTTATAGCTATCCTTGTATTCACCTGTTGTAAGTAAAATATCTGCTTTTCCTTTAGCAAACTCTCCAACTTCTTTATGAGCTATATTTGCATAATCTCCAAGCTCACCCATTGTTCCAAGAACTGCTATCTTTCTATCACCAGTATAACTTTTAAGTACATTAATAGCAGCCTTCATAGAGTCTGGATTTGCGTTATATGAATCATTTATTATTGTAAATTTATTATGTTTTATAAATTCCAGTCTCATTGAAGTTGCCTTAAAATTATCAAGACCTTTTTCCATTTCTTCAAATGTAAGACCTAAATCTTTTGAAATTTGAATTCCAAGTAATGCATTTAATACGTTATGTTCTCCTACCATATTTAAGTTAAATCTATGGCATTCATCTTTATAAACAGCATCAAATGAAGTAGTCTCACTTGTAAGTTCTATATTTTTTGCATATAGATTATAACTTTTATCATATCCTGTTCTTTGAATATTTATATTCTTATGATCTTCATCTTTCACAGTCTTTAACATATCATTTTCACAGTTAATAACAAGACAGCTATCATCTTTAAAGAAATCTGAAATACTCATCTTCTCTTTAAGTATATTTTCCCTCGTCTTTAAATATTCTATATGTGCAACTCCAACATTTGTAATTGCAGCTATATCTGGAAGTGCTATTCCTGCAAGTGTATTAATTTCACCAAAATTACTTGTTCCCATTTCAAGCACAGCTACATCATAGTCCTTATTAAGTTCAAATATCATTAAAGGAAGACCTATTTCATTATTGAAATTTCCTTGTGTTTTGAATACTTTATACTTACCACTTAAAAATGCTGCAATAAGGTCTTTAGTTGAAGTTTTACCAGTTGATCCTGTAATACCAACAACTTTAATACCAAGTTTCTTTCTATAATATCTAGCTAAATCTCCTAAAGCAACTTTAGTATCCTTAACTTTTATTACAGTTCCTTTGCATTTTAAATCTTCTTTTTCAAATTTTATCTCATCTACTATTACAACAGATGCACCTTTTTCAATTGCACTAACAGCATAAGTGTTTCCATTAAAATTTGCACCTTTTAATGCAACAAATAAATTATCATTTTCTATCTTTCTTGTATCTGTAGAAATTTTATTGAAGTGTCCATCATTATTTTTTACTATGATTTCACCGTTAACAGCTTCAATAACTTCCTGTATATTCAAATCCAAAACCATCCGCCCCTTCTTTTAGTAAAAGTCCATATCACTTAAAAAATATATCTTTAAACTATCTTTTTATATTATCTAATATTTCTTTGACTACTTCTCTTTCATCAAAGTGTATAGTTTTATCTTTTAAGATCTGATATGTCTCATGTCCTTTTCCTGCTATTACTATAACATCATCTTTCTCAGCTAATTCAATTGCCTTCTTTATTGCATCATGTCTATTTTCAATAATTATATAATTATCTTTATCAAGACCTGATTTAATATCCTCTATTATTGCCATTGGATCCTCACTTCTAGGATTATCGGATGTAATTACAGCTAAATCCGCAATATCTATACCAATTTTACCCATTTGAGGTCTTTTCACTTTATCTCTATCACCACCACATCCAAAAATAGCGATAAGCTTACCTTTAGTGAATGCTTTTGCAGTTTTTAAAATATTTTCAAGACCGTCAGGTGTATGTGCATAGTCTATTATTATTTCATAAGGAAGATTATATTCTTTACCTACTCTTTCACATCTACCAGGTACCAAGGCATTTTCTATACCTTCTTTTATAGCTTCAATAGCTATTCCCATCTTGTGACAGACTCCAATTGCACCTAAAGCATTATAAATATTATATTCACCAGGAATTCCAAGAATAAATTCTTCTTCCTCATCAAGGACAACTTTAAATTTAATATCTCTACTTCCCATAAGTTCATCATATGCTTTATAATCAGAATCACTTTTTACTGAAAAAGAGTAAAGATTTTCAGCATTTAATTTTTGGCAATCTTTTAGCACCTGTATTCCATAATTATCGTCAACATTTATTACTTTTATACAGCTTCTTTCAAACAATTTAAATTTTGCATCATAGTAATTTTCAAAAGTCTTGTGAAAATCAAGATGATCTCTTGTAAGATTTGTAAAGATACCACACTCAAATTTTACACCATAAACCCTATCTAATGCTAATGAATGTGAAGACACCTCCATAACACAGTATTCAACTCCTTTTTCAACCATTTCTCCAAATAACTCTTGAAGTTCCAATGATTCTGGAGTTGTTCTTTCTGTATGAATTTTTTCTCCACATATATAATTTGCAATTGTTCCAATAAGACCAACTTTTTTGCCTGCACATTCTAATATATCTTTTATCATAAATGCAGTTGTAGTCTTTCCATTAGTTCCTGTTATTCCGATAATTTTCATCTTTTCAGAAGGATTACCATAATAATTTGCACCCATAAGTGCTAATGCTTTTCTTGTATCTGAACATTTAACTATTGTTATTCCTGTATCCTCTATATTTACGTCATCTTGTATAACAATAACCTTAGCTCCATTTAAAACAGCCTTCTCAGCATATTTATGTCCATCCGTTGCGTATCCCTTTACACATACAAATAAATCATCTTTGCACACTTTTCTGCTATCATAATTTATTTTGTTTATCTGTACGTCCTCTGTTCCTTGTAAAAGTTCATAATCCAGTCCGTTTAAAATACTCTTTAGGTTCATGTAATCCTCTCCTAACAACTTTTTTCAGTTAACAGTCTAAAAATAACAGTTAACAATTTTGCTAAAATCTATAGCTTTTATTAATTATCAAAAAAGCTTTGCTTATTTGATTTAATTTTTCACATTTAACTTTTCTTTATTAACTATATTTATCTATAATAATAAATTGTTCAAGTAAATAAAATTCAATTAAATATCACCTTCTATATATTTCTATACTTTAAAAATATAGCATGTGAGCATTAACCCACATGCTAGCATTTATCATTATGATCATAATTTTAATCTTTATAATCTAAACTTAATGTTAACTTAACCGATGTTCCCTTTGTTATAACTTCGCCTTGTGTTACACTTTGCGTTTCAACCATTCCAGTTCCTTCAAACGCAGGTACAAGACCTAAACTTGTTAATAACTCATTTGCATCTTCTTTGGAATAACCTCTAACATCTGGCATTACAACATTATTATTATAATTCCCATCACCACTTGTGTAAAGATTTATTTTTGATCCTTCTTTAACAGTATAGCCAGGATATGGTGTCATAGATCTTATAGTATCCCCATCTCCTTCAATTTGACAATCTAGTTTTGCCTCAGACATTGCCTTTTTAGCATCATTAACACTCATTCCACGAACTTCTGGAATTACAATATCCCTTGGTATCTGGCTTAAATTCTCATCAGAAAATTTATCATCAAGGTAACTAAAAATATCACTAAATAGAGTCTTTGCAGCTGGTGCTGCTACCTGACCTGCATAATATGCTCCATTACTTGGTTCATCTACAGTTATCATAACTGTAACCTTTGGATCATCTACTGGTGCCATACCTACGAAAGAAGATATATATTTACCTGAATATTTACCATTTTCAACTTTTTGAGCTGTTCCTGTTTTTCCTCCAATATGATATCCATCAATAAATGTGCTCTTTCCAGAACCTTCTGTAACAACACTTTCAAGATAAGATCTTAATTCAGCTGTCTTTTCAGCGCTTGCAACAGTAGTTTCCTTTGGTTGAAATGATTCATCTACTACAGTATTTCCATTGCCATCAACATGAGTTATTTCTTTCATAACATGTGGTTGAATTAATGTTCCACCATTTGCAATAGCATTTAATGCTGTCATATATTGAACTGAATTTACAGTGTTAGTTTGTCCAAATGAAATAGTTGCTAAATCCGCTTCTGTTACTTTATCAACAGGCTTTACTATACCTTTTGCTTCTCCTGGAAGATCTACACCACTTACTTTTCCAAAACCAAATTTACTTATATATTCACAAAGCTTCTCTTTACCAATCATTTGTCCAAGTTGTATAAATGCAACATTACACGAATTCTTAATAATATCGGGAAATTTTTGAGCACCATGCCCTTGAGTTCTCCAACATTTTGGATGTATTCCCCCTACTGCCATTGAACCTCCACAGAAAAAATCAGTATTTGCATTTGCAGCACCTTCCTCTAAAGCAGTTATTGCAGTTACAACCTTAAATATTGATCCCGGTTCAAAAGTATCATTAACAAGTCTATTTCTCCACATTTTATTTGTCTTTTCACTTTCAGTATTTCCATCAAAGTTTTCATATCCTTCAAAAGGAGTATTAGGATTAAAATCTGGCTTGTTAGCCATTCCAAGGATTTCTCCTGTTTTAGGATCCATAACCAAAACAGAGGTTGCTTTGGCCTTATTTTCATCATATGCCTGCTGAGCCACCTTCTCAGCAAAAGCCTGAATATTTTCATCTATTGTAAGAACAACATCCTTTCCATTTTGAGGAGATGTAAATTTAGATATTGTATATGGATAATCTGTATTACTTTTTTCAAGTTCTGTTATCTTCATTCCAGGAGTTCCAGCTAAATATGAATTATACTGAAGTTCTACTCCTGTTAATCCTACACCATCACTATTTGTACTTCCTAGAACATGAGCAAGAAAATTATTATTTGGATAATATCTCTTAGTATCTGGCGATACTATTACTCCCCTTATTTTTAATGCATTAACCTTATCAGCATCTTCCTTTGTAATTCTTCTTATCAATGTAGCTGAACCTGCATCTGCACCACTTGGAAGTTTTGTCTCTAGCTTCTTTTTTACATCTTGAACATTAAGTCCAAGAGCATTTGCTATTGCTGGTGCAATATCATCTGTTTTTATTCCCGAATCTTCTGTTGGCAAAGGTATTCCTGCACTTTTTCTCTGTTCTATTTCCTGATCAGTCAAATTACTAAGCTTTGCCCTTAAATATGTTTTTATAGAATTCAAATCAAAATCGACTCTATATACATTAGCTGATACCGCAAGCTCCTTTCCATTCCTATCTAATATTTTTCCTCTTATGGCATCAATTTTAACTTCACTCGTCCATTGTTCCTCTGCCCTTTCAGAATAATCAGGTGCCTTAACAATCATTATATATGAAAGTCTCATAGTAAGTGTTGCAAAAACAAAGGTGAGTGCCGCTGCAGCATATGACAACCTTTTTCTAGTCTGCCCCCTGTCTTTGAATTTCTTTTTCTTCACAGCTGTTTCCTCCATCCCTTTTCTATAATGATAATTTAAGTAAACTTTATAATGTTTACTTAAAAAGTTTTCCTGCTGTTTCACAAAATAATACTCAAATCACTTTGTACTATAATAATATTCTTATTCTGATTTTTTATTCATACCATAATATTTATTTAAGAAATTAAACATAATATAATTTTCAGCATACTTTATTGATTTAATAAACAGGGTTTCTTATACAACAAAAAAGACATAGGCATTAATTAACACTTTGCCTATGTCTAATCTTTAATCTTTATACTTACTTTCTAAAGTAATTTTTACACTTGTTCCCTTTGGAACAATTTCTCCTGATGATATACTCTGATCCCTAGCCGCACCTTCACCTTCAAATGTGGCTGTAATTCCAAGTTTACTCAATAATTCATAAGCAGACTCTTTAGAATATCCCTTAATATCCGGCATTGAAACTTTATTGCTGTTGTCAGAGCTTCCTGACGAATAAAGTTTTATTATGGAACCTTCTTTTATAGAAGATCCTGGATATGGATCCATACTCACAATTGTATCTCCATTTCCCTCTATATCACATTGAATCTTAATATCTTTTAACGCCTTTTGAGCATCTTCTTTTTTCATTCCTCTTACTTCTGGTATAACTACCTCTTTAGCAATTTTACCAACATCATCTTGTGAGAACTGATTATTAAGATAATTAAATATATCAGTAAACAATGTATGAGCATAAGGAACTGCAACCTGACCTGCATAATAATTACCATTGCTAGGTTCATCTACAGTTATCATAACTGTAACTTTTGGATCATCTACTGGTGCCATTCCAACAAAGGATGATATATATTTACCTTCTATATATGCACCATTTTCCATCTTCTGTGCTGTTCCTGTTTTACCACCAATATGATATCCATCAATAAATGCTGCTGTTGCAGAACCTGATGTAACAACCCTCTCAAGGTATTTTCTAAGTTCAGCTGTTTTTTCACTACTTGCCACTTCTCTATTTTTTGCTTCAAATTTTTCATCCACAATTTCGACACCATTATCATCATTGTGAGTTACTTCTTTCATTATATGAGGTTGTATCCATGTTCCACCATTTGCAACTGAATTAAAAGCTGCCATATATTGCATTGAATTAACAGTATTTGTATGTCCAAAAGAAATTGTTGCAAGATCTGTTGGTGATATATTCTGAGGTATTTTAACTATACCATCAGCTTCTCCTTGAAGATCTATTCCAGTAAGGTCTCCAAAACCAAACTTCTTTATATATTCATAAAATTTTTCTTTACCAAGCATTTCTCCAACTTTCATAAATCCAACATTACACGAATTCTGAACTATTTCTGGAAATGTCTGTAATCCATGACCTTGAGTTTCCCAGCAATTAATACGCCTGTTACCAAAATCAAGACCACCACCACATTCAAATGTAGTATTTTCATTAACTAAATTTTCTTCTAAAGCTGCTATTGCAGTTATTACTTTAAATATAGATCCAGGTTCAAATGAATCACTTACTAATCTATTTCTCCACATTTTTTGGATCTTATCACCTTCAGTTGCTCCATCAAAACCTTCATAGCCTTCATAAGGAGTATTAGGATTGAAATCTGGCTTATTTACCATTGCAAGTATTTCTCCAGTTTTAGGGTCCATAACCAAAACAGAAGTTGCTTTTGCTTTGTTGTCTTCATATGCCTGCTGAGCCACTTTTTCAGCAAAAGATTGAATTGTTTCATCAATAGTAAGGGTAACATCCTTCCCATTTACTGGCGATGTAAACTGAGAATCTCCATAAGGAAGATCATTATTATTTTTATCAAATTCTCCTATTTTAACTCCAGGAATTCCTGAAAGGTAAGTATTATACTCAGATTCTATTCCAGTAAGACCTTTCCCATCATTTCCTGTTACACCTAGTACGTGTGCTAAAAAATTATTATTAGGATAATATCTCTTTGTATCTTTTGAAACTACTATTCCATTAATTTTTAAGGATTTTACTTTATCTGCATCCTCTTTTTCAATTCTTCTTATAAGAGTTGCTGAGCCAGCTGGCAGACCACTTTCAAGTTTTGTTTCAAGTTTTGCTTTTACCGTTTCTACATCCATATTAAGAGCCTTCGCAATTGCTGGTGCTATATCGCTTGTTGTTATTCCATCATCGCCTACAGGAATAGGAATTCCTACACTTTTTCTCTGTTCTATTTCTTTAGATGAAAGCTGATCTACTCTTTTATCAAGATAAGCTCTTATAGTTGTTAAATCAAGATCCACTCTATAAACATTAGCTGATACTGCAAGTTCTTTTCCATTTCTGTCTAGAATCTTACCTCTTACTGCATCTATTTTTACTTCGCTTGTCCACTGTTCCTCTGCTTTTCCCGCATATTCTGGGCGTTTTACTATCATAATATATGATAATCTTCCTATTAAGAACACAAATAAACAGGTAAGAGCCACTCCTGCCATAACAGCTTTTTTCTGCATTATACTCTTACGTTTATAACTCTTTTTTTTCACTGCTAGTTCCCCCATTAACTCTTCTTAGTAAATACTTAAGACTCAGATGAATCATTAAATCATCTGAGTCTTATATTTAATTATTTAAAAATTCCCTCTAAAAATGATAAAAATGAATTATTACTTTTCTTTACTGTATGATTATTGCTTGTTACATCTTTAAAATAATTATTAGAAAAATCTATCTTTACCACATCATCCCCATGTGGTATATGCATTCCAAGACCATTACTTGCACTTTCTTCAATATTGCTTAAAGACGAATATTTTAAAATTTTTACTCTTAAAGCTTCATTTTCTTCGCTAGTGCTGCTTATTTGATTTTCTAAAGTTGTCACTGACTTTTGCATTTTATATATTTTGCTATCCCCAGCTACAGTAACACATCCAAGGCCTAGGATAACCATAACAACTGTAAGCATATATTTTCTGTCATTTTGCTTCTGTTTTTTAAATAGTTTTTTTCTATTGTTCTTATTTTTTCTTATTTGCTCTTCACTTTTTTTTGGCTTACGTATAGTCGTCCTTTTTAAAGGTTTAACAGCTGTATTACCCTTTATACCATAACTGTATTGTCCTCGTGGCATCTTCTTCACATCCCTACTCATTTATATACATATTAAATATTATACCTTCTCTACAACCCTTACTTTTGCACTTCTACTTCTTGGATTTTCTTCAATCTCTTCTTTAGAAGGTGCAATTCCTTTTTTATTCAAAACTTTAACTAACGGCTTTTTACCGCATATGCACATAGGAAATTCCCTTGGACATGTACATGGATTTTCAAGTTCCCTAAATTTTAATTTTACAATTCTATCTTCTAAAGAATGGAATGTAATTATAGCCATTCTTCCATCTTTATTTAGTCTATTGACTCCATCCTCAATAGTTTTATTAAGTATCTTTAATTCTGAATTAACTTCAATTCTTATTGCCTGAAAAGTTCTTTTAGCTGGATGAGGTCCTTCTCTTCTTGCCTTAGCAGGTATAGCTGCCTTAATTATGTCTACAAGTTCAAATGTAGTTTCAATTGGCTTCTCTGCTCTTCTATTTACAATAAAATTAGCAATTCTCTTAGCGAACTTTTCTTCACCATAATCTCTTATTATCTTATAAAGCTCTTCTTCGCTATAGTCATTTATAATGCTATATGCTGAAAAGTCATTATCTCTGTTCATTCTCATATCTAAAGGTGCATCTTGCATATAACTGAAGCCTCTTTCTGCATTATCAAGCTGATATGAAGAAACTCCAAGATCCATTAATATTCCATCAACCTTTTCTATTCCTAATTCGTTTAATATACTGTCAATATTATAAAAATTACTATGAACATACTTAACATTATCATAGTCTTTTAATCTTTCTTTAGCAGCCTTTAAAGCGTCCGTATCTTGGTCAATTCCTATTAACAATCCATTTTTAGATAAATGCTTTAATATATGCGATGAATGTCCTGCACCACCTAAAGTACAGTCTACATATATACCATCTTCTTTAATGTTTAATCCATCAATGCATTCATTTAAAAGCACCGATACATGTTTAAATTCCATAATAAAAACTCCTTATATTCCTAAATCATTCATTTTTTCAGCAATGTAATCAAAATCTACATTTAAGTCGTTATAGTTCTCCCACATTTCTTTGCTCCATATCTCTACTCTGGATAATACCCCAATACTTACTATGTCCTTTTCTATCTTTGCATATTCCTTTAAATTTTGTGGAATAAGTCCTCTAAATTGCTTGTCAAGTTCGACTTCACATGCTCCTGAAAAAAAGAATCTAACAAAGGTTCTAGCATCTTTGTTTGTTAAAGGCAACGTTTTTAATTTATCCTCTAGTATCTTCCACTCTTCAAGCGGGTAGGCATACAAACAACCATCAAGTCCTTTTGTGATGACAAATTTGTTGCCAAGACCTTCCCTTAGCTTAGCTGGAACAATTATTCTATTTTTTGAATCTAATGAATGTTGATATTCTCCTATGAACAATATGCTCAGCCCCCACAAATAGTGGTTTATATATATTTTTAATTACATAAAAACCACTTTCAACCACTTTAACCCACTTATAAAATACTTATTCTATAAATTTAACACATTTCCTCCTATTTATCAAAAAAAAATTGATACTTTTTTAAAATCTTTTTATTAGCTTTAATAAAAAGGTTGATTTTTTGGTATTTTATTGTTATTAACCCTTATTTGCTCCATTTTTTTCTTTAAAAGTCAAAAGTTTAAGATCATAGGAAATATTACATCCTGTTAAAACTACAAATATTATAATAAGCCATAGTGGTCCATTAAGTGGAGATTCTATGGAATCAGTAGCTGCCATAAAAAGAAAATAATAATATATAAGATAATTAAATAAAAATATAATATTAATTGTAGTTTCCTTTCTATTATTCATTTTATAAAATTTTAATATAAGATAAAATGTATACCAATTTTTCCATATAACTATTGATGTTATAAGTATAACAATAACTAAATCCACCTTTACCCCTCCAATAATTATTTCCTTAATTATTAATACTTTCTTAAAAAAATAATAATACTTGAATTTAGTATATTTTTATTAATTTACTCAATAAAAATAAAGCTGATAACAACATCAGCTTTATTTTAACTATATTGGATTTACATAATAACATCTAATCTAATAATTGTTTACCCCATAACTATTACGTTATTTGTGTGTAACTACAAATTATAGTATCTCTTTTATATAGAGGCAAAAAGACATTTATGTAATATAAAATCTATTTCTCTTTTCAATTTTATTAGAGTTTCATGGTCTATATCTTCAATAACATCATCTGTTTCATCTTCACTAAATTCTTGTGTCAATTCATCAAATAATGACATAATTTCTCTTCTGTTAGTTTCCTTAAATTCATCAATGTATTTTCTTACTGCTCCTTCAACATCTTGTGCCCAGTTATCTATTGCTTCCATTGATATTTCTTGTATTTTGTTCTGCCATGTTAAAGTATCATATAGATATATTATTGAATCTGTAAATACACTTAAATAATGAGTTATACCTTTTAATGATGTTGCTCTTATTGCCTTAATCAATTTAGCTAAACCATTATTATTTATATCATATTCTGTATCTGTACTTTCTAGTCTCTTGAAGTTTGTTCTAGATGAATCCTTGTTTCCTTTTTTCTTGCTATCAAAACTTCTAAACATTTCACCAGCTGCCTGTTTCATTGCATCTCCAATATGTTTTTTTAGGATACCTTCCATTACTTCACTATAACATGGAATATTAACTTTAACTTTATCTTCTAAAACTGTGGCTGTCTTATTAAGTATTTCTTTCATAGCCTTATCCAATAAAATTATTTCGTCTTCAATGTAACTTAATATGTGTTCTGTTTCTTCAGTTGTAAGTTTAGGTACGTAATAATGTTGCATAAATGAATATGTTTCTTCTCTTTTAGTCCACTTAGTCTCATCTTCCACATATTTTCTTACATCTTCTTTTATTGTAGCAGCTGCCTTGTCAATAAGTCTTACAGATTTAACTTTTGTTTTAGTGAATCCTCTCTCAAGGATTGCAGTAATTTCTTCTTTACATTCAAAAAATTCCTTTGTGAGTTTTTTCCTCTCATTTAAATCATTTTGAGCAGATTCAATACTTGCTATCTTTGAATTTACTTTTATTTCACATTCTCCCAAGACATAATCCTGATAATTTTTTAAAGCTTCTCCAAGCTCTTCAATTTTTTCTGGATTATTAACTCTTTCGTAAATATAATTCCAAAGTTTTTGCGCATCAGGATTTTTTTCACTACTGCTTTCTATTAAGAAAGTTTCAACATCTCTATGTATGCATTCATTTATATTTTTTCTTATTTCAGTTATTCGTTTATTATCTTCTGTAATGTCTTTAGGACACATATTTATTGCAAGTATAACTTCTACTTTATCTGAAATTATTTCACCAACATATTTAAGGAACTGATAATCGTCATCATTTAGTCCCACTCTGTAAGATACAACATAAACAATGAAATCTCCTTCCGGAATAAATTCCTTTAAAATATCTTCATGATAATCTACAAGTGATCCATATCCAGGAGTATCAAATAATCTTATTCCTGCAAATTTATCCTCTTTGCTTCTTCCTTTATATCTTAATCTGTGTATATCAGATGTTGGATTTACTACCAATTTATCAAATTCATCTTTTTCTAACTCAGTAATACTTCCATCTTTTCCAACTTTACTCCATATATCTTCTTCGTCAGAAACAACAACTTCAGCAACAACCCCTGTTGTAGGTCTTACACTTTCAATCATTATCTTTTTTTCAAGGATACTGTTTATCAATGCACTTTTTCCTGAACTTGTTTCTCCAAGCATTACAACATAATGAGATGGATTAACAACTCTTTCCTTTACTAAGGAATTTTTATCTATAATATCTTTAATTCCAAGTGTTTTAACAATAGAATCGATTTTTTCTTGTCTCTTAATACAGTTGTCAAAAATATTCATCTTTATTCTCTCCTTTTTTAGACTAGAGCTTTACTTATTAGCTCTTATTTAAACTTTTTCTCAATTCATTCAGAGTTCTTAAATCCTCTTCAAATAAAAGAGTGTGATTTTCATTATAATCTTTTTCATATTGTTCTTCTACATTTCTAATATCTTCTTTAAAGGTTTTTTCAATTTGTTTTCTTAATCTTTTAATAGAATAATCTACTTCCTCTTGTTTTGCTCTTAAATCATCTAATATTTCTTCTTTTAGATAGTTTTCTAAATCTTCAAGCATAGGCTCTAAATCTCTTATTGTATAATTTGCTCTTGTATGGAGTATCTCTTTTCTAAGATTTTCACCAATTATTGAAAAGACAAAACCAATACCCATGCCAACCAAAATTCCAAGTGGGCCTCCAAGACTACTTATAGCTCCAACTGTACCAATAAGACCTGAACTTACACCTAAAAGTGATGGAAGTGATTTTTCAAATTTTACTGTACTTCTTTTATTAAAAAACGATATATTTTCATAAGTACCGTCAAATCCTTTAATTTTTATATATTGAATTTTGCTATTAAGATTTCTAACAAGGTCACTTGTTATATTTAAAACCTCTTCCATAATGCTATTTATTGCTTTATCTGATAGTTCCTTATATATTGAACTTAGTAGTTCACCATCTACAATACCTCTGTTTATTATTCTCTTTAGCTCACACCTTAAGTTTTCCATATTATAATTAATTATATCTGTAGCTTCACTTATTATATAATCCATTCTATCATAAGAATAGTCTCTAATATTCTTAAAATATTCTTTATTTTCTGCTAAGATTTCCTTTATTTCATTTATTCTTCTTATTTTTTCAAGTTCATTTTCGCTGGATTTATTAAGTGATGCTGAAATATAATTTTCTATTCTATCATTAATACTAATAAGTACTTCATCTATTTTACCTTCAAGAGTTTGCATTAGAGAACTATTATACTTTACAGATATACTCTTTATCTCATCTAAAACATTTTCTATTCCAGAATCCTTATATAGTTGGCTGTCCTTTGTAAATTTTCCTTTTACAGCTTCATATACATTGACTATATTTACATTAACATGCTTATCATCCTTGTAAGCACTACTTATTCCATTAAGAACACCTTCATTGTGTTCCTTCGCATCCTGTGCATCTTCGTTACTTTCATCATTCCATTTATTCTGAACAAATATTGTATTTGATAATTTAGGCCACAATGCATTTATGAAATTCTTTTCTGTCCTTGTTATAGGAGGATTAGTCCTTATCATAAATATACCTGCAACTAATTTATTGACATAATCTAGTGTTGTTTTTTGATTTTCAGGCGTAAGACTCCCAACACCAGGAAGGTCTACCAGCACAATATTATCCTTTAATATTTCACTATTATTATATAATACTATTTTACTTACCCCAAGTTCATTTGCTGGATTATAATCGTTGTGAACATATTTTTCTAACTGTTCAGATTTTATAACTTCCTTTGGCCTTCCAACAAAATATACTTCAGCTTCATTAATATTTTCTCCATAATGAACTTCTACAGGTACACATGTTGTTTCATCAACATCGGTTGGAAGTACATTTTCACTCATAAGAATAGAATTCAAAAAACTACTTTTTCCTGCGCCCTGTATTCCAAGTACAGGAATAAGTATCTCCTTTTTATCTAGATTCTCTATAAAATGCTCAAAATATTCTCTATAATCAAATTCCGAATTTTCATTCATATACTTTTTTAATAATTCATTAAATCTAGAATCATTAACTATATCAATATATGTCATTACTGTTCTCTCCTCTTTTTATAAAAAGCTAATCTCTTTTCTTACCAAAAATTCTTGAAAAGAATGATTTATTACTCCATTCTACTTCTTCTTGAATACTTCTTATTTTTTCACTTAATTCATTTTCATATCCATGAATTATTTTTATTAATATTTCTTTTTCATCTATTTTATCGCTAATTCCCTTAATTTTTTCACACATCAACTGTTTGCTGCTAAAGAAATTACTTTCAATTCCATGCTCAAGTTCAGTTATTTTACTTTCTATTTCTTCAGTTTTAATGTTTTCTATCTTTTCTAAAATCTCATTTTTATTCTTACTTGCATCTTTAACTATTTTTATTCCTAAAATAGCAAGTTTATCTTCAAGCTGCTCAAAAGTTATCTCATCAATTTTCGAATCTAACTTTTTAAGTTCTTCATTAATTATTGTATTTGAACTTTCAAAACTCTCTTTAATTTTTTGTGTATCTTCCATCAATTTGTGTAAATTCTCATTAAAAAGTTTATTATGTTCAACTACCATCTTACTCTGTTCGCTTATAACTTTGATTATCGCTGATTCTATGGTTGTTTCAATTCCTTTTGTTATACTGTCCATACTACCATTAATAGTTTCAATCATCTCTTGAAATTCTTCATTGTCTTCTAAAAAATCACCAAGTTCTTTTTTTAAGTCATTTATTTTTTTCTCCATTGGTTTGATTTTTTCAATAACTTCAGCTGTCATACTTTTTGATACTTTAGCTAAAGATTCTATCATTTCCCCTTGAAGTTCACCCATCATATTTTTTGTCATTTCATCACATTGTATTAATATAGATTTATCGTCCATGATTCTCCTCCACATTTTGTCCATTTTCTAAAAAGAAGCTTAAAATTTCTTCTATTGTTTCTTTTTCTTCTGATCCACGTGATAACATATTTCTCATAAGATTTTCTTTTATATCTTTATAAGTACTTAAAACAAAATTACTTCTACTTTGACACTCTATAAGTGCCATATTATATATTGGATTTTTTGAATTTATAAGCACTTTCCCAATTTTATCTTTGTTAAATTTTTTAATAAGCTTTCTCTTTAACATTTCCACTTCAACTAAAAGTTCTTTAATGTTTCTTCCACTAAAAAATTCCTTATATGAATCAACAACTAGATTCACAATAACAGAATTGTATTCTAAAAATTCTCTTAAATTCACATTATTTATTATATATTTTTCAGAATTGGCAATTTGAATTCCATTAAATATAACATACATATTGTAGCTTTCACCATAAATAGTTTTTAACTTTTCATAAAGCTTTATTTTATTTATGTTATTTTCATAGACAACATTTATATTTTTGTACTTAAATATACCAAATTTTTTTAATTCATTAATCTGTTCATTTGATAAATATATTCCACTTATTCTTGCAATGAATCTTACCGCTGTCTCTTCATCCCATGTCCAGAATAAATCAGTGCTATTATTTTTCAAAATATTGTTTGATAAATCATTCATATATCTACCAATGAATCTATAATTTTTTTCACATATATCATTTATTATTTTATAAACATTATAGCTACTTTTATCTATAATAGCGCTTACTGTTTTAAAACTCTCATTATTATTTAATGTATTCAAAGATTTCGTTTCATTTAATGTTGCTGCTAATTCAAGCTCCTCATTTGTAGGATTTTTTCTTAGTATAAGTTCATTTCTTATTTTTTCTAGGTCATTAAATATCTGTTTTATTTTATATAGTTCTATATCTTGGTTCTTTTTATCAGTTAATTCTTTTTCACGTTTGCTAACTTCATTATAAAAAACATTAATTGATCTAGTGTATTGTTTAGTCCATTCTCGTAATATACTTACATATTTTACTCTGTTAACATCACATACATTTTCTAGTTTTTTTATTGTAGCTGATTTATCTATAATTTTCTCATCAAGTACTTTTTCTTCATATCCCCAACTTTTATCAAAAACATTAGAGAATATTCTTTTGCCTTTGTTAAATACACCCTGTTTCTTTATCATTTCAGTTTTTTCTTTATACTTATGCATAACTTTTACACTTTCATAATCCATACTTGGCAGAGCATAACTATATATGACATCCATATTAAGCTTTTTATATAAAATATTTTTCTTATATTCACATGCTTTTACTGTTAAAAGAATTTCTTCTTCAATAAGTTCCTTTTCTCTATTAATTCTGTTTATTATTTTCTCATATGCTTTTAAGTTATATTCTTTTGAGTTTTTTATGTCATTTATACATTCATATAAAATCCCATCAATACTTTCTATTTTTAAAGTAACTTCTTCTTTTAATTTTTTAAAATTTCTGAAAGCATCATCAATATCTTTTTTAGTTACAATATCTGAACTTTCATTTATTTTTCCATTTTTTTCATCTATTATTTCTCTATCAGTTTTTATTATACTTTCAATTTTACTTATGAGACTTATGCCTCTTTCCCTATTTATTTTAGGCGCTAGTTTACTCACACACTTTTCAATTCCATGTATAAATTCATTAAAATTAGACTTTCTATAAATTTCCTCATCTTTATTAATGATACCTTTTAAAGCATTCAAAGCAGAAATCTGCACTACTTCAAAATTTTCTGCTGCTATATTATTTTTTTCTTTAGTGCTTACTCTATCATTGGAATTACATTGATAAATTGCTGATTTTAAAAGATTTTCTCCTCTTTTTTTATGTTTTTTTAATATATCAAGTTTACTCTCTTCTACAATTCCATTCTTCCCTATTTTCTCTTCAACTGAATCAATCATATTCTGAACAAGAATTATTTGCTTGCCTCTTCTATTTACTATTCTCATTTTCTCCGAATTTATTTCATCACTATTGGCTTTTACAGTTGTTAAAAATAAGCATATATCAATTGTAGGAAGAAGTATCTCCATAGTCACTTTTTCATGAATTTCTAAATCACACGCATCAAGACCAGGACTATCTATAATATGTATATTTTCATCAAGCATAAATAAGGGAGTTGTTATGTCTATTTGTGCTACCTGAAGTTCATTATTAGGATTTTTGCTTTCATCACAATATCTTCCTATATTTTCTTCATTTAGTTCATTATCTTTTAAAACCATAGGATTTTTATCATTAAAATATACTGTAGCCTGCCTTAAACTTCCTTTTGAACATGTGATAATTATGCTTGAACTTGGCTTAATTGCTACTGGAAGCAGCTTTTCTTGAAGAAGTGCATTAACTAAAGTTGATTTTCCACTGCTTGTTATTCCCATAATAGCTATACGTACAATATTTTTCTTTATAAATTTTGCTTTTTCTTGAAGCCATGCAACGTCATTATAATATCTTTCTCTTACATATTCATTTTTTTGTAATACTTCTGTTATTTCATCTATTACACTTAAAATATAATTATCTTTTTTCATACTAATCTCCACAAATAATATTATGTACTATTAATTCTATATTAGCATAATTACCCTTATTTATCTAATATAACTTAATATATTACATCTTCTGTTATAAAATTTAATTTTCCCTTAACCCATTCTAAATATTAATGTATATAAAAAGAAAATTGTGCATAACTATATTTAATATCACGCACAATTTTCTTTATTATATAATAATTCTATTTTCTATTAAATTTATCTAAATATGATACAGCCGAAAGTGCTGCAATATTTCCTTCTCCAGCTGCTTTAATATATTGATATGGCATTCCAACTATATCTCCTGCTGCAAAACATCCATTTAAATTTGTTTTCATCAACCTATCAACTTCAACATGATTTTCTGTTACTTTTAAACCTGGAACAAGCTGCCCTGGTGATACACTCTCTCTTAATATAAATAAACCTTCTGTTTCAATTTCTCTATCTTTAAGGATTAATTTTTCTACTTTATTTTGCCCTTCTATTTTTATTGGTATACCTTTAATAACCTCTATCTTAGGATCTAATTCAATATTTTCATTATACATAGGAATATAATAAACTTTAGAAGCAATAGAAGCCACAAAATTTGCTTCACTTTCTTCCTTTTTATTATATGCAATAATAGTTACTACTTTATTTTTATATAAAGGTGCATCACACGTTGCACAGTATCCTACCCCTTTTCCAAGAAGTCTTTCTTCTCCTTCAAATGGCTTTCCAAAATTAACCCCTGTTGCAAGAATTACTGTTAATGCTTCATATGTCTTATCATTTGCCATTAATGCAAAATAACCACCCATTGAATATATATTGTTTATTCTTTCATTGGTAATTTTAATATCCATTGATTTGATATGGCTATCGAACTGTTCTTTTATTTCAGCTCCACTCATTCCATAAAACCCTAAATAATTGTTTATCTTTTGAGCTTTTACCAATTTTCCACTTAATTCATCATTTCCAAAAATAACAAATTTCTTTTTTCTTATTTTTGCATTCAGCGCTGCTGAAAGACCTGCCGGACCACTTCCAATAATAGCTATATCATATCTTTCATCCATATACTATTCCTCCCTATACCACAGTTAATTTAAATTTTAATAGCTTAATCTTTTTTATAGTATATGCTAATAATTTTAATTTCTCAATAATACAGTATATATTTTCCTTGCATTTTATTAATTTCTAGTAAAATTCAAAGGGCAATTTTATGCATTCACATAAAATTGCCCTTAATTATTCTTCAACAAGATTAATAGTATATCTTCTAAGTTTATGTAAGATATACAATAACTACAACAAACATTTTAGTACTAATATGTTAATTCTGCTAAAATCATTCCCATTCTATAGTTAGTATTTCCAGTTCCCCGTCCTTTAAAGACACTTTATATCCATTAGATATTAGCCATACAGCTAGATCTGTAACCATATTCTTTCTTAATTCATCTCGCTTACTTACTGCAAAGACAGCTGAAACCTTATTTACGCCTGCCTGCTTCCCCTGCTGAATGTTCCTCAGTATTATGTTCTTATTTTCATTAAGCTTTTCTTCATACTCAGTCACAATATCTCCTCCTTATTATTAATCTGACATAATAATCTAATTCGTAGAATCACTTTAAGCAGACCATTAGTCAATACTTTACTAATATAAGTTTATGAGACAAGTTTCTGTTTTATTACTTTATTTCTATCTTATAAAAACATTTATGATACTATCCTATGTACAAAAGCCATTAATAATATTATCGTAATTATTGAAAAAAATACTACTCTTACTATATCTATTTCTAACAAACCTATAAGATATTTTATGATATTCTTTATCTTATTCATTATTCTTATATACAATATTTATTGATTATCCTTTCATATTAAATTAATATTTGTAACATTTTATAGTTACAATTAATTATCGCTATACTCAGCCTTAAGGCTTATCCCCCTATGTTCAACAGCAGTAGAAAACACAATTTGTGTTTCAGTGTTTCCAAATTTCTGCAACTCTCCTATAAATGCATCAAGTTCAAGAGTTGTATGATATGCAACTTTAATAAGCATAGAATACTTTCCAGTTACACAATTACATTCTAAAACATTTGGACATGATGCTATAAATGGATAAAATTCAACTTTCTGTTTCGGAGACATTTCCAAATTAATAAAAGCCTTTATATTATAACCTAGTTTTAACGGATCTAAATGCGCAGAATAGCCTGTAATAACTCCTGCTTCCTCTAACTTTTCTATACGTGCTGAAACTGCTGGCGTTGATAAAAAGACCTCTTCTGCAAGATGCTTTAATGGATATCTTGCATTTTCCTGAAGAAGCTCTATAATCTTATAATCTATTTTATCCATATTATCCCCTCTACTTCTTTTTGATATATTCTTAATACCAATGAAAAAGAGCATATCAAATAATCACAAATTATTGATACGCTCCTTTGCGTTAGTAACTCTATTTATATTTTAAAGTTAATAACGTAATTTTACAATAGTTTTTTTGTTTTTGATTAAACAAATTAATTTTTTAACAGTTTATCAATATTTTCAACCTGTTTTTCTAATCTTAATATTATTTTTGATAAAATCTCATATGTTATTTTATAAGTATTTCTAGAATTATTTACGATTCTTCCTTGAATATCAATAAACAATGCAAGTTCATCTACTGCAATATTTAATGCATGTTTAAGATATTCTTTTGGTGTTTTAGTATTCGGTATAAACATACTATTATAAAATTCAGTTATTAAAAAAGATATTTTATCATATGTTCTAAAGTCTATTTCTTCAACTTCACAATTACTAATCTCTCTTTTAATATCTTTATAGTAAGATATCATCTTAAAACTTTCTTTTCGAAAAACTTTTCCTAATAAATTTATAGTCGGGAGATTTCTATTCTCATCTATTAAATCATTAATCATAACTATTCTTTTTTCTTCTATTTTTATAGTTTTATCTACAATATCGGCTACATTATAAAACATAATTCTCCCTCCTATACTTAATCTTTAGTAATATTATATAATAATTTTAAATATTTTTCTATAACTCACTCATATTAATAAATAATAATTATTATATAGCTAATAATTGTCTTGTATCTGTTTTTATTTCATATTCGTTAGGAAGAATACTTTTTAGATTATATATTATATTTTTAAAATTAACCCCCGTTGCTATACATTCTGCTGTATTTTTTTTATCAATTATAAGTCTGTTATTATAATAATTTTTCTGTCTCTCAATTCGCAATATAGCTTTTTCTATATATTCAGTATTGTTATAAATTATGGGTACTTTTATTCTTATATCTAAAACATAGTCTATAAGTTCATTATCTTTTAAATAGAAATGCTTTTTTGTTTCATTTATATCTTCACAATAAAAATCAAAATCATACTGATCACTATAAAAATCAAATCCTCTAACTTTCAACTGAAAATTTTTATCACATAAATAAACAGTACATTTCTCACACCCAATACTATCAGTATATATTGCTGGATATTTTAAGCTGACCATACTTTTCATCTCCTCAAACCCTATTGTTATACCCTATTTCTCTTTTTCCCTTTTGACTGTCACTATAATATAATATCACACTTTTACATTTTATAGTAAAACTTATTAATTACATTTATCGCTATAATTCCATTTATTACACCAATTATCATTCCACATAAAACATCCGATGGATAATGTACATAAAGATATAATCTTGAAAGTGCAATTAATACACTTATAACCAATGCACAAACTCCGATCTTCTTATTAAAATAAAACAAAACTACAGATGGTGCAAATGAGCACATTGTATGTCCTGATGGAAATGAAAAATCCTTAGGTGCATTTATAAGCAGTCCATTAATTAAAGGATATGCATCAAAAGGTCTTATTCTTGCTACTAATGGCTTTAATGCAAGGTTTCCTATTAAAAAGCATAATAGTAGAGCTAAAAACACCATATATCCATATTTTCTATGTTTTTTAATAGAAAATAACACCATACCGATAATAATCCACAAAAGTGCCATATTCCCAAAGGAAGTTATAAAAGGCATAATTTTATCCAATAATGGATTTCTAATATTTTCTTGAATGTAATTTAAAATGTTTATGTCTATTTCTTGTATTCCTATCATTTATTCCTCTTTCTTAAAAACTATTTTTTACTCAATTCTATAAATAACTCAATATCATCTTCAATTGTTTTTAATGAAGATTTCCAAAATTCTTTTTTTGTTATGTCTATTCCCATAGTTTTTGTTATATCTTCTAAATTATTTTTTCCAGTAATACTTAGAAGTTTTTCATACTCATCTACAAAATTTTCTTTATCATTTTTGTATTTTTCATACAATCCCCTAGCAAAAAGTAAACCAAATGCATAAGGAAAATTATAATAATTATATTCTGGATCATAATAATGTGGTTTCCAAGTCCACATATATGGATGTAGATAATCCCTATCAAGACCATCTCCATATGATTCTTTTTGTGCATTTATCATAAGCTCTTTAATTTCATCTACACTTAATGCACTTTCTTCCCTTTTCTCAAAAAACTTACTTTCAAAAATGAATCTTGAGTATATATCTACAATTACTTGTGTACAATCACTTATTTCTGCTTCTAGTATTGCAAGTTCTTGTTTTTTATCTGCATTTTTTAAAGCTGCTCTTTTTATTATTGTTTCACAAAATGTGGATGCTGTTTCTGCAATAGGCATTGGATAATATGAATTCATTGTTGTTTCATTTTTTAAACATTCACCATGAAAACCATGACCAAGTTCATGAGCTAATGTAACAACATCACTGAAACTTCCTCCAAAGTTTAATAAAAATCTGCTTTCACCTATAAATTGAAGATTTTCACAAAAAGCACCTCCAACCTTGCCTTCTTTAGGCATTACATCTATCCAGTTGTTATTTACAGCCTTTAATACATAATCTCCTAACTTATCACTAAATGTTCTGAAGTTTTTCTCAACAAATTTTACAGCTTCATCGTATGTGTACTCCATATTACATTCACATACTGGTGCATATAAATCATAAAAAGGCAAGCCATTTTTATGTCCAAGAATTTCAGCTTTTCTCTTTAGATATTTTCTAAAAACAGGGAAACTTTCTTTCATTGCTTCAAGCATTACTTCTAATGTCTTTTCATTCATCCTAGATTTTAAAAGACTTTCTTCTAATGGAGATTTGAAATTTTTTAGTCTGCATACAGTAAGAACTTCACCTTTAATACCATTTAAAGATGCACAAACACCTTCTTCAATCTTCTTATAAGAATTAATTTCAGCCTCGTATGCCATTTTTCTAATGTTTTCATCTTTATCATAAGCCATATTTAATACAACTGTTAATGGAAGTTTTCTAACTTCATTATCTTCTTGTATTTCAACCATAAGGTTGGATATTAAGTTATCTTTTAATTTAATCCAAGCATTTGATCCAGTATTTCTCATACTAGCTATTATATTTTCTTCCTTCTCACTTAATAAATAAGAGCTTGTTTTTATAATTTCTTTCAATATATACTCATGTTCCTTTAAATATACAGATTGATTTATACATTCATCTATATCTTTAATGGAACTTATATATCTTTCTATTTTTGTATTACTTTCAACTATACCAGTTAATTTATGTTCCAAAATATCACTGTATTTTAGTCCAACCTTATCTTGAGTATTAACACTGAGCTTAAGATTTATAAACATAGATAACTTATCTCTTAAATCATTAAATATTGTAAATTTTTTTATATAGTTTTCTAAATTTTCAACCTGGTGTTCTTTATCTCTTGGTAAAAAGTCCACCCATACATTTATATCCTTTATAATCCTATCCAAAGTTTCTAAATCTGTAGTGAATTCATTACTTTCAAAACCTTCATATATTTCTTTTAAGCTCCAATTTAACTCCATAATATCGCTTCCTTTCTTATAAATATTACGTCTAATCATAATATTTAATTTCACTAATTAATAGTATTACATAATTAGTTTAAAAGTATTATGAAAAAATTTCAATGATTAGTGTATAATAGTTTTGTTAGTAATTATTAAATGGAGGTTTTTAATATGTATGAAATGAAAGATGAATTTAAAACTGGAATTGATTTTATTGATGAGCAACATGCAAGATTATTCGAAATAGCAAATGAAGCATATACTCTTCTAAAAAATGATTTTACAATAGACAAATATGATAAAGTCATAGACTTAGTAGATGAATTAAAGGATTATACTGTTTTTCACTTTAATGCAGAAGAAGAATATATGGACAGCATCAACTATAAAAGACGTTTTACTCAAAAAATAGAGCATGATGCCTTCATTAAAAAAATAAATGAAGTAGATTATAAAACTATAGATAGTGATCCTGATAAATATATTCTAGAATTGCTTGAATTACTTAATCAATGGCTTACTGGTCATATTCTTCATAATGACAAACTAATTAGCAAAGAAAGTTAATTTATAAAAAGACAAGCCATATTGAATAATACAAAATGGCTTGTCTTTTTAAAATGTCCAATTCTACTAATTAATTTTTATTTCTCAATTTAAATTTATCATATTTTTAAATAAATTCTTAAAAGTACTATTTATTATACCTGTGGATTAGTTTCAATATCTTGAATAGTATCTTTTCCCAATAGTTTTTTGAAACATGACACAGCAACCATAAACCCGAGAACTATTAGCAATATTGCAAATAGTAATTGCAACCCATCAGTAAGAAATGCAAATTCACCAGTTACAAATAATTTCTTAAATATTTTTATCAATGCTTGAACTAAAGCTGTAAATGTTACACATAACATCATTATCATTGGTCCCCAAAGCATAAATCCTTTTCTGTTTGTTGTTTTTAAGAAAACTGCAAGTGCAATAAGGACTAATGCTGATAACAACTGATTTGCAGCTCCAAATAAAGGCCAAACATTGTTATAACCACCTAGTGATAATAATGCTCCAACTGAAAGAGTGAATATAGTTGAAAAGTATTTATTAGTCATAATCTTTGTAAATCCAGACATTTCTTTATCATTATCTAATGTATCAGTCATAAAAAATTCTTGAAAAGACATACGTCCTATTCTTGCAACAGAATCTAATGATGTTAACGCTAATGCTGAAACGCACATTGTCATTATGCAAGTTGCAACATGTTCTGGTATTCCAAGTAACCCTAAAAACCCTGCTACATTTCCTGCAAAAATCGAAAACGGAGTTCCCTTAGGCATAACCCCACCTTTTGCTGCATAACCAACAACAACTAATGCGATTACTCCTAATAGTGATTCTATAAGCATAGCCCCAAAACCTATTGGAAGCATATCTTTTTCATTCTTAACCTGTTTTGAAGATGTTTCTGATGAAACTAAACTATGAAATCCTGAAACAGCACCACATGCTATGGTTACAAATAATGTTGGAAACAACATACTTCCATTTACTTCAAATCCTGAAAAGGCAGGAAGATTCATTGCTGGATTTGCAACTACAATTCCAAGTACAGCTCCAACAATCATACCTATTAATAAGAATGTACTTAAATAATCTCTTGGCTGCATCAAAAGCCACATTGGCATAATTGCTGCTAAGAAAAGATATACAAAAACTATTGCAAGCCATGAACCTTTACCTAAAAATATAGGACATGCAATTCCTGCTGCAAGCATAGCAATTAAAAGTATAACTCCAATTCCAAATTGAAGGCCTTGACTAGGCTTCTTATACTTGATAAAGAGTCCAAATACCATTGCCACAACTATAAATAACATTGATATCGATGCTGCTGCTGCATTTGGCGCATTTTGTGTTCCATCTGCATTAAATCCATTGAATGTATTAGCTACCATATCTGCAAATGCTGCAATAACTAAAAGTGAAAAAATCCATGCAAACAAGAAGAATAATTTTCTTCCAGCTTTACCTATATATTTTTCAATAATAGCTCCTATGGATTTTCCTTCATTTTTTACAGATGCATATAGTGCACCAAAATCATGTACTGCCCCGAAAAAAATTCCTCCAATTAATATCCATAATAATACCGGTACCCATCCAAATACTGCTGCAAGTATTGGTCCAGTTACAGGACCTGCACCTGCTATTGATGAAAATTGATGTGAAAACACTACCCCCTTAGGTGTTGGTATAAAATCTTCACCATCTTCTTTTGTATATGCTGGTGTCTTTGCTTTTGGGTCAATCCCCCATGTATTGGCTAGCCATCTTCCATATATTATATAAGCTCCACCTAAAACAATCATAGCTAGTCCAATCATTAATAAACCATTCATCTTTTCGCCCCCAATATTTAATAAATATTGTGTGATTAATTATCTTATATTTCCTACAATTAATCACACTTCCTTATAATGACATAACAATATTATCACTCAGTTATCTATTTGTCAATTTCAAACTATATATGTTGTATTTATATCATGTTTGCACGATATTATTTAACACTTTATTATTTTTATCCTATATTAATTAATTTTCAAGCAATATATACTTATTAATAAATTAATTTACTATATTAATGAATATACGCTTATAAATGATATCTATTTAATGTTATAATGTTTTTATAATTACAAAATATTCCACAGAAAGAGTTGATACCTTAATATGAATCCAGAAATTGAAGATAGAATAAGATTGTATTGTAAGAAATGTCATATGGACTGCACTAACTTAGAAATAATTCCACTAGAAGATTCCTATTTAGCAAAGGATAAAACAGTTAAGATGTTATTTGATAAGAATGGGAATGTTAATTCTCTTCCCATGAATTATACTTACGGTGAGCAAACAACAAAATTTATTGGAAAATATTCAAGTATTTTTATATACGCTTCATTTTTAATTGCAATATTATTTCTAGTATTGTGTGGACTATTAAAGAAGTTCTAACCTTATCTCACACATATATCAGTGTCACTTTTTTAGTTTACAATTAATAATGAACAGTTAACAATTTCGGTAGAAAATATAACATTTTCTATGCATCAAAAAAGAGTACACTCGTATTTTCAAGTGTACTCTTTTCTTTAATAAAAACAAATTACAGGCGTTCCTACGCTTATATTATCGTAAATATTCTGCGCAAGGGAATATGGAAGGTTTATGCAACCATGTGAACCATTATTCTTGTATATATCTCCACCAAAATTCCATCTCCAACTTGCATCATGAAGTCCAATGCTATTACCAATGAAAGGCATCCAGAATGATACTGGTGATTGATAATCAGGCCCTATTAAAACTGTATCTTTCTGACGCGAGTTTAATGTATATACTCCTGTTGGAGTTGGGCAACCTTCAAGACTCATATTACCTGTTACTATATCTCCTTCAGCAACTACATATCCATTTTTATAGAACCATAAATATTGTCTTCCCATATCAACTTCAACAAATGTATTTCCTAAAGTCTTATAATAACTTGCATATGAATTCTGAACGAAAGCAGGATTTTTTGTTATATTTTGTCCATTTTTTATATTTTCAATTAATGCAGAAGTTTCTGCTACTCTATCAACACTCCAGCTATGATTATTTCCACTGCTACCACCTGAAACAGGTATTGTGTATCCTAAAGATGAGCTGTAATTATCAGCTATTGAATCAACATATTCTCTTACTTTTCCTTCAAGAATTGTTATCTGAAATTCACCATTAATGTATATCCAATCCTTTATAGTGTTTCCATCAAGAACACTACCATCTGTACCATAGTTATATGATATCTTTGAAGAAACATATCTATTAAGAGTATTCTGTGCATTTATAACTGCTTGTGAAGTAGAAGTATATACAGGATCCTTATAACAATTTATAGAATTTAAATTAATTGTTTTTTGTCCGTTCTTTATTGCGCTTACAATATTTTGATATAAAATATTTTTATCAATTTCAGTTCCATAAATCTCTTTTCTTATTATATATCGGTTCCCTACATATTCTAGCTTTGCATTCTTTGATTCAATTATATTATTTTCATCAAAACATGAAAGATTGTTAATAACATTATTTAATAAATTATAATCAAAAGAAACTTCTTTAGATTGTTCATTAATAGTTTTTAAATTTATATCTGATCCTGTTATTTTTTCTTTAATGTTTCCTCGTTCAATTAAAGTTAAAACATAACTGCTTTCAGAAGAAGCTGCTATTTTACTTTCATCATCTTTGCTTGTTTGTGCATAAACTGTTTGATAGCTTAAGCATAGACTCCCAAGCATAATAAATAAACTACAAAAAACTGTAGCAAATACTCTTGAAAATCCTATTCCTTTATTTGCTTCTGTTATCATTTAAATTTCTCCCCCCTTACTTTATAAGTTACTTAATACTTATTCTATATCTACATTAAATTTCCTTTATTATTTTTACTTTTTTCCTTATTAACTATTATATTGTAATTTAAAAATAGATTTGATAAATTCGTTATAGTATAATATTTATAACTTAATATAAGGAGGTTCTGCCTATTATGACTAATTTTTTTGAACATTCATTGATAATTAATAAAAAGCAAACACTTATTGATATAACATCGTATATCAATGATGATATTTCATTAAGCAAAATACAAGATGGAATAGTAATTGTATATTGTCCCCACACCACTGCTGGAATTACAATTAATGAAAATGCAGATCCAGATGTAGTAGACGATCTTATTTATGGATATGAAAAAGCTTATCCTTCAATAGATTCTAATTATAAACATTTTGAAGGTAATTCTCATGCTCATTTAAAATCTTCATGTATAGGTGCATCTCAGACATTTATTCTTAATAAAGGTAAGCTTGTTTTAGGAATGTGGCAAGATATTTACTTCTGTGAATTTGATGGTCCTAGAAACAGAACTTTTTATGTGAAAATAATTGAAGGTTAATAAGACATTTACATAAAATAAAAGATAGTTAAAAAAATAAAATTCCCTCAATAATTGAAGGAATTTTATTTTTATTTTAATGAACAGGATGACCTGTATTTTCAATACATTGTTTTATTTCTAATGGAGTTGCAGGGCTATTATAAATAACTTCAACACTTCCTCTAGCCAAGTCGACACATACATTATTTACTCCATCTATTTTTTCTAATGCATTTTTAACCTGTGTCTTCATATTTTCATTAGCGAGTCCATCTACCATATAATGTGTTCTTTCCATATTATCTGCTCCTTTCAATGTAGCCTAAAAAATGAGTCTTTATTTTAAAATAACAGTTATAGTATAATCAGAAAGGAACAATATTATTATATTTACTTAATTCTTACGAGTTTATATGTTTTCCTTACAATTATTTTACTTCAAAAATTTTTTTACTAATTTTAAATTACTTTTATTATATGGTGGAAAAAGCATAGTAAAACTAATTTTACTACTTTTCTTCAATATACTTCTTTTATGAGAAAATGTACTGTAGCTTTCTTCTCCATGGTATGATCCCATTCCAGAACTTCCAACACCTCCAAATGGAAGATTAGAATTTGCAAGATGTGTTATAGTATCATTGATACATACACCACCTGAAGAAATTTCATTTAAAATATGTTTTTCTATCTTAACATCTTCTGTAAATAAATATAAAGCAAGTGGTTTAGATAAACCTTTAATTTGTTTTATGGCTTCATCAATATTATCATAACCAATAATGGGTAATATAGGTCCAAATATTTCCTGGGACATACTTTCTCCAGTAAAAGCATTTTTAACAATTAATGTTGGTTCTATAAACATATCTTTTTTATTATAATTCCCTCCAAAAATTATATTTTCCTTTTCTTTGTCTATTATATTTTTTAGTCTATTAAAATGATTTTCATTTATTATTCTTCCATAATCTTTATTGTTTGAAATATCCTCTCCATAAAACTCCTTTATTGTTTGTTTTGCTTTTTTTATAAATTCATTTATTACATCATTATGAACAAGTACATAATCTGGAGCTACGCATGTCTGACCATTATTAACAGTTTTACCCCAAATAATCCTTTTAGCCGCATTATCTATATTTGCTGTCTTATCTACTATTACCGGACTTTTCCCGCCAAGTTCTAATGTTACTGGAATAAGATTTTGGGCTGCATTCTCCATAACAATTTTTCCAATCCTCTCACTTCCAGTAAAAAATATATAATCAAAGTGGCTCTTAAGAAGATTTGATGATGTTTCTACAGCTCCTTCAACACAAGCAACATATTCTGGGTCAAACGCTTCATTTATAATTTTCATAAGTATCATAGATACATTAGGACACATTTCTGAAGGTTTAACTACTGCAGTATTTCCAGCTGCCAGTGCTCCTATAAGCGGTTCAATTATAAGCTGAAATGGATAATTAAAAGGTCCTATTATTAAAATTGTTCCATAAGGTTCATTTATTATAATACTCTTAGCTGGTTGTAAAAATATTGGAGTCTTTACTTTCTTAGGTCTAGACCATTTTTTTATATTTTTTATAAAGTCCTCTATACTGCTGTAAATAAATCCAACTTCCGTTGTATAAGACTCAAATTCATGTTTCCCAAGATCATTATTTAATGCTTTAATAATCTCATTTTCATATTTTTTTATTACTTTTTTAAGATTTTTCAATGAATTTATTCTAAAATTTATATCTTTAGTTTTATTCGTATCAAAAAATTTCTTTTGGTTATTTAAAATCTCCATAACATCATCAAGCATTAATTCACTTTTGCCCATAATATATCACCTTTTTTCCTATTTTATAATTAATCCTATTTCTTTAAACAAAAATTATAATATAAATATAATTGTTATTACTTAAAAAGCAGGAAAATTTAAAAAATCCCCCTGCTTCAATCAAATACTTATAAAATTATTTCTTACTTTTTATTAGAATATCACCTATTTTAAGTTCTTCATCGCACTGAATCGTAAAAATCATTTGAGGTACGTTAGCACTTTCTATACTTTCCCCATCAGATTTTCTTCTCATATCTTTTAAGTTTATAATTCTATTCTCTCCTTCAGTCTCTAAAACTTCTACGTCTACACCATTTAAAACTTTATTTTTTTGATTTATTGTTGCTATTTTATTTTCAGAATCATATTCTATTACAACTCCAACAATATCATAGCTTTGTATATATGTAGCACTTCCATAGGTTTGCTTAACTTCGTCATCAAAATAAAATCCTGTTGTAAATGGTCTATGACTTGGTTTTAAAAGATAATCCATCCATTCTGGATCATACTTATAATTTTCCGGATCACTCATATATTTATCAATTGCTTGTCTGTAAGCTTTTACTACAGATGCAACATAATAAACACTCTTCATTCTTCCTTCAATTTTTAATGAATCTATTCCACACTCCATAAGTTCTGGAATATGTTCTATCATACACAAATCCTTTGAGTTCATTAAATGAACTCCATGGGGTTCTATTTCAATTTTGCTTTCATCATCTACAACTTTAATTTTCTGTGAAGGATCAGTACAAAAATTAGTATTTTCGTCTAATATATCTATATTATTAGAAATCTCATGCATTTCACCATTCTCATCTTCTTCGTAAAGATGATATTTATATCTACATGGCTGTGCACATGCCCCTCTATTTGAATCTCTACCTGTTAAATAATTAGAAAGCATACATTTTCCCGAAAAGCCCATACACATTGCTCCATGAACAAATGCTTCTATTTCACATGTATCTGGAAGTTCTCTTCTTAATTCTTTTAATTCATCATAAGTCATTTCACGTGCTGTAACTACTCTACTGACACCTGCTCTATGCCAAAATTTTGCAGCTTCATAATTTAAGCAGTTTGCCTGAGTGCTTAAATGTATTTCTAAATCTGGGACTGTATTTTTTACTATTGTCATAAGACCCGGATCTGCAACAAGAACTGCATCAACTTTTAATTCATAAAGTTCTCTTAAGTAATCTTCTATTCCTGCAATATCACTATCATGAGGTATTATGTTTAATGTAACATAAACCTTTCTTCCTCTTGCATGAGCATACTCTACTCCCTCTTTTAACTGTTCATTTGTAAAATTATCTGCAAAAGCTCTAAGGTTTAACTTGCTTCCTCCTAAGTATACAGCATCTGCACCAAATGTTATTGCCGTTTTAAGTTTCTCCAAGTTTCCTGCTGGAGCTAAAAGTTCTGGTTTTTTCATAAGTAATCTTTAGTAAGAAATCCTAGTTAAACTTATATCCTCACAAAACACTTTTAGCGTCTTGCTATTTTTCTCTCACTTAAATAAAAACAGACATTACTTAAATTTACGTTTAACATAGTCTATTTTACCTATTGTGTTAGAACACTACAGAGGATAGAAATTAGATAAATTTTTAGATTCCTTACCAAATTCACCACCTTTCAATATGTCATGTACTATATCCCTTATTCTACTCTAATCTACTAATATAGTATAATATAGACATAAAAAAATGTATACTGCTATTAGGGTTTATATTCCTCCTTAAAACATAGATAATTATAATAACTTATAATATTTTTTTTATTTTCTTCGGATAAGTTGGATATATCAAGAATTGAATTTTGTGTATTCTCTGAATTATTATTTATTAATCTTTTAGTATGCCTATTAAAAAAGAAAGTTGACATTGTACTTGTAAGCATACTTAAAAAACCAACTCCTGTTATCATAAGAATACAGGCAACAATCCTTCCACCTCTTGTGACAACTGATATATCTCCGTATCCAACTGTTGAAACTGTTACTATACTCCACCACAGTGCATCACCATAATTATTAATTCCACCATTATTATTGACTTCAAAAAAATACATTCCTATTGATCCCGCAATAGTAATAAGAATTGTAATTCCAAGAGCATAGATAAAATTATTTGTAAATACAACTTCTTTTATATCACCAATCAACCTTAATAAATATGTAACAACTCTTATAAGTTTTAGAACACTTCCATATTTGACAGAAGCAAAAAATCCTAATGGAAATATTGCAATAAGATCAATTATATTATGTAAAAAGAACTTCTTTTTATTTTTTGAAAGAATCATCCTTATAAAATAATCTGCTACAAATGAAAAGTAAACAATATTATCTATTATATGTATATAATATAATTCTCTTTCTGTAAAAGAACTTGAAAAATCCATCATGACAATTAATACAGCAATTACCGCCATTATTCCTGCCACAACATCATATATTAACTCTGCCTTTTCATTTTTAGTGAATTCCAAATCCCTCACTTTTCATCTCTCCAAAATACTATCACAATATTTTTAAATATTAATATCTTATCCATAAATACTATATATTAGTACTTAAAAGACCTATTAAAACAGACTCATAACACATATGCTTTAGTTTTAATAGATCTTTTACTATAAATTGCCCTAAACTTTCCTTAATACACTTTTTATTTTTTTTATTTCCTTATAGTTCTTTTCTCTAATACCTTTAGCTGTTTCTATGATTTTTTCATCATCACTATACTTAATAAAGATTTCTGTCAGTTCAATTAAAGATTCATGCTGCTTAATAGATGACTTTAAAAAAATTTTTCCTATATCATCATCTCTTTTACACTCAAGATTTTTAATCATCTTTTCATATGATTCAGCATATTCATTTATGTATTCTTCTTCTAATTCTTTATTAATTAATGGCTTTTGGTTTATACTGTTTAAAATTTCGCTAAGTTCTGTAGTACATTCCATTGCATTCTTTATTAAAGCTTTTGCCATATTTCTTACGTTCTTATCATCTCCACATTTTATAAAATTTTCTGACATGCATATTTGAATCTCATTATAATGAATAACTTCTTCTAAAAAATCAATTCTTATATCACCTTTCTTATTTATACATTCAGTACATTCTTTTATTGACTTTAATATTTCCGAATGATTATTCATAAATTCTTTTGTTTGAGCATCCGATTCTGCTAATATATTTATGGAATAAATAAACAAAAGCATAATGCTTATAATTCCACAATAAAGATATCTTATATATTTTTTCATGCATATTTTGCTAAAGTCTAATTATACTTTAGCAATTTTTCACCTCCTGAATAATAGAGTATAATTTATTTTTTATAAATCACAGACTTTTTATTCATAAAAGCTGAAAACATAGTAAAAATATTCAAGGCCAGATATATAAATATCTAGCCCTGAATATTCTTATAGCAATGTAACTATTCTAATATATATGCGGTAGCCTTAATTCTACCGAACTTTTCAACCTGCTCATGGGTCGGAAACCATACGTCTACTATATATGTCCCATCTTCTTTTGTTTTCACTGCTCCACCTCTATCTTCCACATCAAAAACTGAATCAGCTTTATAATATGAAAGTTCTGGTATATACAATTTACTACCTAATGAAATACTAGATGGTGCTGCAACAACTCCTACTCTTGTTTCTGTTCCAAGGGCTGTTTTCCCCCCCCATTTTCCAGAACACTTCTCATCATTACAGTATGCAGTAAGCTCAACATTAATCTTCTTTCCCTTTGGTGTTTCTGCAGACTTTTCCTCTACTGAAACAGTTTCAACATTAACTTGATTTTGTATACTATTTTCTGCTTCTGATTGAGAGGTATTAGTTAAATCTTGTACCGGCGCTTGTGAAGTTTGCTCTTCTTTCATATCGGTTTTAACATCTAATGTTACTGGCTGATACTCTTGATTATGCTCTTCAACATAATCAGATTTAACATATCCGACAACGTTATCATTTCCTTCTATTTCATACCATCCTTCTTTTTCATCAACAATATTAATAGTTTCTCCATTATCCAATGCATTACCTATTGGACTATCTACAGAAGGTTCTCTTCTTACATTTAATATGCTTTCTACATTAACCACAGTTCCTTTTTTTTCATACTTACTATAATCATCTGCTACAATATCATTTGTTTTATTAGAATATAATAATTCTTCATGATATTCAAAAGTACTGTTATGTTTATAAACATAATCTCCACCAATAATAACTGTACCTAGGCAGAGCACTGCACATCCTCTATAGATATATTTTCTTAATTTATTCAAAAAACCACTCCTTGTTACTTTTTGATAACTGCATCAGCATTTAAATTATTTATGCTAATTTTTTAAGCTGCTATCTATTCCTCACCGATATGGCATGAACACATTATAAGTTATATATTTTTTCTTTTCAAAAGAAGTATTTTCAAATTATGTACATATTTTTTTTACATACTAAATCATATGTGTTAGGACAAACTTTTTTAATATATTTTTTTCCATTTATTCAATAAATTTATAGGGGTTTATACAAAAATTTTTCTTGAAAAACACTAAAAAAAGTGATAGTTATTCCTTATTTTTTTGTTTTTATACATATATAATTATTTATATTTTTACTTCATAAAACAAATAATATATCTATCTATATTACAAATATAAATCTACATAGGTTCTATTTTTAATAACGAGAGGAGGTTATGCAGAATTCACATTTTATTCTGCATATTTTTATAATGGCAAAAAATATGACTTTTGGTAATCCAAATAAAATATTAATTACTTTTGCACTTCCAATGGTAATGGGAAATATTTTTCAACAGTTATACAATATTTCTGACTCTATAATTATAGGAAATTTTTTAGGTTCTAATTCACTTGCTGCTGTTGGAGTATCTTACCCAATAACTTTTCTCTTTATATCTATCGCCAGTGGACTTAGCATAGGTTCAAGTGTTGTTATTTCTCAAATGTTTGGCAGTAAAAATTATATAGAAATGAAGAATTCAATTTATACTTCTCTAATATCCTTAATATTTTTAAGTATATTATTAACTATTTGTGGCGTATTTTCTTCTCATGTGCTTTTAAGGCTTTTGAAAACTCCTTATAATATTTTTTCCGATGCTAATTTATATTTAAAAGTTTACTTTTTAGGTCTTCTTCCTATGTTTTTATATAATGGTACTACTTCTGTTTTTAATGCTCTTGGAGATTCAAAAACTCCATTATATTTACTTATATTTTCTTCTGTACTAAACATAGCTTTAGATTTATTTTTTGTTACAATTATACAGCTTGGAATTTTAGGAATTGCTTTTGCTACTTTTACTGCTCAGCTTGTTTCTGCTATATTATCCATAATATTTCTAAAGAAAAAAATCAAAATAGGTTTTAATCAAGAAATAAACAATAAGATAAGTCTTCATATTGATATAAATATATTGAAAAAAATAAATAAAATTGCTATTCCTACAATGCTTCAACAATCCACTGTCTCATTAGGATTAATTTTAGTTCAGGCACTTGTTAATTCATACGGAGCAGATATTGTTTCAGGATATACTGCTGCAACAAAAATTGATTCTCTTGCTGTTATGCCTATAATTAATCTTAGCAATGCAGTTTCCACATTTACAGCTCAAAATGCTGGTGCAAAACTTATAGACAGAATAAAAGAAGGTTACAAAGCAGCTTTAAAGTTAACCTTAATTTTTTCTATCTCCATCACTATTATTCTTTTTGTCTATGGGAAAAATTTAATAGATATGTTTGTAGATTCTTCTGCAAATTTTCTTGTAATCGCTACTGGAATTGAATATTTAAGAACTGTTTCATTAGGATATACATTAAAAGGTATTAGCAGTACTGCAAATGGAATTTTAAAGGGCTGTGGAGATATGAAATTTTTCTTATTAAGTACTTTATCAAATTTTGGAATAAGAGTATTTGCTGCATACAGTCTTTCATCTTTAATAGGTCAAAAAGCTATATGGTACTCAATACCCATAGGATGGAGTATTGAGTTGTTAATAAGCAATTACAGATACTTTAGTGGAAAGTGGACTCAAAAAATCAAACTTTAATTTTCAATTAAATAAATTACTCCCTTATTTCTTCCAAACTCTTTTACTTGTTCGTGATCTGGAAGCCATATATCTATTATGTATGTGCCATCATCTTTTACTCTTACTGCCCCACCTCTGTCTTCAACATCAAAAATGCAGTCCTCTTTATAATACTCAAGTTGTGGTATGTATAATCTGCTTCCAAGTGGTATTTCTTTTGGGGCTGCAACAACACCTTTTCTTGTTTGTGTCTGCATAGCAGTTTTTGATCCCCAAGCTTCTGAACATATACTACAGTTACAATATGCAGTAAGTTCAACACTTATAGGCTTATGTACTTTCTTTAAAAGATTGTTTACTATATTTTGTTCTCTTTCTTCATATGTTTCATTAGGAGGAATATCTTCATATTCTGCAACATAATCTTCATTTACATAACCAAAAATATCATTATATCGTATATAATACCATTCATTTTTCTTGTCTAATATGTCAAAAGTCATTCCTTCATATAAAACATAATTAACTTCACTATTGATATCTGCATCTTCTCTTATACACAAGTTGGAATCAACTTTTATAACTTGTCCATATTTCTCAAATTCATCTTGGGGCTGATTTTCTTCAATTTTATTTTTTGATGATGCAATATTAATTTCCTCCATTGTTACCACATAATAAGCACCTGTAACCCCTAAAACTATAGCTATACATATATATAAAAAATATAACATGTATTCTATTTTCGACAATAAACCACGTCCTTACTTTTGTCACAATAATATGACTGAAAATATAATTTACTTGAGAATAAACAGTATATTACATGCTTATTCTCAACTTTCTAAAAATCTTTATATATAAAATTTAATATATATGTTGCAGTAATTATTCTGCATATAATTTCAAAAATCCTGTAAGGATTTTCAGCTTAATTGTCAATTCTCAACTGTCAATTGTCAATTGCAATATATATATGTTTTTTAAATTAATTCTATATCTGCCATTAGTGGATAATGATCAGATGGATATTTTCCATTTTCATTATATCTTACAATTTCAACATTATTGACTTTAAATTCTTCTGATACAAAAATATAATCTATATGAAGTCCTTTTTCTTTTCCCTTAAACATACTCATTGTTGAATTCATATACAATCGTTTATCATATTCCTGTACTGCACTTACTTTCTTGCTTCCATAAACTCCAGAAGATAAATTTTTTATAAGTTTACTATCAGGTCTAGAATTAAAGTCACCCATAATTATTATTGGAAGATCTTCTTTTATCTGCTCTTCTTCTATTAATTCCATAAGCCTTTTTAATTCATATTCTCTTGCTTTTGATGTAAAACAATCTAAATGAGAATTGCATACTCTTATTTTCACTTTATTACTTAACTCAATTACAGCCGTTGTACAAATCCTTGGAAATACAGAAAACCATTTTGAACTGCCCACTGTATCTGGTGTATCTGACAACCAAAATGTTTTTGATTCAATAATCTTATTTTCATTTTTTACCAAAATATCATTTCTTTCCACAAAAAATTTTCTACTTCTTGGGGTGCCTATTATATTATAATTATCGGAATTCTTCTTTATATCCTTATACATATTTTCAGTAGCTTCCTGAGTTCCTATAATATCGCATTTATATTTATCTATTATATTATAAGTAATATGTCTTCTATTTTTCCAACGATTATTAATATCTAAAGGAAAATCACATCTCAAATTAAAAGTCATCACTTTCAACTATATCACAGCCTCTTATAAATTTTTCTATACTTTTAGTATTAAAAAGGCAGACTAAGTTTATACTTAATCTACCTATAAATTCTTCTAAAATTTTATTTTCCTTCACCGCTTACAACTGATGACACATCAGTATTTGAAACTGTTTTCTCAGCTGTCTGTGGAATGTTTTTTGTATTATCTAGTCCTATATTTTTAGATAATATAATTGCAGTATTAGTAAAATCATATTCTCTACTTTCTACTTTTACTAAATCAGTTACCATCTTACCATTTTCATCAAAATAATACCATAAGCCTCCATTTGTCATCCATGTATTATATGCCATAGTACCATTTGACCACATATAGTACCAGTCGCCTTTATCTTGCAACCATCCAGTTACTGGAACTCCATCTGCACCTAGATAATACCAGAAATTATCAATAAAATTCCATCCTTGTTTGATGCCACCTGCTTCTACCCATACATTATTATTATATGCATCTTTCTTCCATGCAGCTTGTGCAGATACTGGTAGTATTCCAACAACTGATAAAGAAACTAATAGTGATGCTATTATCTTTTTCTTCATAAAAAAACCCCCTATTTTTGAATATACATATGTTACTTATTAATAATAAATTATAACATATATTTTTTTATATTTTTACTTGCATAAGAAAATAGACATATGATATATGTAAACCATATGTCCATTCTCAAAAATGCTAAAGTTTGTCTGCAATTGTTCCTAATAAATGTGCTGTTGAATTTAGTTCTTCAACAGATGCTGTTATCTGCTGTAATGCAGCTGATTGATTTTGAGATATTTCATTTGTACTATTTAAGCTGTCATCAATACTTGAAATAGAATTAGAAATATACTTTATAATTGTATCAATTTTATTAATTGATTCTTTAGATGTATTAGAAAGCTTTCTTATTTCCTGAGCAACAACAGCAAAACCTTTACCTGAATCACCAGCTCTTGCAGCCTCAATCGAAGCATTTAATCCTAAAAGAGTTGTCTGCTTTGATATATCTTGTATAATTCCAACTATTTCATCACTATTTTTAGCCTTCTTATTAGCTTCATTTGTTTCTCTAAGAAGTTGTGTATTCATTTCTGCTAACTGTTGTACCCCAACAGCAACTTCATTAATACCTGCTGAAATTTGCGAAAGAGATTCAACTAAGTTTTTTGTAATATTCTTAACCTCGTCTTTTATATTTACATTGTTGTCTAATTCGTTACTCATTTTTTTCCCCCTCTATAATATACCGCATTTATAAATATTTTATATTATGTAAAGATAATAATTGTTAAATTTCTTTAATATAATATGACAAGTTCATTATATCATTATATTATTTTCGTGTAAATAATTATCAATTAATGTTATGATGACGATTTTAAGCCATATTTTCAACATTCTAACCTTATTATCCCAAGTAATCTATAACAGTCTGCATAAATAGAGCTGCTCCTTTATATAAAACAGAATCATCCATCATAAATTTAGAATTATGTGCTGGATATATAACTCCATCATCAAAAGGAAGAGGATTATAAAGTAAAAAATAACATCCTGGAACTTTCTCAAAAAAGAAACCAGCATCTTCTGCTCCCATATTATAATCATTTAATACATGAATAGATTCCTTTCCTATAATTTTTTCAGCAGAAGTAATAAACTTATCTACCATGTCTCTGTTATTAACAACTCCCGAGCATCCACCTAAAAAGTTAATCTCATACTTGGCTTTCATTATTTTTGTAAGTCCATCAACTATTTCTACTATTCTATCTAGTACATACTCTCTTACTTTTGAATCAGTACTTCTTAGTGTTCCTTTAACTTCCACAACATCTGGAATAATATTATTAGATCCCCTACCTCCTTGAATACTTGTAAAACTTATAAGTATAGGTATTGTTTGATCTATTTCTCTTGTTAATATATATTGTATATTATTAATTATCAATGTAGCTATTGATATTGGGTCTATGCAAACATGAGGTGTAGATGCATGTCCACCTTTTCCTATTATCTTTAAATTTATAGGATCTTCATATGCAGACATACTTCCATATCTTACTATAATATCACCATTTTCATAATCTCTTATAGCATTATCAGTATGTAGAGCAAGCATAGCATGAACTTTTGGATTTTCTAAAACATTGTCTTCAATCATAGCCATTGCTCCTCCAGGACCACACTCTTCACATGGTTGAAAAATCAATTTAACCTTTCCGTTTAGTTCATGCTCATGATTTTTTAATAGTTCTGCAAGTCCCAATAAAATAGCAGTATGTGCATCATGTCCACATGCATGCATATTTCCATTTTCCGATTTAAATTCAAGATTTGTTTCTTCTTTTACAGGAAGGGCATCCATATCTCCCCTCACAGCTATTGTTTTTCCCTCTTTTTTACCTATTACTGCACAAATTCCTGAGTGGCTATCATATGTTTTAAAATCAATATTTAATTTTTTCAATCTATTTATAACATATTGAGCTGTTTTTGGAAGTATCATTCCTGTTTCTGGAATCTTATGTAATTCCCTTCTATCTTCAATAATTTTACTGCTTATATTTTTTGCTTCTTCAATAATATTCAAAAAATTTCCCCCTTGTTACTCATTGCTCTAAAATTGTTTTATTAATATAAATATTATACTATAATAATATAATTATTTATATTAGTTTACCTTAAGTATAAATTTCGTACTTAATCACATAATAATTATGATTAAATATTTTTATACGAAAGATGTGATTTATTATGAATAAAGTAAAAAGTAAACAATCCCATGATTTAGCAAAAAAAATGATTATTGAAGGAGAGTCTTTTGATTCCATAATGGAAGCTACAAATTTAAGATTAAAAGATTTAAAAAGAATTCAGCAAAATGAAATAGATCCACACTTCTAAATTATAATACTTAAGAGGATTACCACAAAAGTAATCCTCTTATACTATTTCTTCTTATTATTTTTTTCTTTTATAATATTCCTTATTATTTTGTTAATAAATCCAATCACATATATTATTATTAGAATAAATACAATTTCAATATTATTATTGATTAATTCTTTTAATCCCTCCATTTTTTATCCTCTCCTTCTGAGAAAAACACTATACATATTCCAATTGATGCTCCCTGTAAGTACTATTTGTGAACATCTTATATTTAGTGTTGAAATCTCCACATAGAACTTTTAATTAACCGAATATAGAATTTTTAGCTTTACTTTATTCATTTATAAAAATTAATTAGTAGTTATCTTTAAATGCTTTTTTTAGTAGCAGAAAATCTTCTAAATCATTTAGAAATTGAAATAGTAATGCTCTATTTTCAAATTCTTCTCTATTCTTAGGGAGGTCCATTTTTTTATATTCATTTCTTAAAATATTAAGTTCATTGATAAGTTCTACACAATTATTATCTTTATGAATATTAAATGCAACCTTATATGTATAATCTGATAATAATTCAGTTTGAGAATACGTCATATAAAATCTTGAAAAATGTTTTTTCATTCTCTTTATTGTTTCAAATTGACTAGCTCTCATTTCCATATAGCTTAAATAATAATAATCATTTTTTAAAATTAAGTAATTATTTAAAATATTTTTAGCTATTTTTCTATTATTCTCTATAAGTTTTTCTGTAATTTCAAAAATTTCTTTTTCATCACTTGGAAATTCCCTAACAATTAAGCTTCCAGCCATATCACTTAAAATAGTTCTATACTGTTGCTCTATTCTTTCTCTATTAACTTCAAATTCTTCCTCTAAGTCTGGTGTATATAAATTAAATAACATAGCAACACATACACCGATTATTGCAAGTGCTACCTCATTTACAATCCAGTAATAATTTATATTTGAATTAGTTAAAAGATGTGTTGATAAAACTGCTCCAACAACCATACTTTCTTGTATTTTAAACTTAATAGTTATTGGTATATACATTATTAAAAATAATCCAAATATTATTGGATTACTTCCAAGAACAACATATAAAACAAAAGAAAAAATTATTGCTATAAAACATGCTGCTATTCGTTTTAAGCTTATTAAAAGAGCTTCTCTTTTTGTGTCTTGAATACTTAATATAGCAATTATTCCTGCTGTTACACCAAAGTTAAGTTTCATGTAATTAGCTATCAAAATTGCTATAGTAGCTGATAAGGCCATCTTAAATGTTTTTGATTGAAAATATTTTATCATTAGTTTACTCCTGTATTTTTTAAATATTCAATTATATAATACCTAACTTTCTAATTATATATATTGACAATAATTAATTTATATTTTATCCTTTCCATTGAAAGGAGCTATTATGAACGAACAATATTATGAACAATTACTAAGTATAAAAACTACCGGTGAACAAAAAATATTTAATGATTCACTTCATTACCATAGATATGAAGCAACTTCTTATAATTCACTCCATACATTGACCAAAGAATATTCCTTTAATGAGGATGACAGCATCATAGATTTTGGATGTGGAAAAGGACGTCTTAACTTTTATCTTAATCATTTCTTCAATTCTTATGTTACTGGAATTGAAATGAATAATTATTATTATGAAATTTGTACTGATAATAAAAAAACTTATTTAAATGATAATAAATCTAATGACTACAAAAAAATTCAATTTATAAAATGTCTTGCTCAAGAATATAACATAAAAATTTGTGATAATAAGTTCTATTTTTTCAATCCATTTTCACTTCAAATTTTTATGAAAGTTGTAAACAACATTCTTGACTCAGTAGATGAAAATATGCGTATTGTTGATATTATTTTATATTATCCTTCTGATGATTATATTTTTTATCTTGAAAATAACACATGTTTTTCTCTCTACAAAGAAGTGCCTGTTTTTCCAGAATACCTAAAAGACAATAGAAATAAATTTCTTATTTATAGACTAGATTATAATTCCATATAAAAACATAAGCTTAAAGAATTATATAATTCACTTTAAGCTTATGTTATTTATTTATTAAATTTTTCTTTTAACGCACATTTAGCAATTTCAAGTCCATGTGCGGCAGATCTTTTATACCAACTATACGCACTGCTTAAATTTCTCTGTACACCTTTACCCTTATAATACATTCCTGCAAGATTGTATTCAGCATAAGGGTACCCAAATTCTGCAGCTTCTTTGTACCATTTTATAGCTTCTTTATAATCACGTTTTACGCCTAACCCTTTTTCATACATATATCCAATTGTATTCTGTGCTTTTTCATATCCCTGCTTAGCGCTCTTTTCATACCATATAAAAGCTTCTTCGCAGTCTTCTTCAACACCTTTAGAATGCATATACATTCCTGCAAGATTATATTGTGCAAAATAATCTCCTTGAATAGCAGCTTCTGTATACCATTTTAGTGCTTCTTTATAATCACATTCTATACCTTGACCTTCTTCATACATACATCCTAGATTACACTGTGCATTACAATTCCCCTTGCTGGCTGCTTTTTTGTACCACTCAATAGTTTTGCAGTAATCCTGCGCCACTCCGAGTCCACAATAATACATATCACCCAAATTATACATAGCTACATCATAACCAGAAAAAGCTGCTTTTTTATACCATTTTACAGCTTCCTTATAATCAGTATCAACTGTATCTCCATTAAAATACCTATCTCCTAGTATATTTTGGGCTCTAGCATTACCTCTGTTCGCATATTTTCTTAGGCTAGCAGTATCTATAAATTGAAACTCAACATCAGCTTCTTTATAAAAACTTAACTTACTAGCTAAAGATACAACTATACCTGACAACCCAATTCCCCCATCATAATTTACTTTTCACTCAAATCCCTCTAACAAACCCTAGATATATTTAATTCTACAATACTTTTATAACACAAATTTAATGATTTGGCTACACATATAAAGTAACATTATAAATATATTTTCACTTAAAAGTCAATAATAAATATACTAATAAAACAAATTCATATTATTAATATACTTATTGACAATAAAAATACAAGTACTACATAATAAACTTTATATAGATATATGTGTATTATATTTTAAATATTCATGGTATACATAATTAAAAACGAATAATAATTAGTATTTTGATAATACTAATTACTGAATAATTCTCTATCTCTCCTAAACAAAATACAAATAAAGAATTAAATTTTATTCTTTATTTCATATTACTATGAGTAATAATCATAAGTAGTAATATTTATATTATATACTTCTATCAAAGTTTAATAATAATTATTAAAGTACTTTTTATTTAACAATTTTTCTTGAAGCTATTCTTGTTATAACCCAGTGACTGAATTTCAGTATTAAATAATTCCTACATACAAAAAAGTAAAATGGTACCCAATAAAACAGGTACCATTTTATTTTTATATATTTTAATTGAGTTTTTCTCCCAAATATCCACTTGTTCCTCCAGATACATTTATAACTCTATATCCTGCATCCGCTAACTCAGCTGCTGTAATAAAACTCCTTCTTCCAGTTTCACAAATTAAATAGTATTCTTCATCTGTATTCAAATAATCATCATAATTCTCCAATAATTCATGCATCGGTATGTTCTTAGTGTATTTAAGACTTTTTAACTCATATTCATCTTTTTCTCGAATATCAATCAAATTAATTTTATCCATTATATCTTCTAGCTCATTAACATTAATATTTCTAAATTCATTCATTTGTTTCTTCTCTTATATACAAATATATAAGAATCCTCCTTAAATTAAAATTTTCTCTTTATTTAATATTCACACTTGAATTGTTTATCATGCGCAGTTATAGAATATAAATAAAAATAAAGGACTATCAAAAATTAGATAGCCCTTTATTATTTATTTTAGTATAAAGGATGTTTATCACATAAAGCTTCAACTCTTGCTTTAAGACCTGATAAATCTCCCTCTCTATTTGCAATCGCTTCATCCATAATAGCTGCGATTTCAGCCATATCTTCCTTAACAAATCCTCTTGTAGTTATTGCTGCAGTACCAATTCTTATTCCAGATGTAACAAATGGACTTCTTGTTTCATTTGGTACTGTATTCTTGTTTGCAGTTATTCCTACTGAATCTAATAATTGTTCTGCTTCTTTTCCTGTAATATCCTTATTATTTAAATCAACTAAGAATACATGGTTATCTGTTCCTCCAGAAACAATCTTAAAGTCTCTCTTTATTAATTGTTCTGCAAGTTCAATACAATTTTCAACTACATTTTCAGCATATTCTTTAAATTTAGGATCTAATGCTTCCTTAAAACATACAGCTTTTGCAGCAATAATATGTTCTAATGGACCACCTTGAATTCCTGGGAATATGTTTTTGTTTAAGTCCTTAGCATATTTTTCTTTACAAAGGATTAATCCACCTCTTGGACCTCTTAAAGTCTTATGAGTTGTAGTTGTTACAAAATCACAATATGGAACTGGAGATGGATGAACCCCTGCTGCAACTAATCCAGCAATATGAGCCATATCTACCATTAAGTACGCTCCAACTTCATCTGCTATTTCTCTGAATTTAGCAAAATCAATTGTTCTAGAGTATGCGCTTGCTCCTGCAACAATTAATTTTGGTTTACATTCTAAAGCAATTTGTCTTACATTTTCATAATCTATCATTTCAGTTTCTTTGTCTACGCCATAAGAAACAAATTTAAATAACTTTCCTGAGAAATTAACTGGAGAACCATGAGTTAAATGTCCACCATGACTTAAGTCCATTCCTAAAACTGTATCACCTGGTTCTAATACTGTAAAGTATACAGCCATATTAGCTTGAGAACCTGAATGAGGTTGTACATTTGCATGTTCTGCTCCAAATAATTGTTTTGCTCTATCAATTGCTATTTGTTCTATTTCATCTACTACATGACATCCACCATAGTATCTTTTTCCTGGATAACCTTCAGCATATTTATTAGTTAAATACGATCCCATAGCTTCCATTACAGCTTCACTAACGACATTTTCTGAAGCTATTAATTCTATTCCTTTTCTTTGTCTGTCTAATTCTTTTTCAATTAGATCATAGATTTCTTTGTCTTCTCTTTTAATGTTTTCAAAATTCATTTTGCAATCACCCCAACATATTAACTATATAAGTAATAAATTATATTCTTTTATAATAACAAAACTAATAAAAGAATATCCATATTTATTCTTAACTATATACAGATTATATTATTTCTGAGTATATTTATCAACATTTTTTTATGTTTACTTTAAAATTTCTTATTTATAATATTAAAGATGTATATTTTTTTTAATTTTTCAAAAGTTTTATGAAAAATTTTAAAACAATCTCCCTATAATCAATAAATTATTTATGCTATAATTCATTTGATAAAAAAAATGTGAGGAATTAATCATGGATTTAAATAAATTGCTAAATATTTCAACTTTAGCTGGGAAAATAATGCTTGAGAGTGGTGCAGAAACCTATAGAGTTGAAGAAACTATAGTAAGAATAGGTTTATCTTTTGGTGTTGATGATGCAGAAAGCTTTGTCACTCCTACAGGAATAATTACATCTTTAACAAAAGATTCTACAACTGTTACTCTTGTCAGAAGAATTACAAGTAGAGGTGTAGATTTAAACAAAATAGATTTGATAAATAATCTTTCTAGACAGGTTCAGGCTCAATCAATGACTATTGATGAGCTGAATACTGAGCTTATTAATATTTCTCAAAGTGACAGATATTCAGCTGCACTTACATTATTTTCATCTTGTGCTGCTGCAGGTTGTTTTGCACTTATGTTTGGTGGCAACATAAAAGATTTTTTTGCTGCTTTTATAATAGGAGCTTGTATTAAGATAGTTTCTACTGTTTGCCAAAAATTAGATATAAATAGTTTTTTCATCAATTCACTTGGTGGAGGGTTGTGTGCAATACTAGCTATAATACTCATGAAATTAAATATTTGTGCTAACCTTGATAAAACAATTATAGGTTCCATTATGCTTCTTGTACCAGGACTAACAATAACAAATGCTATTCGTGATACTATTGCTGGTGATTTATTGTCAGGAATCACAAAAGCTGCTGAGGCCTTTTTAGTTGCCATATCAATTGCTGTAGGTACTGGTGCTATTTTAAGCTTATTCTTAAATACAATTCAATCATAACTTATTATAATTTTTATTCGGAGGACAATGACAATAATGATTATTCAAACATTTGTATCTTTTATTGCATCTTTAGGATTTGGAATAATTTTTAACATAAGAGGGAAAAACCTATTATTTGCAGCTCTAGGTGGAGGACTAAGTTGGCTCTGTTATTTATTTTTTAGCAGATTCAACATTAGTGATGTTCTTGCCTTCTTTCTATCTTCAGTAATATTTAGTATTTATTCCGAAATATGCGCAAGAATTTTAAAAACACCTGTTACAACAATTGTAGTATGTGCACTCATTCCTCTTGTTCCAGGTGCTGGAATGTACTATACAATGTACGAAACAATAACTGGAAATATTTCAGGTGCCATTGAACTTGGTCTTACAACAATTGCAAATGCAGGAAGTCTAGCCCTTGGTGTAATATTTGTTTCTACCATAACTAAGCAGATTACAAATCTAAAAAAAGTAAAAGCAAAACTTTTTGGAAAACAAAATAACTCTATGTAATAATCAAAGAACGTATTCTAACTATATATAAGTAGAATACGTTCTTTGATTATTAGGTAGGTGTATGTCTAGCAATTAATTTTTTGGTCTAAGCATATGTTTTTTCATGTCTTAGCCTTATAATATATTATATTTAATTTATTCTATAATATGCGTAATTTATCTTTCCTGTCTTTCAATTGTCTTTACCCTTGATTTCACATCATCTAATTCATCTTTCATGTCTTTTATAATACAATATAGGCTTTCAATTAACTTTTCATTATCACTACTAGTTTCATTTTGAGAATTGCTGTTTGTATTGCTAGTTGATGTAGTCTCATTGGATGAACTTGTTGGACATAATGGATTAGTAACATTTAAATTTTCAGGACTATAATATCGTCCTGGACCACTTTGAAAATACTGTTGCTGTCCAGAATAAGTTTCAATAGCCTGTCCTACTAGTTGTATCCAGTTTCCTACTGCATTCTGAACATTAAATGGAAGTTTTCCTGACATCAAATCACCTAAAATGTCACCTATGACAACAAATAACATAGGATTTATTTTCTGAAACCCACCTGGCATATCATTACATCCATATCCATTTTCATTTGTGTAAAAAAATCCATAATTAAAATTATTCTTGCAGTTGCTTTTAGAATCTTCTTTTTGTGAATTTTTATTATTATTATTATCATTAGTATTATTTTCTGAAAAAATTGCATCACTATACTTTTTTAAAAATTCGTTAATTTCATCATAATTCATATGAACCTCAAAAACACTTTTTATTCATTATATTTATAATAAACATTAAATGTACCACAAACAAATCAAATAGACTTTAGAAAACATTCCCAAAGACTACTTATTCTCCTTTTTTTATATTATCAAGATCCCTTTTCATTTCATTTATTTGACTCTTTAAATATCTTATTTCTTTTTCAAGATTTTTGACCTTTGCTTTATCTTTTGAACCTTTTTTGTGATCACTTTTAACTTCTCCATTCTGTACATAATCTGTATCAGTACAAAATGAATTGCTTACATTATAATATTTAGGATTAAAATATCTTCCAGGACCTCCTTGAAAATATTGCTGTTGTGCATTATATGTTAAAATTACCTGTCCAATAAGCTGAAGCCAGTTTCCAAAGGAATCCTGCACATTAATAGGAAGTTTTTCTGAAATTATAGCGCCTATAACCTCACCTACCAAAACAAAAAGCTGAGGGTAAACACTTTGAAAGCCACCCGTCATATCCTTACATCCTATATAACTATCTTCATCAAAGCTGCACCAGTCAATATTTCCATCTTCATCAAAAGAATATCCACATGCTTTCATTATATCTTCAAATGAATTAAAATTGCATTTATCCATTTTACCCTCTAAAACTAATGTTTTTTTATTATATTAAATTAAACCTTATAATGTTCTTTACGTTGCTATAATAAACTATATTTATATACTTTAATTAAACTTCATACATTTTCTAGCTGATAATATAATCATCTAATTTCTCATGTGCCATATAAATAATTTCTTCATGACATTTGTTCAATTCATTTAATTCCCCACTTTTTATATGTAATATTTCATTTGCTATTTGTTCAATTCTACTCAAGAACTCTTTAAATTCAATTTCTTTGAAAGAATCTAGTTTATTGCATATACCTTTAGGCAACTCACTTTCTTCATCTATACCATACATTTGTCTATTTTCTTTAATCCTAACTTCCTCCATCACAATTGTAATTATCTCATTTATATTAAAGATTTTTGCATTACTCATTTTCCTTTACTCCTTCATTTATTTCATAGATTTTATATTGTATATTCTCTGGTGAAATTCACACTATAATTTATCTCATATTAAATTATAACATCTATTAATAATTAACTTTTTTATAATTTTCCAATCATAAGACCTCCACACGTTAACAGATAAGTTCCACACGTTAACACCTTTTTTATACATTTTGTATTGAAATTGTAATTTTTATGTATTTATATATACAATAAAGTTAATAATAAAAAATAATGAAATATTTATATACATGCGGGGAGGTATTTTTATGTTTTTATTAAGCAAAGATACTATAACAAAAAAAGTTATCGGCACCGTAAGCGAAAAAGATTGTCCATCATGTAAAAAGAAATCTTATTGGGAACTATGCATTGTCACTCATTGGTTTTCAATATTAACCATTCCAATAATTCCTTATAAAAAGTCTAATTGTCTTGTATGTGACAATTGTGATTACTTTTTTGAATTAAGTTATGATGAATTTGAGACAATACACAATGAGATACTTTCAGGTTTAAAAAGAACAGAACCAGATGCATTAAAGTACATTAATAAAAATCAGCTTCAGATTAATTATCTAAAAACTTTAGAAGCATATAAGTAAAATTTTAAACTTATACAATCTAAATCTCAAATTACACCAATACATGTTTTCTTTACATTATGGTGTAATTTTTTTATATTCATCTTTATTAATATATCAATATAAATTATAATTGTATTTAAAACTAGAAAAGGAGATGAAATAATGAAGATTGAATTTGATAAGAAACTTTTTAAATATGCAGTTTACATAAGTATTACAGCTATAGCCATATACATAGTATTTTTACTGCTTTTTAATATAAAAAATATTTTAGGAAATGTTTTATCAGTAATTTTTTCAATCATAAGCCTACTGAAACCTTTATTACTTGCCATTGTAATTGCATACATACTTTATCCAATTACAAAACTAATTGAAAACTTTCTTGAGAATAATAAAATATTAAAAATTCAAAAATTTGGTACAAGAAGAATTACTGCCGTAATTCTTTCTTATGTGAGTGTATTGGCTATTCTTACAGCATTAATCTGGGGAATATATTTTATGATTGGAGGCCAGCTTTCAAGCAATACTACAATTGCCAATATTATATCTGATATTAATCTTTACTTTGATAATAACCCATTTTCTGCTTCTTCTATCAAAGAAACAATAGAAAGTTTCAATTCACCAATTATAAGTGCTCTTCAGCCTTACATTGTTGATGGCTTTAATTTAATTCAAACTTATGTTATGAAAAACTTAAGCAACATGACATCATCACTTGTATCCATTGGTAGTAGCATTGCTACTTTCTTCATTGCTTTTATTATAAGTATTTATCTTCTTAAAGATTCAGAATACTTTATAAGCATATGGAAAAAATTATACTACTTGATTTTCAGAGGTGGTTCTGCTGGAAATAAACTGAATTATATATTTAGCATAATACACGAAGTATTTGGTAAGTTCATACGTGGCCAGCTTCTTGAAGCATTCTTTGTTGGTGTTTTATCTTCAATCGCTTTAAGCATTGCAGGTATTAAATATTCATTTGTAATAGGTACTATTGCAGGTATTTCAAATATGATTCCTTATGTAGGACCAATTGTAGGGACTGTTCTTGCTGCTGTCATGGGACTTTTAAGCGGAAATCCTATAAAAATATTATATGCAATAATAGCTATGCTTATTGTTCAGCAAATTGATAATCAATTGCTTGCTCCTCAAATTGTTGGAAATAGTGTTGGACTTCATCCTGTTTTCACAATGATGGCAATACTTATTGGTGGGAATGTAGGAGGTCTTCTTGGAATGCTTATTGCAGTACCACTTGCGGCTTCATTTAAAGTTTTATTCACCACATGGTATCATAAGCACATTGAAGTACATTAATAATTTTATTAAACTTTAATTTCATTTGACTATTTAATTATAAATCTCTCCTTTTGTGAATAGATATAAATATATTAGTATCTATTTAAAAGGAGAGATTTTTATGAGAATTCCTATTTACAGACTACATAATCTTATTATTAAGCCTGTAGAATCTATAGCATCTTCAAATTCTACAAGAATTATTCCTAATTTCACTGATGAAAAATATAAACTAGAACAAAATATACAAAATAACATAACAGCAAACATTGCAAAAAAACAAACAAAACCAATATCAAAAGACTATAATACATTACCTGAATACAATAATAACCTACAAAATCACTCTATAAACACACAAGATCCATATGACTTCCTTCTTCTTTCATCTTCTTTTAAACAATTAACTAAAAGCGTACAAATTACACTTAACATAAGTACAAACGAAGAAAAATCACAAAATCAACAATTCGTTAATATTAACAACATAAAATCAACATTATTAAATAAAACTATAGACCATCAAAAAAAACAAAAATTCACTTTATATGAAGCTGAAAATGCTTTAAAAGAAATACAAAGATCAATAATTGATTCTGCCTCACCTTCATTACTTTTAAATGCATCATATTTATTGTCAGCAACTGCTGTAATTTCATTGTTAAATCCTAAATTAGATGATGACCAAGGGACAGTAGATAGATTTGTGTAAAAACAAAATCTATCTACTGTTTTTTTGTATG